>Ga0137418_10000535_pt1 | contig 34387 bp, 36 predicted proteins | sample CZODoug3_1_2_16f_FD_122242 | JGI IMG/M metagenome (GOLD analysis project Ga0137418, IMG submission 122242) | Vadose zone soil fungal communities from Angelo Coast Range Reserve, California, USA - CZODoug3_1_2_16fungal (Hybrid Assembly) | ecosystem: Environmental > Terrestrial > Soil > Vadose... | reverse complement strand
CGTCTCATGCAGCGCATCAAGGCGCAGCTCGATCCGAGCAATGTGCTCAACCCCGGCCGCTTCGTGGGCGGGATCTGAACCGTATGGCGCACACGACCTCCGAGACTCCGGCGCCGCTCACGCTGCACGGCCTCAGCGTGGAGGGCGTGAACCAGTGCGTCCACTGCGGGCTCTGTCTGGCGTCGTGTCCGACGTTCGCGGAGCTCGGCACGGAGATGGACTCGCCGCGCGGCCGCATCTTCCTGATCAAGTCGCTCGCGGAGGGACGGATCGGCTTGTCCGACTCGACCGTGCAGCACCTCTCGCTCTGCCTCGACTGCCGCGCGTGTGAGACCGTGTGCCCGGCCGGCGTGCCGTACGGCCGCCTGATCGAGGCCGCGAAGGCGGAGATCGAGCGGCAGCGCCCCGGCGGTCCGCTGCGCCGCGCGTTCCGCTGGGTGAACTTCGACCTCCTCCTGCGTCATCCGCGCATGCTGCGGCTGGCCGGCGCCGGCCTGCGGCTCTATCAGGCCAGCGGACTGCAGACGCTCGTTCGCAAGAGCGGCCTCGTTCGCGTGCTGCCGGGCACGCTGCCGGCGTGGGAGTCGCTGCTGCCACCGTTGCCCGCCGCCGCCGAGCGCGCGCCGCTGGCGGGATTCACGCCGGCCGAGGGGGCGCGCCGCGGGCGCGTGGCGATGCTCACCGGCTGCGTGCAATCGGTGGTCTTCGGCGCACACAACCGCGCAACCGCGCGGGTGCTCGCGAAGAACGGCTGGGATGTGAGCGCCCCGGCCGGGCAAGGGTGCTGCGGCGCGCTCAACGCGCACGGCGGCGACCACCGGCGCGCCGTGGAGATGGCGCGGCAGACGATCGAGGCCTTCGAGGGCGAGCGCGTCGAGGCGGTCATCGTGAACACGTCGGGCTGCGGCGCGCACATGAAAGGGTACGGCGCGCTCCTCGCCGACGATCCGGCGTGGGCCGAGCGCGCGCGGCGCTTTGCGGCCGGCGTGCGCGACGTGGCCGAGTTCCTCGCGACGGCACCGCTGCGCGGGCCGCTGGCGCCGGTGCCGCTGACGGTCACCTACCACGATCCGTGTCACGTCGTGCACGGCCAGAAGATCCGCAGCGCGCCGCGCGCGCTGCTGGCCCAGATCCCCGGGCTGCGCGTCGTCGACCTGCCGGAATCGGACTGGTGCTGCGGTTCCGCCGGCATCTACAACCTCACGCAGCCGGAGATGGCGGGCCGGCTGCTACGGCGCAAGGTGCGTCACGTGCTCGGCACCGGGGCGGCGGCGGTCGTCACCGCCAATCCCGGCTGCATCCTCCAGATTCAGCAGGGGCTGCGCGCCGCCGGCTCGCCGGTGGGCGTGCTGCACATCGTCGCGATCCTCGGCCGGGCTTATGGACATGAATCCGCGTAGAGTTCGCCTGTTGAAGTTTGCCGTCGGAGCGCCTTCGCAGGACTCCGGCGCTCGACGGTCGGGCGAACGCCAGCCGGAATCGGGGCCGTGACCAGTCGCGACGCCACGCCGCGGGAGCACAAGGCCACGGCGCCGAAGAGCGTCGGCTGCTTCGTGCTGACCGTCTCCGACACCAAGAATCCGGAGACCGACACGAGCGGCGCCGTCATTCGCGAGCTCCTCACCGCGGCCGGCCACCGGGTGGCGGGCTCGGCCATCGTGCGCGACGAGCCGGCGGAGGTTGCCCGCCTCGTGCGGGACGCGTGCGCGCGCGACGACGTGCAGACCGTGATTCTCACCGGCGGCACCGGTATCACCTCCCGTGACTCCACGTACGAGGCGGTGGAGGCGCTGCTCGACAAGCGCCTGCCCGGTTTCGGGGAGCTGTTCCGCATGCTCTCCTTCCAGGAAATCGGGGCGGCCGCCATGCTCAGCCGCGCGCAGATGGGCATCCACGCGCGGCGTATCGTCGTCTCTCTCCCCGGCTCGCCCAGTGCCTGCCGGCTGGCGCTCGATAAGCTCTTGATTCCAGAGCTCGGGCACCTGCTGCGCGAGGCGAGCCGCTAGGCGCGCTATACTGCTGAGACGCGACACAAGGAGGTTGGTGTTTATGGTCGTACGCGTCCGCGCGGTGCTCGCTTTGCTCGCGCTCGTCACGTTGCCGCTGGGCTGCGCGCGTCCGACGAGCGCCGACCAGGCGAAGCTCTGGCAGGAGGCGCCGGCGTCGGCGGCCGCACCGGAGCTCACGCGCTTCAACGACCTGCTCGCCGACCTCGCCGACCGGCTGAGGCCGGCGCTCGTCCACGTGCGCGTGCGCCGCGCCGGCTCGTCGCCGAAGGACGACGACTCACCCGCCGAGCCGCGCCGTTCCACCGGCTCCGGCTTCATCATCGAGTCCAGCGGCCTCATCGTCACCAACGCGCACGTCGTCGAGCAGGCCGAGTGGATCCAGGTGCGTCTGGCCGACGGCCGCCGTTTCAACGGGCGCACGGTCGGGCTCGACAGCCGCGTGGACCTCGCCCTCGTCCGCATCGACGCGAGCGGGCTGCCCGTGCTGCCTCTCGGCGACTCCAACCGCATGCGCGTGGGCGAGTTCGTGCTGGCGCTCGGCCACCCGTTCGGCCTCGAGCAGTCGGTCTCGTTCGGCATCGTGAGCCGCAAGGGGGCCCCGCTCACGGTGGCCGCGCCGGGGTTCGACTTCATCCAGACCGACGCCGCGATCAATCCCGGCAACTCGGGCGGGCCCCTCGTCAACATGGCGGGGCAGGTGATCGGCGTCAACAGCATGGCCGCGCGCAACGGCTCGATCGGCTTCGCGATCCCCTCGAATCTCGTGAAGCTCCTCGTGCCGCAGCTCGCCTCCAAGGGCAAGGTCGAGTGGGGCTGGCTGGGCGTGTCGATCGCCGAGGTCACCGACGAGGACGTGCCGAGGCTCAAGCTGCGCGAGGCGCGCGGCGTGCTCGTGCGCGGGGTGATGCCGGGCGAGCCGGCCGCGGTGGGCGGCGTCAAGGCCGACGACGTGCTCGTGGCCGTGGACGGCACGCCTCTCGAGAGCCCGCGGGACCTGCAGCGCGTCGTGTCCTCGACGCCGGTCGGCAAGCGCGTGCGGGTGGTGCTGCTGCGCGAGGGCCGCGAGACCGAGGTCGAGGTGACGATCGGCCTCTACAAGGAGCGCGAGGCTTCGCGCGAGCGGGAGGCGCCCGCGAACCCGAAGGACACGCCGAAAGACTCTCCGAAGGGCGAGTGAGTCAGGCGCGCGCGCGGGGCGCCGCCAGCGCGGCGAGCGTCGTGCGGGCCCACGCCGCGGCGAGCGCCGGCGGCGGCGCGTACGTGACGGCACCGGTGATCCGCATCCCGCCCTCCCATTCCGCCGCCGCGTCCTCCAGGACGTCTTCGACGCCGAGCAGGAAGTAGCCCAGCCCCAGCCCCTCGTCGCCCGCCACGTCGAGCGGACCGTCCACGGCGCGCGTCTTCACGTACACGACGGTATCCGGCTCCAGGATCATGAGGGTGCCCGCCTGGCGCTCGGCCAGATTGCGCGCGCTCGCGCTGCGGGCCTGGATCACGAGCCCGAGCGTGCCGGAGTCGTACGCCCGGAGCTCCAGGTAGCTCACGAGCATCGCGTGGGGCCGCCCCTCGCGGTCCACCGTCACGAACGGCAGGGCCACCCCGAGTCGTGCCGTGAGGTCGCGCTGCGAGAGGCGTTCGACGAGCGCCGCGGGGAGCCGTGGACCGAGCGAGCGAGCCATGTCCGGCAGGGTAGCACCGTCGGCGAAGCGACACTTTCGACGCCGCGCGCCGCCAGAGCGGCACGCCCGCCGCCGCACCCGCTGCCAACCCCGCGAAATCTTATGAGGCCGTGCGTGGTCCTCGCCTTGCACCGAAGGCGCGATGCGGTCCGCATCGGACCGGGCTCGATGGCTGGAGGGCGGCCTGATGGAACGTCTGCAGTGGTGGTTGCTCTTGCTCTCTGCAGTCATGTTCTCGATGTCTGGATGCGCCTCGCGCGCCGACTGGCAGATCTGGGCGGGGCATCCGGCGCATTTCGCCTCCTCCAATCATCTGGCCTTCTCCGTCAAGAGCCATCCCACCTTGGCCAGCATCCGTGAGGCCGATATCAAGGCTGCGGAGCGCGAGGACTGGTGGGGTCGGCTGATGCCGCAGGAGAAGAAGGTGACGGTCGTGGCCGCCGCCCCCGCTTCGGATCCGACCTCCGCTTCGGATCCGACCTCCGCTTCGGATCCAGCCTCGGCATCGGCGCCAACCTCCGCGGCGGTCGTCGCGCCGAAGGAGGCATGGTGGCGCCGGATCCTGCCGGGGAAAAAGGCGACGGTCGTGGCTGCCTCCGCTCGAACTCCAGCCGCAGCCCCAGCCCCGGCCGACATCATGGACCTGACGGGTCGCTGGCGCGGCCGCTGGATGGCCAGCGGTGTGTGGGGTGACCGCCGCGAGAGCGACGCCGAGATGGTCTTCGTGCAGGACGGCACGAAGGGAACGAGCCGCATGAAGCTCGCCGACACGGTGGCCGCCCTCGGCGTGCCGGAGATCGTGCGCCATATCGGCGCGATGGGCATCCCGATGAGCTATCGCGTTTCTCGCAGCGAGGTGCAGGCGCGCTACGAAGACGGTCCCGCGGTGCTGCTGCGATTCAGGCGGGTTGGTGAGCGGCTCTACGGCCGCATCGACGCCTCGCCCTCGTTCCTGCTCGTCCTCGACCGTCAGTAAGCCACGCGCCACCGCCGGTCGCGAGCCCCGCGCGCGGTCCCGGACCGCGTGCGCGGGCTCGCCGGCGGCGAAGCGCTCGAGCCTGCTCTAGCCTCCGGCCCTCGCTGGCGCCGGCGCTCCCGCGGTCGCGGGATGGCCATTCGGCGTCGCCGCGCACGCGTCGCCGCCGGCGCGATGGATCGACAGGTCCTTGATCGTCGGCGAGCTGCCGCAGAGCGGGCAGTTCGGATCGCGCCGCAGCCGCACCTCGCGGAAGCGCATGCCGAGCGCGTCGTAGGTGAGGAGACGACCGACCAGAGGCTCGCCGATGCCGAGGATCAGCTTGACGGTTTCCGTCGCCTGCACCAGCCCAACCACTCCTGGGAGCACGCCCAGGACGCCGGCCTCGCTTCAGCTGGGGACGAGGCCGGGCGGCGGCGGCGACGGGTAGAGGCAGCGATAGCACGGCCCCTCGTTCGGCGCGAAGACCGTGGCCATGCCCTCGAACTGGAAGATCGAGCCGTGGACGTTGGTCTTGCCCGCCAGGTAGCACGCGTCGTTGACCAGGTAGCGCGTCTCGAAGTTGTCCGAGCCGTCGACGATGAGGTCGTAGTCCTTGATGATCTCCATCACGTTGTCGACGGTGATGCGCGTGGGCAGCGCGATCACGTTCACGTCGGGATTCAGCGCCTTCAGCGTGCGCGTGCCCGACTCGACCTTCGGCTTGCCGATGTCCGCGGTCGTGTGCAGCACCTGCCGCTGGAGGTTCGTGATGTCCACCACGTCGCCGTCCATGAGACCGAGCGTGCCGACGCCGGCCGCGGCGAGGTAGAGCGCCGTCGGCGAGCCGAGCCCGCCCGCGCCGATCAGCAAGACCTTGCTGCGCAGGAGCCGGCGCTGTCCCTTGTCGCCGACCTGCGGCAGGAGGAAGTGGCGGCTGTAGCGCTGGATCTGGTCCGGTGTCATCGCCACGTCCTTCACGACCGGCAGCCCTGTCTGCGCCCACTTCTGGTAGCCGCCCTGGAGATTGATGACCGTCTGGTAGCCCAGCTCCTTCAGCTGCTTGGCGGCGAGCACGGAGCGCAGGCCGGTCTGGCAGTAGAGGACGACGGGGGTCGAGGGATCGCTCACCGCGCCGGCGATGCGGAACTCGAGGAAGCCGCGGCTGATGTTGGTGGCCGCCTCGATGTGGCCGTCGCGGTACTCGTCGGGATCGCGCACGTCGATGACGACGGGCGGGGTGGCCGACTTGAGGCGCCGCTGGAGGTCCTCGGGCCCTTCTTCGGGCACCACCTGCCGGGCCTCGGCGAGCATTTCCCTCAGTGTTTTCATGGGCCTGATGTTACCCCTATTTCCCCTACGACGCCTGCTATACTCGCAACGATTCATGGCGAGTACCTCGACGAAAGGCATCATCCTCGCCGGCGGCTCCGGCACCCGCCTCTATCCCGTCACCCTGGCCCTGAGCAAGCAGCTGGTCCCGATCTACAACAAGCCGATGGTCTATTACCCGCTCTCGACGCTGATGCTCGCGGGCGTGCGCGACGTGCTCGTGATCTCCACGCCGCACGATGCGGACGCGTTCCGGCGACTGCTCGGTGACGGCCGCCATCTCGGCCTGTCGATCGAGTACGCGGTGCAGCCGAGCCCCGGCGGCCTCGCCCAGGCCGTTCTCATCGGCAGCGGGTTCATCGGCGACGGGCGCGTGGCGCTGGCGCTCGGCGACAACGTGTTCTACGGCCACGGGTTCACGGAGTCGATCCAGCGCGCCGCCGCGCGCCCCCGCGGTGCGACGGTGTTCGCGTACTGGGTACGCGATCCGCAGCGCTACGGCGTCGTCGAGTTCGACGGCGGCGGCCGCGCGGTCGGGCTCGAGGAGAAGCCGGCGAAGCCACGCTCGCCATGGGCGGTCACCGGCCTGTACTTCTACGACAACCGCGTGGTGGATATCGCCGCCTCGCTCAAGCCCTCGGGCCGCGGCGAGCTGGAGATCACCGACGTCAACCTCGCCTACCTCGAGACGGGCGAGCTGTACGTCGAGCGGCTCGGCCGCGGCATCGCGTGGCTCGACACGGGCACGCACGAGGCGCTCCTGCAGGCGTCGAGCTTCATCCAGACCCTCGAGGAGCGGCAGGGGCTCATGGTCGCGTGCGTGGAGGAGATCGCGTTCCGCATGGGCTACATCACCGCTGCCGACGTGCGGCGGCTCGCCGCGCCGATGCGCGACAACTCGTACGGCGAGTACCTGCGCCGTCTGGTGGACGAGTTCTAGCATGCGAGACCGCCCGGTGTAGCGATGGAATTCTCGCCCGACGCCAAGCGCGCGTTCCACGTGCAGACGTACGGCGCCGCCTCGACCATCGACGGCGTGCGCGTCGTCGAGCTCGCGCGGCACGCGGACGACGGCGGCGCCATGACCGAGCTGGCGCGGCTCACCGACGGCCGTGCGGCCGGCCTCGGCGACTTCACCGTGCGCCAGGTCAACTACAGCGAGATGGCGCCCGGCGCCATCAAGGCGTTCCACCTGCACGCGCGCCAGACCGACGTGTGGTTCGTGCCGCCGTCGGACCGCATGCTGGTGGTGCTGCTCGACGTGCGCAAGGGCTCGCGCACGGAGAACGCCCGCCAGCGCGTCGTGCTCGGTCACGGCGCCTCCCGTCTGCTCGTGATCCCGCCCGGCGTCGCTCACGGCGTGCGCAATCTCGGCGAGGCCACCGGACGCATCGTCTACCTCACCGACCTGCATTTCTCGCCCGAGCCGGCGACGTGCGACGAGGGGCGGCTGCCCTGGGATTTCGCCGGGAAGGACGTCTGGGAGATCGCGCGAGGCTAGCCATGAAGCTTCTGGTGACCGGCGGCGCGGGCTTCATCGGGAGCAACTTCATCCGTCACCTTCTGCACGCGCATCCGGACGACCGCGTCGTCAACCTCGACAAGCTCACGTACGCGGGCAATCCCGCCAACCTCGCCGACGTCGAGGGCGACCCGCGCTACTCGTTCGTGCACGGTGACATCTGCGATGCCAAGTGCGTGCGCGACGCCGCCCGCAACGTCGACGCCGTCGTCAATTTCGCGGCCTGCACGCACGTCGATCGCTCGCTCGTCGAGCCCGACGAGTTCTTGCGGACCGACGTCTCGGGCGTGTTCACGCTGCTGGAGGCCGTGCGCGACCTCAAGATCCCGCGCCTGCTGCACGTCAGCACCGACGAGGTCTACGGCAGTATCGCGCACGGCTCCTCGACCGAGCAGGACCCGCTGCACCCGTCGAATCCCTACTCGGCGTCGAAGGCGGGTGGCGATCTCCTCGCGCTCGCCTACTGGCACACGCACGGCGTGCCGGTCGTGATCACGCGCTCGTCGAACAACTTCGGGCCGTACCAGTATCCGGAGAAGGTCGTGCCCCTCTTCGTCACCAACGCGCTCGACGACACGCCGCTGCCGCTCTACGGCGACGGCCGCAACGTGCGCGACTGGCTCTACGTGCTGGACAATTGCGCGGCCATCGACCTCGTGCTCCGTCGGGGACGCGACGGCGAGATCTACAACATCGGTGGCGGCCACGAGGTGGAGAACATCGTCCTCACCCGGGAGATCCTGCGCCTCACCGCCCGGCCGGACACGCTCATCCGGCCCGTGGCCGACCGGCCGGGCCACGACCGCCGTTACTCGGTGGATTCCACGAAGATCCGGCAGCTCGGCTGGGCGCCGCGCCATCCGTTTGCCTCTGCGCTCGAGACGACGGTGCGCTGGTATCAAGAGCACGAGACGTGGTGGCGGCCGCTGAAGTCCGGCGAGTTCCGCGCCTGGTACGAGCGCCAGTACGGCAACCGTTGACCCCGGAGGTCCCATGACGCGACGCCTGCGCGCGGCGCTCCACGCGGTGCTGCTCTTGGCCCCCGTCCTCGGGGTGCTCGCGCTGCCGGCCCTCGCCGTGACCCGCCCCGGCCCGCCGCGCCTGGCGCCCAACGCGGTGTCTCCGCTGCCCTCGTACGTGCGGCGGGTGGAGCCGGCGGTGGTGGGGCTGCGCGTGAAGGCGCGCGCCGACGCGCCGTCGTCACAGCGGCTGGGCGCGCGCCGCGTCGGCAGCGGCGTGATCTTCGACGCGCGCGGCTACGTGGTCACCGTCAGCTACCTCGTCGTCGACGCCCAGACCATCGAGGCGCAGCTGCGCGACGGCCGCATGGTGCCCGCGCTGCTCGTCGGCATCGATCTCGAGACGGGGCTCGCGGTGGTGCGCCTCGCGGGCGCGGGACCGTGGCCGGCCGCGAGCCTCGGCGACTCGCGCGACGTGGTGGCCGGCGCCCGCACGGGCACGGTCGGCATGGACGAGGACGACGACCTCGTGCAGGCGGCGAGCACGATCGAGGGCGTCCGGCGGTTCTCGGCGTCGTGGGAGTACATGCTCGATCGCGCATTCATCGTGGCCCCCGCCGTCTCCTCGTGGGGCGGCAGCGCGCTGGTGGACGAATACGGCCGGCTGGTCGGCGTCGTCTCGCTGCGGCTGGGCGATGCCCCCTTCGTGAACCTCGCCATTCCGCTCGAGACCTTCCTGCCCGTGAAGGATGAGCTGATCGCGGCCGGCCGCGTGACGAGCCGACGGCCGCGGCCGTGGCTCGGCCTGCACACGAGCGGCGGCGCGGACGGTATCGTGGTGGACGGCTTCAACGAGGCGGGCCCCGCGCGCACCGCCGGCTTTCGGCGCGGTGACCGCATCATCGGCGTGGACGGCGTGCGCGTCGCCACCCAGGAGGAGTTCTACGATCGGCTGTGGCGGCGGCAGGCGGGCGACACCATCGCCGTGGCCGTGCAGCGCGGCGCTGCCGAGCGTGTGATCTCCGTGCGGTCGATGGATCGCTACACGCTGTATCGCACGACGTCGCGCTGAGCGCGGTACCCTCGAAGGCATGAGGGGCCCGGCATGAAAGGCGCCGCCGACACGTACGAGGGCCGCGGGCTCATCGCCGACCCGATCCACCAGTACATCCTCTATACGCGGCCCGGCGGCCTCCCCGGCGAGGCCACGGAGCAGGACGTCATCGACACGCCATGGGCGCAGCGGCTGCGGCGGATCCCGCAGCTGCAGTCGGCGCGCTGGGTCTTTCCCGCGGCCGAGCACAGCCGCTTCCAGCACTCCCTCGGCGCCATGCACCTGTCCGGGCGGCTGGCGCAGCAGCTCTATCCCTCGCTCCGCGCCGTGTTCGGCGGCGAGGCGCCGTCGGCGGCCCTGCTCGAGGAGCTCCTCCGGATGGCCGGGCTGCTGCACGACATCGGTCACGGGCCGTTCGGCCACTTCTTCGACGACAACTTCCTCGTCGACTACAACCTCACCCATGAGCTCGTCGGCCAGCGCATCATTCGTGACGAGCTCGGCGAGATCTTGAAAGCGCTGCGGCGCAGCCCGAGCGGCGCCTTCCAGGCCGGCGAGGCGATCGATCCTGAGTGGATCTGCTACCTGATGGGCAAGGGCTACACGGAACCGCTGCCGCACCACCCGAAGTGGCTGAAGTTCCTCAAGCCGCTGCTGTCCGGCGTGTTCACCGCCGACAACATGGACTACGTCCTGCGCGACGCCTACATGTGCGGCGTGGCCGTCGGCCCCATCGATATCGAGCGCATCATCTATTACTCGTTCTTTTCCGAGAAGGGACTCACCCTCGATCGCGGCGGGTTGCAGGCGTTCATCATGTTCCTCAACGCCCGCTTCTACATGTACACCAACGTCTACTACCACCGGACCACGCGCGGCATCGACCTGCACCTCAAGGAGATCTTCAACGAGACGATGCAGATCGCGTTCCCGTTCGATCTGCGGGAAGACCTGCGCCCCTACCTGCATCTCACGGAGTGGACGCTGCTCGAGGAGGTCGGACGCTGGCACGACACCGGGGATTCCGACGCGCGCGCCAAGGACAAGAAGCGCCTGGGCGTCGAGTGGCGGCACATCCTCGACCGCAAGCTGAAATGGCGCATGGCCGGTGAAGAGGTCCTGGACCAGTTCGAGGTACGCAAGGGCCAGAGCTTTCTCGAGTCCAACGAGGTCGTCCGGCGCGTGAAGGCATTCCTGCCGCCGGCGCTGCGCGACTTCGACTTCCGGATCGACATGGCGCAGCAGGACCCGCGCCCGCTCAACCCGCTGTCGATGGGCGACCGGCAGATCTACGTCTACGACTCGTTCACCAAGCGCGTCTCGCAGGAGCCGCTGACCGAGCTGCTGAAGTACCTGCCGGGCAAGGTCGCACAGTGCCGCATCTTCGCCATGACCCACGAGCACGACGCCGAGCTGGCCACGGCGCTCAAGCGCGCGCTGAACGAAGAGCCCTCCTCGATCGTCACGAACGTCTAGGCCGCCGGAGACACCGCATGACCCCGCCCCCGCTGACGCCGCTCGAGGTCGCGGCCCTCCTCGAGGCCGCCACGGCCACGCTGCGCGCCGAGCTCGGCGCGCTCCCCGAGCGTGTCGTGGCCTGGCATCCCGCGGCGGGTGAGTGGTGCGCCAAGGAGGTCGTCGGCCACCTCATCGAGGCCGAGCAGCGCGGCTTCGCCGGGCGGATCCGCATCATCCTGGGCGCCGACCGGCCGGCGCTCCAGGCGTGGGATCAGACCGAGGTCGCCCGCGCGCGGCGCGACTGCGCGCGGCCGATCGCCGCGCTCCTCGACGAGCTGGCGGGGCTGCGGCGCCAGAGCGCGACGCTCGTGCGCGGCCTGCGCGAGCCCGATCTCGATCGCGGCGGCCAGCATCCCAAGGTCGGCTTCTTGCGGGTCCGGGATCTGCTCCAGGAGTGGGTGCACCACGACCGCAACCACATCCGCCAGGCCCTGGCCAACGTGCAGGCCTACGTGTGGCCGGCCATGGGGAACAGCCAGAAATTCGCCGGCGAGTGATCAGCCGGCGCGGTAGCGCGTCGGATCCACCACACCGGCCTCCGAGAAGCCCTTGCGCCGTAGCACGCACGCGTCGCAGCGGCCGCACGCCGCGCCGTCCGGCGTCGGGTCGTAGCAGGAGAGCGTGAGGGCGAAGTCCACGCCGAGAGAGGCGCCCTGGGCGACGATCTCGGCCTTGCTCAGGTGGATGAGCGGCGTGTGGATCTTCAGCTTCTGACCTCCCTCGACCCCGATCTTCGTCGCGAGATTGGCCATCCGCTCGTAGGCGCCGATGTATTCGGGACGGCAGTCGGGATAGCCCGCGTAATCGATCTGCGTCACGCCGATGAAGATGTCCTGCGCGCCGAGCACCTCGGCCCACGCCAGCGCGTAGGAGAGGAAGATCGTGTTGCGCGCCGGCACGTACGTCACGGGGATGCCCTTGCCGATCTCGGCCTCCGAACGGCCCTTGGGCACCGGGATGTCGGCGGTGAGCGCGGAGCCGCCGAAGGCGCGCAGGTCGATGGCCACCACCTCGTGGCCCGCGGCGCCCAGGGCCTGCGCCACGCGCCGCGCCGCCTCCACCTCGGCGGCGTGACGCTGCCCGTAGCGGAACGTGAGCGCGTACGTCTCGAAGCCCCGCTCGCGCGCGACCGCCAGCGAGGTCGTCGAATCCACGCCGCCGCTGAGGAGCACCACCGCCCGCTTCATGACGGCCAGTGTATTATCGAACGCCATGAGCTGGCGATTCCTCTCGTGCGCGGCGCTCTTCATCACGTGCCTGCTCACCGCCAACACGATCGCGGCCAAGCTGATCGTCGTGGGCGGCGTCGTGCTCACGGCCGGCATCGTGATCTTCCCGATCTCCTACGTCGTCGGCGACGTCCTCACCGAGGTCTGGGGGTACGCCGCCGCCCGGCGCGTGATCTGGCTGGGCTTCGCGTGCAACGCGCTGATGGTGGTGGCGATCTGGCTCGGCGGCCAGCTGCCGGCCGCGCCCTTCTGGAAGGGCGACCTCGCCTACGAGGAGATCCTGGGCCACACGCCGCGCATCGTCGCCGCGTCGTTCGTCGCGTACCTCGTGGGCGAGTTCGCGAACTCGTTCGTGCTCGCCAAGCTGAAGCTCGCGACGCGCGGCCGCTGGCTCTGGATGCGAACGATCGGCTCGACGGTGGTCGGCCAGGCGCTGGACAGCGGCGTGTTCGTCACCCTCGCCTTCGCGGGCACGGTGCCGGCGGGCGTGCTGGTCCAGATCGTCGGCGGGCAGTGGCTCTTCAAGGTCCTCTACGAGGCGGCGGCCACGCCGCTCACCTACGCCGCCGTCGCCTGGCTGAAGGCGCACGAGGGTGTGGACGTCTACGACAGCGACACGGACTTCAATCCCGTGCGGCTCTGACGAGGTCATCATGGAGAAGTTCCGGGGCGTGGACTACTACGGCATCGAGACGCTGCTCTCCGAGGACGAGCGGATGATCCGCGACGCCGTGCGCGACTGGGTGGAGGCGGAATTCATCCCGATCGTTCCCGAGCATCACCGGGCGGGGACCTTCCCCGTCGAGCTGATTCCCAAGCTCGGCGAGCTCGGCGTCTTCGGCGCGACCCTGAAGGGTTACGGCTGCGCGGGCCTGAGCAACGTGGCCTACGGCCTCATCATGCAGGAGCTCGAGCGCGGCGATTCCGGGCTGCGCTCGTGCGCGTCGGTGCAGAGCGGCCTCGTCATGTACCCGATCTACGCGTATGGCAGCGACGCGCAGAAGGACAGGTGGCTGCCCGTGCTCGCCACCGGCGAGGCGGTGGGGTGCTTCGGCCTCACCGAGCCCGATCACGGCTCGGATCCCGGCGCGATGAAGACACGCGCGGTGAAGAAGGGCGACGCCTGGGTCGTGAACGGCACCAAGCTCTGGATCACGAACGGCTCGATCGCCGACGTGGCCGTGGTCTGGGCCAAGACCGAGGACGGCGAGATCCGCGGCTTTCTCGTGGAGAAGGGCACGCCGGGCTTCTCGACACTCGACATCCACGGCAAGTTCTCGATGCGCGCCTCCATCACGTCCGAGCTGGCCTTCCAGGACTGCCGCATTCCGTTCGACAACCTGCTGCCCAGCGTGAAAGGGCTGCGCGGCCCCCTCGGCTGCCTGAGCCAGGCGCGGTACGGCATCGCGTGGGGCGCGGTGGGCGCCCTCATGGCGTGCTACGACTGGGCGCTGCAGTACGCGCAGCAGCGCGTGCAGTTCGGCAAGCCGATCGGCTCGTTTCAGCTCGTGCAGCAGAAGCTCGTCTGGATGCTGAACGAGATCACCAAGGCCCAGCTCCTCGTGCTGCAGCTCGGGCGGCTCAAGGACGCCGGGCAGGTGCGGCCGCAGCAGGTGTCGCTGGCGAAGATGAACAACGTGCAGGTCGCCCTCGACGGCGCGCGCATGGCCCGCGACATCCTGGGCGCGGCGGGCATCGTGGACGAGCACCCGATCATCCGGCACATGCTGAATCTGGAGACGGTGAACACCTACGAGGGGACCCACGACATCCACACCCTCATCGTGGGCCGCGACGTGACAGGACTGGACGCGTTCGGGGCTGCGTGATCGAGGGGCGCCCCGGGTTTCCCGGGGCGCCCCGAGCGATGGGGGTGTGGGGGGCCATTTCGGGGCCCCCCACGTCAATTAGCGCACGCCCCGCTCGCCGCTCTTCGACGCGATCTCGCGCACGACCGCGTTGATCTTGCTCACGGCGATGGTGATCCGCTCCGCCGCCTCGGTGGTCGCGTTGCCCGGCGCGCGCATCTCCAGCAGCTGCGCGCTGGCCATGATGACGGCCAGCGGGTTGTTGATGCGGTCGCCGAGGTACTCGCCGAGCTCCTTCAGCAGCGCCAGCTGCGCCGTCTCCACCGTGCGCTCCGTATTCTGGGCGAGCGCGTGGCGCTCGTCGGCCAGCCGCGAGAGCACGTTGTCGAGCGCGCGGGCGCTCTCGGCCACGAGGTCGCGCATGTCTTCGCGCCCGGCGCCGCTCAGGGTGTCGATCACCACCTGGTGATAGCGGCGCGCGAAATCCACGTCGTCGAGCAGGCGCACGAGCGTCTCCTGGTACTCCGCGCGGACGTGGCGCTCGACCAGGGCTTCCAGCTCGCGCGCCATCTGCTGCGGGGTGATGTCCTTGGCGTCGAGGTAGGCGGTGGCGCCGACGTCGCGGCCGAGGTCGCGGGCGGGGCCGCCGATGAAGACGCTGCTGTAGAAGATGAAGGGCAGGCGCGTCAACCGCGGATCGCGCCGGATGGCGCGGCAGAGCTGGAAGCCGTCGAGCTTCGGCATGCGCACGTCGGAGACGACGGCGTCCACCGGCTCGCGCGAGAGGGTAGCCAGCGCCGCCTCGCCATCGGCGGCGGTGAGCACCTCGTGCCCGGCGTGGCCGAAGATCGCCGTGAGCATCCGGCGGTGCGGTGACGAGTCGTCGACGACGAGGATCCGCATCCCCGCCTCCAGCCTACTCGCTTCGCAGGGTAGGGTCCAGCAGGTCGCGCAGCCAGTCGCCGCTGCGGCTCACCACCAGCGAGGTGAGCAGGAGCAGGCAGCCGGGGAAGATCGAGATCCACCACGCGGAGTCGAGGTACTCGCGGCCCTCCTGGATCATGCCGCCCCACGACGGCGTGGGCGGCTGGATGCCCAGGCCGAGGAAGGACAGCGTCGCCTCCAGCACGATGGCGCGGGCGAGCTGGAGCGTCGCAATCACCACCAGCGTGGACAGCACGTTGGGCAGGATGTGGCGCGCCACGATGCGCGGCACCGCGCCGCCCAGGGCGAGGATGGCGTCCACGAACTCGCGCGAGCGCAGCACGAGCACCTGCGAGCGCAGCACGCGGGCATAGTCGACCCACCCCGAGAGCCCGATCACCGCCACCAGCGTCGGGAAGCTCGGGCCGAGCACGCCGATGATGCCGATGGCGAGCAGCACGAAGGGAAACGCCAGCTGCGCGTCGGCCACCGTCATCACCACGCTGTCCGTCCAGCCGCCACGGTAGCCGGCGAGGATCCCGAGGGCGCCGCCGACGACGCTGCCGACGGCCACCGCCGCGAACCCGACCAGCAGCGACACGCGCGCGCCATAGAGCGTGCGCGAGAGCACGTCGCGGCCGAGGTGGTCGGTGCCGAGCGGATGCGCCCGCCCGTCGGCGCCCTCCAGGGTGGGCGCGGCCAGCCGCCCCCGCAGCGACTGGCGCACCGGATCGTGCGGCGACAGCCACGGCGCCGCCACCGCCACCAGCGCCAGCAGCAAGACGAATCCGGCGCCCGCGGCCACGAGCCGGCGCGTGCGCTGGGCCACGCGACCGCCGCGCGCCGCCTCGAGCGCCGCGTCAGCGGGGACGGATACGGGGATCGAGGAAGCCATACGCGATCTCGATGGCGAAGTTGATGACGATGAAGACGAGGGCGGAGAGGAACACCACGCACTGCACGACCGGGTAGTCGCGGTTGTAGATCGAGTGGATGGCGAGCCGCCCCAGGCCCGGCCACGCGAAGACCGTCTCCGTGACCACCGACAGGCCGAGCAGCGTGCCCAGCTGCAGCCCGGTGATCGTCAGCACGGGAATGGCGGCGTTGCGAAAGGCGTGCTTGGCCACCACACGCCACTCGCGCAGGCCCTTGGCGCGCGCGGTGCGCACGTAGTCCTGCCGGAGCACCTCGAGCAGCGCCGAGCGCGTGAGGCGCGCGATGGAGGCCATGGAGAAGGCGCCGAGGGTGAGCGCGGGCAGCACGAGATGCGTCCAGTCCCCGCGCCCCGACGTCGGCAGCAGGCCCGCCTTGAGCGAGAGCACGAGGATGAAGAGGATGCCCAGGAAGAATGTCGGCGCCGACTGCCCGACGAGGGCCACCGCCATGACGGCGTGATCGACGAGCGTGTTGCGGCGCACGGCGGAGATCACGCCGACGGGCACCGCGACGAGCACGGCCAGCGCGAACGCCGTCAGCCCCAGCTGCGCCGTCGCGGGCAGGTACCCGACGGCCACGCCCATGGCCGGCTCGCGGAAGTGGATCGAGCGGCCGAAGTCACCCTGCACGACGTGGCCGAGGAACACCGCGTACTGCACGGGCAGCGCGCGATCGGTGCCGAGCTCCTTCGCCACCCGCGCGTACTCGCTGCGGGGCGCGTCCGCCGGCAGCAGCAGCGGCACCGGATCGCCGGACAGCCGCATGACCACGAAGACGACGGTGGACACGAGCCACACGGCGATGAGCGCCCGCGTGAGACGGGAGGCGAGGAAGGTGACGAGGGCACGCATGGGATGAGGCCGGCCGGAGCGGACGTCGCCCCGGCCGGCCGGCGCCTACGCGCGGCGGAACTTGAACGCGAAGCGTCGGATCTCGAAGGTCTGGTTCGGATTCGGCGTCCAGTCGACGTGCTTCTGCACACCGTAGTCCTCGTAGGGCTGGATGATGGGGATCCACGGCAGGTGCTCGAGGAAGATCTTCGTCATCTCCTTGTACGCCTGGCCGCGGAACTTCTCGTCGACCGAGAAGCGCGCCGCCTCCCCCAGCTCGTCGAAGCGTGCATGACGCCAGTAGTCTTGCGGGCCGCCCGGTGACAGCAGCCGCCAGAACATGCCGTCGGGATCGCTCAGCGTGGAGGTCGGATCGGACCACCAGAGCCCCTTGAACGACTTGTCGCGGTTCTTCTGCGCGCGGACGGAGTACTCGACGACCTCGACCTTGGCGTTGACGCCGATGTCACGCCACATGGCGACGATCGCCTCCGCCATCGGCTTGTCGTTGGCCATGTAGGCCGCCGTCGTCTCGATGACGATCTCCTCGCCCTTGTAGCCGGACTTCTTGAGCCGCTCGCGCGCCTCCTTCGGGTCGTACTTCAGGGCCGGCAGCGACGCGTCGAAATGGTTGTCGCCCTTGGCGATGGGGCTGCTCGGCACGATGCCGCGGCCGCGCCACAGCTCCTTGACGATGAGGTCGCGATCCAGCGCCAGCGAGAGCGCCTGCTTGACGAGGGGATTGTCGAGCGGCGGCACCTTGCTGTTGACGGCCAGGACGTACAGGCCGGCGTAGAGCGCCCCGGCGACGCGCGTGGACGGGTTGGTGCTCACCCGCTCGCCCTGGTCGGGCGGCAGCTGCGTGATGATGTCCACCTCGCCCTTGAGCAAGCCGGCGACCCGCGGCGCCATCTCCGGAACGGCGCGCATGACGAAGCGGTCGAAATCCGGCTTGCCGCCGAAGTAGTCCGGGTTGGCCTCGAGCACGATCCGGTCGTCCTTCGTCCACGACACGAAGCGCACGGGCCCCGTGCCCACCGGCTTGGCGTTGAAGGCGTCGTTGCCGACCGCCTCGAGGTACTTCTTCGGCACGATCTGGCCGCCGTAGAACGCCACGCGCGCTGCCAGCAGTGGGTCGGGCTTCTTGGTGGTGAACACGACGGTGTTCGCGTCGGGCGCCTCCACCCTCTCGACCGTGGTGAACACCGTGCTCACGCGCGTGTTTTGCTTGGGGTCCCAGGTGCGCTCGAAGCTGTGCTTGACGTCGGCCGACGAGAACGGATCGCCGTTGTGCCACTTCACACCCTGGCGCAGCTTGAACGTCCACGTGGTGGGAGTGGCGAGCTTCCAGTCCGTGGCCAGCGACGGATGGAGCTTGGTATCCGGATGGCGCACGATCAGGTTGTCGAACAGGTTGAACGAGATCCGGATGTCGTTGGCGGACGTGCTGAAGTGGGGATCGAACTTCGAGATGTCGCCCCCCTGGGCGACGATCAGCTCACGCTTTTGGGTCGTCTGCGCGCCGGCCGGTCCGGCCAGCGCCGACGGCAGGGCGGCGGCGGCGCCGGCGACGCCGGCCGCCTTCAACAGCTCGCGACGGGTGAGACCGCTCATAGAGGCACCTCCCGGAAGAGTGCTGCTATTTGCGGGCACTCGGGTCCGGCTGTCAAGGGCGCGCGGCGGGGTGCTACACTTCGCGGCATCATGCGCGCGGCCGACGTCGTCGTCATCGGCGGGGGCGTGAACGGCGCCAGCACCGCGTTCCACCTGACGGCGCTCGGCGTGCGCGACGTCCTGCTCGTCGAGCGCCGCCATCTCGGCGCCGGGGCCACCGGCAAGTCGGGCGCGCTCGTGCGCATGCACTACACGAACGACGCCGAATCGCGCCTCGCGCTGGAGAGCCTGAAGATCTTCCGCGAGTTCGACGCGGTCGTCGGCGGGGCGTGCGGCTTCGAGCCCGTCGGGTTCGTGCAGCTCGTGCCCCCCGAGTACCGCGACGCGCTCCGGCGCAACGTGGCCCGCCAGCAGGCGCTCGGCATCGACACGCGCGAGGTATCGCTGGACGACGTGCGCCGCGTGCTGCCCGGCGTCGATCTCGCCGGCGTCGGCGCCGCCGCGTACGAGCCGGGCTCCGGCTTCGCCGATCCCAGCGCGACCGCCTACGCGTTCGCGGCGGCCGCGCGGCGCGGCGGCGCGACGATCCAGACCCACTGCGAGGCCGTGCGCGTGATCGTCGAGGGCGGCCGCGTGGCGGGGGTCGAGACCACGGCGGGCCGCGTCGCCACGCGCGCGGTCGTGATCGCGGCCGGCGCGTGGGCGCAGCCGCTGCTGGCGCCGCTCGGTCTCGACTACGGGCTCTCGCCGTTCCGCATCCAGGTCGCGGTCTTCCGGTGGCCCGCGGGCTTCGCGCAGCGCCATCCCGCCGTCATCGACGCCACGCGCATGTCGTGGCTCCGTCCCGAGGGCGCCGCCGCCACCCTCATCGGCGTCGAGCTGGGCGCCGCGCACGCGGATCCCGAGAAGTACGACGAGGGCGTCGACGCGGCGTATGTCGCGCGATGCCGTGAGGCGCTCACCGCGCGCCTGCCGCAATTCGCCGACGCGCCGATGCGCGGTGGTTGGGCGGGGATGATCATGATGAGCCCCGACGGCCGGCCGATCATCGACCGCCTGCCAGCCGCCGAGGGACTGTGGGCGATGCTCGGCGACTCCGGTACGTCGTTCAAGACCGCGCCCGCGATCGGCCGCTGCCTCGCCGAGTGGATCACCGCCGGCGCACCGAGGGCGGCCGACCTCCACCCGTTCCGCGCCTCGCGCTTCGTCGAGGGCGGGCCGTGGACCGACGCCGACCATTACGGCGGCGAGGGCCTCACCGTCTCTCGCTGACCGCGCTCGGGCGCTGGCGCGCGGGCTCCACGTAGAGCTCGACCTCGTGGCCGTCGGGATCGCTGATACTGAACGAGTTGACGGTCTCGCCAAACGGCTTCAGCCCGTGGGCCACCGCGTCGCGCCGCGCGGCGGCGAGGTCGTCGGACGTCTCGCCGACCTCGAACGCGACGTGGTAGAGGCCGGGCACGCCCTTGGGCTGCGGCCCCGGACCCGGCGCGCGTGCGAGCTCGCACGACAGATCGTGGTGACGCGCGCCGGCGGAGAAGAAGACGATGCGACCGTCCTTGCCGGAGCCGGTTTCCGCGAGGCCGAGCAGGTCGCGATAGAAGCGTCGCGTCGCCTCGAGGTCGCGGACGAAGAGCGAGACGTGACCGAGCGCGCGGATTTTCATCGGGCGTGATGTCTCAGTCGCGGCGTTAGTGTACCATTGCTGGGTCATGGCTGATTCGAAGCCCGCGGCCCTCGCGACGGCGGCCGCGCCCCCGTTCGCGACGACCGTCGAGCGCGTCCGGCCGCATGCTAGACTCATCGGCCTCCTCGCCCTCGGACACTTCGTGGTGGACCTCACGCAGGGCGCGCTGCCCGGCGTGCTCCCGTTCCTCAAGAGCGCGCACGGCCTCACCTACGCCCAGGTGGCGACCATCGTGCTGGCGGCCAACCTCACGTCGTCGATCGCCCAGCCGCTGTTCGGATATCTGGCCGATCAGACGATGCGCCGCTGGATCCTGCCGACGTCGATCTTCGTCGCGGGCGCGGGCATGGCCCTCACCGGCGTCGCCCACGGCTACACGAGCCTTCTGCTGCTGGTCGTCCTGATGGGCCTCGGCGTCGCCGCGTGGCATCCGGAGGGCTATCGCACCGCCACGGGTGTGGCCGGCGATCGCAAGGCGACCGCGCTCTCCTATTTCTCGCTCGGCGGCAACGTGGGCATCGCGCTCGGCCCGCCGCTGATCACGTTGCTGGTGACGACGTGGTCGATCCAGGGCACGCTCGGGCTGGCCCTGCCGCCGCTGCTCGTCGGCGGCGTGCTGCTCGGCGCGCTGCCATCGTTCGCGGTCGCCGCCACCGCGGCGCCCTCGGCCAAGGCGGCCGGCCGCGGCGAGAACATGCCCGGCGCGATGGCGCTGCTGGTCCTCGTGGTCATGATCCGCGCGTGGGCGACGCTCGGCTTCACGACCTTCGTGCCCTTCTACTACGTCGACTATCTCAACGCCGATCCGCGCATCGTCGGCCCGCTGCTGTTCGTCTTCCTCGGCGCCGGCGCGCTCGGCACCGTGCTGGCGGGCCCGCTCGCCGATCGGTGGGGGCCTCGTCCGTTCATGAAGTGGGTGTTCCTCGCCGCCGTGCCGTTCGGGCTCCTGTTCCTCCAGACGCGCGGGCCGCTGGCGTTCGTGATGCTCGCGTTGTTCGGCGCCGTGCTCACCGCAAGCTTCTCGGTGTCGGTCGTCCTCGCCCAGGCCTACATGCCGAGAAACACCGGCATGGCCTCCGGCCTCATCGTCGGCTTCGCCATCGGCACCGGCGGCCTCGGCGTCGCCGTCCTCGGCTGGGTGGCCGACCACCATGGCCTGCCCGCGGCGCTGGCGATCAGCGCGCTGACGCCGCTGGCCGGCTTCGTGGCCGCGCGGTTTCTGCCCGCGCCCGGGGATCGATGAAAGAGCTCCCGCTCCAGGATGGTGAGCAGGTGCTGCTCATCGACCAGCGCGGCAAGCGCCATCTCCTCTTCATGAGGAAGTCGGAGACGTTTCACTCCGACCGCGGCTGGATCTCACACGACGCGATCATCGGCCAACCCGAGGGCTCGTGGGTGCGCTCGTCGATGGGGCTGCGCTACCTCGCGCTGCGGCCGACCCTGGCCGAGTTCGTCCTCGACATGCCGCGCGGCGCGCAGGTCATCTATCCCAAGGACCTCGCGATGATCCTGTTCTGGGCCGACGTGTACCCGGGCTGTCGCGTGCTGGAGGCCGGGACGGGCTCGGGTGCGCTCACGCTGGCCCTGCTACGCGCGGTCGGCCCCGAGGGGCGCGTCATCACCTTCGAGCAGCGCGACGAGTTCGCGCGTCGCGCGCTCGCCAACATCCACATGCGCTGCGGCGAGGTGACGAACCTCACGATGCGGCTGGGGCCCGTCGAGGAAGGCGTCGGTGACGAGGAGCCGGTCGACCGCGTGGTGCTCGACCTGCCCGAGCCGTGGCGGCTCACGCACGCGGTCGCGCGCGTGCTGCGTCCGGGCGGGATCTTTCTCTCCTACGTCCCGACGATCATCCAGTCGCACCAGATCGCCGAGGCGCTCAACCGCGAGCGCGAGTGGGCGCTCGTGGAGACGTTCGAAACGCTCTATCGGCCCTGGAACATCGAGGGCACGTCCGTGCGGCCGTTCCACCGGATGGTGGCCCACACGGGATTCATCACGGTGGCCCGCCGCGTGATGCCCGAGGAGGGCGCTCCGGCGCCACGCCTCACCGCATCCGACCGCGACGAGTAGCCCGCCGAGCCTCGAGGAGCCCCGATGATCACCGTCATGCGTCGCTACCGCAGAATCCTCCAGATCGGCCTGCTGGTCGTGATCGCCGCCTTCGTGCTGACCTCGGTCTACGTCGGCTCGATGTCCGGAGGGCCCCGCAACCGCGGCGACATCGTGGCCACCGTCAACGGCGAGGCGATTCCCGTCGAGCGCTACCAGCGCCGCTACCAGGCCTATCTCGACGCGTACTCGCGCGTGTACCGCGACCGGTTCTCGCCGACGCTCGCCGAGCAGCTCGGCCTGCCCCAGCAGGCCGTGAACGACCTCGTGCAGGAGGCGGTGGTCGTGCAGCGCGCCCGCGCCGAGGGCCTCGAGGTGGGCGACGAGGAGCTGAACGCGCAGATCCAGGCCGTGCCGGCCTTCGCCGAGAACGGCCGCTTCTCGCTGGCCCGCTACCAGGACTTCCTGCGGCGCCGCGGGGTCAGCGCGTCCGCCTTCGAGAACGACGTGCGCCGGGAGCTGACGCGCATGAAGGTGGAGACCACCGTCAAGGCCGGGATCAAGGTCTCGGATCCGGAGCTGGAGCGCGCGTTCGCGCTGCGCCGCGAGGAGGTGCGCGCGGCGTGGGCGCTCGTGGAGACGGCGCCGCTCCTCGCCGCCGCCGCCGCCTCCGACGAGGAGGTGGCCGCCTATCTCAAGGCGCACCCGGCGGAGTTCCAGCTGCCCGAGCGCCGGCGCGTGCAGTACGTGACGCTGGCGCCCAAGGACTTCCGGCCGCAGATTCCGGACGCCGAGGTCGAGAAGTACTACACGGAGCACGCGAAGGACTTCGAGACGCCGCGGCAGGTGCACGCGGCCCACGTGCTGGTGGTGGTGCCGCAGACCGGCGGCAGCGAGGCCGAGGACAAGGCGCGCGCGAAGGTCGCCGACGTCATCCGTCGCGCCAAGGCCGGCGAGGACTTCAGCAAGCTCGCCGCCGAGATCTCCGAGGATCCGGGCAGCAAGCCCAAGGGCGGCGACCTGGGCTGGATCTCGAAGGGCGAGATGGTGCCGGCGTTCGAGGCCGTCGCCTTCACGCTCGGCCGCGGCGAGCTCACGCCCGAGCCCGTGCGCACCCCGTTCGGCTTTCACGCCATCAAGGTGCTCGAGGTGCGCCCGGGGGGGAAGAAGCCGCTCAAGGACGTGGGGCCGCAGATCCGTGATCGGCTGGCCGCCGAGGCCGCGGACAAGGCGGCGCGCGCGAAGGCCGACGAGGTGAAGCCGGCGCTGCAGGCCGCGAAGGACTTCGTGGCCGAGGCCCGGCGGCTCGGCCTGACGCCGATCGAGACGACGATGTCCAAGACCGAGCGCATCCCGATGCTCGGCGGGAGCGATCCGCTCGAAGAGGCGGCGTTCGCGCTGGCCGTTGGCGGCGTCTCGTCGCCCGTGAAGACACCGGCCGGCTGGGTCGTGCTGAAGTCGAGCGAGGCGATCGCCGCCGGCGTGCCGCCGCTGGCCGAGATCCGCGACAAGGTGATCGGCGTCGTGAAGCGACAGAAGGCCGAGGCGGTCGCCCTCGAGCGCGCGCAGAAGCTGGCGGCGGAGGCGGCCACGAAGGATCTGGCGGCGGCGGCGAAGAGCGCCGGCGCGCAGACCGGCGAGACGCCGCGCTTCTCTCGCGGCAAGCCGGCCGAGCGCCTGCCCGGCGACGTGCAGCTCGCCGCGCTGCAGTCGCCGGCGGGCGCCGTCGCCGGGCCGGTGAAGTCGCCGCAGGGCTACTACGTGCTGAAGGTGCTCGAGCGCGTGGCGCCGAACATGGCGGACCTCGCTCCCGAGCGCGACCGAATCTCCCGCGAGGTGCTCACGCAGAAGCAGAGCCAGGCGTGGGAGGCGTGGGTCAGCCAGGCGCGCGCGGCGGCGAAGGTCGAGGTCCTGGCGCCGCCGAAGCGCTCCTGACGCCGTGCTAAGGTGAGCCATGTCGATGCAGCGCACGCCGATGACGCGCACGGGCTTCGAGCGGCTGCGGGACGAGCTCGACCGCCTCAAGCGCGTGGAGCGGCCCACCATCATCAAGGCGATCGCCGAGGCGCGCGCGCACGGCGATCTGTCGGAGAACGCCGAGTATCACGCCGCGCGCGAGAAGCAGTCGTTCATCGAGGGGCGCATCAACGATCTGGAGGGCAAGGTCAACGGCGCCGAGGTGATCGATCCGCCGAAGGGCGGCGACCGCGTGACCTTCGGCTCCACCGTGCGGCTCGAGGACGAGGCCGGCAAGGAGGTCCGCTACTGGATCGTCGGCTCCGACGAGGCCGACCCCGCACGGGGCCGCATCTCGATCCATTCGCCGCTCGCGCGCACACTGATCGGCAAGCACGTGGGCGACAACGTCACCGCGCAGCTGCCGGGCGGAAAGAAGACCTTCGACATCCTCGAGGTGAACTTCGCCTGGAGCGACTGACTAGCGCGGCGCCCGGCGCCTAGCGCAGCGCGTCGCGCAGCTCGCGCGTGAGCACTTCCACCGTCCCGCGCGTGCCGCCGGCGAGCTTCAGCTTCCACTCGCCCTCGGTCTCGAAGCGCCGGTCGCGCAGCCGCTCGCCCCAGGGCTTGATGGCCTCGCGGATACCGTTGAGGTCGAAGGGCTCGCGCTTGAGCTCCTTGGCGCGCGCCATCACGTCGGGGGCGGCGCGAATGAACGCGCGGAGGGCGGCGCCCGTCTTGATGGAGTACTTCCGGCCGGCCCAGGCGGCGGGGAAGGTGGTGGAGAGCGCCTTGATGTAGTTCAGAAAGAAGCGCTTGGCGTGCTGGCGCAGCTCCTGGATGCGCGCGCCGCCGCCGATCTTCTCCACCGTCTCCAGAAGGTCCACGATCTCTTCGGCCAGCGGCGCCTGGCTCACGCGGCCCCGGCCCGTGCCGAGCATCTTGATCTCGCCGTGCAGCGGCGAGGTGTCGTCCTCGTTGAGCGAGCGGATGACGTCGTGCGCGAGGGCCTGGTTCGGGTCCGGATAGAGCTTGCGCCCGGCCAGGCTGATGATGTGCGACGGGTTCAGCCGCGTGTGCTTGGCGTTGATGGTGACGAACAGCTCGACGATTTGCCGCGCGTCGAGGGAGTCGAAGAGCACCGCCGGCACCTCGATACCCATGGCGTCGCCCGTCTGGCTGAGCGAATGCAGCGCGAGGAGGCGGTGCTGGCCGTCGAGCACGCGCAGCACGCCGTGCTCCTCGGGAATCTGCAGCAAGCCCAGGTCGTGATGCCCGGCGATCGGCGTGAAGGTGAAGCGCTTCTCCGAGGTGATGATGACGGCGCCCGGAATCGCCGGCAGCGTCGCCGCGTCCTTGCACTCGCGGTAGTACGCGGCCAGCTCGTCGATCTTGCGGCGGATGATCGGACGCTGGTAGGCGTTCTCGCTCTCGCTGATGCGCTTCTCGAGCGAGTCCCAGTTGACGCGCGAGCGCGCCGCGGCGCTCTTGCGCGCTTTCGCCTTGGCGTCCTCGTTGCCGTTGGCGCCGGAATAGCCGAGGACCTCGAACTTCACGAGGCGATCGATGTCCTTCGCGGAGAGCCCAGCCTGGTAGAACTCGACGCCGAACTGTTTGACGCGGCGCGCTGGCACGGTGATCATGGCCGCGTCACTCTACCCGGTCGGCAAACCCCTGTCAATAGAGGCGTTTTCCGCCTTGGACGGACCTTTACTCACGTCCGCGTCGCGATCTGGAACGTCTCGGCCGCGATCGTCGCAATGTGACGGCCGATCGCGAGCGATGCGGTGGCCGCCGGCGACGGCGCGTTGAGGACGTGGACGGCGTCGGCGGTTTGCACGATACGGAAGTCGTCGACGAGGGCGCCCTCCGCGGTCACCGCCTGCGCCCGAACGCCCGCGCCGCCGGGCTGGATGTCCTCGGCGCGAAGCGCGGGCACGAGGCGCTGCAGCGCATTCACGAAGGCGCGCTTGGAGAGCGAGCGGTACATCTCGTAGGCGCCGGTCCTCCAGTACTTCTTCGCCATGGCGCGGAAGCCCGAGAAGCGGAGCGTGGCGAGCAGCTCGCCCGGCCGTACGCGGCTCCACGTGTACCCCTCGCGCGCGAACGCCAGCACGGCGTTGGGACCGGCCTCGACGTCGCCGTGGACGGTCCGCGTGAAGTGCACGCCCAGGAACGGGAACTCGGGATCGGGCACCGGGTAGATCAGGCCGTTGACGAGGGACCGGCGCTCCGGGCGCAGCATGTAGTACTCGCCGCGGAACGGCACGATCTGCACGTCGATGGGCGCCCCGGCCAGGCGCGCGATCACGTCGGAGTGCAGGCCGGCGCAGTTCACGAGGTGGGTCGCGGTGACGACGCGGTCGTCGGCGGTGGCGAGGCGCAGCGTGCCGCGCTCGCGCGTGATGGCGCCGACGCGGAAGCTGCGCTCGAGCGTCAGGCCGGAGGCCACCAGGTCGCGGGCCAGCGTCTCGGCGACGCGGCGGTAGTCCACGATGGCCGTCTGCGGCGAGTGGATTCCGGCGAGAGCACTCGCGTGCGGCTCGATCTCCTTGAGCCGTCGCGCGTCGATCATGGCCACGCCGGGCACGCCGTTGGCCACGCCGCGCTCGTACAGGGTCTTGAGCCGCGGCAGCTCGTCCTGTGAGGTGGCCACGATGACCTTGCCGCAGGTGTCGACCTCGATCCCGTTCTTCTCGCAGTACGCCTTCATGAGGCGCGCGCCCTCGACGCAGAGCCGCGCCTTGTAGGAGCCGGGCTTGTAGTAGATGCCGGAGTGGATGACGCCGCTGTTGTGGCCGGTCTGGTGGTGCGCGATGTCGGTCTCTTTTTCGAGCAGGACGAGCCGCGTGCGCGGCGCCCGGTCGAGGATGGCGCGCGCCGTCGCCAGCCCGACGATGCCGCCGCCGATGATCGCGATGTCGTAGGTCACGGGGCGCTATTGTATGTCATCACGAGGACGACAACCGCACGAGGAGGAGGGTCCGCGCGATGACCTGCCCGATGTGCCGCACGCCGCATCACCGGCTCGGTCGCCGCAATATCATGAGCGCGCTGGCGGCGGCGCCGGGCGCCTTTCGTCGCGCGCTCGCCCGCGCCTCGCGACGCCGGCTCGGGCGCCGGCCCGCCGGTGGTGAGTGGTCGGCCACCGAGGTGCTCGGTCACCTGCTCGACGCCGAGGTCACGCTGGGCTTCCGCATCCGCAAGCTCGCCGCCGAGCCGGGTGGGACGATCGTCGCCTGGGATCAGGAGAAGTGGACGGCCGGCCTCCGGCACCAGCGGGGCGACGCGCGGACCCTGTTCGCCGGCTACGCGGCGCTGCGCGCGGCGAACGTCGAGCAGGTGCGGCGACTGTCGCCCGCCCAGCGCGCCGCCGGCGGGCGTCATCCCGAGTACGGCCGCCTCCGCGTACGGGAGATGCTCGAGCACTGGGCGGAGCACGACCTCATTCACCTCGCCCAGATCCGCGCGGCGCTCGCCGGCTGACGCGCCGACCCTCAGCGCAGCGCCATGATCAGGTAGACGCCCGCGACGATCAGCAGCGTGCCGACCACGATGCGCCGGTTTAGCATATCGATGCCGCGCAGGAAGAAGAAGGACAGCACGAGCACGAAGATCGGCGACACGCTCGCCAGGGGCGCCACCACGCTGACGGTGCCCAGGCTGAGGGCCTGGAGCAGGAGGAAGACGCCCAGGTTCTCCGCGACGCCGGCCAGCACGAAGTAGACGAGGCTGCGGCCGCGGCACGTCATCAACGTGCTCTGGCGCGAGGCGACGAGGAACGCGGTGTACGCGACGAGCGCGGCCGTGACGTTCACGGCGAAGCCGGGGATCGGCGCCATGCCGCTCAACCCGATCTTCCGCAGCACGGCGACCACGCCGAAGCACACGGCGGACATCAGCGGCAGCAAAAGCGCCACCGCGCGCACGCCGGTGCCGCGCCCGCCGGCCGAGAGCACGGTCGTGCCGCCGACGATGACGAGCGTACCGACGAGGATCGGCGCGGTGACGTGCTCGCCGAGGACCGCGATGGCCAGTGCTGTGGCCACGATGGGGCTCAGGTTGATGAGCGCCGCGCTGATCGACGCGCCGACCGTCTCGATGCTGATGAAGCGCAGCAGGCGGCCGCCGACGGTGCCGATGAGGCCGGCGAGCGCGAAGTACGCCACGCCGGCCGGCGTGGGCCGACCGACGCCGCCCCCGAGGAGCACGGCGATCCACACGCACGTGGTGCCGACGACGAGGTTCACCCAGGCTCCCGTGTAGGGCCCGTAGCGCACCAGGCCGCGGGAGATGAGAACGGTCGCGGCCGCGGAGCAGAGGGCGCTCGCCAGCGCGAGCGCCGGGGCGGAGATCACCGCGCGCTACGCGTCATCGAGGGCCGTCCCGGGCTTCCCGGGACGGCTCCGAGCGAAGGGGGTGTGGGGGCCGTGTCGGGGCCCCCACCTCAGTGGTCGAGCGGCAGCGTGGCGAGCAGCGCGATCACGAGCGCGGCGTAGGCGAGTGCGATCGTCGCGCGCTGCCGGGACGACAGCGCATCGTAGCCAGGAACGGGATCGCGCCAGCGCCGCACCAGCGTGAAGAGGCCGACGATCAGCACCACCAGCAGCAGCGGCGAGCGCGTCAGCAGGAGCGCGCCGATGCCGACCGCGTAGCCGAGCACCCAGTAGGTGCGCGTGAATGCCCCGGCGATGCGCCCGCCGTCGAGGGGCGACACCGGGACCAGATTGAAGAGGTTCAGCAGCACGGCCGTGTGGCCGAGCGCGACGAGCAGGGGCTGCTGCCACGCCAGCCCGGCGCCGAGGACGAGCCATGCCGCCAGCGAGCCCGTGATCGGGCCGGCCATCGCCACGCGCGCCTCCACCGCCGCGTCGCGCGGCTGGCCGTGCATGGCCACGAAGGCGCCGACGAAGGGAATGAACACGGGGGCGCCGGCGGGAATGCCCTCGCGTCGGAGCGCCACCGCGTGCCCCATCTCGTGGACGAAGATCAGCAGGACGAAGCCGGCCGCGAAGGCCCAACCCCACTCGATGGCATAGGCGCCGATGGACAGCAGCATCGTCGCGAGCGTCTTCCACTTGAGGGCGCCCGCGAGCAGGCCGACGAACTTGGCCTTGCCGAGGATGAAGAGAAGACCGCCGCCGACGGCGCCGGCCGCGACGTTGCGGCCGACCCGCGAGCCTGCCGGCGGCGGCGCGGCCCCGGGCCGCAGGCTCTGGTAAACAGCGCGCAGGTTCTCGAGCTCGCGCGCGCGCCGCTCGGCGTCGTCGGTCACGCGGCCAGGTCGAGCTTGGGCGGGCGCGGGATCACCCACGCCTCGTACACCACGATGGCGAGGAACACGAGCTTCATCACGTCGAAGTTGACGGCGAGGACGCGATAGAACATCTCCACGCTGTGCGGCGGGAAGGGGATGCGCCAGCCCTCGCCGCGCTGCTGCAGTGTCTGGTTGATGAACGTCATGTTCACGAGGTACGCGGCGACGAGGAACGACAGCGCGCCGACGGTGACCGCGATGGCCTGCAGGCCCGTGCCGCGCTTGCCGCCCGCGAAGCGCACGGCGCCGTGACCCGCGAGGAACCCGATGACGACGGCCACGAGGCCGAAGCTGATCTCGGTCAGCACGGTGAAGCCCCACCACGCGAGGGCGCCGGCGGCGCCGCCCAGCACCGCCCCGAGGGCCGCCATCGGGTAGTTGATGTCCTCGGACATGCGCGCCACTGCCTGCCGCACCTCGTGGCTCAAGGTGTCGTAGCAGGAGCGGCAGAAGGCCCGGTCGCCGGCCACGACGCGGTCGCCCTCCGCCAGCGTTGTGTCGCAGCGCGCGCACGTGGCGGTGCCGGGAGACGTGGCGTCGCTCATCGCCGTCTGGAATGTTACCATCCGCCCACCGCGGAGGAGGCTCGCATGGCGGGCAAGTTTTTCGAGGAGCTGGAAGTCGGCGTCGTGCTCACCCACCAGCCCGGCCGCACGATCACCGAGGCCGACAACGTGTTCTTCACCTGCATGACGATGAACCCGCAGCCGCTGCACCTGGACTTCCACGCCGCCGGCAAGGCGGAGTTCGGCAAGCCGCTCGTGAACAGTCTCCTCACCCTCGGCATCGCGGTGGGGCTCTCGGTGGGCGAGACCACGCTGGGGACCACCGTCGGCAACCTCGGCTTCGATCGCGTCGAGTTCCCCAAGCCGGTCTTTCACGGCGACACCATCTACGCGGAGACGGAGATCGTGGACAAGCGCGAATCGAAGTCGCGACCGCAGTGGGGCATCGTCACCTTCGAGCACCGGGCGAAGAATCAGCACGGCGAGCTCGTGATGCGCGCCCGGCGCAACGCGATGATGCGCAGGCGCACGGCCTGATGGCGCGCCGCTCGCTGCACTTCGTGCCCGGCGGCCAGCACCGCATGCTCGAGAAGGCGCTCACGCTGCCCGCCGACGGCCTCATCCTCGACCTGGAGGACGCGGTGCCGCCGGACCTCAAGGCGGTCACGCGGCCGATCGTGCGCGAGTGGCTCGGGCGCGACTTCGGCGGCCGCGAGCGCTGGGTGCGGATGAACCCCATCGCCACCGCGCTGGGCCGCGACGATCTCGCCGAGACGATCGGCGGCCGGCCGACGGGTTACGTGGTGCCGAAGCCCCGCCACGCGGGGGACGTGAGGGAGATCGCGCAGATCCTCGACGGGCTCGAGCACCGTCACGGGATCCCGCACGGCAGCACGCGGCTGGTGCTCATCGCGACCGAGACGCCGGAGGGCCTGCTGAACATCCGCGAGGTCTCGGTGGCGAGCCCGCGCACCGTGACGATCTCCTGGGGCATCGAGGACCTCGGCGCGGCGATGGGGCTGCCGCGCGTGCGCGACGAGCGCGGCACGTATCTCGACATCCCGCGCTACGCGCGCACGATGTGCGCGATCGCGGCCTCCGCCGCCGGCGTGGACGCCCTCGACACCGTGTACACCGATATCGCGGACCTCGAGGGCCTGCGCCGCGAGTGCGAGGACGGCGTGGCCATGGGATTCTGCGGCAAGATCTCCATCCACCCGAGCCAGATCGCCGTCATCAACGAGGTCTTCACACCGTCGAAGGACGCGCTGGCCGAAGCGCGCGAGCTGGTGGCGGCCTTCACCGAGCACGCCGCGCGGGGCGCTTACGCGTTCCGCTTCAAGGGCCAGATGGTGGACGCCCCGCACCTGATGCGCGCGAAGAAGCTGATCGCGCGCGCGGGGGACTGACCGGCCGGCGGGTTCTGGTATCATGTCGCACCTTCAGCGAGGAAGGTCTGGCCATGAGTGATCAGAGCGATCTTCTCGAGCGCGCCGCGCGCGTCCTGCCCGGCGGCATCCTCGGCAGTCACCGCTCGGGGCCCGGCCTCGAGTTCGTCGTCCGCGAGGGCCGCGGCGCCTACCTGTTCGACATGAGGGGCCGCCGCTACCTCGACTATCTGCTCGGCTCCGGTCCCATGCTGCTCGGCCACGCGCACCCCGCGGTGGTGGAGGCGGTGCAGCGGCAGATGGAGCGCGGGACCTCCTACTTCGTGATCAACGAGCCGGCCATTCGCCTGGCCGAGGAGATCGTCGCCGCCGTGCCGTGCGCCGAGCAGGTGCGCTACACCTCCAGCGGCAGCGAGGCGACGTTCTTCGCGCTCCGCGTGGCGCGCGCCTACCGCAAGCGCGACAAGGTCATGAAGTTCGAGGGCGGCTTTCACGGCACCCACGACTACGTGCTCATGAGCGTGGTGCCGCGCTCGCCCAAGGCGTTCCCGGCGCCGATGGCGGACTCCGCCGGCATCCCCCACGCCATCGACGGCGAGGTGTTGGTGGCGCCGTACAACGACCTCGCCACCACCGAGGCGCTCATCGACGCGCATCACGACGAGCTGGCCGCCGTCATCATCGAGCCCTACCAGCGCACGATCCCGCCCGCGCCCGGCTTCCTCGAGGGCCTGCGCCGCGCGACCTCGCGCCACGGCGTGCCGCTGGTGTTCGACGAGATCGTCACCGGCTTCCGCTTCGCCTACGGCGGCGCGCAGGAGTTCTACAAGGTCGTCCCCGACCTCGCGGCGTTCGGCAAGGTGGTGGCCGGCGGCTTCCCGCTCGCGTGCATCGCGGGGCCGGCGAGGATCATGCGCCACTTCGACGCCGCGCTCGAGGGCACGCCGGAATACGTCTGGCAGGCCGGGACGTTCAACGGTAACGCCATCGCGGCCGCGGCCGGCCTCGCGACGCTGGCCGAGCTGCGCCGCCCCGGCACGTACGAACGCCTGTTCAAGACGGGCGCGCGGCTGAAGGCCGGGCTGCAGGCCGCCGTCACCAAGCACGGCGTCGCCGCGCAGGTGAGCGGCGAGCCGCCCGTCTTCGATCTCTTCTTCACCGACCGGCCGGTCATGGACTACCGCGCCACGCTCACCGCCGATCGCGCGAAGATCGCGCGCTTCAACCAGGAGCTGCTGCGGCGCGGCGCCGTGAAGGCCGTCAACAAGATCTACGTCTCGCTCGCCCACTCCGATGCCGACGTCGACGAGACCCTCGGCATCTTCGACGAGGTGCTGGCATGTCTCTGAACCGACGCGATCTGCTGGCGCTGACCGGCGGCGCGCTCGCCGTCTTGACGCTCCGGCCCGCCCGCGCGCGAGCCCAGGCGCCGAAGCCCCCGGATGCCGGGGCGAGACGCGGCGGCACGCTGTCGCTCCGCACGTGGGACCCGCCGCACTTCGATCCGTTCCAGACGATCTCCTACAAGACTCACATCGCGCTCAGCTTCACGCACAGCCGGCTCCTCAAGCACAAGGCGGGACCCGGTGTCGTTCCCGGCACCTTCCTGATCGAGGGCGATCTCGCCGAGTCGTGGAGCCAGCCCAGCGAGACGACGTACGTGTTCAAGCTCCGCCGGGGCGTGCGCTGGCACAACAAGCCTCCGGTGAACGGGCGCGAGCTGACCGCGGACGACGTCGTGTACAGCGTGAACCATTTCCTCACCGTGAAGGGCAACGCCAACGCCTACATGCTGAAGTCGGTGGAGAAGGTCGAGGCGACCGACAAGTACACGGTCAAGTTCACGCTCAAGGAGCCGTTCGTCTGGTTCCTCGACATGCTGGCCAACCCGCTGGCCGTCGCCATCGTCGCCCGGGAGGTCGTGGAGAAGTACGGCGACCTCAAGAAACACGAGGCCGTCATCGGGACCGGACCCTGGATGCTCGATTCCTACCGGCCGAACGTGGGCCTCAGCTTCGTGCGCCATCCGACGTACTTTCTCGCCGGGCTCCCCTACATCGACCGGGTCGAGATGACGGTGGACGAGGACAACGCCTCCCGTATCTCCGCGTTCCTCGCGGGCAAGTACGATCTCGGCTGGGAATTCCCCGGTACGATCAACCGCACCGACTGGGTGCAGATCAAGGACACGCTCAAGCAGAAGCGGCCCAACCTCAAAAACGTCGAGTACCCCTCCGCGGTGATGAGCCACCTCTCGATGCGTACCGATGGCAAGCCGTTCAGCGACGTGCGGGTGCGCCAGGCGATGTCGCTGGCCATCGACCGCAGCGCGATCATCGAGGCGGTCTTCGAGGGCGTGGGCGTCCTCAACCCGCCGGTGCCCGCCGCGCTGCGGGAGTGGTCGATCCCGATCGACAAGCTCGGCGACGGGGCGCGCTACTACCGGTACGATCCGGCCGAGGCCAAGCGGCTGCTGGCTGCGGCCGGCTACCCCAACGGCTTCCCCGCCACCATGTGCTTCACCACCTACGGCTCGACGATCCTCGTGGACTCCATGCAGCTCGTCCAGAAATATCTCAAGGACGTCGGCATCGACGCGAAGCTCGACACGAAGGAGTACGGGGCGTACATCTCCACGTGTTTCTACGGCAAGTTCGACTCCATGACCTACGGCCCGCAGACGGGCTTCCTCGAGCCCGACAACTTCCTGTTCGGCCAGTACTACCCCGACGAGCTCAAGAACCAGAGCCACATCAACGATCCAGTGGTGGCCGACATGCTCGTGCGCCAGCGGCGCACCTCCGACGTCGCGAAGCGGCGCGAGATCATCTTCGACATCCAGCGGCATCTGGCCAAGCAGCAGTACTACGTCCAGATGCCCTCGGGCGTGTACATCGGCGTCTGGGAGGGCGCGCTGAAGAACTACGCGCCGAGCTTCGGCTACGACTACGGCGGCCGGTTGATGGCCGCCTGGCTCGAACGCTGAGGCGACGGGAGCTGGCGCCGTGCTGCGGCGGTACCTGGTCCGGCGCCTCCTCGTCGCCGTCCCCTCGCTGCTGATCGCCACCGCCATCGTCTTCACGCTGCCGCGGCTGATCCCGGGCGACGCCGT
>Ga0137418_10000534_pt1 | contig 34412 bp, 29 predicted proteins | sample CZODoug3_1_2_16f_FD_122242 | JGI IMG/M metagenome (GOLD analysis project Ga0137418, IMG submission 122242) | Vadose zone soil fungal communities from Angelo Coast Range Reserve, California, USA - CZODoug3_1_2_16fungal (Hybrid Assembly) | ecosystem: Environmental > Terrestrial > Soil > Vadose... | reverse complement strand
GGAGGTCGCCGAAGAGAGCGCGGCCACTGTTGAAGGCGAGGCGCCCGCCGAAGCTGCTCCTGCGGCAGAGGCGGCGGAGAATTCCGAGACGGGTGAAGCGGTTGAAGAAGCTCCTGCCGCGGCGAAGACGGCAGCAGAAGGCGATGCAGAGGCCACGCCCGCCGACAATGAAGGTGATGCGGCGAAGGCGGAAGAGGCGAAGTCGTAGTCAAGAATGGAGCGCATGACCGACGTAAATCAAGTCCGAATCAACGAACTGGCCCGCGAACTGGAGGTCAAGGCGAAAGCCATCATTGACCTGCTGCCGGGGTATGGCGTAACGGAAAAGAAGACGCACTCGAGCTCCATTCCCGCGGATGTCGCGGAGAGAGTGCGCAAAAAGATTCAAGGCGTGGCCGAAGAAGAAGCGCATGCCGAAGCCGCTGCCAAGGCGGACAAAGAAGCGAAAGACGCGGCGGCGAAGGCCGCGCGGATGAGGCCAGCGGCGCCTGTGGCAGCGCCGCCAGCAGCGAGCGTCGCGCCCATTGCTGTTAAACCGGCAGCGCCGGCGATTCCTGCGGCACCAGTGGCAAAGCCGGTTGTAACGGAGGCGCCAGCGGCACCAAAGGCTCCGGCGACACCAGTTGTGGCGGCACCGCCATCTGCAAAACCTGCTGTGCCGGCGACGACTGCGCCTGCAACGAGCACTCCGTCAACGCCTGCACCGCCCCCGATTCGCCCGCCAGCACCTGCGGCAGCACCTCCAGTGCCTGCAGGAACGCGGCCAGCTGCACCCATTCGACCCACAGCGCCGATGCGACCAGCTTCACCAGGTGGCGCGCAACCTTCCGCAATGCGACCCGCGGCTTCAGCGCCAGGTTCCGCTCCCGGACGTCCCCCTGGAGCGCCAGCAAGAACAGGCGCTCCGTCACGGCCATTGCCGTCAGGAAATCGCGGTCCGATGCCCACTGGGAATCGGGGACCTCTTCCTGACGCGTCTAGAGATTCGCGTCCGAGCGGTCCGCGTCCTGGACAGCCAATGCGTCCGCAGCAACCTGGGCAAGGAAGGCCGTACACGCCGCGATCCGGTGGACCAGGTGGTCCGGGCGGACCGCAGTCTCGACCTTTTGAGCAGCGCCGCGGTGCGATGCCGACCGGCACGCGTCCGGGCCCACGCGCACCCGGACGTCCGGGAATGTTGCCGGCGTTTCCAGAGAAACTGCCGCCGAAGGCGGAGCCGGGCAAGCCGCTTTACACGCGCAAACCGCCTCAGCGCCAGCGCCCCGCTCTGGATAAACGCGAGCAAGAGGGCGAGCGCAAGCTTCATCCGACGCGCCAGCGTCCGGGGGCAGGCCGCAGCGCCGTGGCCGTCATCGCTCCAGCGGAGCCGCGTCCACCGCGCGAAGTGACCATTACGGAAGGCATCACGATTCGCGAACTCGCGGAAAAACTCGATGTGCGCGCCAAAGAACTTTTGAAAAACTTGCTCGACCGGGGCGTCTTTGCCAGCATCAACCAGGCGCTGGACGTGCCGACGGCCACGACACTTGCCGAAGCTTTCAGCGGTGTGGTGAGCGTTGTCTCGCTCGAAGAAGAGATGGTGCTGGAAGTTGCAAAGGAAGAAACCAAGGAAAGTTTGAAGCCGCGGCCGCCGGTTGTGACGGTGATGGGCCACGTCGATCACGGCAAGACGAGCTTGCTGGACGCCATTCGCGAAGCGGATGTTGCCGCTGGAGAAGCGGGCGGAATCACGCAACACATCGGCGCTTACAAAGTGGTGGTCAACGATCGCGCCGTGGTTTTCGTGGATACACCGGGCCACGAAGCGTTTACTCGCATGCGCGCGCGAGGCGCGAAGGTTACCGACATCGTGGTGCTGGTGGTGGCCGCCGATGATGGCGTGATGCCGCAAACAAAAGAAGCGATCGATCATGCCAGAGCCGCGAAGGTACCTATCATCGTTGCCATCAACAAGATCGACAAGCCGGAAGCGCAACTTGAGCGCGTGAAACGGCAGCTCACGGAAACTGGGCTGATGCCCGCGGAGTGGGGCGGCGACACGGAGTTCGTGGAAGTTTCCGCCAAAAAGAAAACAGGAATCGAGAAGCTACTCGAAACCATCTTGCTGGTCGCCGATTTGCGGGAGCTCAAAGCCAATCCTGACGCGCCTGCCACTGGTACCGTGCTGGAATCGCGCGTGGACAAGGGGCGCGGTCCCGTGGCTACGATTCTCATTCAGAATGGCACGCTGAACGCCGGAGACTTCTTCATCTGCGGCTCGGTATTCGGCAAAGTGCGCGCCATGTTTGACGACCGCGGACGCGTCGTAAAAGATGCGCCGCCATCCACGCCCGTTGAGGTGCTGGGTTTGCAGGGCGTGCCCGATGCGGGAGACCTTTTCCAGGTAACTGACGAAGGCAAGGCACGGCACATCGTGGAGTACCGTCAGGGCAAGCAGCGCGACGCGGCGATGGCGCGCATCAGCGGTTCGCGCATTACCCTCGACCAGTTGCACGAGCAACTCAAGGCCGGGGACGTCAAGGAACTGGGAATTGTGATCAAGGGCGACGTGCAGGGATCGGTGGAAGTGCTCAGCGAAATGCTGCCGAAACTTTCAACGGACAAGGTGAAGCTTAAGATCATCGGTTCGGGAGTCGGGGCGGTCACGGAAAATGACGTGCTGCTGGCTGCCGCATCCGGCGCGATCGTGATTGCGTTCGGCACGCGGCCGGACCGCAAGGCGCTGGACCTGGCGCAGCAGGAACACGTGGACATCCGCACCCACACCATCATCTACGAAGTTTCCGACGAGCTGAAGAAAGCCATGGAAGGGATGCTCGAGCCCGTAGTCACGGAAACGTACCTGGGCCGGGCGGAGGTGCGCAACGTCTTCCGCGTCAAGGGCGCGGGTACGATTGCGGGCTGCTACGTCGTCGATGGCATCCTGAAGCGCGACGCGCAAGTGCGCGTGCTGCGCGAAGGAGCGGTGATTTACACTTCCAAGCTCAACTCCCTGAAGCGCTTCAAGGATGACGCCAGCGAAGTCCGCACCGGTTTTGAGTGCGGAGCCGGCGTTGCGAATTTCAACGACGTTAAAGTAGGCGATGTCCTGGAATGCTTCAGCGTTACCAAGATGAGCGCCGCGGAAGCCGCCGGACAGGGCGGCGGGCCCGCCGGCAAGAAATAATCCGCCAGACTGTCCCCCGGAGCGCCACATGCCGGTCGGTCTGCTCACCCTCGAGCTACATATCCCGGACGCGCAGTCGCTGAAGGACAAGCGGCAGGTCTTGCGCAGCTTGAAGGATAAGCTGCGGCGGGATTTTAACGTAGCCGTGGCGGAGCTGGAGCATCACGACACATGGCAGCGGTCGGTAGTGGGCATTGTGACGATTTCGAATGAAGAGAAGCATTTGAAGGAAGTGCTGCAGAAAGTCTTGGACGAGGCGGACCGCATCCTCGGATCGTTTTTGATCAATCAAGCGGTCGAGATTGTTTAGAGAGTATTTCAGGGACGCCGATGAGTCCAGCCAATCACCGACACGAACGCGTGGGCGAGGAGATCGCGCACGAGATCAACGCCATGCTGGCGGGGGAACTGAAAGATCCGCGCCTGGAAGTCAGTGTGGTCGCCAGTGAAGTGCGCGTACAGCCGGACATGAAGCACGCGCGAGTCTTCATCAGCGTAAAGGGAACGAACAAGGAGCAATCGGACGCCATCAAGGCGCTCGATCATGCCGCCGGGTACATCCGGCGGGAGCTGGTGGAGCGGTTGCAGCTCCGGCGTGTTCCGGAATTGCATTTCACACTGGATCTTTCGCAAGAGCACGTCGAGCGCATCGAGCGGCTCTTGAAGGAAATGAAGAAGGACAATCCGCCCGCGCCCTGAGAGTTTTCAGTTTTTTTGCTGCGAATAGAAACATATAACCACAAGAATGCCACGACAACCACAGCCTGCGGCGATCGACGGCGCGCTCGTCATCAACAAACCCCAAGGAAAAACGTCGCACGACGTTGTCGATGCGGTGCGCCATTTGGCGGGCTTCCGGCAGATTGGGCATTTGGGCACCCTCGACCCGCTCGCGACCGGTGTTCTGGTGTTGTTGCTTGGCCGCGCGACGCGGCTGGTGCAGTTCTACGCCGGGCGCCGCAAGCGCTATGAGGCAGGTTTCCGGTTCGGATTCGCGACGGATACTTACGATTCGGATGGCGAAGCGCAAGGGCCAGACGCCGCGCCCGCGCTGGATGCCGCGACACTTGAGGTGTTTGCCCAAGAGTGCATCGGGCGATTCGAACAAATGCCGCCGTCTTTCTCCGCGAAGAAAGTGAAGGGCCGCCCCGCGTATGAGTTGGCGCGCAAGAAACAGCCGGTCGAATTGAAAGCCGTCGAAATCGAGATCTACGAGTACAAATTGAAAGAGATCGAAGGCAGCATCGCGCGCTTTGTCATCGAGTGCTCTTCCGGCACCTACATCCGGTCGCTGGCGCACGAGATGGGGCAGAAGCTGGGAAGCGGCGCGCACCTGGCGGAAATCACGCGCACCGCGGTGGGAGAATTTTCGATGGAACAGGCGATTTCTCTCGAGGAACTCGCCGAAGCCAAGCAAACCGGCAAATTTGGGGATTGCCTGATCCCACTCGAAAGCTTGTTGACCAATTTCCCGCGGGTGAACGTGTTGCCGGTAGTCGAAAAGCGTGTGCGTCATGGCACGAAGTTCAACATCATGATCGCGCAGCTTCAAGCCGGCCGCGTCGAGAGGCCTCCCGGTGCGACGACGCAGCTCGATGGCGGGGAACCGAAGCCGCCGCGCCTGCGGGTTTTCAGCCAGCAGGACAAGCTGATCGCCATTGCCGAAGCCGTTGTTCCACGCACGTACCAACCCATCGTAGTATTCGAAGCCCTGCCGTAGCTTATCCACGCCGAGTTAGAAGATCGTCTCCAAAATACTTCGGTTTCTCCGGTCTTCCGGTAACTAGATGGCAAATTCTCAATGCACCGTCCGACATCGGCTCTCCCAGCCAGCTAGAATTAAGGGAGGGCTCATCAATCCAGGTTATCCGCTGTTTTGAAAACTCATAACACCGCACCAAGAGGCACGATGAACCGACGCCACGGCTTGACTGCTGCAGCCATGCTTGTTTGCAACCTAACGATGCTCTCCGCGATCCCCGCTGAAGCACAGCAGACTCAGCAAAGTCCTATGCGCGATCCACCACAGGAGACGACTGCCACTTCTGGAGCTCTCGTGGGTCTTAGCAGCGGCCAAACTCTCTGGATAGCCCCGGTTGACAAGAAAATTCAAGTGCTTGCCAGCCCCGACTACGTACTCCCCAGAAAAGATGGATTCTGGAGAATACGGGCCGAAACCCGCCCGATTCCTCCCGAAGAGCTGTCCGGCGCCGCGTCTAGTGGTCTGCGGCAGATCTGGGCCATTCCCTTAAAAAGGGGCAAACACGCGGTGGCGTGGATCTCCAAACCGCGCCACGACTCCAGTGAAGATACGCTTCCGCAGGCGGGCGAGAGCACTATGGACGCCATGGAAAGGGAAGCCGCGGAGAGCCTGAAACAGGAACTAACTTTCTTGGGTCCCGAGTATCTTTCTCTTTACAGCTCTCAGACGGTGATCAGCAGCGGTGGGGCCACAGGCGGAAGTGAAGGCAACGATATTTTGCAAATCGTTGAGCCCGCACAGGTCGGGGCGCGTGCATCCGCGTCACTGTACGTCCGTGGTGCGGCACTTCCCATCTCCGACGAGATTCGAGCAAAAGATCTGGAAGCTTGCATTGATCCGAATGCTAAGGAGGAATTGCAGAGCGAGGATTTTCTGCGCAACGCCGAGGAAGTAAGTTATGGGATCCGGCGCGACAACCAAGAGTGGGGTTATCAGTGGATGCTAGGCTATTCCGGCACTGGTTACCACACTTTGTGTCCGGTTTCTGTCCTGCCGCCCAAGACCATTGTCGGCCCAGAACAATTGTTTCCGCAATGGGCGTCCATCCACGCCGCCTATCCCGACGCCCAGGACGCCTTCTCTTCACCTCCGCATGACTTGCTGCTTGTTTTCAACCAAGATAGCTTGAAAGTCGTAGCGGTTCGAGATGGGAAAATTGCCAACGTGCTCGCCCAACTACAAATCGAGGGGCGACCTGTGATGGTGCAATGGGCTACCGGCAAGTATGTCGAGGCGTGGACCGGGGAGTTGCAGCCCTATTTCGGTGCCTATACCTATGTCTCGCCATCGGACCGTGCGAGGGGGGACACTCGGCGCAAAGCCGCAGCACACAACGCTCGCGGCATCGCCCTGATGCGCCAGAAAAAATACGACGACGCTGCAAACGAGTTCGCGGGAGCCAACCTCACCGACCCCGGCAATCCCGAATACCTTAACAACCTCGGCTACAGCGAGTACAAAACCGAAGACTTTGAATCAGCCGTACGCTTTTTTGGAGAAGCCATAGAAGCCGATCCCAAGCGCGCCATCGCCTACGTTAACCGTGGAGACGCCTTCGTCCGACTCCAGCGCTACGCCGAAGCCCGCAAGGATTACGCCAAGTTCCTCGAGCTAGCCCCCGATTCAAAATTAGCCCTCGAGGTGAGGAAAAAGCTCGAAGCCCTCCCTCCTTCAATAGCCGCGCTGCTAGGGACCGTATCGGGCACCGGGACGTGAGCTTAAATCATGAGGTGCTTGGGGGTAATGAAGGCGAACTAGGGTTGCGGGGGCCGTGGCGCGGGCGGTTGCGGTGTGGCCGGTGGCGGCACCGGTGCCGGAGCTGGGATTCCTTGCGGCAGGGGTTGAAAACCTCCAGGGCCCGTGCTGCCCCGGCCACCAGGATCACCGCGGCCAGCGAAAATCGCCCGGGTGAGATGATCTGCCAGCCGCACCCTCCGAGGTGTCACCACGATCAGAAGTTCCGTATCCTGCAGCGTATTTTTCCTTGTCCCGAGCAAGTATCCAGCGACCGGAATTTCCGCGAATCCAGGCAGGCCCGTGATGGAACGGGTCTCTTCCGTATCGGTGAGCCCGCCGATCAAGGTTGGTTCGTCCTCCTTAACGCGAACACTTTGTGTCAGCGTGCGATTGGAAAGGACGGGAATCCCGTTCACGCTGGAGCCGGCCAGAGCGCGAATTTCGAATTCCAGCAGCAGAGTCACCTCATTATTGGGATGAAGCGTGGGCGTAGCCTTTATCTTCACCCCGAGATCGACGTATTCCGAAGCCGGATAAGGCGTTTGCGCCGCGCCGGTGGCCACGCTGTTGGCGAAATTTGTGGAATCCTGAATCACGGTTACCTCGCCTTGGCTGGCGGCCGGATCTTGGGACACCAGCGCGATGTCGGGAAGTCCGCTGGATGTCAACGTGGACGCGATGACTGCGGAGGGTCCGGGAGGGGTATCGAGTTCAAGGCGCGAGGCGAAGGTGGCGCCGCCCAGACCAAGATACACACCGAGCGTGCTGGAGCCCTGGTTGGTGACCGCGATGTCGGGCACAATGCCGTTCGCAAAACTGGCGATCACGATTCCCGCGGGAGTGGCGGCGGTCGCCAGCGGGGAACCGGTCGCTGGCGTGAAAGTGCCGTCCAAATTGCTACTCCCCAGCAGGATCGAAACGGAACCCGAAACGGAAGAGTTGCCCTGGTTCACGACCGCCAAGTCCGCTACGCCGTCGGCGTTTAAATCTCCCGTTGCGATGGCTACAGGAGCAGTGCCTACGGCGATAGGCGAATTGGTAGCCTCGGTAAGAGCGACATTCAAGTTCGAATCAACCGAACTCAGCAGGATGGCGACGTTGTTCGACCCTTGATTTACCACGGCGAGGTCCATTTCGGCGCCGTTATTGATGGTGTTGATCTGATTCCGGAAATTCGCGCTGACCATCGCGACCGGAGCGGCCTCCGAAATCGTGGTCGTATTGGTCAACTTGAAGGGAGAGGAGGGAAACTCCGTGAAAGTTCCATCGCCATTGCCGCGGAAGAGAGAAATGGAATTGTCGCCTTGATTGGCGACGGCGAAGTCCAGGAAACCGTCGCCGTTGAAGTCCGCGACGATTACGGATCTGGGATTGTTTCCCACCGCGAAGGGCGAGCCGGGTGCTTCCGTGAATAGCCCGTTGGCTTTGCCGGTGGCGTCGACGCTGCCCAACAAAACGGAAACATTGTTCGAGGTGGAGTTCACCAGCACCACGTCCGGCGCTTGCGTCGTGGAAAATTTCGTGATGTCGTTGCGGAAGACTCCAGTGGCGATGGCCACTTGGCCCGTTTCGTTGGTGCTGAGAGTGACCGGCGATGGTGTCACTTGAACGAAGTTGCCGTTGTCCTGATTTTGCAAAATGACGAATGTGTTTGCTTTGGCATCGTCAAAAACGACCGCCAGGTCCGGCAGCGTGCCGCCAGTGAAGCTATTGGCGGCCAGCGCGGAGGGATTGGCGCCAACGGTGAAGCTGGTCTGCGGGAAAACCGTGGAGGCAGGTAGTCCCGTCAAGCCACTGGTGTTTCCCACGCTTCCGGAGAGGAGAGAGAGTGTGATCGGAAAGCGATCGCCAACAAAAAAGGTCGCGGGCTTGCCGTCTTGCGCCCGCAGCAGTACTTGGCGCCCGCTCTGAACCAGCGAGAGCGAATCGGAGAAATTGGCGGTGGCAGTCGGAAGTGTGAGCAGGAACGTGGAGAGGCCGCCTCCAATGGGGATGACGGGTGGAATGCCGGAGAATCCCTTTCCCGCGAAGACTTGTTGAATGTTGGTGAGCAGGTTTGTGAGGGTAGTCGAAGATTTGATCAAGTTCAGGTCGTTGGGAGTCAGGCTGATGAGCTGCGCGGAAGATGGCGGCGTGATTCCAAGGGCGCGCGCTTTGTTGCGGTCCACTTCGAGGAGTTCGATTTCCAGCACCAATTCGCCGCGGGCCCGTTCAAGTTGCTCGAGCAGTTCGCCCGCAAGTGCGAGATGTTCCGGCGTGTCGCGCATGGTGATGGTGCGGCTGCGCGCGTCCAGATCGATGCGGGTAGCCCCAGTGATGTCCCTCAAGATGCGCAGCATTTCGGTTACATCTTCCGCGCTGACGGCCGCCGGGAGCGGGAAAGTCTGCTCGGCTTCCAAACCGTACTGCCTGCGCTTCTCCTGTGTGTCTGGAGCGACAAAAAGCAACGTAGGATTCACGGGCCGCCAAAAAGTTCCGGTTTGTGCTGCTAGAACGGCGGCAGCAGTAGTGAAATCCACGTCATCAATCCGAAGCTGCACGTTTTTGGGGGTGAGCTCCGGATCAAACGTTGCTTTGACCCCGAAGAGGTTTGCTAGTTGTTCGTAGACCGTTTTGGTATCGCCGCGGAGGTTCAAATTGTGCTTTCCCGGCTGTGGCTGGAGTCGTGGCATGCCTGAGATTCCAGGCGCGTGTTTTGCTGGGGGCTGGCCGTCCATTGCCGCAAGCTGAGCGCGTCGTTCTTCGACGATGGCGTTTCCCGGATCGATCAGCAGTGCCGTTCCCAGTTCCTCGGTCGCCTTGGTTAGCTGGCCCGCCAAAGCATCGCGTTCTGCCGCTGCGACGTAGGCTGGCACCAGTTTCGAGCGCAACGCGGCGGCCCGTTCGAGGATGTAGCCTTCCTGCGGCGCGAACCGCGCTGCTTCTTCATAAGCTAGCAGGGCTTCATCGAACCTTCCCTCTGCCGCGGCTTTATCTCCCTGGTCGACATACTTCTGGGCGCGTTTGGGATCGGGGTGCACCGTGGGGGCCAGTGGCTGCGATGGCCCCGGTCCCTGTGCGGGAAGCGGCGAGCAAAGCAGTACCGACAAGAATAAAGACGAGCTGACTCGTATGATGCGCATGAGCTTCAAACAGGATAACCTAAGCTTGGGGAGCAAATAGGACCAAACTGGTCCGGTTGACGCGCACTCCCAAGTGGGGTAGAATTTAATCTTAGTTGCAAATGATTTACAACTGGAGTTTTCGTGCTCTCGGCTCTTCTTATCGCTCTTCGTGAAGGCGTTGAAGCTTCTCTCGTCGTCGGCATCATTCTTGTCTATCTTTCCCGCACGGGCCGCCAGCACTTGGCACGTTTCGCCTGGTACGGGGTGGCTGCTGCTGCCGCCCTCAGTCTGGCCGTGGCTGTGGCGCTGGAGCGCTTGCACATCAACCAAGACGGCTTCGAGGGGCTGATGCTGCTGATCGCTGCGGTCTTCGTTATTACGATGATCGTATGGATGAACCGCGTTGCGCGGCACTTGAAAAAAGAAATTGAGGCCAAGGTGGACGCCTACGCGGAAAAGGCGGGAAGCGCGGCGGGCTGGGGAATCTTTCTGTTTGTCTTCCTGATGGTGTTGCGCGAAGGGGCGGAGTTGGCTCTGATCTTGCGCGCTGTGGAGGTTTCCAGCGAAGGCTTGCAGACGTGGATTGGGACGATTGCGGGGATCGCCGGCGCGGTTGCCGTGGGCCTGTTCTTCTTTAAAGGGACATTGCGCGTGCCGTTGCACCGGTTCTTCGCGGCGACGAGCGTCATTTTGATGTTGGTGTCTTTTCAGTTGGCGATTACCGGGTTGCACGAACTGAGCGAGGCGCGCTGGCTGCCATCGAGCAAGACGGAAATGGCCGTTCTGGGGCCGATTGTTCGGAATGAGCTGTTCTTTTTTGTGTTTATTTTTGGCGCGGCGGCGCTGCTGATCCTGCGCGAGTGGCAAGCGGCTAAGCATAATAAGGGCGCACAGGGACCGATGAACGATGCGGAGAAGCGGCTACTCGAGTCGCAAACTCGGCGCCAACGCACTTGGATGATGGCCGCGGCCATCGCTTCGCTCACTGTGATTCTGGTGCTCACCGCGGATTTCATCTATGCGCGGGCAAATTCGGCGCCGCCCACGGCGCGGCCGATTGAAGCGGCTGGCACCATCGTGCGCGTCCCGATCAATGAAGTGCAGGACGGCGCCATGCATCTCTTCACCGTCAAGGCGGACAGCCAGTCGCTGCGGTTCATGATCATCAAGAAGCCGAACGGCTGGGGAGTAGCGTTGGATGCCTGCCGCATTTGCGGCTCGGAAGGATACCGCCAGGATGGACAGAACGTGATTTGCCGGCACTGCGCTTCGGCGATTTACATTCCGTCGATTGGCGACCAGGGAGGCTGCAATCCGATCGGAGTATCTTCGCGCGCGGATGGCGGAGACTTGGTGATCGATATTTCGTCGTTGACGCAAGCCGCGAAGGAGATTCCTCAGTAGCGGCACTTTGCTTGGTGCCTTGCTAGCGCGACCAACCATTTTATGTTCTTAAGAATTGTTGCCGATTCGCTTGGACGCCGTCCGCGCCACAAGCTCCTCACCGGGGCGGCGCTGGCGCTGGGCATGGGAGTAGCCACGGCGTCGTTGAGCGTTTCGCTTGATGTGGGCGACCGGCTGGCCAAGGAATTCCGCAGCCTGGGCGCCAATCTTATTGTGACGCCGCAAGCAGATTCACTGCCGCTCGAGATCGGTGGCGTGGACTATCGTCCGGTCAATGCGGGTGCGTATCTGCCGGAAGCCGACCTGCCCAAGCTGAAAACTATTTTCTGGCATAACAACATCGTCGCGTTTGCACCGACGCTGGAAATGTACGCAAGCGTGGCCACCACGCCCGATGCCGCGAACTCCCCCAACAACGTCCAAGTCATCGGGACCTGGGCCGATTACCCCATATACTTGAGCGACGGCTCGACCTTCGCAACCGGCATTAATAAGACCAGTCCCTGGTTTCACATTGACGGACGATGGTTTGCCGCTGATGCCGGGACTCTCAAACGCGTGAATGTCTTTGACCTGCCACCCGGGGCGGTTGGCGGTCACACCTACGTCCCCATTCCGGACGAGTGCGTTGTCGGCGTCCGTCTCGCGAAACGCTTGTCCCTCCACACAGGCGATCACCTCTACATCACCTATCCCAATCGCGAGGACATGCACAACTACTTGGGCAAACCGAGTATCGGCTGTGCGGTTACCGGAATTCTGACGGCAGGCGCAGCGGAAGACGACGCCGTACTGATGCCCTTGGTCAGCGTTGATCGGCTCGCTCGGCGGGGGCCCGGCGAGTACCGTAAACTCTACGTAAGCGCGCTGACGAAGCCGGAGGACGACTTTGCACGGCGCGATCCGGGGACGATGAAACCGGATGAATTCGAGCGGTGGTCCTGCAGTCCGTATGTCTCCTCGATTGCGTATTCGATCAAGCAGGTGTTGCCCGGGGCCGACGTTCGCGTGATTCGGCGTGTGGCGGAAGGCGAAGGCGCGATTCTGACGCGGGTGCGGACGCTGCTGTGGCTGGTCACGGGCGCGGCGCTGCTGGCGGCGGCGCTGGCGGTTGGTGCGTCTTCAGCGGCTTCGGTGATTGAGCGGCGCACGGAGATTGGCTTGATGAAAGCGCTCGGCGCGGGCTCGGGCACGGTCGGATTCCTGCTTGCGGCAGAACAACTTCTGCTCGCGTTCGTTGGCGGGGGAGCCGGTTACGCCCTGGGGATTATTCTGGCGCGACTTCTGGGCGAAAAAATCTTTGGCGCAGCGCCTGAACCTTCGCTCATCGTCTTTTTCGTGATTATCGCGCTCGCCGCTGTCGTCACCATTCTTGGCAGCGCCCTTCCGCTGCACCGGGCGTCGCGCATTGAACCTGCCCCCATCCTGCGAGGCGAATGATGGCCGACCGCCGCGCAACCAATCGAGCGATGTTCTGGCGCATCATCCGCCGCCTGTTCGGTGCGAATCGGGGGCGCCTTTTCGTAATGCTGCTTGCGCTAGGTGCAGGCGCTGCCGTCACCGCCGCTCTCCTCAATCTGCAAGTGGACGCCAAGCGCCGACTTACTTCCGAATTTCGCAGGTTCGGTCCCAACGTGCTCGTCCTCCCGCAAAACTCTTCGCAGTTCCGCACAGAAACATTGCCCGAATCCATTGTTCACTCTGTGCCGGTGAATCTCCAGAGCGGTCGCGTCGTTGTAACTTCCCATCTCTACCTGGTAGCGCGGCTGTCTCCGGCGGGGCCGGGAGAATCTTTTTCCGCAGTTGTCGCGGGCGCCAATCCGCTGGCGTATCTCGTCGGCGCGGTCAGCTCTTCGTCCAGGTTTCCTGGCACTCCCCCTGTTATTCCGCCAGCTACAGGTCACGAGTGCGTGGTGGGAACGAATGTTGCGCGTCAACTGAAGGCCGAGCAAGGCACAGATTTCTCCGTGTCTAATGTTGATCGCCGCGAGGTCTGCCATGTCGCGAGCTTTCGCCAGACCGGCGGGCCGGAAGACGACCGGGTTGAAATCGGACTGCGCGCCGCGCAGCGGCTGGCCGATCTCCCTGGTCGCATCAGCGCCGTCGAACTCATCGTTCCGGGTACGCCCAGCGAAGTGCAAACCTATATCAAGGATCTTCAGCGAGCTCTTCCTGACGCTGACGTTCGTCCCATCCGCCAATTCACCGAAGCGCAAGCCAAAATCTACGACCGCATCAATGGGTTGCTTACGGCAACGGTGGGAATCGTTCTGCTGCTCACGGGGCTGTGCGTTATGGCAGCAATGACCAACGTGGCGATGGAGCGCAGGATGGACGTAGGTTTGATGAAGGCCATTGGTGGCTCGATGCGCCGCGTGCTACGGCTCTTCCTTGCGGAGGCCGCGTTGCTTGGGCTTGCCGGCGGCATGATCGGCGCGGCGGCGGGGATCCTTCTGTCGATCGGTTTGGGCAAAGCAGTGTTTGGAGTGGCGGCGCGACCGCGCCTGATTGTGTATCCTGTAGCTGTGGCATTGACTGTCATCGTCGCGATTCTGAGTGCGTTCCCGCTGCGGCGGCTGGCCAGCATTCGCCCGGCGTCGGTTTTCAGGGGTGAAGCGTGAGCACGCTTGTTGCAGCACCGCCGCAGACTGCGGCGAAGCAAGTGGTCATCGATAATCTGATCAAGCAGTACGGTAGCTTGCGCGCGCTCGGTGGCGTGAGCTTCGATGTCCATAGCGGCGAGTGGGTCGCGCTGATGGGTCCCTCCGGCTCCGGGAAAACCACGCTGATCAATATTCTCGGCGGACTGGACACGCTCACATCAGGGCATGTGGTCGTCGACGGCGTCGACCTTTCGAAACTTCGCGAAAACGAATTGGTTCGCTACCGCGCGGAAAAAGTCGGCTTCGTTTTCCAGCAATTTCACCTGGTGCCCTATCTCACCGCTTTGGAAAACGTGATGCTGGCGCAGTATTTCCACAGCGTCACCGACGAAAAGCAGGCCGAAGAAGCGCTGAAGCGCGTAGCCCTTGGCGACCGCCTGACGCATCTCCCCGCGCAACTTTCCGGCGGCGAGCAACAACGCGTGGCCATCGCGCGCGCCCTCATCAATCAACCGAAAATAATTCTCGCCGACGAGCCGACGGGAAATCTCGACGAAGCCAACGAAAACATCATCATCCAAATTTTCCGCGAGCTGCACGACGCCGGCCACACGATCTTGATGGTGACGCACGACCCGGACATCGCCCGCCAAGCCGACCGCCGCATCGAACTTGCCCACGGCCACCTGCACTTCGATACGGCTCAGCATGGTCCCGGCCATCCGCTGGCTTGTCCCCTCGCGGACACGGCAGATTGCTGCACGCCCATTTCCACTGACGACGAAATCCGCTTCGACCACCTCCTCGAACAAATTTGGGTCTGCGGCGAGGAAGGCAAGACTGCGCAAGCCGATCATCTTCACGCGACAGGTCCGGCGGGAAGTCTGCCGGTGGTAAGCAACGAGCCCGCCACACGAGTACTTTCCCGCATGTCCGATCTACGACTCGTGCAAATGCAAAATGGGGAAGTGCAACTAACGCCCGTCGGCAGCCAGCGCGCGCGCGACGTGGTCCGCCGTCACCGCCTGGCCGAGCGCCTCTTCAAGGACACTTTTTCCATCGACGATTCCGAAGCGCACACGCAAGCCTGCAAGTTCGAGCACATCATCAGTCCGGAGCTGGACCAGCGTATCTGCACCTTCCTCGGCCACCCGAAAACTTGCCCGCACGGAAATCCGATCCCGCCGGGCGATTGTTGCAACGGCAAGCCGAAGGCCTGATCGCGCAAGCTGAAAATGCCAACTCCCCTCGACCCGCGAAAAAAACCAACCAGCGTCAAGATTCACGTTAAGAACGGCACCGGTGTGGACATCACTTGGGCCGACGGCCACGCCAGCCACTACGAATTCGCCTATTTGCGCGACGAATGCCCCTGCGCGACGTGCAACGACGCTCGCGAGAAGAAGGCCGCGCTCGGCGATGTGCCTTCACCGTTCCAGTCTTCTCCAGCGCTTCCCATGTTCAAGCCCAAACCGCGCGCCCAAGCCGCCACAGTCGTAGGCAACTACGCCGTTCAACTCAGCTTCACCGATGGTCATTCCACCGGCATCTACAGCTACGATCATCTTCGCAACATCTGCCCCTGCGCCGAATGTGCCAAAGCCTTCCGCGCTTCCGCGGGTTAGAGCTCTTCCATGATTCGCGGAGCGCCAAGCTAGACTTAACCCTCCAAAAATGCGAGCATTCCAATCTGCAATTTAGCGCAACCCATACATGAGCAGCACTCCCAATAACCCTGCTGCCGCAGGCAGCCGCGGCAACGGTATTCCGCGCGTCATCGTCGCCACCACGGCTCTCTTGACCTTCATCTCGTTCTGGCGGGCGGCGGCCATCGTGCTGAATGATCTCGCTTCCTCGGCGTACTATGCCGGCGGCGAAGCCGAAGGCTACATCGGCAAGACCGCGCCGTGGTTCATTCTTGCCATCATGGTGTTTTCCTACGCCGTGCGCGCGGTTTACGTGGAAAGCTGCAGCATGTTCGTGCGCGGCGGCGTATATCGTGCCGTGAAGATGTCCCTCGGCGGGACGCTCGCGAAATTCAGCGTTTCCGCGCTCATGTTTGACTACATCCTGACGGGGCCGATCAGCGGCGTCGCGGCAGGGCAGTATCTCGCAGGGTTGATTAACGACCTCCTGCAGTATTTTCACGTGAGCGGCCCGCTTTCTTCCGGAACCGTCAGTTTAATTGCCGCGAGCTTTGCCATCGTCGTTACGCTTTATTTCTGGTGGGAGAACACCAAGGGCGTTGCTGAATCGAGCGAAAAGGCCCTTCACATCATGAAGCTGGTCACCGTGATGGTGGTGATGCTCATTATCTGGTGTTTCTACACAGTGGCGGTGCGGCATTCGGCGCTGCCTCCGTGGCCACATCCGCGCAACCTCCGGCTGAGCACCAGCGCCCTCGGCTGGCTCGCCCATAGCAGCCTGCCTCATATGTTCGGCATCATCGCCATCTTCATTGCCCTTGGTCACTCCGTCCTGGCCATGAGCGGCGAGGAATCGCTGGCTCAGGTCTATCGTGAAATCGAAAGTCCCAAGCTCCCCAACCTGAAAAAGGCCGGCGCGGTCATTTTTATCTACAGTTTAGTTTTTACTTCCTTGGTCTCCTTCTTTGCCGTGATGATCATTCCGGACGACGTCCGCCAGCACTTCTTGGAAAACCTCATTGGCGGGCTGGCCATGAATCTTGAAGGTCCGCTACTCGCCCGCCTGATATTCCACGGTTTCGTCGTTGTGGTTGGCACGTTGATTCTGGCGGGTGCGGTGAACACGGCGATTGTAGGCTCGAACGGCGTGTTGAACCGCGTTTCTGAAGACGGCGTGCTCAGCGCATGGTTCCGGCAGCCGCATAAGCGGTTCGGTACCAGCCATCGCATCATCAATATCGTTGTGGCGTTGCAGGTCATCACCATCATCATAAGCCGTGGCGACGTCACGTTTCTTGCGAACCTCTATGCCTTCGGCGTGATTTGGAGCTTCGCCATGAACGGGCTCGCCGTTCTTGTTCTCCGCTACACCAGTCCCGGGCAGCGGGAATTCCAGGTTCCGCTGAATTTCACGTTCCGTGGCGTCCAGATTCCCTTGGGACTTGTATTAATCACCACGACGCTATTCTTGATCGCCGTCGTAAACTTGTTCACCAAACCCATCGCCACGATGGCAGGCGCCACCTTTTCTGTTCTGCTCTACATTGTGTTCACGATTTCGGAACGCCAGGGCAAACGCGGCGGCACAGCTCACGTCGAGATGGATCAATTCAATCTCGAACTGGAATCGGAGTTGACTCCCGAGGCCGTGGGCGCGCGTCCCGGTAATATCCTCGTCCCGATCAGCAACCACTACGCGCTCTATCACCTGGGAAATGTGCTGGACCGCATCAAGCCCGGGCGTCGTGACCTTGTCGTGCTCCATGTCCGGCTCTTGCGACGCTCGGCTTCGGGCGAAAACGAACTCGAGGCCGATCAGTTGTTCGGTAGCATCGAGCAGCAACTCTTCTCGCAAGCCCTCTCCATGGCCGAAAAAAGAGGCAAATCGATCCGGCTTGCAGTCGTCGCCGCAAACGATCTGTGGGACGGCATCTTGCGCGCCGCGACCTCACTCCATTCCAGCACCATTGTTGCGGGGCGTTCGACAAAGGAAACAAACGAGGAGCAAGCGCGGCAGATCGGCGAAGCCTGGGAAAAATTGGGGGATCAGAAGCCGCAATTCAACCTGGAAATCCACTTGCCCAATGGGGACAAGCTATACAAAGTGCTTGGTCCGCACGCGCCCAACTTGACGGCGAACGAGGTCAATCTGCTGCACCGCCTGTGGCTGCGCTTCAGTGACGCCGTGGCGCCCCTGGAAATGCACCACCACGACGTCGTCCACTTCGCGCTGGAAGAAGTGCAAAAGGAAATGGAGGAAGGCCACGAAGATATCGTCGTTAACCGGCTCCGCGCGCACCTCGAAGCCATCCAGCAGAAAAAGACACCGAAGGCCTGACGAGAATCAGTTTTTAGTCTTTAAGTTATGAGTCTTTAGTGTGTTGCTAGGTCTGGGATGTCTGCTGTCCCCGTTGCAGTTCTCTTTACTAACAACCAAGAACTAAGAACTAACGACTTCTCAAAATTCACTGCGTCAGACAAGTTGCGACGTGCAGTGGCCGCAGCGCTTCGCCGCCAACGGAATCGACATGGCGCACTGCGGGCAGTCTTTCGTGGTCGGTGCCGCCGCTGGCGCCGGTTTCGCCGTGAAACGATTGATCCACTTGACCATGAGAAAGACACAAAACGCGACGATGAGGAAATTGACGACGGTGTTCAAAAAAACTCCATAATTCAGGGTGGCCGCATGCGCTGCTTTCGCTGCTGTCAGCGAGTCGTAACTCTTACCGTCCAAGCTCAAGTACAGGCCCGAGAAATCAACTTTGCCCAGCAATTGCCCCAGCGGCGGCATGAGCACATCCTCCACCAGCGACGACACAATCTTTCCAAAAGCCGCGCCAATGATGACTCCGACCGCCAGATCCATCACATTCCCACGCATGGCGAATTCCTTGAATTCTTTCAGCACGGACTTTCTCCTTTATTCTATTCGCTCCAGATATTTGCCGGCCCGGGCGGATTCCCGATTGCGAGAGGGCTGTCTATTGCGAAGATTATAGTGAAAGCAGAAGAGAAAGAAAGGCAAGAAGCGGCGGAGCTAGTGAATCGCCAGCCCCGCTCGGCTGCGAGAGGCTCCCTCAGCGGGGCCGAAAGGTCAAGAGCGCGGCAATCATCCCGCGCAATACCAGCAATGCTCCGCAGGCTGCCAGCATCGGACCGACCCACAGGAATGGAACGCGTGACATCGCCAGCATCAGGACGCCCAGCAGTGCGAGCGACAAACCGCGCGTCCAATTCTGCCAGCGCAGCCACCACTGGCCCGGGCTGTACAACGCCCGCAATCCCCAAACAATTAGCGCCACGCTGAGAATCAGCCACGCCGCGCCGCGTCGGTCCACAGAAACGTGCCGCACCAGCCCCAGCCAGACCACCAGCAACCCGAGCAGGACGAAAACCAACTCGATCATCAATCTTTGTAGTCGCTCGGGCGTGAGCATTGCCTTGGCGTCCGCTTAAGCGACGCGTTCGATGCGCAGCGTCTTGATGGACACGGGAGTCTTCGGCCGGTCATTCGAATCGCGCGGCAGTTTCGAGATTTTGTCAGCGACGTCCTGGCCTTCGACGATTTCGCCAAAAATGGTGTGCCGGTTGTCCAGCCACGGTGTCGCCGCCACGGTCAGGAAGAACTGGCTGCCGTTCGTCCCCGGCCCAGAGTTGGCCATGGAGAGCTTTCCTGCTTTCGAATGCTTCAAGGTGGGATGAAATTCGTCGGCAAATTTGTAGCCCGGCCCGCCCATTCCGCTGCCGTGCGGGCAGCCGCCCTGAATCATGAAATCTGGAATCACGCGGTGGAAAATCAGCCCGTCGTAGAACGGCCTCTTTTCCTTCTGGCCGGTCTTTTCGTTCGTGAATTCTTTCGTGCCTTCCGCAAGGCCGACGAAATTCGCGACTGTTTTTGGCGCTTCGTTTTCCAGCAAGCGCACCACGATGTTTCCCTGTGAAGTCTCAAAAACTGCGTAGGTTCCTGCCGGCCGTCCCATGCGATCTCCTTTTTGTACCGCATCATCCTACACGAGGCGGAGTGGCCCGCGCCACTTCGCGAAAAAGAATCGCGCACGCACTGTTTTGTTTAAACTTGTTTTACGGCCGCGAATCGCAGCCGCACATAATCGGCCGTCCACTTGCCAACTGAATTGGAAAGCTCCGGGCGCAAGGCTTCGCGCACTTCTGCGACGTAAGCGAGGCGCTCGGCCGGTGGCAAGCAGGCTGTGAAACTCTCTGCAAACGTCTCCAGCCAGCCCGTGACGTCTCCAGGTAGCGGGGTGGGACGAGGGATGAGCGCGATCGCGGATATTGCGAAGCCAGCGTTTCTCAGCAACGCCGCGTATTCTTCGACGGTTGGAAAGTACCAGGGAACCGCGGCCTCACCATCCAGCCCGCGGCGATTCAGCGCGCCAACCAGCGCCTTCTTGATTTTCGCTACGCAGCCATGCCCGCCGAACTCCGCGACAAACCTTCCGCCGGGCCGGAGTGCGCGCCAGACTCCGGCGATCACCGGCTTCGGGTTTCTCATCCAGTGCAATGCGGCGTTGCTGAACACCGCCTCAAACTCGTGATCGAAGGAAAGTTTTTCCCCGTCCATCACACGCGCGTCCAGCCCCAGTTTTCGCGCGGCATCAATTTGCGCAATACTTCCGTCAACGCCAACAACATTGCATCCCATCGCTGCAAGCTTCGCCGTCAGCACGCCGTCGCCGCAGCCCAGGTCCAGAATGCGCTCCCCCGGCCCCGGAGCAAGCAACTCGACAACGGCCGCGGATAGATCACTGACAAAACGAGCGTTGCGCGCATAGCGTTCCGGGTCCCAGGTCTGCGAGGCGATCATCTTGTTGAGCCAAATTGCAGGACGGCTACCAGCCCTTCTGTTTGCGAAGTTCGGTGATGTGCGCGGCGTGATGTTTCCCGTGCCACTCGTAGAGGAACAGCAGCCAATCAACAGTGCGCTCGCCATGCTGGGGATGGACAAGAACCCTCGCGTAGTGTTCGGGCTTCAGCGAGCGCCATAGTTGCACAAACCGGACGTGTACTGCCTCCAGCAACGTTTGGGAAACATCGATAGGCGCCGATTTCGAATCCGCCAGCTCGGCCCAAGCCGCTTCGTTGTACGGCTTGATCGTCGGTTTATCTTCGGTGAGCGCCAGCTTCAGTCGCACATAGGCGTTCAAGTGGCTGTCCGGAACGTGGTGCACAACCTGCCGCACGGTCCAGCCGCCCTGGCGATAAGGCGTATCTAGCTGCGAGTCGCTCAGGCCTTTTACCGCCGCACGCATTTTCGCCGGCGTCGCGGCAATCTCTTCAATCGCTTCTTGCCGCCTCGCGGGCGAAACTTGCCCAGGCATTGCAAAATCTCCAATCGGATAGCGTGGATCCATAGCGTCCTTCTCCTGGGGCAACCTGATATTTCCTTCGACTATAGCGGCGGCCATTTGCATTGGTCAATGCCGCGCCCAGAAAAAAGACTCTCCAATTTGGCCGCCGATATTCCGAATCGCCAGGGAGGCAATGCTACAATACCGGCTGCGTTGTACCCGGCGCGCGCGCTGCCGAATCTAATGGATGGAGAAACTTCGAATGTACAACGTCGTCATCATTGGGAGCGGCTGCGCCGGTCTTACTGCCGCGATCTATGCCGGTCGCGCGAATCTCAAGCCGCTCGTTCTGGACGGGCATGAGCCCGGCGGCCAGCTCTCTCTGACCACCCACGTGGAGAATTTCCCGGGCTTCCCGGACGGCATCATGGGGCCGGAACTCATCGAAAACATGCGCAAGCAAGCGCAAAAGTTCGGTGCGGAATTCAAAGCTGGCGCCGTAAGTGAAGTGGACGTGAGCAAGCGCCCCTTCAAAATCACCGCCGGAAAAGAATCCTATGAAACGCAAGCGCTGATCGTGGCCGCGGGCGCTTCGGCGCGCTTGCTGGGCTTGAAAGGCGAAAAAGAGCTGATCGGCCATGGCCTCTCCACCTGCGCCACCTGTGATGGTTATTTCTTCCGCGGCAAATCCATTGCCGTGGTCGGGGGCGGTGATTCTGCCATGGAAGAATCTAATTTTCTCTCGCGCTACGCCAGCGAGGTCTTTCTCATTCACCGGCGAAACGAGTTCCGCGCCTCCAAGATCATGATTGACCGCGCCAAGGCCAACCCCAAAGTCGAATTTGTCACGCCCTACGCTGTCGAGGAAATTCTTGCTCCACAGGGCTTCGTCGAGGGAGTGCGGCTCCGCAATTTGGAGACGAAAGAGGCGCGCGAAATCGCTCTCGCGGGTGTCTTCGTGGCCATCGGCCACGATCCCAACAGCACTATCTTCAAGGGAAAACTCGAGATGGATGCGAACGGCTACCTCCTTGCTCAACACGGCAGCCTCACCAAAGTACCCGGCGTTTTCATAGCTGGCGACGTGCAGGACCATCGCTACCGCCAGGCGGTGACTGCCGCAGGCTCTGGTTGCATGGCCGCCATCGATGCCGAAAAGTTTCTGGAAGAACACAAGCACTAGTTTCATTCTTCCCACGCTGCCATAATAATTCCCGCATGCTCCGGTCGACGCTCCTCAAACTTTCCGAAAGTAAAGGCTTCGCCAATTGGGTCACTTCCAATGGCACCACCCGCCGCATGGCGCGCCGCTTCGTCGCCGGCGAAACCCTGGATGAAGCGATCGCCGCCGCCCGAGAGTGCAATAACCTCGGCATGCTCGCCAGCCTCGACTATCTCGGCGAAAATGTTGCCACCACCTCGGATGCGCAGCATTCCCGCGACGCCTATCTCGAAGTCTTCGAACGCATCGCCGAGGAAAAGCTGCACGCCAACGTTTCCGGCAAGCTCACGCAACTCGGCCTCGACATTAACATTGAATTTTGCGAAGGACTGGTTCTCTCCATCACCGAGCGCGCAGTAGGCTTTGATAATTTTTTCCGCATCGACATGGAAGGATCCTTACATACCCAGCGCACCATCGACCTCGTCAAGCGCGTTCGCGCGCGCAATCCCGCCGTCGGAACGGTCATCCAGTCCTATCTCTACCGCAGTGAGACCGACGTCGCGGATCTATTGGCGTATGGCTGCCGCATTCGCCTGTGCAAGGGCGCCTACAAGGAATCCGAGGAGGTCGCCTTTCCGAACAAGGCAGACGTCGACGGCAACTTCGTTCGCCTTATGCAAGTGCTTTTGTCCAGCGGCTTTTACCACGGCATTGCCACGCACGATCCGCGCATGATCGCCGCTACGATTCGTTATGCGGCCGCCAAGCAAATTTCCAAGGATGATTTCGAGTTTCAAATGCTCTATGGAGTGCGCACCGATTTGCAGCGCCGGCTCGTCAAGGACGGCTATCGCGTCCGCATCTACATCCCTTACGGCAAGGACTGGTTCCCCTACTTCATGCGCCGCCTCGCCGAACGCCCCGCCAACCTTGGCTTCCTCGTCCGCAATTTCTTCCGTTCCTAAGCTTGTAGCAGCGCTACAATTTCCGGCAAACGGTGACGCCGTCGCGAAGCGGAATCAGCACGGGATACAACTCCTTAGAAGCGTAGACAAGCCGGTTGAACTCCTGGATTCCTTGCGTATCAAGGTCCTCCGGAGCTGCCGGCCGTGCCGCTTTTCCCGACCACAGGGTATTGTCGCTGATGAACAAGCCGCCACGGCGCAGCTTGGGGAGCGCCACGCGGAACGAGTCCGGGTATTGGTGTTTGTCCACGTCATTGAAGATGAGATCGAACTTGCCCGGAGTCCTTCTCAAGAGTTCATGCGCGTTGCCTACGCGTACTTCAATCCGCTTGGCCACGCCCGCCCGCCGAAAGTAATCTTTTGCCCGGCGCGCTTTCTCCGGATCGCCATCCGTATAAATTACCTTCCCTTTTGGCCCCGCCGCGCGCGCCAGCCAGATCGTCGAATACCCAATCGCCGACCCCATCTCAAAAATTCTTTTCGCACCCGAGACTTGCACGAACAGGCTAAGCATTCGCGCCACCGCCGGCCCAATGATGGGTACTCTATTCTGCGCCGCGTAATCTTCTATTTCCGCCACGACGGCATCGCGTTCCGGCAGCAAGCTGTAAAGGTATTCCTCGACATCGTCCTGAATATACCCGCTGCGCAAATTCTCGCTGCGAATCATGGTTTTTCTCCCGGCTTCATGGCGCGAAATCCAGTGTTTGGGTGCAGGAAATCGGCTCTAGTTAGATCCTGAGCTAAGCAATGCGCGGATGGCTTCTTCATATTTTTCCCGCGTGCCTTCTCCAAGCATGTGCCCAGCCTGCTGCCCGTCTTTCCCATAGAAGACCGAAACCGGCAGCGACCCCGTCCAGCCCGGCAGTACCGCTTGGGTGAACGCATCAATCCCGCCGGCCTTTTTCCGGTAGTTGGGAAATATCGGCTTGTAGCGTGCCAGGAAACGCCGCATCAAAATCAAATCGCCATCGTCATCCAGGCTTACGCCTACGACTTTCAATCCCTGCGGCGCATATTGCTTCGCCAGCTCATTCAGCATGGGGTACTCGTGCCGGCACGGCTCGCACCACGTCGCCCAAAAGTTCACCAGCAGCGGTTTCCCGCGGTATTGCGCCACCAATTTCTGGTACGCCTGCAGGTCAATCATCTCTGGATCGCGCTGCCCGGCAGTCTTCGAAGCCTGGGGCGCTGCCCCCGCCGTCGCTGCGGCCAACAAAGCAACTATGCCAAGCCAAGTCCGGATTCTCATGGTCATTCCTTCCTCTCTCATTCTATCCGCACTCCCGCCGGTTGAGAAACCTCCTCCCTCCGCGTACAATTCTCTTAGCTGCTTGTCGCGCCCGGCAGCCGCATGATATAAGGATTTTTTGCCGGTTGTGCTGTTCTGCTGCATGAGCCACCGGTCCGCTGTCGGTACAAAGGAGATCTTTAATGGCTTACGTGATTGCCGAGCCGTGCATCGGCACAAAAGACACCGCATGTGTGGATGTTTGTCCGGTGGACTGCATTCATCCGCGCAAGGACGAACCGGCTTTCGAGGGTGAAACGCAGCTTTATATCCATCCTACCGAATGCATTGATTGTGGCGCCTGCGTGCCCGTTTGCCCGGTCACCGCTATTTTCGCGCTCGAAGATCTCCCGGAAAAATGGAACAGTTTCACGCCCATCAACGCCGATTGGTACGCAAAACAGGGAAAGTAGCTCGTCCTCTTAATAAGCACAAATCGCTATGTGGTTTTGGGCGGCACGCTCCAGCGTGCCGCCCTTCTTCTTGCCAACTCTTTTGCTTCAGCCATCATCTACCATTCCAGGCCTGTCGTCTGGAGGTCCTACGTGAAGCTCGGAAATTCATTTCTGGTCTTAGCTTTCTTCAGCCAGGCCTATTTCTCGACGGCTTCTGCCCAGACTCCCGCTGGACATAATCCGCCGACGCCCCACAGTTCCTCCACGCTCGAAGGCCACTGGTCCGGCTCGCTCCAGGCGGGCGACGCCGTCCTCCATCTCGTTCTCCACGTTTCAAAGTCAGAAGACGGCACCCTGAAAGCCACCCTCGACAGCCTCGATCAAGGCGTCTACGGCATCGAAGTGAACTCGCTTACTCAGAAGAATTCCACTCTACAGTTCAATGTGGCTTCTGTCGGCGCTTCCTATGAAGGAAAGATTACGCCAGATCATTCCAGTATCGACGGCGGCTGGACGCAGGGCAACGTAAGCCTCGCCCTTGTTTTTCACCGCCAGGCCGCCGGCACCGGCGCAAAAAAGCCATCCGATGCCATCGCTAGCGCGGAAGGTGTGTGGCAAGGCGCGCTGGAAGGCAACGGCATGCGCCTCCGCTTGCAGCTTCACGTTTCGCATGACGATCAGAAGCAACTCGTAGCCGCCCTCGATAGCCCCGACCAGGGAGTTAGCGGGCTGCCCGCCATCAAGGTCGGCCAGAAAGACGCCGTCTTTCATTTCGAGATTCCTGTTGTGACTGGCGTCTACGACGGCACGCTCAACGCTGCCAAGACAACTATCACCGGAAGCTGGGCGCAGAACGGCATCGAGCAGAAACTCAATTTCAAGCGCTCCGACCAGCTTCTCGAACTCGTCCGCCCGCAAAACCCCGTAAAACCCTATCCTTACAAGGAAGAAGAAATCTCCTTCCCCAACGAAAAAGCAAAGATCACGCTTGCCGGCACACTCACTCTTCCACGCGGGCCGGGCCCGTTTCCCTCCGCCATTCTCATCAGCGGTTCCGGCCCTCACGACCGCGATGAATCCATCGTCGGGCATCGTCCTTTTCTTGTGCTAGCAGATTACCTCTCCCGAAAAGGCATCGCCGTCCTTCGTTTCGACAAGCGCGGCATCGGCAAATCCACTGGCGACTACGCCAAGGCCACAACCGAGGATTTTGCCGCCGATACTGAAGCCGCTCTCTTTTATCTAAAATCACGCAAGGAAATCGATCCGAACCGAACCGGCCTCATCGGCCATAGCGAAGGCGGCCTCATCGCGCCGCTGCTCGCCTCTCGTTCCGGCGGCGTCGCCTGGATCGTCCTTCTCGCCGGCCCCGGCCTCAACGGAGAGGACGCCCTGCTGCTCCAGTCCGAACTAGTTCTCAAGAGTTCGGGAGTCGATGACGACCAGATCGCTAAAACACGCGTCTTCAACAAACAAACCTACGCGCTGGTTCGCCAGGAAAAAAATCCCGCCGCGCTGCAGGCAAAACTGACCGATCTCGTCCAGTCCAGCAGCATGAGCGCCATGCTCCCGCCCGCCGCTCTGCAATCTCAACTTCGTGTGGTGGCCTCGCCGTGGTTCCGTTTCTTTCTCGACTACGACCCTGTCCCCGCGCTGCAGAAGACCACGTGTCCGGTCCTGGCCCTCACAGGCGAAAAAGATATCCAGGTCCCCGCCAAGGAAAATCTTCCCAAAATTCAAAAGGCCCTCCAGGACGGCGGCAACAAGGATTTTCAAGCCACCGAATTGCCCGGATTGAACCACCTCTTCCAGCACTCCCCCACGGGTTCCATCGGTGAATACGGCAGCATCGAGGAGACCATGGCACCGGAGGCCCTAAACGCTATCTCCGATTGGGTTTTGAAGCACTCCGTGCCCTGAACATCGCCTCGCTGCCTCCATGGGATCGCCACCTGCATCCAATCGAGGTGCGCGATTTGCGCATTTCCTGTCCGGCTGCAATTCATAAATTCCCCGGGTCGGTTATGATGTTAAAGAGAAAAAACTGTCCCCATGCCCCCGAAATTCCATCTCGCTCTTCTCATTCACGCCCATCAGCCCTGCGGCAATTTCGAGCACGTCCTCGAAAAGGCTTACGACACATCCTATCTTCCCTTTATCGAGCACCTCGAACAGCATCCGAAAGTTCATCTCGGCCTCCATTATTCCGGGCCGCTGCTCGCCTGGATCGAAAAAAATCGCCCTGAGTATTTCGTTCGCCTGAAGAAACTCGTCCAAAGCGGTCAGGTAGAGTTCGTCGGTGGCGGCTTCTATGAGCCGATCCTGGTTTCCATTCCTCCTGAAGATCAGCGCGAACAGATCACCCGCCTGGCCGACTATCTCGAAAAACACTTTGGCCGTGCTCCGTCCGGCGCTTGGCTCGCCGAGCGCGTTTGGGAGCCTCAGCTTCCCAGTTCGCTTGCCACCGCAAATGTCGCCTACACCCTGGTGGACGACATGCATTTCCTTGCCGCCGGCTTCGAGCCGGAAGAACTCTTTGGCCCCTACATCGCTGAAGACCGTGGCAAGACGGTGTGGCTCTACCCCGGACAGAAAGCTCTTCGTTATCTCATCCCCTTTGGCAAAGTCGAGGACGTTATCGCCTACCTTCGCGATGCCGCCAGCAAACACCCCGGCGGCGTAGCTGCCATGGGCGATGACATGGAAAAATTCGGTGTCTGGCCCGGCACACACGAACACTGTTACAAAGACGGCTGGCTCGAGGAGTTCCTTACAGCGCTGGAAAAGAACTCCGATTGGCTGGAAGTCTCTACGCCCGGCGACTATCTGGAAACTCATGCGCCGCTTGGCCGCGCCGATTTGCCCACTGCTTCCTACACGGAGATGCTCGAATGGGCGCTGCCCACGCGTGTCCGCCAGCGTTTTCACGAAGTGTTGAAAGAATTCAGCGCCCGCCCCGAAGTCCTCTCCTTCCTCCGGGGAGGCTCCTGGCGCGGTTTTTTCACCAAATATCCTGAATCCAATCTGCTGCACAAGAAAATGCTGCGCGTTTCCGCGCGCATCGCTGCCGCGCCCGTCCGGCATGACGGCTCAAAGGCCACCGAGGAATTACTGCAAGCGCGCGACCTGCTCCTCCGTGCCCAATGCAATGATGTCTACTGGCACGGCATTTTTGGCGGAATCTATGCCCCGCACCTTCGCACCGATCCCTGGCGCAATCTCATTCGCGCTGAAGCTATCGCGGACCGCCAGATTCCCGGCGCGCTCGTTCCGCGTGTCGAGCTCTTGGACTACGACGCCGACGGCACCAATGAGCTGCTATTTACCTCTCCTGAAGCGCAAGCGCTCTTAAAGCCCAGCGACGGTGGCACTATTGCCGCGCTCGATTTCCGCCCTGCCGCAGCCACACTCGTCAATTCCATTTTGCGCCGCCCGGAAGCCTATCACACGCGTTTGCGCGAAGCCGCCGGAAAGCCCGCCACGGGCGCGGCCATTTCTATTCACGAACAGACTCGCGTCAAAGAGCCCGGCCTCGAAAAATATCTGCGCTACGATCGCTGGCCTCGCCACGCCTTTCGCGTCCTGATCTTCGATCCTGCGCGCACTCACGCCGATTACGAAGCCCTCGAGCTGCGCGAAGACCCCGGATTCGCCGGAGGCGCCTACACCGTGAAAAGTTCCGCGCCATACGAAGCCGAACTTTTCCGCTCGGATTCGCTGTCGCTGTTGGGCAAGAACGCGTCCGGCACCGCCAAACTCCTGCTGCTCAAACAGTTTTCTTTCAGCCCCGCCCCGAACGGTTTTGAAACCGCGTGTGAAATCACCTTGAAGTTCAAGGAAACTCTCGAGAAGCCGCTCGCCGTCGGCATCGAGTCGGTCATCAATTTCCTTGCTCCTCTTGAACCGGATCGTTTTTTTGAAACGCCTGCCGGCCGCCACAATCTTCGCTTCAGCGGCTCACTGCCCGGCCCTATCCTGCGCATTGAAGACGGCTGGCAGCGCGTCCGCGTCGCCCTGCACGCCCCGCTCGTCGAAGAGTTCTGGGTCGCCCCTATCGAAACCGTCTCCGAATCCGAAGAAGGCTTCGAGCGTGTCTACCAGGGCTCCCAAATCCTCGCCCTCTGGCGCCCCCCGCTCACCACCACAAAGACCTGGTCCACCCGCCTCGTGTGGCGCATCGAAGCCTTTTGATTCTGTCGCCGAAGTCAGTTTCTACCAATCAGTTTTAAGGTTTAATCGAATTACCTATTGACACGATATGCTTCGTATGCTACTATACTTTCCAGATAAGGGTGTGGAACTTCCTGGAGTGCGTCAGCTTGTTTACCCCCGAGCGGAGCCGAAGGGCTGCCGCTTTTCTATTTTCGGGTTGGAAATTTCCATCAATTGCATTGGAACTTACGGGAGCGAGCCCCTTCCTATCCCCTAACTGGAGGAACCCGCACCGCGTTAAGTTATTTGAAATCAACACTTACATAAGTAAGCCAAAACACGCCTCTAACTACCTTTAAAATCAACACTTCCAAAAATGTATCAAAACAAAAGACTTTAACTGGCTCTGTTGACATCCTCGGCACAGAAGGCAATTTCCTGGCGGACAAACCGAGCGGGATGCTGTTTTCTATTCAGGCAGGAGGTGGGATGCCAGAGATCGGACTCCTGCCCTTTGCCCGCGTGGCTCTGGATGTAGCCACCGCGGTTCTGCCAACCTACCGGAGCCGTTTCAGCAAACACCAATTCACGCAACCACAATTGTTGGCCATCCTTTGTCTGATGCGCTACGAAGACTGGACCTTTCGCGAAGCCGAAGTACGTCTGCGCGAGCATCGCGACTTGCGGGAAGTTTTGCAACTGCAGACCGTGCCGGACTACACCACGCTGTATCGCTTCCTGCGGCGGCTGGAGGACGACACCATCGATCGCGGGCTGGGAGAAACGGTGCGGCGGTTGCGTGGGGGCCGACGTCACGGGCGAGTTTCGGCCGCTGTGGATGGCACCGGGCTGGCGCCACAAGCCGTCAGCACGTACTTCCTCCGGCGCGTCGAGCAGCACAGCGGTGGGAAGACGCGCTATAAACATTATTTGAAGTGGTTGGTGATCGCCGATGTGCATCAGCAAATCCTGCTGGCGCAGCGGGCCCGGCAAGGGCCGTGGATCGACACGCGGGCGCTGCCGGGATTGGTGGACGCGGCCGCCCAACGCGTTCCGCTGCGCTTGGTGCTGGCCGATGCCGAGTTTGATTCCGAAGCCAACCACCAACATATTCGGCAGCGCTGGGGAGCGCAGAGCATTATCCCGGCGCAACCTCGCCGGGGAACTCCCAAAGGAGTTCTCCGTCGAAAGATGCACGGGAAGTTTCCGCAGAAGCGCTATGGACAACGCGCGAAGATCGAAACCATCTTCTCGGTGGTCAAGCGCAAACTCTCCTCCCGCGCTCCGGGCCGCAGCTTGGCTTCGCAGATCCGCCAAGCCCTGTTACTCGGCCTGACTTATAACCTCTACCGCTTGAGGCACCCCTACCTCCACGAGGATGTCAACAGAGCCACTTTATCTATCTTTAGAATCAACACTTATGAAAAAAGGGGGGAGGGGTGGGGCGGTTATGGTTAACTAGACGCGCCTTGAAGCCGCGGTAGCTCATGGCTTGAGGCGTGGGGATTTCTCCACTACCACTGACCCGGCCAGTTCCCGGAATCTAGCGTCCGCGGGGTCACGGAACCCGGACACGGAACACAGAGTTCGGGCCGCTAAGTCCCAGCCAACACTGTTATCTCGCAATTAGCAGGTTTTGAGCGAATGGCCACTCTTCGTCGATCCACTGGCCATCGCAACGGAAGCCCGTGCGCGCTGCCATCTCTGGAATTTCTTCGGCCTGATACTTGTGCGAGCTTTCCGTCCAGATGGTTTCATCTTCATCCAGCATGAAACGCAGGCTGGCCGCCGGAATGTGTACCGTCTGCCGTTGCGTTGAGCGCAAATGCATTTCGATCCGCCGTTCCACCCGGTTCCATCGAGCATGGTGCTCGAAGCAGCTCAAATCAAAATCCGCGCCGAGCTCCCGATTGATGCGCGCCAGCAAATTCAAATTAAATGCCGCTGTCACGCCCGCGGGATCGTCGTAAGCCAGCAATTGCAACTCGACGCTCTTCTCCAGGTCCGTGCCGAGCAGCAACGCATCCCCCGGCTGGAGAATCGCTCGCGTCTCGCGCAAAAACTTTTCTCCTGCGTCGCGATCGAAATTACCGATCGTGCTCCCTAGAAACAGCACCAGCAAATGATCGTGTCCGCCGCGCCCTTCCGCAACGGCACGCAAACCTTCCAGGTACGGCTGTTCGTACCCCACGATGCTTACCATATCGATCTGTCCGAGTTCTTTCGCACACGCCGCCAGCGCCGAAGGAGAAATCTCAATGGGGTAGTAATACGTCTTTTGCCGCCGCGAAAGCGCTTCCAGGATCCATCGCGTCTTTTTTCCCGAGCCGCTCCCAAGCTCTGCCACCCGAATCGGCGAAGGCAGTCGCCCTACAATTTCTCCTGCATGCTTTTCCAACAGCCGCGCGTCGGCCCGCGTCAGTCCGTACTCCGGCAAAACGCAAATCGTCTCGAACAGCGCCGAGCCTACTTCGTCGTACAAATATTTTGATGGCAGCTCTCTTTGTCCAGGTTTGGTAAGGCTCTCGCGCACGTCCGCCGCGAATGCAGACACGTGCCGGTACGATAGTGACAGTGCAGGCGTCGCCATGGGTCTCCCGATCTGCGGTTTGGATTAGTCCTCGACGCAACGGAACGTTGCGTAGACGTACGGATAATGCGGCTGGAACCAGTTTCGGAACGACCGCCGCAGCATGCACGCGGCGGTGCGCGGCGAGCCACCCTTCATCACGTAGTGCTTGCCGTCAAAGAAACTCGCGGAGTAACCCGGATAGAAGGGCATCGACGTGAATCCCGGAAATGCCGCGAACTCCGTCCGCGTCCATTCCCACCCATTACCCACAAGATCATGCACGCCAAACGCGCTCGCCCCGGCGGGGTGCGCGCCCACCGGCGACGGATCCCACGCTTTAAAGTTGAAATTGCCCTTGGCCACGCTAGGCCCTTCCTCGCCCCAGGGGTAGCTACGTTCCGGTGAGCCATCCGGCGTCCCGTACGCTGCGCGATGAAACTGCGCCTCGGTAGGCAGCTTGCGTCCCAGCCAGTTCGCATAGGCGGTGGCTTCCGCTTGACTCACATAGGCAGGCCATTCCAGCGGCAAACGAATCTCGCCAAACATCGTGCGGTAAATCCACAGGTTGCCGTCGCGCCTCCAGAACATGGGATGCTCGACGCCTTCCTTCGCTTTCCAAGCCCAGGCTTCTTCACTCCAAAGAGAGCGATTCTCGTAGCCGCCCGCCTGCATAAACCGCAGATAGTCATGATTTGTTACGTTGTAACTCTCGATCTCGAACTCGTTCACCGCGACTTCGTGAGAGCCAAATTCGTTGTCCCACCCGAATTCATCTCCGGAGACGCGCTCCAGTCCCAGCGTTGCCGTTCCTGCCGGTATTGCCACCAGGTGCGATTTCAGGCGGTGCGTTTTCAACGCCGCGATTTGCGGCCCTCCATTTTTTCGGTCGCTCGGCAGCCGGTGCAGCATGTACGCCAGCGTCTCCGCGTGCATCAGCCGGTGTTCGATAGCCACTTCCAACATGGCGATCAGTTGTGGGTGTCCTTCTTCCGGCCTCTCCAGGGCATGCTCGATCGCGTGATCCAATTCCTCGCGCAGACGCCGGTTATAGCGCTCGACTTCGTCGCGCGCTGGCCAATCCGCCGGAGTATCCGCCGGCAATCCACCATCTACAGGATCAATCCCAAACGCAAAAAGATGATCGAATGTTCGCTGGAAGGAACGCAAACCAAATGCGCGGTGCGCCAGCAGATTCCAATCAAACGCCTCGACATGCCCTATGTAAAAGATAATGCGATGCCGCTCCGGGATGGGCCGGTCGTAAATGGCTTCTTCGCGAACCACGCGAAAAATATCGTCGGTGCGCGCGCGAGCGTCTAGTAATCTGCTGTGAAGGTCATGCCGGATGCGGACAGCTGAAGCGACAGCTCCCATGGCGTTTCTCCCCTTCTCTTGGATGCAACTTCCACGCGAAGGATGCGCCAAAAGTTCGGCGTCGGGAGACTAGGTGCATTAAAATAGTCGCTCTCTGTTTTGTTGCTGTCAATCGAAATGAATACGAAAACTGCACTTTCTTCGAAAAAACATATTGAGTTCAGGGACGTTTCTTTCCACATAAACGATATTCTTAAGCGCTTAATCGTTTCACGCATCACTTTAGAAGTCCCCGAGGGTGAAACGCTGGTTCTTCTCGGCCGCAGCGGCAGCGGCAAGACCACTCTCCTCAAATTGATTAATGGCCTGTTGATGCCCATGGAAGGGGAAGTCCTCGTCGAGGGTCGCTCGACTCGCGATTGGGATCTCATCCGCCTCCGACGTGGCATCGGATACGTCATTCAGGACGCCGGGCTATTCCCCCATTTCACGGTTGCGGAAAATGTGGGCCTGGTCCCGAGGCTTGAAAAATGGGATCGCTGCCGTACGGCCGCTCGCGTTGGAGAGTTGTTGAACCTGGTGGGACTTGATCCAACTGAATTTGCCGACCGCCGGCCCCGTGAACTCTCCGGTGGCCAGCGGCAGCGCGTTGGTGTCGCACGCGCCCTCGCTGCCGATCCTCCCATCCTGCTGATGGACGAGCCTTTCGGCGCGCTCGATCCCGTCACTCGCGCCGAACTGCAACGCGAATTCAGCGCGCTCGCCCGGCGCCTCGGCAAAACGATCGTTTTCGTTACGCACGATTTGCGCGAAGCCTTGCTCCTTGCGTCGCGCATTGTCTTGCTCGAAGCAGGCCGCATCGTCGCCAACGCAGCGCCGCAGGAATTTCTTCGGCTCGACCACCCCGAAGTTCGCGCCTTCACGTCTTCGCTCGACGTGTCGCCGGGAGCCTCGGCATGAGCCCCCACATGACCACCTGGTCTTTTTTCTCCGAGCATCGCGATGAAATTTTCGGCGCCACGCTCGATCACCTGACGCTGGTCGTCATCGCCATGCTGATAGCCATCTTGATCGGCGTGCCGCTCGGCATGTTCATCGTACAGCGCACCGCGCTGCGTACGATCGCGCTTGGGATTGCCAGCATTTTCCAAACGATACCGAGCCTCGCCCTGTTCGGTTTTCTGATTCCGATTCCCTTTATCGGTGGCATCGGCAAGCGCACGGCCATCGTGGCCCTCGTCCTCTACGCGCTTCTCCCGATTTTGCGCAACACGTACGTCGGGCTCACCGGTATTGATCCCGCCGTTCTCGAAGCTGCTGAAGCCATGGGTATGACTCGCGCGCAGATTCTCTTTCGCGTTCGATTCCCGCTCGCGCTGGCGGTGATTCTCGCCGGGATCCGAACGGCCACCATCATCACCATCGGTGTAGCCACCATCGCCGCCGCCATCGGTGCCGGCGGCCTGGGCACGTTCATCTTCCGCGGCGTCGCTCTCGTCAGCGATGCTCTCATCCTCGCCGGTGCCATCCCTGCCGCACTTCTAGCGCTTCTGGCCGATTTGCTGCTGGGAATGTTAGAGCGTAAATTGAAAGTCACCTGACATGCGCCGCTCTTTCTTCGCTCCTCTCCTCATCATCGCGCTTTATTCTTCTGCCTGCCACAAAGCACCTCAATCCAAAATCACGATCGGCTCCAAATTTTTCACCGAGCAAATCATTCTCGCCGAGCTACTCGCCCAGCACGTCGAAACCAAAACCGGCATCCCCGTCATTCGAAAAACGAACCTGGGCGGCAGCCTCCTCGTGCACAAAGCGCTGCTCGCCGGC
>Ga0137418_10000533_pt1 | contig 34425 bp, 22 predicted proteins | sample CZODoug3_1_2_16f_FD_122242 | JGI IMG/M metagenome (GOLD analysis project Ga0137418, IMG submission 122242) | Vadose zone soil fungal communities from Angelo Coast Range Reserve, California, USA - CZODoug3_1_2_16fungal (Hybrid Assembly) | ecosystem: Environmental > Terrestrial > Soil > Vadose... | reverse complement strand
TTAAATCGTAATAATAATAATTATTATGCTATATAGATTATTAGACATTTTGAAAATCCTATTTTTCAATTTTAAAAATCTAGAAAATTCGGATAGGCGCGAAGCGCCCTTAAATGCTTAAATCCCTTTGCCGCCGGGGATAATAGAAATTAAAATTTAAAACAACACGCCGGAGGCGCACAAAATTAAATATTAAGATACTGTAGTTTTATAGCACCTGATCCAATTTCTAAAATAAAACCTATAGTTAAAACAAAAAAAAATAATAAGGCGACAGAGAAACCAAAAAAGCTAACTTTAAAAATAGTAACAGCTAAAGGGAATAATAGTAATATTTCTAGATCAAATACTAAGAATAACATACATACTATATAAAAATGTATTTGGAATTGTGATCTTGTTTGACCTCGTATTTCTGAAAAACCACACTCATAAGAAGATAATTTATTATCATCAGGTTTATGTGAAGCAACTAAAAAGTTTAAACCTAATAAAGCAAAAGATAAAAAAGGTACAAAAAAAAATAACATAATTAAATTATTCATTAACAATAAAATAAGGATAAAGAAATAATTGTACTAATATTTAATAAAATAGAGGGTTTAAATACAAATAATAAAATAATTAAAGTAAGAGTAGAAATAATAAAACTATGAGTATTAGGGATTAAATAATGATTATAACGTGCGCGCTTCGCGCCGCCATAACTGTATTCAATATTTTCAGTATGTAATAATTTAATAATTTTTAAATAATAACAAGCACTTATAATACTTACAATTATACCTAATAGAGACATAAAATAATAACCATTCTCTAAAGAGGATGATAATACAAATTGTTTAGCGAAGAATCCTAATAAAGGAGGTATACCTGCCATAGAAAATAAGGAAATAGTTAAACAAATACTAATAATAGGATTACAATAGAAAATACCTTTAAATTGAGAAATAAAATTAATATCAATAGCTTGACCCCCGCTTCGCGGCTCAAAATTATATAAATAATAAGGATAAATAAATAAACCTAAACTTATTATTATTATAAATATATTTAAATTAGTTATGGAATATTGTATTATGTAAAAAATTACAGATTCTATTGATTGTTCACTATTTAGAGATAAAGCTAATAAAATAAAACCTAAATGACTTATACTGCTGTATGCAAATAATCTTTTTATTTTAGTTTGATATAAACCACTTATTGTACCTATTAATAAAGATAATAATGAACTTATTAACAATAAATTTTTTAATATTATAGTTAAATCTTTATTAATAATAATACTATCTGTTATATTACTATATATTATATTATTGGTTATTATTCCTAATTTTATATGGAAGGCTATTAAAAACACTAGTATGGAAATTTTAGGCATAATAGTTAATCAAATAGTTACAACAGTAGGACTATTATCATATACATCTGGTGCTCAATTATGTAACGGTGCCGCACCTATTTTAATTAATAATCCAATAATTAAAATTATTATACCTAAATAGATACCTCATAATATATTATTACTACTGGCGCTTTGCGCCGATAATATATTTTGTATTGATTCTAAATTAGTTAAACCACTATAACTGTAGATTAATGAACAACCAAATAAAATTAAACAAGAAGATAAACCACCTATTAAATAATATTTTAAACCAGCAGACACTGCAGGATCTGAATTTCTATATAAAGAAGCTAATATATAAACTCCAAATGATTGTAATTCAATACTTAAATATAAAGAGATTAAATCAGAGGTTGAGACTAATAAAATAGATCCTAAAGTGGATATTAAAACTATTAAAGAATATTCTTTAGTGGGGGCTTCGCCCCCTATTTTTTCGGGTATTAAAGTATAATTTAATATAGCTAATTTAGGTCAACTCATTAATATTAATGATCCTAATACTAATATTAATAATTCAAATATTTGACTTAGTATACTTATTTCAAATAATCCACTATATATACCTAAACCTGATCCAATTGACTGAATATATAAAGCATTTAAACTTAATGCTCCGGAATAAATAAATATTATAGAGGATATTCGAGAATATCAAAGAGGGGCAATATTTCTAGTATTAGAAGGTAGTGATAAAACCACTATTAAAATTAAGATACTTATAAAGATCATTACTTGAATTTAGTTTGTTTTTATTTATTAAAAAAATTTTTATTTTATAATATTATTAAATTTTATTTACTTCCTGGGGCGCGCCGAAGGCGCCGTAGCAGCCCGCGCGCCGGGGATAAAAATGAAAATTATAACATCAGTTAAAACTAGAATCAAAGGATTAAAAAATTTATTCTAACCAGATATTTAAATATCTATTAAATAAAGCTAAAACATTGTTTATTGTTTTTAAAATAAACAAAAAAAGAAAGGGCATAGAAATAATAACGCGCAGTGTGGTATATTTAAATACAGAGTAAATTTTTTTTATTAATACAGACAGAAAAAAATAAAAAAAATTAATTTTATAATAATAAGAAGATAATTTATTGAAACTAACCTATTTTTTTTTTATATCCGGAGCTTAATTTATAATTATAATTATTATTATTTGAAAACTAAGTTAAGAATCTTTTTTTTTAATTTTAGATTATATCTAATATATTATAAATTTTTAGAGTAAAGTTCTATTAACTTATCTAAATTATCAAACAAAAATTCTAAATAAGTACTATTTAGATGTGCCGCTATTAAACACAAAATAATCAAACAAATTATTGTAATAAATCCTATATTTTTAATTTTATTTAAAAATTTTATTATATTCAAGACTAATTTTGTAGGGAGCGAAGCTCTTTGTATTAAAGATTTTTCTAATTTTGAGATATCTATTATATAAATAATTAAATAATACAAAATTAATACTAATAAAAAGAATTGAAGTTTTTGAAAAAATTTAATCATTGTTAGCAAATCTATGACCGAATTACCTGTTAATCCAAATATTTCCGATAAATCTAAATCCGGCGTAGCCCAATTATTACTTTTTTTACCTAAATTTTCAGTTGCATTACCAATTATATTTTTAGCTGCTATTGCACCAGCACCTAAACCAATACCTCCGGCTAAGGTTGCTAATTTTCCTGCTACTGTAGGTGCACTTTGAGCTAGTTTTATTGCACCGCTTATAGTAGCACCCATAATTGCGGCATTACCAGCATTATCTGCAACGTCTTTAGCTAATTTGGCGTTATTTGTAGCTTGATTCTTATCAGCCATATATACAGCTATATCATTAATATTAGGTATATTATTATATATATAATTGGTTAAACTTTTTTGTAAATAAAAATAAAGAAAAAAAAGAATAAATAAGATTAAAAATAATTCCAAGAAAGTTAGTCTTTCAATAAGATACATTTTATTTTTTAAAAAAAAAACCTAATTTACCCGCCGCTTCGCGGCCTTTTTTATAAAATTTTACCCCTATATAAAACTTAATACACACACTACTTATGTGTAATAAAATCAGATTTAACATTTTAATTATAATTTATAATTTTACTTTCTTTTTAGGGGTGGCTTCGTCGCGCGCTTCCTATAAATATAGGAGCAATCATAGCTAATAATAAAATAACACTACAAATTATTAATCAGAATGAACCGTCAGTATACATTATTTGACCTATACTTTCAATTTGAGATAAAATAAAAAAATGAGTATCAGCTATGATAGGGTTAGCTACCATATAAACTAAAGTAGTATTTATTAATTCAGGATCTAAAATTAGTCAATTAAAATTAAAAAAAAGATCTAAAACTGAAGAGGCGCCATATAGATTAAAACTGAAAGGTATAATATTATATATTTCATATATAAATAAAAATCCAACAGATAAAGCTAGAGGTAAAGTTTTAGTATATTGTGAACCCGTTTCTATTACATCACTTACTTCAATATTAATCATCATAATAACAAATAAAAAAAGAACAGCAATAGCTCCAATATAAACAATAATATAAGATATACCTATAAATCCTACTCCTATTAATATTAAATAACAAGCAGCATTTATAAATAAAGAAACTAAAAATACTACAGAAATAACTGGATTTTTAGAAGTAATAACTAAAAGATTACTAATTATAGTAGTAAAAGCAATAATATCAATTAAAAAATGTTTCATATTTAAATAAAAAAATTAGTCTCAATTAATATAAAAATTAAATGTCGATCTTAAAATTAAATTATTAAGTTTAATTTGAACGAGTTTAGACTTTAAACTAGAAATTTATTATTCTAGCAGGTTTAACCTAGAAATATTGTCACTTTATTTTTTGGGGACGCCCTCCGCCGCCGGCGGAAAGCCGCGCCCCGCGCACCGTTTTGTATTTTAATTCATTTTTTAAATGTATATATACTGGCCGCTTCGCGGCCGCTCAGAGTGTCGCTAGAATTAAAAAAAACAATTTTATTTTTAATCGCGAAAACGGAATAGTTTTACTATTATCTATAATCCTAGAGCGAAGCGCGCCTAAATTAAATTTGAATATAAAAAATTAAATAATATAAAATATTAATTTTTAATGTTTTTTATTAATAAAAAATTAATTTTATAATAATATATATAAATATAGGATAATGTATTAATATTTTAGTATTTTTACTAAATATTTAATTACAAAAAAAAATGAAATTATTTGTAGAAATATTCAAATTTAATAATACAAGGGTGGAGGACGTTTTCAGCACTTTGCCGCCCGGGCCTAACACATTTATAATAATACCGGCGCGAAGCGCCATTAAAAGTTTAGCGAGGACGGCTACGCCGCGCCACGCCGCTGCGCGGCCAGATTAAAAATATTTGTAATTATTTTAGTTACGCGGCGAAGCCGCAGTATTTAACTAATTTAAAATATTGTACTTTTACAGTATAATTTATACATATAAATTACAAAACCCGGGGGGGGGGGGTACAATTAAATTACAAATCTTTTTTGTCTTTTATAAGGGGGGCGGCTGCGTAGCTGCCCGCCGCAGTTAAATTTTTTTATTTGATAATGTAGCAGTATCAAATAGAGTATTTTCACTTATACCTACTACCGGTACAATTACTAAGAATCAAGCAAAATAAAAGGCTGTTGCAATTTGTCCTATTTCTAGGTATGGTGTAGATGGATGCTGAGAACCGATTCACATTAATATAACAAAGTTAACAATAAAGAATCAATGTGCCACTTTCATAGCTGGTCTAAATTGACTACCTCTAATTCTAGATAAATCAGTTAGAGGTAAAATTAATAATATTAATAATGAACCAAACATAGCAATCACACCAATTAATTTATTAGGTATAGATCTTAAAATAGCATAGTAAGGTAATAAATATCACTCAGGTACAATCGAAGAAGGAGTACTCATAGGATTAGCTGGTATATAATTATCACTATGACCTAATAAATTAGGATAGAAGAAAACTATTACCGATAAAGCCAATAAAAATAAAAATATAGTTACTAAATCTTTAAAGGTAAAAAAAGGATGCATAGTATATCGGTCACCTATAGCTGTAACTCCATTAGGGTTATTAGATCCATGTACATGAAGAGCCATTAAGTGAGCTATAGCTAAAGCAGAAAGAAGGAAAGGAAGTAAATAGTGAAGAGAGAAGAATCTATTAAGAGTGGCGTTGCTTACGCTGAAAGCTCCTCAGATTACAGTGTTATTAACGATAAAAATTTTAATTTTATCTTCATTATCTCACGATAATGCTTAGACTATGTCTTCATCCGCCGCGCCTTAGGCGCCGGCTAGGATGCAGGGTTCTCGTGTCAAGTTTATTGTTGGTACTACTCACTTGTTAGTCGTTGAACGTTCTTGATTCTTTTGTCAACCAAAATACCGAACCAAGCTTCGCTGCAATTCGTTTTAATTAAATTAAGAAAAATAAAATTTATTTGCAATTCTCCCCATTTGCCACTAAAATATTACTATTTTAAGGAGCCTATTAAACATAATATTTTATTGCTACTATTGATTAAATTAATCCGGGAATTTAAGACTAAAATATCGTTTACTATTTCGTAAATATATCAGTCAATTTTCATATCGCATATTTTGATATCCTAGTAAAGGATGATGCCCTGAGAAAGAAAAAAAATTAATTACTTGTTGTACGTCAGCTTTAGAAGATACACTAAATAAATTATAAGCGTTTCCATCTAATCCGATTTTTCGATCGGTATCGAAAATTAATTTAAATGCTTCAAATAATAATTTATGGGTTCGTTGTCGTAACTGAAAACAAGCTTCTTTATTCGTTTTTATCAGGAAAGATCCTTCAGCTATGGTAAATCCTACAATCCAATTTTTAAAAAAAGGTAAATTAGTATAGTCTAAACTAGTTTTAGGTAAAGAAGAGACAGTAGGAATAATAGCAGGTATTTCAGAGAATAATTTGATATCATTCTGTAAAATATACATTACTTTATCATATTGTTTACGTCGTGTTTCTGTTAAAAAAAATAGTTTGTGATGTATAAACAAAGGGAATAAAACATCTTGTATATCTGTACGATTAATAGTTAATTTACAAGTCTCATTTTTAGAGTAAACTGTTACTTTCCCTATGTTTAATATAGATTGAATATATTGTAAGATGGATATATCCCGAATATTTAACCCAATAGCAAGATTAATTTTTATATAACCTTTAGTAGTTTTATTAATAAAGATACAACCATCTCCGTCAATAAAACCTACTAACATAGCCAAAAATGGGTAGGGAATAAAAAGATATTTACTCTTGTTTGATCGCCGCGAAGCGGCACTACCCTTTTTAAAAGCATGAGGACTAATGGTTCCAATAGTAGCTAATATGTTTAGTTGTGTTAACTCTACTAAATCTTGACCAAATACGGGTATAGCTGATAATAAATTAGTAATAACTGTTGCACCTCAGTGTGACATTTGACCATACGGTAATACATAACCCAAGAATCCTATAGCCATCATTAATATTAAAATAATAACACCTATAGTTCAAACTAAAATTCTAGGAGATTTATAAGAGGAATAGTATAAACCTCTAGCAATGTGCAAGTTCCCATTTTTTATAATTTATTTTATATTTAATTCTCGATTATTTAAAAAGTGAAATTTTCCTTATAATAGGGGGCGCGCCGAAGGCGCCTTCGCAGCCCTGTCTCATTTAGAATAAAAATCAAACGATGAATTATAATATAAAAATAGTTAGATGTAAGGCGCTTCGCGCGCAAACAGCCAACTAACCGCCGGCGCCGAATGCGCGGCACAGGGAATTAGATCATTTCATATTCCAGATAATAACAATAAATTATACTACTTTCTAAAAAATAATTTCTATTATTAAGGAATACAGGCGTATGATCGTTGAAGGTTAATTATAACCTTGCTAATTATTCAAGATAATGTTTGTTACCAGCGCTTCGCCGGCGGCAAAGCCGCGGTACATTATTTGTACGAACTTCTTAGCATATAGCCTGTAGCTTTAAATATATAATTTAGTAGATATTATATATATAGGCCCGTTAATATTTATATAAATTACTCTTTATTAAAATATGCAGAACTAGAATAAAACGTGTATCCGTCTTTAAATATTTTACCTGTATTCAGATAGTTTCTTATTGAGGATACAGAATTTAAACCTATAGCTTTACCTCCAGATCTAAAACTACCAAACGGTGACCCTTGAATTTCTATTTGATTCTTATAAATGTGTAATTTAAACCGCCGCGAAGCGGCACTCCCTTTAGCTTGATAAAATTCTTTGGCCAAAAGGAAATGACTCTTTCCTGAATGTATATCAAAAGGAGGATTAGTCGCAAAAAGGTTTTCTATTTCTTTGATATCTAAAAAATCAGATAGATCAGAAAAGTATCTTTTCGAATTCATATTATTAGATAGTCTAATTAATAGTTCTTTACCTTTAGGTAAGTGAGTATAACCATATATAAATAAATATAAACCTAAACTCCAAATTGAAAAGTCTATCGATTTTCTGCTATAAAAAGGAAGATCTTTAAAAAAAGGGTATATATATTGGAATAAAACATCCTTATCTGTAATGACTAGTTGATATGCATTTTTATTATTTTTAATAATACAATTTGGTTTATTTGGAACAACTAAATCATTATAAGGAGGTGAAATAGGAATATTGTGTAGAAACAAAGATATTGCTTCTAATATCGTTTTATCTTTTTGAGTTATTCCAAATACTACAGTTGAATTGCTAAAATGAAAAGTACCATCTCCTTCCACAAAACCAACCAACCAATTTTTAAATATCATATTAGGATTTAAAATATACCCTTCATAGTTAGTTCTAAGATCATTCATCCCCTTTTTTATATTAGCTATTTTGTTTAAGGTTTCGATACTTAATGATCGGGCGCTTTGCGCCTCTTGATCTAATTTTTTTAATAAAATTGCCTTTCTTCAATCTCTATAATTCAATTGTTTAAGGGTAAGTAAAGGATACTTGTCAAAAATAGGTAAAAGATTTTCTATTATAACACGGAAAGAATGTACACGGAAGCTGCAAGTTGTACCCTTAATTGAAACAACACCTATACCTAATTTATCTTTAATGGTATATAAAACAGCTACATCTTCAATATGCAAAGTTATTTGAAATACAAAATGTACTTCATTATTATTTTTAATATTGATCATAAATGCTGATTCTGCATCAGAAAAACCTACAAACCATTGAAGAAATTCAATATCTGGAAGGCGCTCCGCGTGATGAATTTGATAATTAGAAGGATTAATACTTTTAGGCGCTTCGCGCGGTTTAACCACATTTAAGAAATTTTCAATAATTTTTTTGAAAAGAAAAAGAGTACCATTGGACGCCGCTTGCGGCCGCTGATATTTTAAAAAAATATAGTCGAGTAATTTAATATAAATAAAAGTAAATTGAGCATAAACAAAAATGAAAAAAAATGAAGCTACATTGGCATGTGTGTATCGAACCGCTCAACCGGAATTAACTTCTCTCATAATATGCTCTACACTATCAAATGCAAAATCAACATGTGGTTGGTAATGCATTGCTAAGAACACACCTGTTAATATTTGTAATATTAAACAAGTTCCTAATAGCGAACCAAAATTCCAAAAATAAGAGATATTAGCAGGTTGTGGTGAATCAACAATGTAAGAATTTATTAATCTAAATAAAACATTTCTTTTTAATAATCTCATATTTAAATAAATATAATTATAAAAAAGTATTTGGAACTTAAATTTTAATTTAAATAAATTTTAAAAAAATAAAATTATTAAATAATAGCTGTTATTAATTAACTAAATTTTCTAATTTTTAATTAAAAAACAAAAAATTAATATAAAATTTTAAATTAATATATAATAATATATATAATTGTGGCTGCGAAGGCGCCTTAGGCGCGGCACGTTATTTTGTACCTTTACTGTATCGACCGATTATTATTTTAAAAATATATATACTTATTATTATTTTAATAATATAAAAAAAATAATTAATATATTTCTAAAATAAAGGGGCTGCGCCCACTAAAAATAACAGATTAAATTTATATTGTTTATTATAAGCCCAAGAAGATTTGAACTTCTATAATTTTCTCATCAAGAAAGCATTCTACCTTTAAATTATAGGCTTATTTCGTGACTGTTTTGATTAAAAACAAAAGACAAAAATTTTTTTGTTTGTGCGCCTCCGGCGCGCTTTTTAATCCTTTTTTTTTATATTTTATACCTAAATAATAGTGGGTATAATATTCTCTTTTATATAAAAAACTTCCTTAAATTTTAATTTCACTATAAATTAAGTAATAAAATTAATAACAGGCGGCGGAGCCGCGCGCCCGGCTTCGCTCCGTTTTTAATTTTATAATTTGTTAATTTTAAATAAACAGCCGCCGCGCCTCCGGCGCGTTATATATAGATTAAAAAGCGCGCCGGAGGCGCACGCCGGCCGCAAAGCGGCGCCTAAAAAATAAATATTAAGATGGCGGGGGTAAAATACTTAAATTAATATTAATAAGGAGCAATATCAAAAGCTATTAAAATACTAGGTACCAATATAATAAATGCTACTGCTATAGGTAATAAATTTAATCAACATAAGTTCATTAATTGATCTCATCTTAATCTAGGTAATGTCGCTCTAAATCAAACAAAGATAAAACAGAATATACAAGTTTTAATACCAAGAATTATAGATTGGAAATTAATGATTGAATCATTTATAAATAATTCAGGCATATGATAACCTCCTAAAAATAATATTGAACTAATTGCACTAAATAAAACTATTGAGGAGTATTCAGCTAAGAAAAAGAAAACAAAAGGTACACTAGAATGTTCAGTAAAAAAACCAGCCACTAATTCAGATTCAGCCTCCTGTAAATCAAAAGGTGTACGACTAGTTTCAGCTAATATAGAGATAAAATATATTATAAATACAGGGAACAATGGAATAATAAATCAAATAGATTGTTGATTTTCAATAATAGTACTAAAATTAAAAGATCCTGTTAATATAATTATTATTAGGATACTTGAACTTAATATTAATTCATAACTAATCATAGCAGCAGTACTTCTTAGGGATCCTAAAAAAGCATATTTGGAATTAGCAGATCAACCTGCAAATAATATCCCATATACACCTAAAGATGATAAAGCTAAGGTATATAAAACACCTAATGAAAAATCTGAAATTGTTAATCCTTGACCAAAAGGTATTATACCTCAACCTAATAAACTAAATATTAAAGTAAATATAGGAGATAAATAAAATAAGATTTTATTAGATTGAGAAGGTATAACTGTTTCTTTAACTATTAATTTTAAAGCATCACTAAAGGGTTGTAATATTCCATAATAACCTGTGGTATTAGGTCCTACTCTTCGTTGATGAGCGGCTAATTGTTTTCTTTCTATTATAGTCATAAAAGCAACAGATAATAAAACAGGTAATAGTACTAATAATACATCTATTATATTTATTATTATACTTATAATTGTCATTATTAGATTATTGGATATCATTATTAGTTATTTTTATTATATTTTTATTTTAATAATTATATATTTTATAAATAAAATTTTATTTATATATTAATATATTATATATATTTAATAGATTCTTTTTTTATATTTAATTTATTTATTAATTTTTATTTATATTATTATTTTTAATAAAAATAAATATTAAAAATATTTTTGATTTTTTAATAATAAACCGCGCCGGGCGCTTCGCGCTGTGCACAAATTTGTTTTTAGATTAAAATTTTTTAATTTAACTAATCTAAATTTAGAAAAAAAAATAATTTATATTGTTAGAATTTATATTAGTATACATATATGTTATATCTTAGTTAATTTACTTATAAATTTATTTGTTAATTAAAACATTAAAACGCGCCGGAGGCGCATAAAAATAAAATTATTAAAAATAAAGGATTAATTTAAAAAAGGCGGTGCAGCCGTCCCTTATTATTATAATAATATACACTGTAACGGCGGGGGCTACGCCCCCCTGTTTATATTTTTTATATAATTAAAATTAATGGTGGCAGAGCCGCCAGGAACTAATTATATTATAATTTTTATTCTAAATTATTATATAAAAATAATATAATTATTACTTAATTTTTGTTTTTTTAATTAATTTAATTAATTAGAATTAGTATTAATTTAATTAAATATTGTTTTCCGAATATTTAAGTAAAATTTATTCTCTTTTGGACTCGAACCAAAATTACCATTTTAGAAGAATGCTGTTCTACCATTAAACTAAGAAAATTATTAATTTAATTTAGAATTTTAAATAATAATAAAATTATTTATTTTTTTTATTAATAATTTAATATACAAATTTTAACTTACTTTAACTTATACCGGCGCAATTAGATTATTTTTGTAATTATATTATTTATTTTTTAATTTCATTTATTTATTTTAATAATAAAACCGCGCCCCGCCGCGCCGAAGGCGCCTTCGCAGCCACAAAAAAAACAAAACAAAAATTAAATTTTTTTAATAGAGAGTTAAGAGGGAATTGAACCCTTAATTATAAACTTTGCAGGTCTACTACAGAACCTTCTGTATACTTAACCCTTTTTATTCAATTCTAATATATAATTTTTATTTAAAAATATAAATAAAATATTATATCTATTATAATATATTTATATAAAGATTAATTTATATATTTATTATTTGAATACTGTAATAATTTAATTTAATATATATTATTATTAATATTTGTATATATATTTTATAAGGCTGCGAAGCAGCAATTTAAAAAACGGCGCACAAACAAAATTTTAACTAATTGTAAAATTATAAATTATAATTAATTTAATTATACAAACTTAATAAACGGTGGCTCCGCCGCCCAACGACGCTGCGCGCCAGCGATTATATTATTATTTAGAATTAAATAAATCTATTTTTTTTATTTATTATTAACTAAAATTTAATCTCTAATAATTTATATTATTACTATTATCTTAATATAATCAGTTCGCCGGCGCGAAGCGCATTGTAGAATTATACATTATCTTTGATAGATTCTATGGTATAAAAGAATTGAACTTTTAAGATAGTATTATTATTAAATTTATTTTTACGCTTCCGCTTTATAAAAGTTATTTTATTATTTTTTAAATCGCGCCAGTTTATAATTATAATATTATTTAGAATTAATTATATTATTTATTTACTCCCTAATTATTTTTTTTAAATTTTTATATTAATTTTTTTAATTAAATTATTTAATTTATTTAAATATTATTTTTTAATATTAATATTATTTTTTTTATAATTAGTTGTATATATTATTATATATTACAGGGGATTATTTAGTAACCTTTTAATAATTAATTTTGAATTTAATTAAATTATTATTAATTTTTATTCTCTAAGCCCGGCAATATATAAATCTAATTAATTAGAATATATATATAACAGCTAATTAATTTATGAATATAATAATAAGAAAGCAATCATTAAAGCAAATAATCCTGTAGCCTCAGCTAAAGCGAATCCTAAAATTGCGTAACTAAATAATTGATTTTTTATTTGTGGATTTCTAGATGTAGCTCCAATTAAAGAAGAAAAGATTAAACCAATACCGGCACCTGCTCCAATTAAACCAGAACAAGCTATTCCAGCTCCAATATATTTTGCTGCTGTTAACATTTTATTTAAAATAAATTTATATTTATTACGATAACGTCTAACATATATTATAATTTAAATAATATACTCTTTTAGTCTGTTATATCTAATATATATCAATATCTTATATAAAAAAGATAATTTATAATTATATAAAATAATATATAATATATATTTATAATATATAATATAGAATATATATATACCGGCGCTTCGCGCCGACAACCAATAAATTAATAATAGAAATATATTAAATAAATATTTAAAAATATAAATAAATTATTCATAATTTTATATATTTATCTGTAGAAATTATAACATGTAATATTATTTAATATTATATTCTATTTAATAAAATTTAAATTAAAAAAACTTTGGGCGCCACAGAATAAATTAAAAAAGAAAAATTTTTCAAGGGGCGCGCCGAAGGCGCCGTAGCTGCCCGCGCAGTATACTAATAATATGAATAATCAGAATTGAACTGATAACCTCTATTTGGAAGACAGGAATTATACCAATTTAACTATATTCATCGAATTAAAGACACGCAGCGTCTTTTATAATTAATTACTGTTACTTATTAAAAACCCAACAAAAAAAGAATTAATTTAATTTTTTAGATTTATAAGTTAGCTTTAATTAAGTAAAATTACAGGAAGCCGCCACAATTAAATAATATTTATATATCCAATTATTTTGTTTAATTAATTTAATTATAAAATAAGGGGCGCCCCGCCGCTTAGCGGCGGTATACTATTTACGAACAAAGAGACTCGAACTCTTAAGGAATATCTTCCACTTCTGCTTAAGAGAAGATTGTTTACCAAAATTTCAACATGTTCGCTTAAAAATAAAGTTTAAATATTCACTATTATTATATATAATTAAAAACAAAAAATAAAAAATTATTATTATTTAATATATTATTATATTATTATAAATATAGTCTAGAATGATTTGATTTATTATAATTATATCATTATAATTACAATAATTAATTAATTAACCAATTATATTAAGACATATATATACATACTATATATTATATTTGTTAGGGGGCGGCTTCGCCGCGCGCTGCGCGCTATAAACTGGATTATTAATTCAATTTTCATATTGATTTTTATCAAAAAACAATTGAATTTAAAAATAAGATTAAATGGCTGCGAAGGCGCCTTCGGCGCGCCGCGCTATGCAATCACAATTTTTAATTTAATAATACAATTTAAATTTTAATACATCTTATTGGAGTCGAACCAATAACCGATTACTTCGAAGGCAACAGCTATACCAATTCAGCTAAAGATGTAATAAAAAATAAATTAAATACTAATTAATATATATTAATGTATATTAAAAATTAATTTGGATTTATTTATTATATGTTTTTATATATTTTTTTTATATTATATTTTTATTTAAATTTATTATTACGAGTAAAGAGATTTGAACTCTTACGATATAAAAAAAACAACCATCAATACCTAAAATTAACCCGGCTACCAATTTCGGCATACTCGTAAAATTACCATTTATATTTTATTTTTGTTTTTTTATTTAATTACCATTTTTTATTGCGGCTTCGCCGCGCGCCGACGCACTATATCTCTATAAATTTTTTAATAAATATAAAATTTTATTTTTTTTTTTGTTTTTGTTTAAAAAAAAAAATTTTTAATATTTAATTTAAAACCAAACCAAAAATTTAAACAATAAATATAACTTTCTTTTAAAACGGTTAATTATTAAATTAATAATATTTTCATAATAATCTATTATTATATAATAATGCATATTATATTAGTATATTAAATTAAAAAACGGCGCGATGCGCCATGGTTGTCGCCGCTGTATAATATTTAATCATATATAAATTATATATATAAATATATTCTAATATTATTAAAATAATAATAATTAAATTTATAAATAATAAATATATAAGGAGTAGAGTAATCGAAACCCTGTCTGTAATGTGTAAAATTACTGCTAAACCACTCAGCTAACCCCTTACGAGATTTTTATATATTTAAAAATAATAAATATAGCTATACTAATTAATAATACGCGCCGGCTGCGAAGCTGCCATAAAAAAAACCCGCGGCTTTGCCCCCCGGCGGGGGTACTATTTTGTTTTATTTTCCAGCAGCACTTTCCAGTACAGCTACCTTGCTATGACTTTTGAGATGTTACTCCAGAAGATTTTATTTAAACAATAATTAACTTAACAAAGATGTTCAAAATTTAATTAATTAAATTTAAAACTAAACTTCTATAGATACTTTTTCAATATTTAATATTATTAAATAATTGTGTTTTTAGAGGCGGCTACGCCGCGCGGCTTTGTAAAAGTATTAATTAAGAAAAAATTTCCATCAACTTAAGCTTCTTCCCAGCGACAGACAGTTAGTTCATTCCGAATGATTATTTCACCGTTGCGCTAATGATCAACGATTACTCGAAATTCCAACTTCATGTTACCGAATTACAGACAACAATCATTTGTTTATTATTAATTTAACTTTTTTTAATGATTAGCTCCTCCTTAAAACCCTATTTTAGAATATATTTTATATTTTAAATTTTTAACTGAATTATAAAAGCGAGCTCTTAATTTTAATTTAAATTTTTTATTTTAAATTAATCCAGTGGGCGGCAAAGCCGCGCGCAGGGTACAGTATTGCATCACTTTGTAAAATTTTTGCAGCACGTCTATAGCCCAGGTCATGAGAGCCATACCGACTTGTCTTAGCCCCAAATGGAACTCATCTAAGAACCATTAATTGTTAAGTATTAAAATATAATTAAATTATAATTTAAACTGCTAAATAAATAAAGCAGTTAAAGATGAATTAACAACAGGGATTTCGTCCGTTGACGGAGTTAACCTCACATCTCAAGATACGGACTGAAGACAGCCATGCAACACCTGTAACTAAGTATTTTACTTTTAATAAGCGGCGAAGCCGCCTTCGCAGCAGCCGCTTAAACAAAACACTCTTTTATTTATTAAAATAATAAATTATAAATAATAAATAGTTTGTTATACAAGACCTGGTAAGATTTTACGCGTATTCTCGTATTAAATAACATGCTTCACTTCGTTTACTCCGAAACCGACTAATTTTTTTGTTTTTAACTTTGCAGTCTTACTAACAAGGCGGAATGGTAATTGTGTTAACTACGCCACTAATTTGCACTAATGACTACCATTCATCGTTGACAGTGAGGGGTAGTTTGGGTATCTATTTGGAATAGGTAGGCTTTCTCAAGCTTTCCCCTCCTAAGAACCGGACAAGCAACTTTCATCGCATACGGCTCAAGCAATATTTACAAATTTGAATGGGCGGCTTCGCCCTTATTTCTATATATTAAATTTTTGTTTTCATTCTTTATATTGTATTAATTTATATCCTATTAAATTATTCATTTCATCTAAAAAATTTACTATTGTTTTAAGATCAGTTTTACTTTTTATTGTTAAAATATAAGTAGTTTTCCGTGTATCTCTAGTTCTACTAAAAATATTACTACTAATATTAAAACGTTCTTTTATTAACTTAATAACAGTTTCATCAGTATGTTCTAAATAAATGACTGGAACTAGGTTATTTTTATTAATTGTATTTGTAAATGAGACTTCACCATTTAAAAATCCTACTATCCAATTATCAATATAAAATGAAGATAAATTATTAATGTTAGATTTGATATTATCACTACTTACCATTATTTTATTAAAATCATCTAAAGAATCTAAACGTTTTAAATTATTAATTATTCCTAATTTAAATTGTTCATATCTAATTAATTGTCCTTTAGTTAATAAAGAATAGTTATTAAAAACATTTTCAATTATTCATTTTAAATCGGAATTAGTATATATAGCTAAATGAGATTCCTTTTTATTAGGATATTCATAAATTTTACCTTTATTATCCAATTTTACTTGAATAAATTCTAGAAGTGGTTTATCTCTTTCATGTAGTCCAATATGGAATGAATATTTTAAACCAATACTAGTTATTTTTCCATCTTTATTTATTCTTTTTATTTTAGTTGTTTGAAAATTGGATTCGGCATCACAAAAACCAGCAAATCAGGATAAAAATACATTGTTATTCATATTCATTGTTATTAATACATAAGTATATAAAAATATAATTTAAATTTTTATAAAAAGTTTCGACAGAAATAAAATACATTGGAGCAGGAATAAGCTTGTTCATTTTTAATTGGAGAGCGCGCCGTATTGTATTAATTATTCCTTTCAATATTGGTTAATTTCAATTATTAAATTAAATAAAAAGAATAAAATATAGTAACAAAATTTAAAGTTTTAATTGCGCGAAGCGCAGTATTCATTCTATATATATAGAATTATTTTGTAAATAGAACCTTTAGAAAGTGGGCACCCTTTCAGGCTGGTTATTTAACCATATCCAATTTATTAATAATTGGCTTTCGCTTTCTTCTAAATCATTTTACCTCTAACCAAATACTTTAATTTGCATTAAAGCTAGCAATATTAAATTGCAAGTTATAGGCATTACCTTGTTCCTAAATATGTACGTTAGATTCCCTTAGGTTCTTACTTTGCTTTATTAATTTATAAGTTTGTCTACAAATAACTAGGACAATTATTTGTCTAATTAATAAAACTTTAATTACATAAGTTCGGTTCCCCTAACCTTAGGAATCAGCCTTCGTTAAATTTATAATTTAATTAAAAATTACAAATAAGGTAGATAACCAATTAATTAACTTTACCCTAGAGCTCCACACAAGACCATTACTGGTATTATTATATAATTAATATTTTTCTTGCATGTCCAGGTTGGCTATTATCAGACAAATAATAATATACTTTCAGTATTATACTATATTTAGATTTTGCAAGTCGCACATCCTATTTCCTTTCCTCACCTTCGTTTCTCAGCGTCAATCTATAGTGGAAAGAAGCCTTCGCTTTTAATATTCCCCTTAATCTCTTTGGATATTAGCCCTAAACTAAGTATTATTCAATATAACCTCTATTAGATTCTAGCTTTAATTTGTTTCTATTTATTATTTTTTAAATAAATTATTAAATATCATATATTATTAAAATAAAATATAATTTAATTTAAGATAGAAACTTTCAAAGCAGCCTACAAACCCTTTACGCCTGATAAGGATGACTAACGTTTGCGTCTCCGGCCTTACCGAGTCTTCTGGCACCAGTTTTAGACGACACTAAACGTAAGATAATATCATTATTTTCTTCTTACATTATCAACCAAATATTTTGTATTATGTTTTGGATTGATTTCAGTTAGCTAGTTCACTCTTGCGAGCATTGACTAATATTCTTGACTGCTGGTAGTAAAATACTACTTGGTACATTTCATTCCCAATGTGGTCATTTGCTCTATCAAACATGACTTTTGATCGCTGGCTTGGGAGGCTGTTATCCTGCCAACTACCTAAATCTCAATAAATAGAATCTTATAGCAGAAAATTTCCTTTTTTATAAAATATAATAATTTTATTTTCTTAAAACCAAGTTATACTTTTTTAATTAATTTAAAGAAATATCCCCTATTTATGAAGACTATAAGGTATCTTATTTACCATACTCACCTTTACACCTTATTTTTTCAATTTATTTAATTTAATAATTTAATTAATTAAAAATAAATGAATTTAAAAACAATGATTCGCATGTCTTATACTACTGAACAACGTTTAATCAGAACCAAAATTAAATTCTTACTTAACTTTAGATAAATAAATTTTAAATTTTTAAATTAAATTTTTTTATTATCGTATTATATTTGCTTATATGCAATATTTATTATCTCTTTTATAATTTAAATTTTATTATTCTATTTTAATAATCTTATATTAACATACGCGCAGTTAATATAAGCACAATTAAATAATAAATTCTTATTATATATTAATTAATAAATAATTATTCTTATAATAATATTTAAATACATATTATATATATTATAATATATAAAATTATATATTTATCTTTGTAATTATAAATTTAATTAATAATATAAATTATTGTAAAAAACAAAAATATTTTTTATTAGTAATTATAACTAATTAATAAAAAAGTAAAATTTTATTATTAAATTTTGTATTTTTATAAATTTATTTAAAATTTGTAATTAAAACCAAGTTTATGGTTATTAAAAAATAAAAACAGTTCACGCCGGCGGAGCCTCGTAGCCAGCGGCCCTGAGGGGATAAAAAGATTTTTAATTAATAAATAATATTAATTAAGCAGCATCTAATCAAGCTAAGTAATCTTGAACTGAGACTGCTTCTACTACAATAGGCATAAATCCATGTCATACTCCACATATTTCTGAACATTGACCATAGAAAGTTCCAGTTCTTTCAGCTAAGAAAGAAGATTGATTTAATCTACCAGGTACAGCATCCATTTTAAGTCCTAAAGAAGGAACAGCAAAAGAATGAATAACATCAGCACCCGTAATAATTAATCTAATATGACAATCAACAGGAATAATCACTTTATTATCTACATCTAATAATCTGAATTGTCCTAATTCTAAATCGGAATCAGGTATCATATATGAATCAAATTCCATCGATTCTCCATTTTCATTTAGAAAATCAGAATATTCATAGCTTCAATATCATTGATGACCTACTACTTTTATAGTCATTGTAGGTGATATAACTTCATCTAATAAGTATAATAATCTAAAACTTGGGAAAGCAATAGCTATTAAAATTAAAGCAGGTGTTATAGTTCATATAAGTTCTATTAATGTACCATGGTTAAGATATTTATGAACAATAGGAGATTTATTATAATTAAAATAATAGATAACTGAACCTAATATTCAAAAAACCCCTACACATATTACAATTAAATAGAAGAAAAGTGTATTATGTAAATCTATAATTCCTGTAAAACCTGGAGCGGCACTATCTTGGAATCCTATATCTCAAGGTTGTGGAGCATCATTAAATATAGTTTTAAATATGTTAATATTTGTAATCATTTGTTAATTTTAAAAATTAAAAAAAAAATCTTAGTTTACTAATTACTATATATTAAAATAATAATAATTTTTATATTAAATTAATATAAATAATTATATCACATATATATATAATAATTATAATACCGGACGCTTAACGACGCCTCTTATTACTATTAATATTAATTATAATTAATACACGTAAAAGGTATTCTAAGATTAACCTGAATCATTTATTTTATTAATAAAAAGAATTATATAGATATAAAACTTCTAAATAATAAAATCTTAGTAGTATATATTAAATAATATTAATAAATATTAAATTATATTTTAATATATATTTTTAAATTAAATAATATTCTATTATTAAAATTTTAATTATTATAAATAAGTAAATTTTTTTATACCGCGCCGCCACGTAATTTGAGAATGAAAATCCAAACAAAAGCACGGCCGCTTCGCGGCCCACCGAAATAAAATAATCTTATTAAATAATAAAGATAAATTAAATATTTATTAAATAATAAAGATAAATTAAATAATATTATTAAATAATACTAATTATTTGAAATTCAAAAGAATTAATTTAAATATTAGATATAATTTATATTCTAAACTGATTTAAAAAAATCGCTGCTCCCCGCCACTAGAATTAAAAAATTTAAAATTTAAAAAAATTTAAAAATTAAAATTAAAACTAAAATTATAAAAATAATAGCTATAATAAAACCGGCGAAGGGAAAAAATAGTTTTTTCTAATTTATAGGGCGGCGGCTGCTTCGCAGCCCTTAACTCAAAATTTATAAATTTTAAGAATAATTATTGGCGTGGCTTCGCCGCCGCCGGGGATATTAGAATTATAGTTTTTTATATTTATTTTCTAAGCTATTTTAATAAAATTTTAATTAAAAAGCGCGGTAAATAAAAATACAACAATTAAGATTGTACTGGAAGCATATCAAATGCATGTACTGGGATTGGACTAGCAAGAGTTCATTCTAAGGTATTAGCACTTTGTGTTTCATTAAAGAATATATTTAATGAAGTGAAGAAAGAAGGTATTGCTCAAGGGTTATTATTTACTTTATTTCCATTAGCAAAAATATCATATATAATATAACCAAATAAAATAGTAGCAAATACCGAAATTAAAGAACCAAAACTAGATACAGCATTTCAACCGCTATAAGCATCTGGGAAATCTGGTATTCTTCTAGGCATCAATTCGTTACCATAGAGTAATTTAAACTCTATTTCCTAATATTACTATTAGGTTCAGACTATGTCATCAATTATTAAATTTAGAATTAATAATTGTTGGGCGCTTGTATCAGGATTATTGTTGATAAAACTCACCTATTAGTCGTTGAACTCGCTTATTACCTATTATGTTATCTACATAATACTATATCGTAATAAGATAAGCTGCAAATTAACCTCGCCAAAGGCTTCCTTGCAATTCACCCAATTTTACTAATAATATAAAACTAAACAAGCTACGCTTGTAATTATATTACTGGGGCATTTTAAATACTCTAATGAAGTTTTTTACGGCTAAATATTTTTCCTTTGAAATGTAAACCGTTTTTTAAATATTTAGTTAATGGCGCGCAGCGCCCCATTTTATAATGTTTACTACAATTTACTGTAGAAAATTCTCCGATGGCGCGAAGCGCCATATCTGAAAAATTATAAACAAATACTAATTTAGTTATTTTAGCTAATGTAGAAGGAGTTTTTTTAATACCGTATAAGGGATTATTCTCACCGGCGCTTTGCGCCATTCCGATTTTGCATATCTAAAAACTCTTTTGATTTAACACGGCCGCCGCGAAGCGGCGGATTTTAATTACCTGATCTTTTTAAACCGCCGCGAAGCGGCGGCCGATGTTTATAACCTTTCGTAGGCGGCGAAGCCGCGCTATTCTAGCCAAGTTAATTCTTTGAAAAGTAAAATTATTAAATAGTAAATCTAAATAGTGTTGTTCTCGAGAAAGTATAAATTCTTTAGTTACAGAACGCGCTGTAAGCGCCCTAAATCCTCTATTATAGCTAAAGCAAAAATATGTACACCGTAATAACGAATATTATGATAAATAGGATATTTTCTACGTAAAATACTAGGTGTTCAATAACTCAATAATCTTGTAGAACCGCCGCTTCGCGGCGCACTACCAATGTATATTTTTCCTGTGATAAGGCGCTTAGCGCCATTGATATATAATAGATCGGTTTTTATTATCAGAACTTATTAAGTTTCTATGGCGCCGCGGATTATCATATATTCTTATAGGGCGACGTAATATTTTGGGTTTAATATGTGGTCCATTAAGTGATTCAATGAGTTTAAATTTTCTATATTTGAAAGATATAGATACAGGGCTGCGAAGCAGCCATTAAATGTTGAAAGACTTATGGAATTAATTAATATTTGAATATTATCAATTTGGATAAAATATACTAATATAGCACTAATAACTAAAAATTGTCTAATTATATAAAAGTTTGCTTCATTAAAGTATTGAAAAGAAAATTTACCCGCTAAACCTAAAAAGTGTTGAGGGAAAAATGTTAAATTAACTCCCACGAACAATGTTCAAAAATGAATTTTTCCTAATAATTCATTATATGATAGACCTATAATTTTGGGAGCTCAGAAATAGAATCCCGCAAAAATAGCGAATACTGCACCCATAGATAAAACATAATGGAAATGTGCAACTACGTAATAAGTATCGTGAAGAGATACATCTAACGCAGCGTTAGATAAAATTACTCCAGTTAATCCACCTATTGTGAATAAAGCTAAGAATCCTATTGTGAAGATTAAAGGAGTAGTAAATCTTAAGCTACCTCCATAAAGAGTGGCAATTCAAGAAAAGATTTTTATTCCTGTTGGAACCGCAATTACCATTGTAGCTGCAGTAAAGTAAGCTCTTGTATCCACATCTAAACCTACACTGAACATATGGTGGCTCCATACTAAGAATCCTAAGATTCCAATTGAGAACATAGCGTAACAAATTAATTGTAAAATATATAGATTGAAAATAATAAGTTAGTAAGGCGGCGGAGCCGCGCTAAGCAAGTATCCATTTTTGTTTAAAGAACCGCCGCTTCGCGGCATTTTTAGAGTTAATGTTATTTTAATCTGTTAGAATTCATTTCTAAACTTAAATCTTTAACTTTTTCTAAACCTTCTTTAGTTAAATGTTTATTTAACTTGATTAAATTCATACTTTCTTTAAAATTAACAAAATCTTTTTGCTTTAAATTAGACAAAGGATAAGAATCAAAATGAGGTATTATTTTTTCTAATAAGGAAATTGCATCTTGAACAATATAATCACATCTAGGTGTAGCTAAATTAGATCTTACGTGGATAACTCCGCAATTGAAGAATTCAATAAACAATTTCATAAGATCTAAATCTTTACTATGCTGTGTAATATAAAATCTATAAGATAACCTTTCTCTTAAAGAATCAAATTTAGAGGCTTTGTGAGTATAAACAGCAAACCCGCCATCTCCAGCCACAAACCCCGACACTCAAAATGGATCCAATGCAACGGGTAAATTAATTAAAGGTCTATCTAAAGGTTTAATATTTGGAAAGAAACTTAAAACTTTTTTAGAAGCACCTCTATTAATAGAAGCATAATAATTAAGAATGGTTAAAAACCCTGGCAATTTTAAGTGTTCTTTATTTAAAACTAAATTTACAGCCTTAGACCAGAATAAAAAATCTACATATTTGTTACTAATAAGAGTATATTTATTAAAATGCGGTATTATAACTTCATTTAATTCGTTCACATTTGATACTCTATATACAGCTAATTTTCTATCTGGTCTAGTATAAATAGAGCCTACTGAATTAAAAAAGGATTGTATTTTGTATAATATATCTATGTCTTTTTCGTGTAAGTTAATTTCAAATGAAGTTCTAACTTTCCATTTTAAGGGATTAGTAATTTCGATTATAATCGTAAAACATCCCTCAGCATCAGTAAAACCTGTAATTCAAAAAGGATTAATTAACTTATCTGTATTATTATCCTTTCCCGTGCTGTAATTATTCGCCTGAGGCTTTTGTTTGTTGGCGCTCCGCGCGCTAAAGTATTTTTATAATTTGAAATTTTAATTCTGTTTTTGAATAGTTAAAATTAAAACTTTCCAAATTTATATAAATTACAATAATTTAGGACTATCTCTTAATCAACTCTGATTCTCCACGTATAGTCTCTAAGGAACTTAATTATTTTAGTATATAGTTCCTGCTGATTATCCCTTTTTCGCATCCAAAAATACAAGATAGACTAGCGATATTAAACTAAATGGCGCTTCGCGCAGTTAGAGTCGAGTATTGGGAGTTTCCAGCATATAGTGAAGTTTAACTTAATCTCAACCTTTAATAAAAAAAGTTTTAATAAGTGGGGCGCGGCTTCGCGGCCCGCCGCTTCGCGGCGATCTACACAGACTTCTTTTGTTTTTATTCTGTATTATACCGAAGACGGACTCCTTTTATTAATAAGGGTGGAATTAAGAAGGCCTAACGACCATACCAAGATAACCGAATATAGGTTTACCTGAAAAGGTTGACACTATGTGACTCACTATACCGAAGCCTGGTATAATTAATATATAAACTTCTGGATGTCCAAAGAATCAGAAAAGATGTTGAAACAATATAGGATCCCCTCCAGCTGCGGGGTCGTAAAAACTGGTATTGAAATTTCTATCCGTTAATAACATAGTTATTCCACCGGCTAAAACAGGTAAAGCTAATAATAATAATATCGCTGTTACAAACACACTTCAAACAAATAAAGGTAATTTATGTAAACTCATACCATTAGTTTTCATGTTTAAAACAGTCGTGATGAAATTAATTGCTCCCAATAAAGAAGAAACACCCGAAAGGTGTAGACTGAAGATTGCTAGATCAACAGACGCTCCTGAATGAGCTTGTATTCCGGATAAAGGTGGATAAACTGTTCATCCTGTCAGAATTTAAAAACTTACAGAACTTAAAGCGTAATTAGGGAAAGTTAGTATTTTTAGTATTTTTAGTATAAAATTTGTTTAAACGGGAAAAATTAAATTCAGTTCTCAAAGTATTCATACTTTGGGGGCGAAGCCGCAGTATATTGCTTTCTTCTATTGTTTTATGTTTTTAGTATCCGCCGGCGGCTTTGCCACGCCCCCTTCTAACTGCGGCGGAGCCGCCCCTGTTCAATTTTATCTGATAGAATTCTATTAATTTTAATAATACTGCGCTGCGCGCCTTTAATAAAAATTTTAATTGATTCCATTAAAGGTAAATAGGGCCGCTTCGCGGCCATAAAAAATATCAGGTATTTTTCTAGGATAAACTACGTTCTACGATGTGATATTCTCATATAACATTTAATAGAATTTATAATACCTTTTGAATTGAATTTATACCGGCGCGCAGCGCCCATCTAAAAAACGCGCCGGAGGCGCACCAAGCATTTGACTCTAAAGGACTTATGGCTGCGAAGCAGCGGTTCTGTCTTTAATTTAGATATATCTTTTATATTTTATTTCTTATTTAACGCCGCTTTGCGGCATTAGTCTATGGCGCTTTAGCGCCTTCAATTTTTGGTGTTCTCATTTTTCCATTTATCGCCCCAAAGCGGCGCTATTAAATACAAAGTGTTTATATCTTGAATTTTATAATTCTAGAGAACTTTTATTTTGGGCTGCGAAGCAGCCTATAGTATCGCTTTCCAAAACTACTATGAATTTATAAGGGGCGCGCCGAAGGCGCCGTAGCAGCCCGCGCGGTAAATCTTTGTTTACAAAAGTGATTTTAATTCTAGGATATAATAGCTGCGAAGGCCCCCCGCCGTAGGATATCAGGAACTATAATAGAACCATCAGCTTCAATTAAGGGCGCGCAGCGCCGGTAATAACCTAGTTGATCTTTTGAAGGATAATATTAGACTTACTATCGTTGTGCTGTGTTTTACTGTAAGTTGAAAAAACAAAAAAATTTTTTTTTTATAAATTATACTAAATTACCAGCCTAATTACGGTTAAGGATTTAAATCTTTTTTAAATGGCGGACAATATCTTATCCCTTCTGAGCTCAGAAGGGGCTTCACGTGTGGTCTCTGAGGAACCCTGCATTTTTCAATACTGGGTTTCCTGCTGATTAGCCATTGGTACATACTTAAAATTCTCACTTTGTAATATTAGGGAGCTTCACGCAGTCTTTAGGTTGTTCCAGCATATAGTAAAGTACTAAATAATAATTACTTACTATTCTGGCACAGGATGTACCAGCCCCACTTTCTACTAAAGCACTAAGTAGTAATAGTATCAATGAAGGAGGTAATAATCAAAAAGAAATATTATTTAATCTCGGAAATGCCATCAATTATGTTATCATAAAGTTATCTAACCTTATTTCCTAATATCACTATTAGGTTCAGACTATGTCATCAATTATATAATTGTATATAATTGTCGGGTTTTCGTGGAAAAATTATTGTTAGCATTACTCATTTTCTAGTCGTTGAACGTTTTTAATTCTTTATTCTAAATTGATTTTTAGATTTTTATATGCTGAATTAAACTTCGCTGCAAATTGTCTTATTAATTAGTAAAATTAAGATTTCTTTGCAATTTACCCAATTCTAATTATAGGGTTACTATAAAAAGGACTACTGTACATTATTTGTCGCTCTGGGTATATTATATATATGATCCCAGTTAAAATTTTCCCGTTTTTTATTCATATTCGATTTTATCTGTTTAATAATTAATTTACCTTCTTCAGTTAAATGTTTTTTATCCTTCATTAAATTATAAACATTTAACCAATCGTAAAAATCATTTCGTTTAGCCGTTAATAAAGGATAAAAATTTAAATATTGAATAATAAGATTTAATTTATTTAAACTAGTAACCTCTATTATCCAATAAGTCTTATCTATATTATGTTTTGAAATTCTTAATTCAGTAGTAATATTAAAAAAATACTGTATTTTAAGCATTATTGGTTTATAGGGTTGATTATTATAAGGGGCGGGAAGCGCCTGTCGTTGTTCTAAAGCAAATCGTACTTCTGTTCTTCCCTTTGTTAAAACTTTATTACTGCGCGAAGCGCCATCTATCCGGTTTTCAGTATAACGAATCTTAAATCCTCCGCGCGGAGCGCCATCAATAAAACCAGCTAGTCACCCATTAGTATTTAAATCGCTAGTATCTTGGGAAAAAATCGGAATATTGTAACAATATTTGTCATTTAAACAAGCAATTAAGGCATTAAATTGACTTATTTTAGGTGTTCTTAGATTACCATTCATTAAATTTATTAAATTTACTAATTCTTTTTGAATGCTTATTGTCCAAACTATAGCGCGTTTTGCGCCTTTAATTTGAAACCTTAATCTACCACCAAATAAACCTATAAATTTTTTTACTAAAGGTATATCTTTGTTAACAAAAGTTATAGCTATATAATGATAGCCTATTTTACCTTTTGAATTAAGTTTTTTAGATAAAATAATATGGCCATCACCTTCAAATAATCCAGCTAAGTAAGGACCGAGAGAATTAAATTTATAAGTGGGCGCAGCCCCTTTAATATTAGACAAATCAGAAGAGGAATCAAAAGGATTGTAATTATTAATAGAATAAAAAGAGGGCGGCGAAGCCGCCCCACAGTATAGATTATACGGCAAAAATTTAAAGTAATCAGGTGCACCTAAATGGATAGGTAAAAAATAATTACCGAACCCTCCTATTAGTGCAGGCATACGATTTATCGTTAGTTTTCACTAACGCTTGGACTATATCTTTACCCTGCTGTAGGGTATTTCACGTGTAGTCTCTGAGGATCCTACTTAGTAAAAGTGTTTAATGCTTATAAAGCCCTTATACCTTTGGTTTCCTGCTGATTGCCTAATCTTTTGAAATGTTACTGTAATATGCCGCTTTTCATTTAAGAAAACATGCAATACTAGTTCCAAAAGCTCTAAAAATATTCCAGCACATAGTGTAAAGAAAATAATATATTTCTATATTATCCGGCCATGCCTATTTATTAAAAATATTAATAAATTAATATGTTAAAATTATTTATTCTCAGAGCTTACATAAGTAAATTTTCATTTACCTCGATAATAACAAGATTTATTGCCCTTTAAATACTCTCTAATTACTTGTCGATCTCCTTTAAGTTCCTTAGCTAAAGAATTTAATGAACTAAATTTTTTATTTAAACTAGAATCATCTTTAAATTCAGCTAGAATAGATTTGGATGCTGGATGCTTAACTAGATAAATATATCGTTTTTTTAAAACAAGAGTCTTAATTTCATCTAAGGTTAATAAGTTAGTACTAGTACTTTCTTCAATTATATCTAAAGATAAGAAAAAAGCATCTAAGTATATTTTTCCAGAATATAAACAATCCTCAAGGGTTTTATGATGTATACTTATTGAACTATACATAGAGGTTTTAGAGTCATAAATATATAATAAAGTAAAATCTTTAGCATCATACATAAAAACGGGTGTACCTCTTTGTTTACTTAATCGTTCTCGTATTTCTCGCTTCATAGGCTCAGGATATCCGGACCCACTAGCTACTAAATCTACATTTAAATTAGGCTTTAAACTGTTTATAAAAGATTGTTCTAATTCCACTACTTTTTCTAACTTAACTGAATTATCCATAATATAAATAGTTAATTTTATATTAGTAAAACCATATTTATTTAGATATCTAAGAACTCTTCGTTCTTTACTTTTTAATATAGAGGGCATAAAATAAGAAGATATTCGATTATACAAATTAATAGAATGACCCACATACAAGTCTTTGCCATCTAATGATTCTCAAACATAAACACCTTTTTGTTTTGTTGTTACTCTAGCTATTATATCCCTATTACAATAAGGATCTGTTACTATAACTTTAGTATAATTTTGTTTGGATTTAAAGGACTCACTTGAATTATTATCATTTGAATTATTATTACCAACTGTTACAATAGTATGGTAATTTTTTACTCTTAAGACTGTAAATAATTTTAACATTTGCAATTTGTTGACCATAAAAAATAACATTATCAAGGCGTGGCTGGTAATTATCACGTTGAATAATTGATGATCTCCTTGTAAAAATTGAACACCAGGAGCAGATAATTCTAATCTAATAATTATAGAAAAAGCTGTAGCTATCATTCCAGCAAATATAGCAAAGACTAAATAAAGGGTTCCAATTTCCTTTGCATTAGTTGAGAACATACGCCAATCCAATTAAAAAGGAATCAACAAATAATTGTTACTCATGTTTACACTGAATAACTTTTTAGTTATTATTTAATTGCGGCGGGCGCGCGGCGAAGCCGCCCCCAGAGGCGCAAAAATAAAAAACGGCGCACAAAAAAATAAAATAAAGACAATTTAAATTTATTATTTTTTTTTATTAAATTATATTATTTATTAATTTAAATTAAAAATAAATTTTGTTTTTATGGAATAGAGGTGAATCGAACACCTAAGGGGCGCTTACCCCGAACAATTAGCAATCGTCTTAACTTACCGGTGAAAACTATTCCTTATATAAATTACAAAGTAAAAATAAAAATACTGCGGCTTCGCCTCGCGCGCGGCAAAGCCGCCGTATTATAAAATATTATAGTATAGTTATTATATTCCTAAAACAAGCAGAATACTCTTCTTTTAATTTAAATTTTTTAATTTGGAATTTTATAATTTGGAATTTAAGGCGCGTAGCGCGAGTCGAAACCTAAAAAAGCCACAGGCTTCGCCTCTGGCGCAAGTTTTAATATATATAAGATAAAAAGGGCCGCGAAGCGGCGGCGCAAGTGGTTAAAATTAACACGGCGGCTTTGCCGCGCGCAGTAATTATTTCTAAAAAAACAAAAAGTAGGTATTTAATAATTAAAAACGGCGCACAATAATAAAATTAATATTAAACTAATTATTTATTAATTAAATTATTAAAGCATTAGTTATACTAACTTATTATAGAATATATTTGATTATTAGGGGCGGCTAAGCCGCGCGCCTATTTGAATTTAAAGACTAATATATCAAACCGTGCTTTAAACGCAAATTAAAAAATACATTACTAAAAATTAATAATGAATAAAAAATTTTTAATTTATATAGATACAATAAAATTATTATTATTTAATATTTAAATAATTAATTTATTTTTATGAAATTAAAATAAATTATATTATAATTTTTTAATTGAAAATTAATGACGCTGAGGGGATATTATAACGCACAGCGCCTTAAAATTTAATACTTATTTAATATAATTATATATATAGGATATATAATAATAAAAATTAATTAGATATAATATCTGTTATATATATTTATAATCTGATATAAGATATAATTTATATTATAAAATTTAAATATTATAAAAAATTTAAAGGTAAAATTTAATGTAAATAAATAGCATCTTTAATATAAGACATAACTAATAATACAAATACATAAGCTTGTATTATAGAAACGGCTATTTCTAATCCACATAATGCTAGGAATAAAGCAAAAGGTAAAAGAGTCAATAAAGCAAAAATATAACTACTACTAAACATTTGATATAAGAAAGTAGATAAAATTTTTAATAAAGAATGTCCAGCAACCATATTAGCAAATAATCTTATTCCTAAAGAAAGAGCTCTAGCTAAATATGAAACAGTTTCAATAACAACTAATAAAGGAACTAAGGCTAAAGGTGTACCAGAAGGTACAAAATATGAAAAGAAATTAAATTTATGTAAATATAAACCTAAAAATGTTACACCAGTAAGTATAGTAAAAGATAAACCTATTGTTACTATTACTGAGGTTGTTATTGTATATGAATAAGGAATATTACCTATTAAATTTACTATTAAGATAAAAAAGAATAATGTATAAATAAAAGGTAAATAAATTTCTTTACCTAATTGTTCTTTTACCATTGAATTAATTGTTATAAATATACTTTCTAATGCTATACTTCATTTAGAGGGTAAAATTTTAGTTTCATTATTACCCATAAAATGTATTGCTATTATTAATATAAAAACTATTATTGAATATAAAGCTAAATTACTTAAAGTTATATTTAAGTAACCAAATAAAGGGGCATTTATACTTATTAAATTACTTACTTCAAATTGTTCTAAGGGTGAATTTATTAAATAAAGATTAGATAGATTATTAAAATTATTTTCCATTATTATTATTATTTTTATTATTTTTATTTATTTTTTAATTAGTACTATATATTATAGTAACGCAGACAAATTTTTTTATTTAGGGCGGAGCCCTGTTAATGTTCCAAAAAAGTATATAATTTATATAATTCTATAAATTAAGCATAGTTAAAAATTTAACTAAAATATTTATTTTTTAATATATTTATATTCTAAATATAAAAAAATTAAGCTAAGATATAAAAAAAATAACAATAATAAAAGGGCGCGCATAAAAAATGGATTTAATAAACTAATTTTTTATAATCATATCGTAACGCCGCGAAGCCACGCACCCGTGCTGATTTTACTACTAAAAGTATAAAAACGGCGCACTAAAATAAATTTTTATTCAAACTATAACTATTTTATCTATTATATAGAGAATAAGATCTTAAAATTTTTTGAAGATACTTTTTTATTACTAGATCGTTCTATTTAGTAGGTTGATTTGTAACTTTCTTAAGGCGCTTCGCGCGAAAACAGGCCGCGGCTTATTGAAATAAGATATATTTTCTTATATTGAAATAAGATATATACTCTTTTATTGAAATTTCTTTTCTTGTTTGGTTTTTTGAATTAAATTAAATTATTATTAAGTTAAGATTAATTTCTTATTATTAAAATTATTCACTCATTTATTAGTAAAAATAAAACTATTCAAACTTTTTTATATTTTATTTTTATAATTAGAAATCAAAAATATTTGAAAATTCTTTATTGACTAATAACTAGATCCATTTATCTAATTGGATCCTTTGTTACATTTTTAGCTTTATTAGTTACTGATCCTGTAGCGGCCTTTATTGCAGTTATTGAATTATTAACTAATATTTTTGATGATATAATTACTTATATTGTTAAATTATTTCATTCTATTGCCAATAAATTTGAAAACTGAAAAGGCGATAAAATTATAAGACGCCCTAATAGTTGAGAACGTGTTGAACCTTCTTATATAAATTCTCCAGTTGAAGCTACTGGTGTCACCGAAGATAATAATCATTATATAAAATATATTATTTATGGTTTAATCGCGGGTGGTATTATAATTGTTATATATTATTATTATAATAATAATGATGGCGCTTCAGCGCCTAATTTAGGTGGATATTTAGATTCTTTGAATAATTATTTTAATTCATGAAAAGATTCCATTAAAAATTGAAAACCCACTCCTAGTGCGCCAGCCCTAGATAATACCCCAGATGTGTCTTATTCTGATTCACCAATTAAGATTTATCCGGAAGAGGGCCCTTTAAAAGAGACTTATTCAACCGGGGATTTAACTCCTAAAGCTGGAAGTTCTAAGTTAATAGACAATGAAGGTGAGCACCAACCTTTTAATTTATTTGAAGCTTCCACTGTTATAAATAATCATGCTAAGAAAATAAAAAGTAATCTTATAGTAGATACAGAAAGTGAAGTTAAAAAATTATTAGTAGAATATGGTAAAAATACCAATAAAGATAATTTTCATTTATCTAAAATAAGTGATAGATTAATCGATGAAAGTGAAAAAATATTTTTAAATAAACTAATAGAATCAAACGATTTGGATTCTTCGAATATAGAAACTAAAATTTCTTTACTTATCCAACATCATAATGAATATATTAAAAATTGAATTGAAAAGAATAAATAAATTTTGAACTTCAATTAAAAATTATATTCATTTTTTAAAGGATGTTTATATTCCTTGCTCTGATGACAGACAATTATTATTAAATTGTTTTGTTTTAATATTTTATTATTGTTATATATTATATAAATTATATAATTTTATATTAACCCTATTTTAACCTATGTTATATATATATATATATAGGTTATTGTTATATTATTATTATTATTACCCCCACCCTTTATTTATAAATATTTTGAAAAATAAAATTTATTACTCCTAACAATTATAAGGGTATAGTTTAAATGGTAAAACTTTATTTACGCGTCGATAGAAATATCAGTTCAAATCTGTTTACTCTTTATGGTGGCGGTTTTAGCCCCACCTAATATAATACAATACAGGTCCTTAAGGAAAATAATTAATTAATTAAATGAACCTAATCAAATGACGCATAGGAGTGTTAAATCACACTTATTTATTCTCTGTTAAATCTAGAGGGCAAAGCCTTATTAGAAAATTCTTTACAATTCCAACTATTATACCTGAAGATAAATGATTACTTCATATTGTAACATCAAAATATACTTTATTAGATAAATATTCAATTGAATATGCTTTAAGAGATTTTTGAAAAAATGTAATGTCAAAAGTTGTTAAAGATAAAATTGTATATTTCATGTTTAGAATTAAATATGATGGTAATGATTATAAAACAATATCTATTCTTCAAAAAATTAATAAAAATAAAAGTACATTAAATGAATTATTAAAGTTTTATATTGGAACATTAAATTATAAGAATGAACAATATTATACAACAAAAATTGAAAAAATAATTTTTACTTATAAAATAATACCTGATGAAAAATTAGAATCTAAAGAAACTAGAATAGGACCTTCTAAAAAATACATACCCTCAGATAAAGCATTTAATTTTTTAGGTTATAATTTACCAAATACAATGGATGTTACTAAATTAGGGGATATTATTTATATTGAAGGTAATATTATCTTAGTTCAAAATCAAGATCGTTTATATCGAATAAATAAATTAGAAAAATATAATTTTTTTCAATTAAATATTAAAAATAAATTAGTATTAGAATATAAAGATTATTTAAATGATGTTAACAATCTAGATACTTTCACAAGATATATTAAGGATCAAGAATATAAATTTATAAATGGTAAATTAATTGTTAAATTAATAAATAGAAAAACTAAATTCATAAAATCAATTAAGCCAAATAAAATAATAACTAATAAGTTTATTACTTTAGATATTGAAACTAGAGTTATAAATAATATTATTTTACCTTATTTAATCTCTTATTATGATGGGGT
>Ga0137418_10000532_pt1 | contig 34530 bp, 28 predicted proteins | sample CZODoug3_1_2_16f_FD_122242 | JGI IMG/M metagenome (GOLD analysis project Ga0137418, IMG submission 122242) | Vadose zone soil fungal communities from Angelo Coast Range Reserve, California, USA - CZODoug3_1_2_16fungal (Hybrid Assembly) | ecosystem: Environmental > Terrestrial > Soil > Vadose... | reverse complement strand
ACGCGGGCCAGGGCGGGTTAAACACAAAGACACAAAGGGCACAAAGACACAAAGAAGGCCGCCATCAAGAATTGTTTTGTGCGGCCTTCTTTGTGTCTTTGTGCCCTTTGTGTCTTTGTGTTTAACCCACCCTGGCCCGCGTTCGTCAGAGAGCGAGTGAGACGTCGAATGCGAGTTTTGCCGCGCCGGTTGTGACGGAATGATCTTTGAGCGCGGCGACCACCACCTCGAGGCTTTTTTTGGATTCGGGCTTTGAATTTGCGCGAACGCCCGCCTCGACTTCATCCCGCACCAGATCGGGCATCGCTTCCGTAAGCCCCCCGCCCAAAACGATCATCTCAGGATTCAGGAAATCAACAAGGTTCGAGAGCGCGATACCCAGCGTATGGCAGCGGTTCCGCACGAGTTTCTCGATCTCGTCGTCCCCTTGCGCTATCGCCTTTGCCAGCGAGCCGCTGCTGACGTTTGTTATATCGGTCCCGACAGACTTCAACAGGTGAGGCGCGCGGTTCTTGGCAGCCAACTTCACGGCCTCAGCGGCAATAGCGGTTCGACTTGCTATGTCGTCCAGCACATCGCGGCTCCTGGAATTGCCGGACGAATCGATGGGATGCAGCACGTAGTGCCCGATGTCGCCCGCGCTTCCGTTTTGGCCCCGATAGAGTTGACCACCGAACATCAGAGCTCCGCCAATTCCCGTCCCGATGTAGATCGCGATAACGTGTCTGCGGCCTACCGCGGCGCCAAGCTGATGTTCGCCATACAAGGCGGCAGCGACATCATTTGTCGCAAAGACGTTGGCTCCGGTCTGCTTCGCGATAACCCGCCGAAACGAATACCCGTTGAGAAAAGGGATGTTGGGAGAGTTTTTTACACTGCCGTCGCCATTCAAATAGCCTGCGCAACCAACGCCGACGCTCTCCACTCTCAGATGGTCCTTTTCGCTTTTTTCCAGCAACGCATCCAAGGACTCATCAACAGCGCTGGTGAAGTCCTTTGCATTCTTGCTGTCCTGGGTCTTTATCTTGACCTGCTCCACGAGTTTGAACTTTTCATCGAAAAGAGCGAACCGGGTCTTCGTGCCGCCCACGTCAATGCCGATGGATCCAAGTTTGGCCATACGAAAACGCTGGCACGTCTGCTTCCATACGGTCCGGAATTGCCGGCTTGGCACTTTAAGTCACGTCAACATCGCCGATTCGCCATCGCCGATACGCAACCGCCAACAAAGATATGCAACAGCCGTCACCGATGATCGCCGGATGAGGGAACCCTTAGGCTATAAAGATAAAGGGATTGCTGTCGAGTATGGCACATCTTTGTTGGCGGTTGCGTATCGGCGATGGCGAATTCCAGATTGAGGACAGGCACAAAGCCGAATGGCCAAACGGTCCTTTGACGAGTACTTGAATTAGAATTGTAGAGTGGAACAACCGGACACTATCGAACGGTCAACATCCGAAGTTGAACCGGGCCGGCCCCCGCTTTTCAATCGAGAATTGAGCTGGATCGAGTTCAACTCGCGTGTTCTGGAAGAGGGTCTGGACCGATCTCTGCGGCTGCTCGAGCGATTGAAATTCCTCTCCATCTTCTCGACCAATCTCGACGAATTCTTCATGGTCCGCGTTGCGGGCCTGCAGGAACAGCTCGAAACAAACCCAAGCTCCCTGTCGCCGGATGGCTTGACACCGGCCACTCAGTTGAAGCTCATCTCCGAGCGTCTGCGTCCGTTGCTCAAAGTCCAGACGGACTGTTTGTTGCACGAGATCCTGCCCGGCCTCGAGGCATTGGGCGTCCGGCTGGTGGAATATGCGGATGTGACGGACGACCAGCGCCAGGAACTGGAAAGATTCTTTGCCGAGCGCGTATTTCCCGTGCTGACACCGCTCGCGGTCGATCCCGGGCATCCTTTCCCGTACATTTCGAATATCAGCTTGAACCTCGGCATCCTTCTTGGGCCGGCCGACGGCAGTGCCGACAACGAGCCGCGCTTCGCCCGCGTCAAGATTCCTCCCAACGTTCCGCGGCTGGTCCCGGTTGGTGAGACATCGTTTGTTCTGTTGGAGCAGCTGGTTTCCGCGCACATTGAATCGCTTTTTCCGCGATGCGTCATTCTTGAATGCCAGCCGTTTCGCATCACGCGCGACGCCGATATCGAGATCGAGGAAGACGAGGCGGAGGATCTGTTGAAGTCGGTCGAACAAACGCTGCGGCAACGCAGATTCGGGTTTGGCGTGCGCCTGGAGGTTTCGTCGGCGATGAGTGAGCCTATGGTGGACATTCTTCGCCAGTCTGTGCAGATGGAAGATCAGGATGTTTACTCCGTCGATGGTCCGCTGAATATTCCCGACCTGATGGCGCTGTACAAGTTGAATCTGCCCGCAGCGAAGGACAAGCCGTTCGAGCCGGCTACTCCTCCACCGGTGTTTCGCGAGGGCGAGACGGTCTTCGACGTGATCCGGCATCAGGATGTCCTGCTCCATCATCCCTATGAATCGTTCATGCCGGTCGTCGAGTTCTTTCGTACCGCTGCAAGAGATCCCAATGTCCTGGCGATCAAGGCAACGCTCTATCGCGTGGGTTCGGATTCGCCGATCGTCAAAGCTCTGATTGAAGCAGCGGAGCGAGGCAAGCAAGTGGCGGTGCTGGTCGAGCTCAAGGCGCGCTTCGACGAGGAAAACAACATTCTCTGGGCCCGGCGGCTGGAAGAAGCAGGCGCTCACGTCATCTATGGGATCGTCGGTCTGAAAACGCATGCCAAGCTGACGCTTGTGGTCCGTGAGGAACGGAATGGGCTGCGGCGGTACGTGCATCTCGGGACCGGAAACTACAACCCAATCACCGCGAAGATTTACACCGATTTGTGCCTCTTTACCTCCAACCCCGACTTTGGAGCGGATTCTTCGGAATTGTTCAACTACCTCACCGGTTATTCCGGCCAGACCGATTATCGCAAGCTGATTGCGGCTCCTGTGCGCCTTCGCGAGCGTCTGACAGCTTTAATAAGGAGAGAAGTGGAACACAAAGCGGCGGGGCGTCCTGCGGGAATCCTGGCAAAGTGCAACAGTCTTACAGACACCGCCCTCATCGAGGAACTGTACGCCGCGTCGGCTGCCGGCGTACCGATAACGCTCATCGTTCGTGGTGTGTGTTGCCTCCGTCCCGGCGTTCCGGAGTTGAGCGAAAACATTCAAGTGGCGAGCATTGTTGGAAGGTTTCTGGAGCACTCGCGCATATATCAGTTTTCCAATGGCGGCGACGAAGAGATGTATCTCGGAAGCGCCGACTTGATGCACCGCAATCTGAATCGCCGCGTGGAGGTTCTCTTTCCAATCGAAGAACAGCAGCTTCGCAATCGAGTGCGTCAGGAAATCCTCGAAAACGGCCTTGCCGATAACACCAAGATCCGTTGGCTGCAGCCGGACGGCACCTACCAGCGGGCAGCAGAGAACGGAGATGCGCCGCACAATTCTCAGGAAGACCTGATGTCGAAGTACCAGGCGTCAGTGATGTCCTGATTTCTCGCCACTTCGAAGGGAAAGAATTTTCAGCCGCGGATTACGAGAATGACGCGGATGGGCGCGCACTATCTTTGATACCACCATCCGCGTCATTTGCGTAATCCGCGGCTGGACCTAATGCGCGACCCATTCGTCTTCGCGAACAAGTCCGGAACAGGGCCGCCCGGAGCGGAGCGAAAGATCCCGCTGTACAGCGTTCGCTCTGCCGGTTTCGGAAGGCGGAATAACCTGCAATTGTTTCGGCCGTACTTTGTCCAGAAAACGCCGGGTTTGCAGGTCGGCAAGATCGGCTCTGTGGGTTCTTTCGGCCCGCAGCAAAACGCGGCAGGGGCCTTCTTCGCCTTGCACGATGTGTGAGCTTGCCGAGAAATCAAGCATCCTGCAGAACCTGGAAGTTATCGCCCGGTCTGCTCGAAACAGCAGCCAGGTGTGTGTGAAGTTGCCGACAACAAAGAGCCGTCTGGCTTCCAGAAGCAAATACAACGGCAAGTTCAGTCCGCGATAAGGCTTCAGGACCGCCATCTGGGTGTACCTTCCGACTCGGTCCGCTCCGTTGAAGGGCAATTCGTATTTGTCGTGCAGAGCGTGGTTACCGGTAGTGCCGATGAGCGTCAGGGTGGCCACAACTTCGTCGTCCGGCAATACCCTCGCGATCAACTGGCTGGCACGGGGCCTCTCGTCTGGAGCTATCCGGCAAAGTTCAGTAGCCCATTCGGTACCGAATACCTGACGACGCACCCACGCCGCCGCCGCTTCCTGTTCGAGACTCGTAACTGGTTCTATTCTTATTTTCATAAAGGACGACAATTCCCGATGTCGCCGCCCGTGATAGCAACAACCGTTCCATGGTCGCGTCCATGTGAGCCCACGGCGGCAAAGCTATGGTGCTCCGAGAGATAAGACGGCCCAGTGTCTGTGCGAGGCACCGCAGGTGAGGTTGGCAATCCTATACTTTTAGGATGCCGGACTATCCAAAAGTACTGTTACTCGCGGCCGGCCACCGCCTGTACCGCCTGCACGATGTCCGGATAGGCAGCGCAGCGGCAAAGGTTGCCGGATAAATAGTGACGGATTTCGTCCGTTGTCGGGTGGGGATGGCGGTCGAGCAGTTCCTTGGTCATAAGAATGAATCCCGGCGTGCAAAAGCCGCATTGGAATGCGCAGTTCGCAACAAAGGATTCCTGGATCGGATGAAGTTCGGTACCGAGGGCGAGTCCCTCCACAGTAGTGACTTCAGCTCCATCGACAAAAGCCGCAAGGTAGAGACACCCGCTCACAGCAATTCCGTTCACGAGTGCCGTACAGCAGCCACAGAGCCCCTGCCCGCAACTTTCGCGTGCTCCGAAAAGACTGAAATCGCGCCGCAGGACCTCGACCAGAGTCTCATGTGTGGCGATCTGGGCAATAGCGGGACGGCCATTCAGCTTGAATCGGATGGTCCGCCGGTATGTCTCTCTCATTAGTCTCTCTCCAGGGGTTGTTCCTGCGCCTGGCGCAACGCACGCAGTACACGCTCAGGCGTAAGCGGCATTTCCATAATACGCACTTCGATTGCGTCATAAAGCGCATTTCCGATCGCAGGCGAAACGCAGAACATGCCGGTCTCGCCTACTCCCTTCGCGCCGAATGGCCCGTGCTGGTGCGGGACTTCCACGAGTTCGCCGGTGAGATCGTGCGGCAGGTCGAGCATACCCGGGATCTTATAATCAGCGAAGCTGGCATTCACGACCTGCCCGTCGCTGAAAATCATCTCCTCGAAGATGGTGAAGCCGAATTGCATTATGCCTGCGCCGATAAGCTGGCGCTCTACGATATCCGGATTGATCGCCGAGCCGGCATCCCCCACGTTGACGAGTTTTGTGACCTGAATGCGTCCGGTTTCGGTATCGACTTCAACTTCGGCGCCCGCACCTCCGAGCATCCAAAACGGCGTGATTTGACGAGACTGGCCTGTGTCATGGTCCGGCTTTTCGTAGGGCGGTATAAACGAACCAACACCGATAATATTTCCGGCCTGCATCGCAAACCGTGCCACCATGACGTCGCGGAATGTCATTCTGGTGCCCGACTGCGCAATGACCGCGCCGTCCCGGCACTCCAGTTCATCGATATCCGTCTGAAGAGCCGTCGCGGCCATCCGCAATAGCTGCGTGCGGGCATCGTCCGCCGCACGGCGCACGGCGTTTCCCATGTGATAGGTGGAACGGGATCCAAGCGTTGCCATGTCGTACGGAGTCACATCGGTGTCGGGATGAATAACGCGGATCGCTTCGGCCGTTACGCCAAGAATTTCCGCAGCGATTTGTGCCATGGCGGTATCCGAACCTTGACCCATGTCTACAGTGCTGCAGCAAATGCCGCAGCTGCCGTCTCCGTAGATGTTCACCATCGCAACGGAGGTCGTCGGCGCCACGCACGCCTTGATGCCAATCGCGATACCGCGGCCGCGGCGAATCGTTCCCGAACCACGATCGAATGGGCGGTCCCACTCCATGCGCTCGGCCAGGCGGTCCAGAATCGCGTCGATATTGATGTCGGTCATCAACATTCCGGTGGCGTGCGGTCTGCCTTCGCGGAGTATGTTCCGGCGCCGAAACTCGAGAGGGTCCATCTTCAGCGCGCGTGCAATGATGTCGGCCTGAGACTCGTACGCCCAGACTACCTGAGAGATACCGAACCCGCGCAATGCTCCGGCGGGCGGCTCGTTCGTGTAGATCGCGTGGCTTTCGAGTGCGATATGCTCGATGTCGTAAGGACCCGCGGAAGTAAACCCCGACTTCTGGGCGACCCGCGGACCGATATCCGCATACGCGCCTCCGTTCCACCATGTTTCTGCTTCGCGAGCTACGATGCGGCCGTCTTTGTTGACGCCTGTCTTGAGCCGGACTGTCGCTCCGTGCTTCGTGATGGTATAGAACTGTTCTTCCATCGTGAGGGCAATGCGAACGGGTTTTCGAACCAGAAGAGTGCAAGCCGCAACCAGTGCCTCCAGCTTGATGTATAACTTCCCGCCAAAACCGCCGCCCAAAAACGCCGTTCGAACGCGAACTCGATTTTCGGGCCAGCCCAGCAGACGGCTTACTTCGGAGCGGACGAACGAAGGACTTTGGGATGCGGTATGAATCGTCAACCCGTTCGCGCCGGCCAGCTCGGCGACCGTCACGTAGGGTTCGAGAGGAGCATGGATCACCTTGCCGTTTCGAAATGTGTCTTCGAAGATGTGATCCGATTCCCGGAAACCCTTCTCCAGATCGCCGCGACGCACATGCGCACTGAGAGCGACGTTAGTGCCGGATTGTCCTTGCAGGTACTTCAGGTCCGCGAAAGTCGCGGCCGGTCTTAGCTTGTCGTGGACGATCGGAGCGTCGGCCTTTGCTGCGGCGACCTCGTCGAACACCGGCTCCAGAGGTTCGTACTCCACTGAAATCAAGTCTGCCGCTTCTTCCGCGACGTGCGGATCGGACGCCAGCGCCACGGCCACGGGCTCACCGGCGTAACGCACCTTTTCGAGGGCAAGAATCGGCTGGTCGTGAAAGGCCGGGCCGTAGTATGGATCCGGGATCAACCGCCGGACATCTTCACCTGTGATAACGGCATGGACGCCTTCTACAGCGAGGGCCGCCGTCACATCGATACTCAGTATCCTGCCGTGCGGAATCGAACTTCGAGCAATCTTGCCGTAGAGCATTCCGGGCAAAATCAGATTGTGGATATATTCCGCGCTGCCATCGACCTTAGCCCTGCTTTCCAGTCGCCGAACGGAGCGTTTTACCTGTCCCGAACCGGGAGACTTGCGCCTGGTTGTTCCCGGCGGCTCGATCACCTTAGCGGTCGATTCGGTGTAGCGTGAAGCCATATCACTCCGCTCCGTTCGATCGTGAATCGAATGCTCGTTCCAGCGCGCGTCGAACGTGGACGCGCACCATCTCGCGTTTATAGGACGCGCTGCCATGAAGGTCGGTTAGCGGCTGTACCTCGCCGGCGGCAGCGTCTGCAGCTTTTGAAAATACCTGCGGAGTGGGAGTAGCGCTAACCAGCAATTCTTCGGCGGCAGCGATGCGCATCGGGCGCTCCGTTGCGGCACTCACCGCAACGCGCGCCTCGGTGATCACGTTCGAATCCACCGTATACCAAACGGCTGCTCCGACTGTAGGCCAATCATCAGCTGAGCGCGCGGTGAATTTTTCGTACCAGCAACAGACGCCGTGCGGCTGGCCGGGCACATCCACTGCCGTGATGAGCTCGTCCTTTGCCAGGGAAGTCTGATAATACCCAACGAAAAGGTCTGAAACACTGATCCAGCGCTGACCACGGCTGCTGACTGCCGACACTTTCGCGCCGAGCGTAAGAAGGATGGGTGGCAGATCCATGTGCGGATCGCCGTGAGCGAGGTGTCCACCGAGAGTAGCTACGTTGCGTATTCGGATGTTCGAGAGGGTTCTCAATGCCCGGCTCATCACAGGATAAGTGTCGGCAAGCATCGGCGAATACTCCATCTCCGCCAGCGACGTCATGGCCCCGATGCGTAGCCCGCTACCCTCGTTCGTGCGGATGCCGCGAAGCTCGCCATCAAGCCGGCGCAAACTGACGAGACGCGTGGGTTGAAACAGCCGCGTTTTCATCATCAACATGAGCGCCGTGCCGCCCGCAATTGCGCGCACGCTCTTGTCCTGGGGATCGAGAAGTTTAACGGCTTCACCGAGGGTTGCCGGCTCAACCAGATCGAAGGATCTCATACGCCCGCTCTGGTGGGTGTTCGCTCAATCGCGGCTTTCAAATTTGCCGCAAACTCCCTGGCGACCTCAGCGCTCTTCGCTCGAAACACGGGCTCACCCAAGCCGCCGAGTTTTCCGGTAAGACCGACACTGGCAGTGTAGCGGATGTCGGTTTGGCTGGGACCAGCTTCGGAAAGCTGCAGCCCCGCACTGGCCGTTACACGGCCGATAAGTCCGATTGCTTCTCCCGTGATCTTCGCCCCGATTGCGTTGGGCGGTTCAAGATTGACGACTTCGACGGTAACCTTGAAACTGAGCGTAATAAACGCGACCTCATTAGTCAGCACTGCAGAATACACCCCGGGAGAGAGCAGGCACAGATCTCTGCATCCTGGGATGCACTGCGCCAGCCGCACTGGATCCCCAACGAAATTGAATGCAGTGGCGCTGTCTACGTCAACACGGATCTGTCCGGAAGTTTGCAAAGCCATCGGCGGGCGATACTAGTATGAATCCGAGGCCGACGCAATGGGTGAACGCGGGCTAAAGCCCGCGACTACATTTGGGTCACCGTTCCGCGTTTGGGGAACCGTCCGGCATTTGGGTCACCGTTCCGCGTTTGGGACCACCGTCCGGCATTTGGGTCACCTTCGGCCTAAATGTAGTCGCGGGCTTTAGCCCGCGTTAGAACAGGTCCTTCCACTTCGCACGGATCTTATCCTGCAGCGCCTTGCTTGCTTCGGCTACCGGGGGAAATTCGTCCAGATGGTCATAGGGACGGCAGGCATCGATGATCGCTTTGGAGCTGAATGTAGCGTTGTAGGGATACGCAACGTACATCGGGTCGTTCTTCGAACCCATGCCGCGCTGGATGATGTCGATGCCGGTCGCGGGATCCGATCGGGTGGCGACAGCCCAGATCACTTCCTGCAGGTTCGATGGATCGATGTCTTCGTCTACAACCACCGAGTAGCGAGACATGTAAGCGCCGACCCCGCACTGGTTGAGGATGTGGCCCGCCTGACGTGCGTGGCCCGCAAAGCGCTGTTTGATCGATACGACGTTGAACATGCGCGCTCCGCCGATCTCGTGCGCCCAGACCGCCCGGACATCCGGTACGCCTGCCGCAATCAGTGCATCGTATAGCAACGCCGAACGCATCACGGCTTTCGAATACGAGTAGTCGTTCGGAGGTTTCGCCGGCGGGCTTCCCATGATGATGGGATCGTTGCGGTAGTAGATTCGCTCGAGCGTTACCACGGGCGCTTTACCGGCTTTGCCGGGATAGTATCCGTGAAATTCACCAAAGGGACCTTCGGTGCGCTCGTCATCGGGTTGCACCCAGCCTTCCAGGACGATTTCCGAAGCCGGCGGAAAGGGAAGCCCGGTGGCTTCGCCGTTCACGACCGCGACCGGCTGTTTGAGAATCGCGCCCATGTAGTTGTACTCGCACATCCCGAACGGGATCTCGATCCCGGAGATCAGATAACCCAGCGGGTCGCCGCCGAGCACGATAACAACAGGGAAGGGCTTCCCGGCCTTCTTGTACTTCTCGTACTGGATGCGGCCATGCTTTCCCTGGATCATATCGATCGCGACATGATTGCGATCATGGACCATCACGCGGTAGGTGCCGACGTTCACCCAATCCGAATCGAAATCTCGCGTCACGACCGAGCAGCCGGTGCCGATGTAGCGTCCGCCGTCCAATTCGTGCCAGAACGGCGCTGGAAAAGTCAGCACATCGACGTCGCCGCCTTTCTGGACGTTTTCGAACACCGGCCCGTCCTCGACGGCAACCGGCTCGTAATTTGCTGCCTGTGTCTGCCAGACGTGCGGCTTGCCGCGCAGCTCGTCCACAAGTCGACGATGCATTGTTTGTATGGGAAGGCGAAGGATGGAAGACAGGCGCGCCGGGCTGCTCGTGCTGCAGGTCAGGACGCGAAATCCCTTCGGGTAGCCGGCAATCTCGTCGAATAGCAGCGCCGGCGGCCTGTCCTTTTTCACGTTGAGTTCGCTGATGGCGCCGAGTTCGAGATTCCAATCGGCGCCACGAACTTCCTTCAGTTCGCCGAGCGCCTCGACTTCGGGCAGCCAGGCGCGCAGGTCGAGGGGGTTCCCCACGGTTTTCATCCCTACAGTTTCGTGCTTCACAGCGAAATTCCGAGGTCCCCCTCCGCGAATCAGTTCGTCGTCTTCGTCGCTTTGTCCGGATGCAGGATCAGCTTTTGCACACGCCAATTCACGATTTCAGCGACATAGAGTTCGTTTTCAGATGGGCAGGCGATTTCGTGAATCCAGCCGAATTGTTTGGGCTGTCTGCCGGCCCGGCCAAGGACGCCGAGAATCTTTCCGTCCAGCGATAGCTTGTACAGGCGGCCCGGGAACGCGTCTGCGGCATACAGGACTTGATTCGGGCCGGGTGTGATGCAGATGGCCCACGGAGAACCCGCGTGCTGGCTACCGACAGTTGCGTCGCTCGGGATGGGACCCATCCAGGGACGCGCGTCCGCAGGGACCGGGACGTCGAGTTTGATCTGGCGCAGGAATTTGCCGTCCGGATCGAAGACCTGAATCCGGAAGTTACCGCGATCCGCCACGTAGATGTTTCCCTTGGCGTCCGCGGCGATGCTGTGCGGCGTGTCGAACTCACCAGTGTTTTTGCCCGGCGTGCCCCATGACTTTACCCAGTCGCCGTTCTTATCGAATTTCGCCACGCGCGAATTGATGTACCCATCACTGATGAAGATGTTGCCCTGTGTGTCCCAGGTAACGTCGGTCGGCTGTCTGAACTGGCCGTCCACTGCAGGCCGCGGCGGATTGACGCGAGTCCAGGCTTCGGCGCCGTCATCGGATGCCTCCTTCTTGCGGCCGAACACCATGACAACCCGTCCCTCCGGATTGAACTTGATGATCATGTCCGAGCCTTTGTCGACGGCCCAGAGATTGTCGTCCTTGTCGACCCGCACGGTGTGCGCATACGACCATGCGTAGAGGTTCTTTCCGACCTCGCGGATGTATTTTCCGTCAGGGCCGAACTCGAGTATCTGCGATGCCGTCGCAGCATACGCGGGCCCCGTCGTGTTGCCGCGATTGTACACAAATACGTGTCCTTTCGAATTGACGGCAACACCTGACGCCTCACCGAAATGTAAGTCCGGCGGAAGCTTGAAAAAGTTCGGCACGGAGTCAAACGGTATCTCTGGCACGGACTGCTGAGCATAGAGCACAGGACTCAGCAACAAAAGCAACACAACAACGAAGCTTTTCACAGTGGCCTCCTTAAACAATTCTTCGGTTGGCCACCAAAATAAATCTTGCCGTGTGGGCCTGCCAAGACATTTGTTGTGAAGCAGGCGGAATTCGGGGAGCTGAACTATTCAAGAAGGCGAACTTTGAGCCTTATAGATCGGGCTTACGCCGCCATCCGCAGGCGGTCATGAAATTCGGAAAAGAACAGGTCGATTTCTTTTTCGGCACGGCTTCTCGCATAGCCGTAGCGCGTCTGAAGGAGATCGATGAGTTTCGACGAATCGGTGCAGCACTCCTCGATTTCGGATTCGGTAAGCTGGTCCCAGCGGCGCGTGAGCTCGCCGCGGAGAAGATGGTTTGGAGCCCTGGCATACTTCGCTTGCGGCATAAGCGACTCCTTTGTAAACAAAAGTCAGAAGTCAAAACGGCCCATGCAGGTGAGGGTTCAGTATGGGACCTGCGCTCGAATTAAAGCAATAGTTTTATGCGCGGCGGAATGCGCCCGGCCGATCCTGGGGCAACTCGAATTTTGAAGTCTGTCCCGGCTTTCCCGTTGCCGATCGCTTCGGCGCCGGTTTTGCCGCGGCCTCCTTGGCTCTCATGGCCTTCAGTTTCTTGCTCTTGTTCGCTCCATCCTTCTTCTTTCGCTGTTTATGATTCGGCATGCGCTGCACCCCTTTTGTAAAACTCAGTGCAAGTTCCTTGCCGCTCCGTGGCCGCACTTCTGTTTTCTCGGAAAAGTTCTTCCGTTTTGTGAATTTTTTAAAAGCGACCAAAGCGTAAATTGTTGAGTGGATTGGAGGAGGCTTTGGTGATCCGTGTGCACAATAGCGACAGCAGTCCACCGCGAGAAACAACAGCAGGTGGGAAGGTAGGGATGGTGGACCGAAACTCCTCGGTTACACAAAACGCCGGCGGTGCTCGCCGGCGTTTTTGTTTTGTGGGGAAAGATTTTTAGCCGCGAATTACGCGGATGGGCGCGCCATATCTTTACAAGTCTGGGAACAAGGCGGCAAATGGCGCGCCCATCTGCGTAATTCGCGTAATCCGCGGCTAAAAATCTTTCCCTACCGAAGTTGGGGACGCCCGGCGCCGCCTGAGAACACATTCCCCGGATCGACGGCAACTGGCTCTGCATCATCGACGGCGGTCAGGACGATCATTCCGCCTCGCTCCACACCGATATTCAGGTTGAGCAGCGCATGCCTGTCCGTCGTCACCGCTATTTCATTGGGTTCCGATTCAAGGTAGCGATTGAGCACTTTCAGCCTGTAGGCGGTCACGCCGAGGGCGCCTCGAATCTTGCCGCTGAAAAAGTCCGCATCGGTCGCGTTCATGATGAAGATTGTTCGTCCGTCGGCGGGTAATTCCGAGAAATCCAGATTTCGAACGTAAACGAACGTCCGATCCTGTGCCTCGATCTTGTGGTTGGGCACTTTCAACTGGCCGAAAAGCGAAAAGCGGCCGGTCGCCAGATCCATCTGATGCGCTTTGTAAAAACCGAGCCAGGACTTCAGCATTGCAAGTGTAGAGTGCGGGGAGTAAATGAGGGTCGGACCAAAAGCGGGAACGCCAACCATCACCGATGTGATGATGAACCGGGATACCGAAACTTCGTCCGTCGAGTCCGGCCAGTACATCTGATCGGCCGCGAACACGACGCCTTTGCTGAAAGGCCGCAGATGCATGGAGTTCAACCGCATGCCATCGAAGTCGCCCGGCGAGTCCCCGGTTTGCCAGACGTTCGCGAAAGATTTCGTATTGAGATTCGCGTACCTGGCCCGGAACTGAACGACGGCATCCGGATTGGTTGAAAGGATGGTGGTCTTGATGATGTCGAGCGTTTTCCGGAATCCGTCGCCAAACTGCGCATCGCTGTGCTGGTGCGGCGCGACACAATAAGTCGCAAGCCCGTCGATGAAATCGAGCCAATAGCCCTGCGGCTTGTATTTGCCTTCCATCTCTACAAAAAGATTCTTCAGATACGTTTGTGTCGAACGGACGCGCGGGCAGAGATTCACGGTTTCGAGATTCTGTCCGAGCGGCAGAGCGAACGGCGCATAAGAGAGTCCCATCCAGCCAAGCCTCACATTATCCGCCGACGGGATTTGGATGTGCGTATTCCGCGTGACGCGGTAGCGTGTGGAAGCCCGGCCGACTGCGAACGGCTGCAACCAGAGATTTACGCCGAGCCCGTGCTCGGAGCGAATCTGATCGAAGGTTTCAGGCAGGTTCCCGAACTTGTCGGGTGGGGGCCTGTAGTCACCGGTCTTGCCGTTGAGCCACTTCTCATACTCGCCTGCAGGAGTATCCCAGCCGGCATCCGCAAGAAAAGTCCCAAATCCCGCCTGGGAGGCGAGCTCGGCGGTTTCTGCATAAGTCCGGTCATCGACCCGATCTCCAGACCAGTACCATGTATCGTAAAGAGGTTCGTAGGCGCGGCTGCTGATTGGAAACGGTTCGTATTTTTTCTGCTTGTCAACCCAGTCGGCATAGTTCTGCGCCGTTTCAAACCAGTTCATCGACGAGTCGGCTGAAACATAGAACTCCTCGTCAAAAACCTTCGCCGTTGTTTCGGTCAAGGCTTTCAACCGGAACTCGTAGGAATTCCGATCCACAGCTTTGCCGCCGATCGACACCGCAAGATCCTGCCGGCCGAGGCCCATCGCGAATGCGTTACTCATGTTGTACGAAGCCGCACCAATGTACGGTATTCCGTAATTCGCGTCCGCGATGTCGTCAATAGAATGGTTCGCGTCCGTCGTCATCACATTATTCGAAACAGGATTTGCCGAGGGATACCAGATGCCTTGAATCGAACCGCGCGGGACGCGAACGGTTATGGAAAAATTGCCGACTCGAAATGGTTCGCCGGACAGTCGTTCTACCCGCACGTGGATGATGCTGTGTGACGGTGATGAGGATTCGCTGACCGCGGCCCTATAGAGGTTTGGAGCGTCGTCGAGGCCGAGAACGAGGTTTGCTGTCAGACCGGCGTGTGTCGGAATAGATAGATTCAGGCCAGGTTCGGAGGCCCCAACCTGGAATGCCGTGTATGCGAGGGCAAGAAGAGCCGCGATGGTGACCGCTAGGCAGAATCGCATCCTGGTTGTCCAGTTCCCAAACCTTTGGTATAAAGGCCGCCACCTTTAAAAGCAGTTTGACCGCCAAAGCGAAGGATTCGTTTAATGAGTCAACGCATTACGAAACGGTATCTATACGCCATCCTCACCCTGGCTTTCGCCATCCGCATTGGCTACGCGCTGGTGACCCCGCCGTTCCAGGCGCCTGATGAGTATTCGCACTACAGCTATGTACGCTTCGTTCACGACTTTCGTTACCTTCCCGTGCAGCCGAATCCTGCCGTCCGAGCAGAAGAATTAGAGTTTCATCAGCCGCCGCTGTACTACGTACTGTTGGCTCCTTTATTTCCATCGACCAAATTGGTTGAATCCCGGCCGCTTTTGCCGTTGCGGTTCATCAATATCGTTTTCTCGATGCTCACGATTTTGATCGCGTACTATTTCGCGTCGATGGTTTTTCCCAACCGGCCGTTTGTTGTCGGATTGATCTGCGCGGCGGTGGGTCTGCTGCCGACCTACAGCTATCTCTCGGCCACGATCCGCAACGGTACACTCGCGACCTTCTTCGCGTCGCTGGGTTTTTACCTGTGTGCAAAGGCCGCGCTCAGTGACGAACAACAACGGCATGCGCGCTGGTCCTGGATCGGCGTTGTCGCCGGTCTCGCGATACTTTCGAAGCTCGATGCCATCGGTTTCGTTTGCGCCGCCGGATTGATGCTCCTGGCCACGAGTCCGGACCGGCGAGCATCGTTTCAAAGGGCTGGATGGTTTGGCCTGGGGGTCGTCTCCACTGCGGGTTGGTGGTTCGTGCGAAACTGGTTCGTCTATGGGCAGTCACTGAAGATCATCGAAAATGGGTCAGCGTATACACCACCGCCGCTGTCGTGGGCGCACGAGAAGCACTCCGCCATTACTCTGTTCAAGACTTTCTGGGCGGTGTTCGGCAGGATCAACGAATACCATTATGCCGACATCAATCGATTCTATTGGTGGTTCGTCGGGATCGCGGTCCTGGGGATCATTCACTATGCTCTTGGAACGCGCAACGATCTTCCGCGGCGGCTGGCGTATTTTTTCATCACTGCGATCGGCATTTCGCTGGCCGCGACATTCTACTACGCCCACAACTACGACAGCGACCAGGGGCGTTACATGTTTCCTGCGCTCCTGCCCATCACGACGTTTATTGCTATCGGCTTGAACGCATTATTTCCGGAACGGTATCACCGGTGGGTACTGGACACGATCCTCTTTGCGTTTGCCGGCATCAACACACTGGTATTGGCACGATTGGCATCCGTTTACTAGCTTCTCGGCTAACGTACCGTCAGGACTTCCAGCAACAGATTGACGAAAAGAGCGATGTCAAAGGCGATCAGGAATAGCGTTGCGATCCCGAACTCATTCCCGCTACGCGAGAAGATGTTCGCTGTCTTCCAGTAAAGGTCCTCGGAATTTCGGATCAAAAGGTATTCGGCGACCATGCGATCGTAGGTGGGCGCCGGAATGGAAAGCTGAAGGCACGCATAGGCAACACAACGGCCGGAAACGCAATCGCGGATCTCCGTTTGTGAGTATGGAGAAATTACATACGTTCCGCGCTTTCCGGCCAATTGAATGATGCCCTTTTCCTCCAGCTCCGACCACGCGCTATCAGGAAGTATGGAACGGAGTAGTTGTCGCGCTTTGTCCTTGGCACGCTCGTAATCGTCCTGAGTTGGGTGCGAGAACACTTCGAGCCGTTGCAGAGGAAAATTTTCCTGAATCCGCGTCGCCATGTTTATTTTTTACTCAGATATGTTTACAGGCCGCCTTGAACCCTGGGAATCAACAGGATTTCGGCGTTCGGATCAAATTCACGAATCAGGACGTCCCGTTTATCGGAAATATCGGCAGCGAACCAACCCTGGGCTACCTTGTCGTTAAACTCTTTCTCAATCTCGGCGAGACGCTGCGGGCTCACAGTCTCTGTTTCCCATTCCGCAAGGGTTTTGTCTCCGCCGGCGCAAATCATCCGAAGTTTCTTTAATGCCATGGTTTGTCCCTTCCCTCGAGCCTGGTTTTGTCAATATTCTCCCTAAGGGAGTTGCAATTATGCTGCCGGAACGGAATTTATTTTGGGGCGGCTGTTCCAAAGGAGTTGGCCGAAACCCAACGGGTTTCCGGGCCGGGAGAAAACGGGCGGCTAGTCCTTCGCAGTCCCCTTGAAGCAGTCCTGGAGGAAATCGGATGCCACACGTGCCGTCCGCGACCCGCGCTTCACGTAGGGTGGACGAGGGAAGCGAGGGCAACGCTCGATGGCCTTTCGATAACAATCATCTTCGGCTTCACGGATAGTTTTCCCCTGTGCTCGAACAACGATCACCGACTTCGTGGGATTCCCGTCTCTTGCCATCCTCAAAACGCAATCGTATCGGTTGTGTCTTCGCGACAACTCGACATAGAAATAGTCGCCATTGGGAAATGTTCGGACAGGTTTCGAAACGACAATAATGTCCTGAGCAAGGCGAGCCATGAGTTCCTCCAAAGGCGGAAAGGTTGCGATTGGAACATATAGTCATATATTTGTAAATAGTCGTAGAACCCTTGCCAGACGTGGGTTTCAGCACATGCCAGGATTCAAACCGGCGTCCTCTGTGGATTGACGCTTCGACGTTCTGTTACGATAGCTGTGGCATTACTCTCTAGCGCATTACCCTCATGAAACACGCGACTCAATTGCGTTTGGCCATGGCACAAATTAATGTCGTCGTCGGCGATGTTGAAGGAAATGCACAAAAGATTGTGGAGTGGATCGATCGCGCACGCGATGCCGATGCGGACATCGTGACGTTTCCCGAGCTGGCGCTGACCGGATATCCGCCGGAGGACTTGCTGCTCAAACCTCAGTTCATCGACGCCAACCTGAACGCGCTCGACAAAGTGGTCAGCCGTACTCGCGATATCGCGGCCATCATCGGGTTTGTGGACCGCCAGGACGACATCTTTAACGCAGCAGCGATCGCGCAGAACGGCAAGATCGTCACTACGTATCACAAGATTTATCTCCCAAATTACGGAGTTTTCGACGAGTTCCGCTATTTCCAGCCCGGCAGCCGCTGCCCGGTGCTGCAGATGGGTAAGGCGACCATCGGTGTGAGCATATGTGAGGATATCTGGTACCCGGATGGGCCGGTGTTCCTACAGGCTTTGTCAGGCGGGGCGGAAGTCATCATCAATATATCCTCTTCTCCTTATCACGCCGGCAAACGCCGCGGGCGCGAACGCATGCTGGGCACACGAGCGTCGGACAACACGGTGATCGTGGCTTACAACAATGTCGTCGGCGGCCAGGACGAACTGGTCTTCGACGGTGACAGCCTTGTCTTCGACGAGAACGGCGAGATCATTACGCGCGGCAAGCAGTTTGAAGAGGATCTGATCGTCGTCGATCTGGACGTCGAATCGGTTTTCCGACAAAGACTACATGATCCGCGCCGCCGCCAGCAGAAACTGGGCGCAACGCAGGCACCCGAAGTTTTTACACTGGCGTTCCGTGGCAGACGTCATAGCCAGCGGCCTGCCGTGGCTCATCCGAATCCGCTCTCCGAAGATGCGGAGATTTATCAAGCCCTCGTTCTTGGCACGCGCGACTATGTAATGAAGAACGGTTTCAAGAAAGTGGTCCTCGGATTGAGCGGCGGCATCGATTCCGCGCTGACGGCCGCGATAGCCGTGGATGCACTTGGCAGTGAGAATGTCACCGGTGTATTGATGCCGTCGGAATTTTCATCGAAGGGAAGCGTTGAGGATTCGGAACAGCTTGGAAAGAACTTGGGGATTGAGCTGCTGACGATTCCTATTACCGATGTTTTCCACGCGTACAACCGCACGCTCAAAAACGCATTCAAGAGTGTGAAGCCCGATGTCACCGAGGAAAACCTGCAGGCCAGAATCCGCGGCAATTATTTGATGTCGCTTTCCAATAAGTTCGGTTGGCTGGTCTTGAGCACCGGCAATAAGAGCGAGGTCAGCACCGGTTACTGCACTCTCTATGGCGATATGGCCGGCGGTTTCGCAGTGCTGAAGGACGTCATGAAGACGACGGTGTATCGGTTGGCCGAGCACTGCAATCGTATCGCAGGACGCGATCGGATTCCGCGTGCCGTCATCGAAAAGCCTCCGTCCGCGGAACTGCGTCCGAACCAGCTCGACACGGATTCGCTTCCACCGTACGAAGTGCTGGATCCGATCCTGAAAGCGTATGTTGAGGAGGATCGCAGCTTTTCCGAAATGGTCGAGATGGGTTTCGACGAACAACTGGTCCGCCGCGTCATTCGCATGGTGGACACGAACGAATACAAGCGCAGGCAGGCCGCGCCCGGCGTGAAGATCACGCCGCGCGCATTTGGCCGAGACCGGCGCATGCCGATTACCAATCGGTTTAGATAGAGTCTAAGCATCGCAATCAAGATCATGAACCGGCCATTCACAATTCTCGAGCAATGGGTCAAGCAGGGGCGTATCCATCTGGCGGCCGAGCCAACGCTTGCCGCGCCGGAATTGCCGGTGGAAGAATTTCCTCGGGATCTGCCCGACGATGAGTTGTTCGAGTTTGCGATGAAAGGTGTGAAGTCGCTGGGATGGAGCGCAGTTCCGCTTCACCCGCGGGCTCCGATGGAAATCCAGCCCCAGGACGACGAGCAACAGGCGTTGCGCGCCCTCGAAGAATTTGTTCTCAAGGGAAATGTAGAGATCGAGCAGACTGCCGAGTACATCGAAGGCTCGGTTCATCCGCATGGCCGGCTTTATCTGGATGATCTTCGATCCGGCCGCTTTTCAGTTCAAGCGCACCTGGATCTGCACGGTCTCAACCTGCAGGAGGCGCGCTTCATCCTCGACGAGTTCCTGCTGCAGTCTGTACGCGCCGGATTCTCCTGCGTTCGCGTGATTCATGGGCGCGGCCGGCATTCCCACAAGCATCATCCGGTGCTTAAGGATAACGTGCAGCGCTGGCTCTGCACGCGCCGCATGAGCCGGCATGTCATAGCCTATAGTTCCGCGCGCCGCTGTGACGGTGGCGGCGGCGCCGTATACGTGCTGCTGCGAAGGTGAAACGGGGGTCATTTCTTCATTACCCGAAGCACGCCCATGACCCGCCCAACGATCCTGAACGATGACGGCGTCTCGGTTCTCTCAACCTCGATCGGGTCGAATTTCGGGTTTTCTGCTCTCAATGTGATGCCGCGCTCGGTCTTATAGAAGCGCTTCACCGTTGCTTCATCACCAATCAGTGCCACAACGATTTCGCCGTTCGACGCGGATTGCTGCGGATGCACGAGCACGTAATCGCCGTCCAGAATGTGGGCGCCTTCCATGCTGTTGCCCTGAATCTTCAGCAGGAACGCGCCGGCCGGAGCCCAGTCCTTGGGAAGGTGAATCATGTCCTCGATGTTTTCCTGAGCCAGCACGGGCTGGCCGGCCGCGACCTTTCCCACGATGGGAATTCCCGGCGGCCGGCGCGAAGACGCTGGAACGGAGAGTGTCCGCGATTGAAATCGTTTTTTCTGCAGACAGCCCTTCCGCTCCAGCGCGGAAATGTGATCCTGAACCGTGGCCGGATAGATTCCGAATTTCCTCCCGATTTCCCTCACTGACGGCGGAAATCCGTTCTCTTCCACGTATTCATTGATGAAATCCAAAATGGCTTGCTGCTTATCGGTAAGCATAAGGCTTTATACCGTACATGTGTACGGTAGTCAACGGTTTTTGATTGGAGGTGTTCGTGCCGGGCCGGCGGCATGAATACGCTGAAATCAAAGCCCGATCTTCAAAAGGCCGCTGTTATCACGGAACAAAACGATCGCTTTTGTCGCGGAAAACGCGGCGTTGCTCTCATTCTCGCGTTGTTGTTCCTTGCGTTGCTCACAATACTTGGCGGCGCTCTTCTAACCACGTCGACCATCGACATCTGGATCAGCGAGAACTATAAGACCGGCACGCAGGGCTTGTACCTGGCTGAAGCCGGAATCGACCAGGCGCGTGAAACACTTCGAACGGCAGCCTCGCCCACGGATTTACTGACGGTCGCGGCCGGCGCCGACCGCACGCTCTCTGTTGCCGCGGATTTGACCACGCTCCTGGCCACCGACGATCAGCCGCTCATCCCTTCCGACCCCTCGCTTCGAGCCACCGGAGAGGCGCTCACCGACAGCACCGGCAGGGTCATCGGGCACTATCACGTCTGGCTTCGCAACGATGTCGCAGACGGCATTGGCACACTGGCGGACACGAATGAAGTCCTCACTCTGTTGAGCTTCGCCAGAATTGGAAATACTCGAACGGTCATGGAGGTCACTGCGAAACGAGCGCGATTTCCGAGGATGCCCGCAGCCCTTGTGCTGGACGGACCAGTTGCTGTTTTCACTCCCTCGAATTCGCGCGTCTTTGAAGTGGACGGACACGACGCCGGTTCCGGCAGGGAAGACGAGCACGCCGTCGGAGTCATCAACAACAGCGATATTGATCGAATCGCGGCCGCGGACACTGCCAATGTCGAAGGCGAATTGCACCCCATGTTGAAAACGGTGTCCGGCCTGGAAAGCCTCGCGGCCGGCATTGCAGTCTTCGCCACGGATGTTTACAACCCCGCGCCCGGCACACCGCAGATCATCGGCAACTACGGCGATCCTTCGAACTACAAAGTCGCGGTCGTCAATGGAGACGTGAATCTCGGTCCCGGTAACGGCTACGGAATTCTCGTCGCGCGGGGCAGTGTTGTCGTGACGGGCAATTTCACCTGGAACGGTTTGATCCTCATCATCGGCCACGGAATGCTTCACTGGAATGCTCTCGGCAACGGAACCGTGAACGGTGGAATGCTCATCGCCCGCACGCGGGCTACAGATGGAACGCTGCTCACGTCCCGCGGCGACCTCACTGTCGATTTCAACGGAGGCGGTGGTACGGGAATCCGGTACAACACGTCCGCCATAGCGGCTGCCAATAAGGCTTTTCCCTACAAGCCAATATCAGTCAAGGAGCGATAGGCCACGATGTGGTACGCCGGATGCAACTAATGGATCATGCCGCACAACGGAATCCGGATTCGGCGCGGTCTGCTTCTGGCCGCCGCGGTTCTCGGTGTCCTGTTTGTAGGAACCATACTGACGGTCCCCATCCTGGTCCCACTTTCCAGGGAATGGGTCGTCCGGCTGGTTTCCGAACGGTTCAAGAGCGATGTGGAGCTGGAATCGCTATCGGCTTCGTTGTTTCCACGTATTTCCGCGGCAGGGACGAAATTAGTTGTCCGTCACAAAGGCCGCACCGACGTTCCACCGCTGATTTCGATAAGAAAGGTCTCGATTGAGGCGAACTTGTTTGGATTGCTTCGCAGGCCGAAACACGTCCGGCGCGTGACCCTCGAGGGTTTTGACATTCACGTTCCCCCTCACAAAAAGGATACTGAGGAAAAAAAACAACCCGGAAAACCACACCACCTCCCCTACGTGATCGACGAGATCGTTGCCGATGGAACTATGCTGCGCATTCTTCCCAAGGATGCCGGCAAGGATCCGATGGAGTTCGATCTAAAGCAGTTGAAGTTGCATTCGGTGGGAACGGAAAGTCCCATGCGATTCGACGCGTTCCTGACGAACCCGAAACCTCCAGGCGTCATCGAGACATCAGGCTCCTTCGGCCCCTGGGACGAGGAAGATCCGGGCCAGACTTTTGTAGAGGGAGAATACACGTTCAAGAAGGCGGACCTCGGGGTTTTCAAAGGTATCTCGGGGATTCTCGCATCCAAGGGCAAGTACACAGGTGTCCTCGAACATATCGAAGTGGACGGCGTTACGGATACTCCGGACTTTGCGGTGCGCCTGGCCGGCAATCCGGTTGACTTGAAAACAAAGTTTCACGCCATCGTTGACGGCACCGACGGCGATACGTACCTGCAACCGGTACGGGCCACCTTCGGCCAAACCGTCATCATCGCCCGTGGAGCCGTCGAGGGCCGGAAAGGCGTGAAAGGCAAGACCGTGGCGCTGGACGTCACAGCGGACGAAGCCAGGCTCGAAGACATCATGAAGCTGGCCGTGAAATCAGATCCGCCGATGGTGGGGGCCGTCCGGTTCAAAACAAAATTCGTGCTGCCGCCGGGCGATGAGGAAGTCCCAAAACGTTTGCAACTCGACGGCAGCTTCACCATCGGTCAGGCTCACTTTACCCACCTGAACGTCCAGGAAAAGGTGGAATCGCTCAGCCGCCGCGGGCGGGGGCGCCCGGAAGATGTCGATTTGCCTCCGGAGAATGTCGCATCCAACATGAGCGGGAAGTTCCGGCTGGAAAATGGAAAGATCGAGTTTACCGATCTGAAATTCGAGGTTCCCGGGGCCAAAGTGGATCTTCAGGGGACCTTTAACCTCATTACAGAAACTCTCGACTTTCGCGGTCATCTCCACCTGGACGTGCCCGTTTCGAAAACGACGAGTGGGATCAAATCCGTGCTGCTCAAGCTGGTGGATCCCTTTTTCAAGAAGGGACGAGGCTCGGAGATTCCGATCAAAATCACCGGCAACCGGTCGAATCCATCCTTCGGATTAAACGTCGGCGGTGGAAACTGATTCAGCCCTTTGTTTCGCGGGACCGGCCATGTGCCGACGCCGGGTCTTCGTAGAGGTATTTGACGCGATTCTTATAGATGAAAAGGTTAGGCCCCGTTTCGCGCGTGACTCGGATGATGTCCTTATCGTAGTACTCGATCCAGCCCTTCACCTCCTCGCCATCGATCAGTTTAACGACGACGGGGGTTCGACTCTTCGAAAGTCGGTCGATATATTCGGCCTCGCGGAAAGTCGTTTCCGGCGCGCCTTGCCGCCGATCTCTGCGGCTGGTGTACTCGTTGTTGGGTGTTCGTCCTGCCATGTCCGAAGTATTCAGTTTTCGATGTTAAGATTCAAGAGTGAAGATTAGAGCGCTGCTCTTCGATCTCGGCAAGGTGCTGATCGATTTCGATTTCGAGACCGGGGTTCAGGCTCTGCATGCTTCCTGCTCGATTTCGCGGGACCAGCTCGAAGACCTGCTCTGGGACAAGAGGTGGATTCGCCGGTATGAGCGCGGGGAGATCTCGACCGCCGAGTATCACAAGTATCTCTGCCAGAACGCACAGCTGGACATGGACCTCCCGAAATTCCGGCAGACCTGGTCGTCGGTTTTCTCGCCGGACCTGATCGTTTCAGAGAACTTGATCGCCGGGTTGAAGCGAAAATATCCACTGATCCTCGTTTCGAACACGAACGAAGTTCACGCCGAGTTCCTGCGCGAGACATATCCCATCCTCAATTATTTCGATCGTCACATCTTTTCTTATGAGGTCGGATCATTGAAGCCGGATAAGAAGATCTTCGAATGCGCGATCGCCGCATCCGGATATCCTGCCGAGGCCCTGTTTTTCACGGATGATCGGGAAGAGAACGTTCGCGCCGCGGCTGAGCTGGGAATCCATGTTCATCAATTCGTTTCGGAGCGTGAACTTATCGAGGCGCTGCGAAAACTCGGCGTCGAATTGTGAGTGTGTTCAATGCAACGTAAGATCTTCGTCGTTTCTGACGCTACCGGATCTACTGCCGAACATGTCCTGCAGGCAGCGCTGGCGCAGTTCGAGGCTGGCGATGTGAAGGTCGAACGGCGGCCGCAAACCCGAACCGTCGATAGAATCCGGGACGTGGTCGACGAAGCGCACGAAAGCGGCGGCATGCTGGTCCACACTCTGGCCTCCACTGACCTGCGCCGCGAAATTTACCTCCGCGCCACGGAGCGCCGGGTTCACTCGGTGGATTTGCTCGGGAATGTTCTATCGGATTTAAGCGCGTTCCTTGGAGCTCCTCCGGGTGGCGTGCCCGGGGGATTGCACCGGTTTGACGAAAATTATTACAGGCGAATGGATGCGCTGACCTTCGTGGTGAAACACGACGACGGGCTGGGTCTCGAAGATCTTGGCCGGGCGGAAATCGTTCTCGTGGGAATCTCTCGAACATCGAAAACTCCTCTTTCCATATATCTCGCCGTTCGTGGCTACTTCGTCGCTAATGTGCCGATTCTCAACGGCGTCGAACCGCCGCAGGAACTGTCCAAAATCGACCAGCGAAAAGTTGTTGCTCTCAGAATGGATCCGGTCCGCCTGCGGCACATTCGCGAACAGCGCCTGAAGTCCTTCAGAGAGGACGCCCGCCAGGCGTATATCGATGCCTACATGATCCAGCAGGAGGTGGCCTTCGCCGACGAGGTTTTCAAGCGCGCTTCCTGGCCTGTCGTGGATATGACGTTGAAGTCACTGGAAGAAGTGGCGGTCGAGGTGGTGAGTTTAGCCACCGACCTGCCCTACGTCCGCTCGCCCGAAGAAATCTAGCGTGAAGATTCGGGTAATTCGGGGACAGACGTATAAATCACCTAATTGCATCAAACTCCTAAAGCGCAATTAGGTGATTTATACGTCTGTCCCCGAATTACCCGAATCTTCACGCTGCGAAGCACAACGAAATGATTGTTTTAACGTCTGGTAGTTTGGACGCATTTCCAAGTAGAATGGGGTCCGCTTGCCAATCCAATTTGCGGAAACCGATGGCGAAATGACCCACTAGGGAGAAAGTCCAACCTCGATTCAAATGAGCATCTTTGAATTTTTCTTCAAATACAAACCTGTCATCTATCAGAAGGGCCACCTGGCTTTCCAGCTTTTGGGCTCGCGCTGGTGGTTCATTCTCTTCATTCTCGCTGCCGGAGCAGGAGCCTACTATGCCTACAAGAATGTAGCTCCCGACAAGTACTCGACAGGTCTTGTCGTACTCCGCGCGCTGACTTTTACGGTCCTGGCATTCATCTTCCTGCGGCCGGTCCTGAATATCTCGACCGTTCTTCCGCAGGAAAGCTACATGGCCGTCGTTATCGATAATTCAGAGAGCATGAAGATCAAGGATGACGGGCAGGTGTCCCGCGGCGAGCAACTGCTGAAGCAGTTCGAAGCCACGAAATTTTTCGATCGGCTTCGGGACAAGTTCAAAGTAAGGATCTATCGCTTCGACCGCGATGCCGAGCGCATCGAAAAACCAGATCGGCTGAATTTTGAGGGCAAGCGCACCCGGCTGGAATCGGCGACGGATCTCCTGAACCAGGAACTGGGAACAGTTCCGCTGTCGGGCGTCGTGCTCATCACCGATGGCAGCGACAATGCTTCCAAGCAGTGGACGGAGTCTCTCTCCCGTCTCGAAAGCCGGAAAATCCCCTTTTATACGGTGGGCGTCGGGTCGGAAAACATCACGCATGATGCGGAAATCGTGAAAGTGACGGCACCGCGCGAAACGTTAAAGGAATCGACGGCAGTTGTGGATGTTTCCTATCGGAGCCACGGCTTCGCCGGCCGAAAGGCCACGCTTTACGTCCGGGAAAACGGCGTTCTCCTGAAATCCGAGGAAGTCACGCTTCCTGCCGACGGCCAAATCTCAGAGAAGACCATCGATCTGCCCGTCAAGAACGAAGGCACGCGGCTGTTTTCTTTTTCGCTTCAGGCGCCGGACGACCGGATTCCCGAGAACAATACACTCGACTCGCTGGTCGAAATCAAGAATGACCATCCGCAGATCCTCTATATAGAAGGTGAGCCTCGCTGGGAATTCAAGTTTCTCCGGCGAGCGATTCAGGACGATCCGAATATCCGGCTTGTCACACTGCTGCGCTCATCCCAGAACAAGTTCTACCGCCAGGGCATCGACAAAGAAGAGATGCTTGCCGAAGGTTTTCCGAAGAAGCGCGAAGAGCTCTTCCAATACAAGGGCCTCATCTTCGGAAGTATCGAGTCCACGTTCTTCACACAGGATCAGTTGAAAAACGTTGTGGACTTCGTCAGCACGCGCGGCGGCGGATACCTGATGATGGGTGGGCGCAACTCGTTTGCCGGCGGGAAGTATCAGAACAGCCCGATCGCCGATATTCTCCCCGTGCAAATGGCGACGGAAGACCGCATTCCTATTATCGGCCGTCTCAAACTTGCCATCACCGACTACGGGCGCACGCATCCATTGATGAAACTTTCACCGGACGCCAGCGCCAACACCAAGCAATGGTCCGACCTGCCCCCGCTGAACGACTTCAACAAGACGCTCGACGCAAAAGTCGGCGGAATTGTTCTTGCGCGCGGCCAGTCGGATCAGAGAGGCAACGTCGATCCGATCCTGCTGGCCTACCAGCGATACGGCCGCGGCCGAACGATGGCGTTCACCAGTGGAAGCAGCTGGCGATGGCAGATGGAAATGGATCACGAGGACATGACGTATGAGCTTTTCTGGAAGCAGATTCTCCGGTGGCTCGTGAACACGTCGCCCGATCCTGTGATGATCACTTCGGACAAGGACACCTACCTTCCCGGTGAGTCTGTACGTCTTTCCTCCGAGATCTCGAACAAGTCGTTCGAGCGGATGAACAATGCGAAAGTCATCGCGAAAGTCACCAACCCGGCCGGCATTACCGAGTCTGTCGCGATGGATTGGAACGGCGCGCAGGAAGGCACCTATCAGAGCGAGCTGAACGTCACGGAGCCGGGCATCTATCACGTGGACGTCGAGGCCGCACAAGGCTCGGAGAATCTGGGAACCAATCGCACGGCCTTCCAGGTCCAGGACCGCCCTGTCGAGTATTACGACGCTTTGCTCAATACGCGGCTTCTCCAGTCCGTTGCAGCGGCAACGGGCGGACGCTATTATCCGCTCTCCAGGATCGGAGATGTGCCTGATGACGCGGTCTACGTCGAAGGCGAGACTTCGTTTGTGGAGCAGAAAGAACTGTGGGACGTGCCGTTCCTTTTCATGCTGCTCTGTATGACGCTCGCCGGCGAATGGTTCTGGAGAAAGAAGAGGGGTTTGGCATGAAACTCCGTCTATTGCTCGCATTCATCCTGTTGCTGCCGGCAATGGCCCTGGCCGATTCCAGCGCCTTGATTCTCACCGGCGTGGCGGGAAGTCCCGAACACGCGGAGAAATTCACGAAGTGGACCGAAGCGACGCGAAAAGCGCTGGTGGACAAGTTCGGTTTCTCCGCGGATCGCGTGATCGTGCTGTCGGACAAGAAAACGGCGCAGGCAGAAATCAAGGCCGCATTCGTTACGCTCAAGCAGCAGCTCAAAGCGGGCGATACTTTCTTCCTTTTCTTTATCGGTCACGGCAGTGGGGAAGGCGAGTACAAGTTCAACATCAGCGGTCCGGATTTTACGGCTGAGGACTACAGCAAACTTTTGTCGACGCTCACCGTGGGCCGCATCGTCATCGTGAATGGAACCAGCTCGAGCGGCGGCGCAATTGAGGCGTTGGCCGGCAAGAACCGGGTCATCGTAACCGCCACGCGCAGCGGCCAGGAAGGCAACGATACCGTCTTCTACGAGCACTTCATCGACGCGTTGAACAATCCTGCTGCCGACGAAGACAAGGATCAAAAGATTTCCGTGTGGGAAGCATTCAAGTACGCCTCCGCCGGAGTGGAACGCTTTTACAAGGAAGAAGGCCGCCTCGCCACCGAGCATCCCCAACTTTCGGACAACGGCGCCGACAAGGTCGGTGCCACAGCGAAAGAACCTCCGCTCCTGGCCCGATCCACCAGTTTCCAGGTTGACCGGCCGCGCGTCTCGAACGACCCGAAAGTTCAGGCGCTTCTGAACGAAAAGCAGGAAATCGAAAAGAAGATCGAAGCATTGCGCCTCAACAAGGGCGGCATACCGGAAGCGGACTACGACAAGATGCTGGAAGAACTCCTTGTGGAACTGGCACTGAAGAATCAGGCAATCAATCAACAGGAGAAGAAGAAATGAAAGGGAAACTGGTTTCTCTGTTCCTGCTCCCTGTTCTCCTTCTCAGTTGCGGCGCTCTCTGGCAGACCGATGTGCCCACGGCGATCGAACAGGCGCGAACGGGAAAATATAAGGAGGCCGCGGCGCGGCTCGAACAGGCTGTCGCCGGTGGAAACGTCGATCCACAGGTTGTGGAAAGCCTGTATTACTCCTGGATCCGCCAGGGTGAATACACCGTGGCGCGTGACAAATTCGAAGCATGGTCGATGACCCATGCCAATGCGGGGCCGATCCGGCTGGCCGCCGGACGCATCAATCATCTGACAGGCAACTTCGATCGCGCGCTGGCGCATTTGAATCCGATCCAGAATTCTCCCAATGTCGCCATCGCGGCCCAGTATGAAAAGGCCAGTGTCCTGGACGACACCGGCAAGCGCGCCGAAGCGAAAGCCATCTACGACAAGCTCATCGCCGCCTTCCAGAGTCTCAGTGTTCGTTCTCCGAACGATCAGGTCTATGTGGCGCTGGCTATGGCAGCGACCGAATACTTTCATGATGCCAACGATGTTTTAAAGCTTGCGACGCAGGGCAATCCCCGGAACGCGGACGCCTTCGCAGCCTGGGGTGATTTACTGGCCGAGAAATACAACGAGCCCGAAGCGCTGGCCAGTTATGGCGATGCGCTGATGATCGATCCCAACATGCCGGAGGCTCATGTCGGCAGGGCCAGGAATCTGGTGCTGACGGAACCCGAGCAGGCCCTTGCAGAAGTTCAGAAGGCGCTCGCAACGAATCCGAACCTTATCGATGCGCACCTGCTGGTGGCCGAACAGGACATCGACTCCGAACAGTACGACAAGGCGCAAGAGAGTATCGCCAAAGCGCTGGCCGTGAATCCTCGGTCGGTGCAGGCGCTCAGCATGATGGCATCCATCAACTTCCTGCGCGACAAGAAGGACGAATACAACAACTACGTCAAGCAGGTCCTCGAGATCAATCCGGCTTACAGTGAGCTGTACGACACGCTCGCCGACGCCTGCGTGTCATTGCGGCTGTACAAGGAAGCTGTGGATTTTGCGCGCGAAGCCCTTCGCCTGAATCCGCGTGACTGGAAAGCGATGAGCATCCTCGGAGTGAATCAGTTGAGGGTCGGCGCGGAAGAAGAGGGCCAGGCGACGCTCGAAGCGGCAGCCAAGGGTGACGCGTTCAATGTGTTGACGCACAACACCCTCAAGCTCATGGACAGCCTCGTGAATTTCGACCGCTATGAGATCCCGAATTTCAAAGTCAAGCTGCACAAGAAAGAAAGCGCCGTGCTCCGGCCTTATGTGACCGAGCTTCTTGAACGGGCGTGGAAAACGCTGACCGAAAAGTACGATTTCAAACCCGAAGGCCCGATCTCCTTTGAAATGTACCCGGACCACGCGGACTTTGCCGTACGTACACTCGGTCTGCCGGGCATCCCGGCGCTGGGCGTTTGCTTCGGAAAACTTTTCGTGATGGACTCGCCGTCCGCGCGGAAGCCCGATACGTTCAACTGGGGCAGCACGCTCTGGCACGAATTCACTCACGTGATCACGCTTCAGATCACGAATCACAAAATTCCTCGCTGGTTTTCGGAAGGCCTGTCCGTATACGAAGAGCGCAAAGGATTCCCGGGTTGGGGAGACGACCTCAAGCTCGAGTATCTGAACGCGATCAAGGCGAAGAAGCTTCTGTCGACCGCCGAGCTGAACAACGGCTTTATCCGGCCCAAGTTTCCCGAACAGGTCCTTGTGTCGTATTACCAGGCGTCGCTCGTCTGCGATTACATCGAGGAGAAATTCGGATTTCCCGCGATCAAGCGAATGCTCGCGCTGTACAAAGATGGGAAGAGCACAGCCGACGTCTTCAAAGAAGCTTTGAATCTAAGCCTCGACGACTTCGACAAGCAGTTCTTCGCCTGGGTGGATGACAGGGTGAAGGGTATTGAAGTGAAGGCATTCACCGAACTTATGGGCCAGGGCCAGGAAGCGCTGGCGAAGGGCGACGTGGACAAGGCCATCGAGATTCTGGACCGCGCCGTCGAGATGTATCCCGAGTACTCGGACGAGCACAATGCATATGAGCCGCTTGCCGATGCGTACCTGAAGAAAGGGAATAAGAAGGCCGCCGTCGATACGCTCAAGAAGTTTCTGACGTATTCGGAAACCGGCTACGCTGCGAGTCTGAAGCTGGCCGACCTGCTCCTGGAAGAGGGAGATAACGCCGGCGCAAGGCATGCGCTTGAAGGAACCGTATATATCCGTCCGCTGGATATGGCGGCCCATCAGAAGCTTGGCGAGCTTCTGCTGTCGCAAAAGCAATTCGCGCCCGCCGTCCGCGAGTTCGAAACATTGATTGCGTTGAACTCGCCGGATCGCGCAGGTGCTTACTACAAGCTGGCGGAATCCAATTTCGGGGCGGGTAACCGTCCGGATGCACGAAGGAATGTGATGAAGGCTCTGGAGATCGCGCCTTCATACCAGCCGGCCCAGGAGTTATTACTAAAAATTGTGAGGTAATCGTGGAACTGACCGTTGAACAAAAGAAGGAACTCGAAGTTGTTGAACGTTTTCATACGGACTTAAAGAGGATTGATAACGAGGTTCGCAAAATCATCGTCGGCCAGAAGGAAGTGGTGGACCAGGTCATGATCTCGATGCTTACCGGCGGGCACTCGATTATTACGGGCGTTCCCGGTCTGGCCAAGACGCTGTTGATCGCGACCGTGGCCCAGGTGTTGCATCTCAACTTCAAACGCATCCAGTTCACGCCGGATTTGATGCCCGCGGACATTACGGGAACGGAAATCATCGAAGAAGACCGCGCGACCGGAAAGCGTGTTCGCGTGTTCGTCAGAGGGCCGATTTTCGCCAACATTATTCTCGCGGACGAAATCAACCGGACGCCTCCCAAGACGCAGTCCGCGCTTCTGGAGGCGATGCAGGAAGGTTCGGTCTCCATCGAAGGAAATACGTACATCCTCGAAAAGCCTTTCTATGTTCTGGCCACGCAGAACCCCATCGAGCTGGAAGGCACATATCCGCTGCCTGAAGCGCAGCTCGACCGTTTCATGTTCAACATCATCATCGGCTACCTCAACGAAGAGGAAGAAATCCAGGTGGTGAACCAGACGACATCGCTGCGCACCGTTGAGTTCGAAAAGACGATCAGCGGTGCCGAGATCATCGAGTTCCAGCGGCTCGTCCGCAAAATGCCGGTCGCCGAATCTGTGACCCGCTATGCCGTCCAGCTTGCCCGCGCGAGCCGGCCATCAGGCGACAATCCGGCGGACTTCATCAAGCAGTACCTGAACTACGGCGCCAGCCTGCGCGCGTCGCAATTCCTTATTCTTGGCGCGAAGGCGAGGGCGTTGATCCATGGGCGCTACAATGTCGCGGTCGAAGACATTCAGTCGCTCGCGTATCCCGTGTTCCGGCATCGCCTGCTGACTAATTTCCACGCGGAGTCCGAAGGCATCACGTCGGAAGAAATCATCCGCCGTCTGCTGCAGCACGTGCCTGTACCGGCCTCCGGTTTGAAGGATTAATGAGTTCACCAGTAGCAGAACAGCCCAAAAATCGGTTCATCGATCCCAGGGTTCTGATGAAGATCCAGAACCTGGAGCTGGTTGCGCGTTCGGTGGTGGAAGGCTTCGTCAATGGCCTGCATCGCTCGCCGTACCTGGGCTTCAGTGTGGACTTCGCGGAATACCGCGAGTACCGGCCCGGTGATGAAATCCGGCGGATCGACTGGAACGTCTTTTCCCGGTCGGACAAGCTGTACGTGAAGCTGTACGAAGGTGAGACCAATACCAAGGTGCTGGTGCTGCTGGACATCAGCGGATCCATGAACTATGGCTCGGGCGAGGTGAAGAAGATCGACTATGCGCGCATCCTGGCCGCCTGCCTCAGCTACTTCGCGTACCAGCAGCGGGACGGCGTGGGGCTGCTGACGTTCGATACGGAAATTCGCACTCATCTCCCCGCGAGCCGCCGCCGCGGGCAGATTATGAACATCCTTGCGGAGATCGATCGCATCCAGCCCAGCCAGGAAACGGAATTCAGGAAGCCGCTGCGCTTTCTGGCCGAATATCTCACGCGCCGCGGCCTGATCGTTTTGATTTCGGATCTGTATGACGAGCCGCAAAACATTATTGCGGGGTTGAAGCAGCTCAAATCGAAGGGCAACGACATTATTGTTTTTCACATCATGGACAACTTCGAGCTGACCTTTCCTTTCGAAGACATGGCGCAATTCGAAGACATGGAAACCAAGCGGAAGCTGCATGTCATTCCGGAGTACCTCCGTACGCAGTATCTGTCGATCCTCGAAGGCCACATGAAGGAGATTAGAAAAGAGCTTTCCGGATCGCGCATCGATTACGTGCTGATGGACACCAGCAAGCCGCTGGACACCGGGCTGTTTTCATACCTGGCGGCGAGGATCAAAACCCAATGAAAGAAATCTTAGCCGCGAATGACGCGAATGACGCGAATGACGCGAATGACGCGAATGACGCGAATGACGCGAATGACGCGAATGACGCGAACGGGCGCTTAAAAAATCCGTTGATGCGCCCGTTCGCGTCATTTGCGTCATTCGCGGCTAAGACACGTGATTAATTTATGTCTTTATTAAACCCGTTCTTCCTGATCGGCTCTCTGGCCCTGGCCATCCCGGTGTTGATTCACCTCGTGCGCCGCGAAAAGTCGGAGATCATTCCATTCAGCTCGCTGATGTTCCTTTTGAAGGTGCCGAAGCGATCGATCCGCCAGCAGAAGATCAAGAACCTGCTGCTGATGGCGTTGAGACTGCTGATCCTGGCGCTGCTGGTGGGCGCTTTCGCGAGGCCCTTCCTGACTCAGCCGTCGCAGCCGACGGCCAACGGGAATCAGAACAACGGCACTGTGCTGCTGCTCGACAACTCGTACAGCATGCGATACGGCGACAACTTCGACCGGCTCAAATCGGAAGCCCGCAAGCGCATCGATGCAATGCGCGCCGGTGATCGCACTGCGCTCATCGCATTTAACGAAAGTGCAAAGGTGCTCTCGATGCCTTCTTCGGACAAGAATGCTCTGAAGGGGGCCATCGACACACTGGAGCCGTCATTCGGAGGGACCCGCTACTACGAGGCGTTTACTCTGGCGGATCGCATTCTCAGCCAGTTGGGCGGCTCTCGAAAGCAGCTCGTCGTGATTTCGGATTTCCAGAGGAATGGCTGGAATCGTTCGAGCCGGGAAAGCGTCATCGGCACGGATGTAAAGACAGAGGCTGTCAATCTCGGGGTCGAGAATCCAAAGAATGTCGGAATCGACAGCGTGATCGTGGATCAGACGAGTTTCACGCGCACCTATAACGGACGCATCGTCGCGCGCATCCACAATCACAATAGAAGTGAAGCCGTCAGCGTTCCGGTCTCGATAAGTCTGAATGACAAGGAAGTTGCCCGCAAAACCGTCACTATTCAGCCGAATTTGACGGCCCTCGCGGAGTTTACCGGATTCGATCTGCCGCTTGGCTTTTCAAAAGGAAGAGTGACCGTCGAAGCCAAAGATCCCCTGCCGCTGGACAATGATTTCCTGTTCGCGCTCGAACGGCGTGAAAAGCTGAATGTCCTTGTGGTGGACTCAGGACGAGCGAAGCAGAGCCTGTACTTGCGCCAGGCCTACACGTCGGCGCCCGAGCTGCCCTATGAAGTGACCATCATGCCGGCCTCCGCGGTTTCGCCTGAAGAGATTGCGAAACATGAAGTGCTGGTCATTAATGATGCTGCGCGGCTGCAGGACAAGGTGCGCGAGCGCATGGACGAAATGAGGAAAGCCGGCCAGGGTCAGATCGTCATTCTGGGCAAGAACTCCGATGCCGGATGGTGGAATGGCTATGCGAAGCTGCCTGTCAAGGTAGGAAAGCAGATCTTCGTCACCAAAGACCGGGGAAGGCCGTCCGTCTCACTGACAACCTACGATCGCAATCACAGCATCTTCCTGCCGTTCGAGAAAAGCACCAAGCTCGCGCTGAACAGCGCTCAATTCTTTGTATACGTTGAGATGGAAGCGAAGCCTGGCGCCACCGTCCTGGCCAAGTACGACGATGGCCAGCCGGCGATGATCGAATCGTCTAAG
>Ga0137418_10000531_pt1 | contig 34548 bp, 31 predicted proteins | sample CZODoug3_1_2_16f_FD_122242 | JGI IMG/M metagenome (GOLD analysis project Ga0137418, IMG submission 122242) | Vadose zone soil fungal communities from Angelo Coast Range Reserve, California, USA - CZODoug3_1_2_16fungal (Hybrid Assembly) | ecosystem: Environmental > Terrestrial > Soil > Vadose... | reverse complement strand
AAGAGACACTCGAAGCGAAGAATCTGATCATGTACGAAGGCCCCGAAAAGCCCCGACTGCCACCCATCCCCACCAAACCCGCGGACTAGGCGGCTCTCAATTTGCCCGCTGCATCCGCGCAATGAAGTAGCCCGCAGTCCGATCGCGGTGCGGATAGAACCTACGACAGTCAGCAAGGCCCATCAGACCCGGCGACCCATCCTGTTCGAGGATAGGTCGAGTCTCAAACTCTGGATGAGATCTTAGAAATGCAGAGATAACCTGCTCGTTCTCCTCAACGGTCAGGCTACAGGTGCAATACAAAATCCGGCCTTCTTCCCCAACGAGGGGGACTACTGATTCGAGGAAACGCCGCTGGAGAATCGAATAGCGATCTACCGACTGGGGAGAGAGGTGCCATTTCATTCTTGGGTTCCGATCAAAAACCCCAGTTCCAGTGCATGGCGGGTCAATAACGACGAGGTCGAAGCTCTCGTGCAATCCGAGCAGAGTAGCATCACCAATCACGGGGTCGGCTATCTTTACTCCAAGTCTCCGAGCCTCCCGTTTCCAACCTTTCATTCTTCTAGGAGAGTAGTCGACTGAGACAATCTTTCCATGGTTCTTCATCATCTGTGCGATTGCTGCGGTCTTCGCGCCTGGAGCTGCGCACAGGTCTAGGACCTTCTCACCTGGCACGGGGTTCGCCGCCCTAATTGCGAGATAGGACGCAAGGTCCTGCATTTGGAAGAGACCCGATGAAAAGAATTCGGAGAAGGCTGAGAGAGAACTCCTGATAATGTAAACGCCTGGGGTAGAGTTGAGTTTTGTTAGGGTCTCGGCTAGAACTCCAAGTTCTCTTGGAAGATTTGTTCTTCCCCGGTTTTTCAGAGAATTGACTCGAAGGTATCTTGGCCGTGGTTGTGACGACAAGAGAGCGATGGCTTCGCCCCGTCCGAGCATGTGGAAGCAGTAGCTAACCCACCAGACTGGATGATGTGTTTCAAGAGCGATTCTCTCGGAGTCTGGCATGCCGGAGAGTAGTTGAGTCGGGTCGAAGGCTGGTAGCGTTCCGAGCAAGAACTCGAGCCTAGGAAGAAGCTCCGTCGGGGCAATCGACCTGAGGCTGTGCTCTAATCGTCTGACCTCAGTCTTTGCTCCGGGTCTCAGGATAGAGTATGTTGCAAGTCGAAACAAGGCGCGCGCGCTTATGCCCATCTTCTCATCAGGAAGTGCATCCTGTACATGAATGTCGAGAATATCCTGTTCGTTGACAGTTCCTAAGACCAGTGCTATCGCCTCCCGCTTGAACCTCGTCAAACGAGGGTCCGAGGCCGCGGCACTCTGCACCGCATCTCGCTCACTGGCACCCCTACTAACAAGCATCAAGGCCTGATGAGCCAGTTTGAATTGGCCTGAAAGGTCAGAGTCGCGCTCACGAAGCCGATCTGCACGTTTCGATTCTTGCAGATTGTCTGTGGAACCTGCGTTATTCTTCACTGTGCCAACCGGCGTAATAATCCGATTTTCGTGAATGCCTCTCACCAAAGTGTTCCCGGGAGTCAGTTGTGGCCCGACACCTTCAGCAAGACTCTAGCTGGCACAGGATTCACAGGCCGAATCGAAGCAACTAAGGTTTAACTTTCATGCTTCGTAGCAGCAGGCCTCCGTTAATGTCCAGCCTCGACCAGTACATGGCAAAGCCCGAGTCTGCTCCTCCTCCGCGGCCGAGGCAGGACCCGAAAGCACAGCTCAACTTCAGACCGAGCATACCGCAGGAATTGGCCGAATCGTACTTCGTAGGCTCCGGTTACGACGGGGAAAGACGCGCTGTATATCTCAAACTCTACGAGCCGAAATCGCAGAAGATACACTTCTGGTACGACAACACTGGCCACACTCCATACTGCCTCTCAAAAGAGACACGAGAAACGCTAGAGAAGAATCAGAGCCTTGTCAGACATCCAGGCTTTGTAAGATTCGAACCGTCAAAGAGGTTCGACGCGCTGAAAGGCCAAGATATTCCTGTCACAGTTATCTACGCAAGGGACCCTCTCTCGATCGGCGGACGCCCGACCGGCTGCATCCGTGATATCATCAAAGCTTGGGAAGCAGATATCCGATACACCGAGAACTACATCTACGATCGTAGACTTGAGCCCGGAATGTCCTATTCCATTAAACGTGGTAACCTCGTCCCCATTCAATCAGGAAGTAGCTCAATAAACATCCAGAGTGTCTTCGAGGAGGCTGATCCAGTCTATCAGAGCTTGCTTGACCGATGGCTTCGCTTGTTGGACTTCCCAGTACCCACCTACAGGAGAGTAGCGTTTGATATTGAGGTGCACTCGCCAGTTGACACCAGAGTCCCGGATCCGCAAGAGGCAGAGTACAAGGTAATCTGCGCAAGTTTCGCTTCCAACGATAACGTGAAGAAAGCCCTGATTTTGAAACGGCCGGGGCTCGACGTTGAAGCCGCTGAGGCTCCTTCAGGGCTCCTCTTGGAGTTCTATGAGACCGAGGAGGAACTCTTATCCGCGATTTTCAGGGAAGTGAATGACTACCCGTTTGTCTTAACCTTTAACGGCGACGACTTCGACCTTCGATATCTCTTCCACCGAGCGGAGAAGCTTGGTTTTACCCGGGACAGGATTCCCATCGAGCTAGGCCGAGAATCGGCAGGGCTCAAGTATGGCATTCATTTCGACCTCTACAAGTTCTTCTTCAACAGATCAATCCAAGTCTACGCGTTCGGCGGCAAGTACAGAGAATCCACCCTCGACGCCATATCGGAGGCGCTTCTCGACACCGGAAAGCTAGAGATCTCCACACCGATCTCCCGCCTCTCATACTCCGAGCTGGCAGCCTACTGCTATCAAGACGCAGAGCTCGTTCTGAACCTAACCCAATTCGACGGCGAAGTGGTGATGAAGCTTGTCACCGCTCTCTCGAGGATCAGCTTTCTACCAATCGAAGACATGTCCCGCCAAGGAGTCTCAGGATGGATCAGGAGCATCCTCTTCCGGGAACATCGGGTTCGAGGCTATATTATTCCAAGGTACGAAGAGATTACAGAATCCAAAGGCTCAACCAGCACCATAGCCGTCATCAAGGGCAAGAAGTACAAGGGCGGAATGGTTGTTGACCCAACTCCCGGGGTCCATTTCCAAGTCGCGGTCTTGGACTTCGCATCTCTGTATCCCTCAATCATCAAAACATGGAATCTCGGTTACGAAACAATTCTCTGCAACCACCCTGAAGATAGAACAAACAAGATTCCGGGCACAGACCATTGGGTTTGCACGAAAAACCGGGCTATGGAGAGCCAGCTAGTCGGATCTCTACGAGACGTCAGGATCAGATGGTACAAGCCTAGATCCAAAGAAAAATCGCTTGACCCCTCGACCCTCAGCTGGTACCAGGTCGTCCAGAACGCGCTCAAGGTCGTTCTAAACGCCAGCTACGGGGTCTTCGGAAGTGACCGATTCTCCCTCTATTGTCCGCCCCTTGCGGAATCAACTGCTGCGGTTGGACGATTCGACATCACAAGCACGATACAGGAGGCGAAACGTTTGGGAATCGAAGTGTTCTATGGCGATACTGATTCCCTCTTCCTTGGGACCCCGGACAAGTCAAAGCTGGACGATCTGATACACTGGTCCAAGAAAGAGCTCGGCATGGAGCTCGAAGTCGACAAGAACTACCGATATGTCGCCTTGAGCGAGCGGAAGAAGAACTATCTCGGCGTACTTCCCGACAATCGGGTTGATATCAAAGGACTGACGGGGAAGAAGAGGCACACTCCGGAATTCATTAAGGCAACTTTCAATCAGCTCATCGAAATTCTAGGGCAGGTCCAAACATATCCAGACTTTGACGAAGCCCGGGTCAAGATCAAAGACCTCGTCCAGGATTCCTATAGCAAACTTCGAAACAGGAAGTACTCAATGGAGGATCTAGCCTTCAACATGATGATAGGTAAAGCGGTCGCCGGCTACACGAAAACGACCCCCCAACATGTGAAGGCTGCCCAGCAGCTTACAGACAAGGGTAGTGAGATCAAGGCTGGAGACCTATTGAGCTTCGTCAAGGTGACAAGTAGCGCAGGAGTCAAACCTGTGCAGCTGGCCAGTATTCACGAGATAGACGTAGAGAAATATACGGAATACATTCGCTCGACCTTCGAACAAGTTCTCGACGCGGTGGGACTCGACTATGAGGAACTCACCGGCGCCAAGAAGCTAGAATCATTCTTTCCCGGAGCAATATAGAAACATGCTAACCATTCTTCCTGTGAAGGGACTTCCGGACATCAAGAAAGGAGACGACCTAGGCAAACTGATCCTGGGCAAGGTCGAAGACCAAGGAGACGAATTTCAGCAAGGCGATATCGCGGTAGTCTCCCAGAAAATAGTGTCGAAGGCAGAAGGAAGAATACTGCCTCTCTCGAAGATCATACCATCAGACTTTGCGAAAACAATAGCCACTGAGACAGGAAAAGACCCCCGACAAGTCGAGGTCGTTTTGCGCGAGAGCAAGAAGATCATCAGGATGAGAGCAGGCCATCTCATCACCGAGACCAGCCACGGCTTCATCTGCGCCAACGCCGGAGTCGATCAATCAAACGTGGGAACAGAACGAGACTCTGTAACACTCCTCCCACGCGATTCAGACGCATCTGCAGACGGAATCCGAAAAACTATCCATCACACCACGGGGAAGGACGTACCAGTAATCATCACCGATACGTTCGGCAGAGCCTGGCGTATAGGTCAGGTAAACTTCGCCATAGGAATTTCAGGAATGAAACCAATTCACGATTATCGAGGAACCAAGGACATGTACCGACAGACCTTGCAGGTCACAGAGATAGCGGTCGCAGACGAGCTGGCATCCGCAGCCGAGCTTGTAATGAATAAGGCCGACAGAGTACCAGTCGCCATCGTCCGAGGCTACAGAGCACCTAGGGGCCGGGGCCGCGTCAAAGATCTCATAAGACCCGAGGAGTTTGACCTCTTCCGATAAGAAGATGAACGCATCACCTTTATTGAGAGTGCATTCAGTCCTGCAGAGGTGACGAGTGGAAAAAGTTGACAGACTTTCTCAAAGAAGCTCGCAAAATCGAACCGGAGATCATCGAGACTCGGAGAGAAATTCACCAGAAGCCTGAGCTAGCCTACAAGGAGAAGGCGACAGCAAGACTGGTCACTGAGAAACTCAAAGATCTAGGCCTCAAGGTCAAGACAGGAATAGGCGGAACCGGGGTCATGGCGGTTCTGCAAGGCCCAAAGGCTGGAAAGGTCGTGGCCCTCAGAGCAGACATGGACGCTCTGCCGATAGAAGAGTTGGCCGATATCGACTTCAAGTCCCGGGTCAAAGGCGTGATGCACGCTTGCGGTCACGACACTCACGTTGCGATGCTCCTAGGGGCAGCTAGATTGCTAGTCAATCATGAGGACGAGCTGCCGGGGACCGTGAAGTTTCTGTTCCAACCTGCGGAGGAGAACGGCGGCAAGGGCGGCGCTAAGCCTATGATCCAAGCAGGAGTCATGACTAATCCCAAGGTCGACTACGTATTCGGCCTTCACATAGAGAACGATCTAGACTCGGGAACCTTAGGGTTCCGGGGAGGACCAATAATGGCATCCCCCGACACTTTCGAAATCAAGGTGATCGGAAGAGGAGGACACGGCGCCTACCCACATGAGACAGTGGATCCTGTGTACGTGGCTGCTCAAGTCATCATAGGCTTGCAAGGTGTTTCTGGGAGAATGATCGACCCGATACAGCCTTTCGTAATAACGATCGGTAGTATTCATTCTGGCACAAAGGAGAACATCATCCCGGACCAAGCAATTCTGCAAGGTACCCTGAGAACCCTCGACGAGAAGACCCGAAAGCTAGCTAAGGCTAGGATCGCGGAAGTCGCTAAGGGTGTGTCCAAGGCATTCGGCGCAAAAGCAGAAGTCGACTTCGAGAAGGACGCCTACCCTGTAACTGTCAACGACATTCATGTAACTGAAGAGGCAATGAAGATCATCGAGAAGATTCCTCGCACAAAGGTGAGAGTCCGAGAACCAATAATGGGAGGAGAGGACTTTTCTAGATTTCTTCACGAGGCTCCTGGCACATTCTATTTCTTGGGAAACCATAATCCGGCCAAAGGGTGTGTTCATCCAAATCATAGTCCCAGGTTCAAGGTCGATGAGGATGTGTTGAAGCTGGGAGCAGCGTCACTTGCCATGCTGGCAGAGGAATTCACAAACCCGAAATGTTAGACAACCCGCGAGAAGCGACTGGATACCAAACCCTTTTCTTCCGTTAGATCACGTTCGACTCGAGACTGCATCAATGGCTCGAGAAATCCGAGTAGCGATCGCAGGGGTAGGCAACAGCGCGTCAAGCCTAGTCCAAGGAATAGAATACTATCGACAACAGAAGAAAACGATTGGTCTAGCCCGGCCGAAGATTGGACCTTACTCTGTCCCCGACATCCACATCGTAGCAGCTTTCGACATAGACAAGCGTAAGGTTGGGAAGGACCTTTCAGAAGCCATATTCCAAGAACCAAACAATACCCGCAAGTTCGTCCAGCCACGAAACCTAGGAGTCGAGGTTCAGATGGCTCAGCCTCTCGACGGCGTTTCCCCAATCGCAGGAGAAAAAATAGTCGTGAGCGACTCGAAACCAAGCAACGTGGCCAAGACTCTGACTGAGTCGAAGGCAGAGGTGCTTGTCAATTTGACGCCTACCGGCGCGACAAAAGCCAGCCAGATGTACGCCCAAGCCGCACTACAATCCAAGAGCGCCCTCATCAACGCTACACCCGCACGAATAGCGTCGAACAGCGCCTGGCAGTCCAAGTATCGCAAAAAGAAGATTCCACTCGCGGGCGATGACATAATGGACCAGATAGGGTCAACAATTCTCCACAGAAACGTCCTCGAACTCCTCGTGGAGAGAGGCGTACGAATCGGCGAGACCTATCAGCTAGACATCGGAGGAGGAACAGAGTCGCAACTTTCCTTGGACAAGAAGCGGTACGAGATTAAGAGAAACATCAAGACGTCAGCTGTTGCAGCCGCGGTTCCCTACCAGTTCCCAATCGTTGCGGGATCCTCTGACTTTGTGGACTTTATGGAAAACCGTCGAACAAGCTACTTCAACATCAAAGGCGAATATTTCGGCGGAACGGAATTCTCTCTTGACATGAGAATGTCACTTGAGGATGGGCCAGCATGTGCGGCAATAGTAACAGATGTCATCAGAATGACAAAACTAGCCTGGGACCAGGGACAGACTGGTCCACTGATCACAGTGTCAGCGTACGGGTTCAAAGCTCCACCGAAACGAATACCCGACCAAATCCTTAAGCAAGAGATAGCCTCTCTTGCGAAAGGCACAACGCACACTTGAGAAAACGCGTCAACACAAAGAGTTCTTTTCGCGAAAATATTCTGTCTGCTTCAAAGAACAACTTCAGCAGGGTAATTCTTGCCCTCGACCTTGAGGGCTCATCCCAGAGCCAACTATTACGGACAGGCAAGAAACTAATCGAACAGACTGCTCCATACGTATGCGCGATCAAGCTGGGCCGCCAGACGGTCCTGAACTTGGGAATGGAGAAGACGCGGACCCTTATCGCTACGTCACACGCTAACGAGCTACCGTGCATAATCGATGACAAGCTGGGCGATATCGACGAGACAAACTCGGCAATAACTCAAGCTTACTTCGAACTCGGTTTCGACGGCATAATTGTCAACCCCATCGCAGGCTGGAAGGGCGGATTGGAACCGGTCTTCAAGCTCGCCCACGACGCCGGAAAAGGAGTAATCGTGCTCGTGTACATGAGCAATCCTGGAGCAAAGGAGGCTTACGGACAACTAGTCCTAAGAAACTCCCGCGGAAAGCCGCATCCCCAGTACGAGATATTTGCTGAGAAAGCAGCTCAATGGAGGGCTGACGGCGCAGTCGTCGGAGGCAACAGGCCGGACATTGTCAAGAAAGTTAGAGCAACTCTCCGCAACGGCGTCCACATCTATTCACCCGGAATCGGCACCCAGGGAGGCAAGGTTGTTCGAGCTTCCAACGCTGGCTCAGACTTTTTCATAATCGGCAGATCAATAACTCGAGCCACCAACCCGGAGCGGGCCGCGCAAAATTTTGCACGGCAGTCAGTAAGTTAGATGCCTTCATCCCTGGCTAGTATGCCACAATTCTCGGCGTAGAAGATCCCTAACGGCCGCCCGTATCGCATCGCTTCTGCTGTGATAGATACCGGCTTTGACCAGCTGATCGACGTCAGTGATCAGTTTCTCGGGAAGTTTCACCGTGACAAGCTTCAAGAAATCAACCCAGTAATCGAAGTCAATCGGCCTTTCCCATTCGATATCATGAATAAGCGTTTCGGAATCTGTTCTCCGAAAACGTATTTATCCCAAGGTGGCACAGCGTTCCTCGACCATTATGGGTGGCGCCAAGAAGAGAAGCATGGCACAGATGGAGAAGACACAGGACCAGCCGGACAAGGGAAAGGACGAGTCTCCCACACCTGGAAAGAAGGGTGGCAAAGCCAAGACAGTTGCCGAGAAAAGAGCCCGGGGCCTTCAGGCACCCGATTTGAATGATCCAAAGTTTATCGGGGAAGTTGGAAAGATGAGCGCCATAACGCCCTACAGTCTTGCAAGCCAGTTCAACGTAAAACTCAGCGTCGCAAAAGACCTGCTCGAGGAGCTGGAGAGAAGAAAGATGGTGACCCTGGTCGGTGGCAATGCGAGGATCAGAATATACCAGCCAGCTGCAGCCTAACCCTTCCGTATCGTCACGATCGTACCTTCCTTCACATTTCTAAACAAATCCAACCCTTCGGTTATTCTCCCAAGTTTGTTCACCGGACTGTACGGCTTGGTTGGACCGTAGAAAACGCAGACAGCAACACCCATCGGCCAGTACGCAATACTCCCAACATCTACGGTACTCTTCGGACTCTCGCTGGGTGCTTTGATAGGGACCTGAAAATACACCTCTTCACCATAGCGAACAATCCGGCCTCCAATAGGAAGATTCCGCAGAAGAGCGTCAGCAGTTCGCGGACTGGCAAACCTGTGAAACTCACCCATAGCATCTCCCACACCTTCGATCGAGAAGATGACTTTCGGCCTGGAGACCTCGGAGGGAGCTATACGAGACAAGATCAATCAAGCAATGGTCTTGCGAAGTGTTTCCGCGACATACTCCATCTCTTCTTCTCCGAGGCGCGGGTGGACAGGTAGGGAGAAGACTTGGCGTGAGGCTTTCTCCGTCTCTGGAAGCCGACCTCTTCGCGTCAGATTGGATTCGCGATAGTATGGAGTAGAATGGACCGGAGTTGAGTAGTAGACTGCCGCCTCGATATTCTTGTTCCATAACTTATCGACGATCTTGTTGCGCTTCGCCGCGTTGACCCCCCGCAACCTTACGGTATACACGTACCAGGCGTGTCTGCGTCCTTCCGGTTCTTTCGGCAAGATGAGTTTTCCAGTCATTTCCAGCTTCTGGGTCGCGAGCTCAGCATTCTTCCGTCTACGCTCCAAGAAACCTGGAAGCTTCTTCAACTGAGCCTGTCCAATCGCAGCAGCGATCTCTGTCATGTGATAGTTATGGCCCAGCCGCACGGTCCAGTAAGGACGCTGCTCACCGTGTGATCTGATCATTCGGAGAGCCTGAGCATGCTCGTCATCGTCGGTCGTAATCATACCCCCTTCTCCCGTTGTCAGGTTTTTTGCGGCGTAGAAGCTGAAGATAGTTATGTCCGAAACACATCCAACCCGCCTACCTTCATACTGTGCGCCGTGAGCCTGAGCCGCGTCCTCAATAACTATCATACCCTTACTCTTCGCGATATCCGAAGCCGCCTTCAAATCCGAAGGCAATCCAAAGAGGTCTGTCGGGATAATCGCCTTTGTCTTCCGAGTCACAACCTCCTCAATGCTATCAGTTCTGAGACAAAACGTATCCTTGTCTATATCTGCAAATACTGGAGTAGCGCCCGCTAGAACAACCGCGTTCACTGCACCAACAAATGTGAAGGAAGGAACAATGACTTCGTCCCCCGGCCCGACTTCAGCCGCGAGCAGTGCGGCATGAAGAGCTGCGGTCCCATTCACGACGGCGATCGCATGTTTGGCACCGACATACTTTGCGAAACTTCTCTCAAATTCGAGAACACGAGGACCCATCCCACTCTTATCGGTAAGAACTCCGGTTCGAAGAACCTCCACGGCTGAGTCGATTTCTTCCTTTCCCAAAAAGGGCTGGTTGATTCTGATGAGCTCGCGCAATTATGAGAATCTCCGGCTCTCTCCACGGCTGCGGGGATTACTCTAAAAGAGTTCTCTATTCAAGACCAAAGACAAAACCGTTCCACGGTCCAGAAATCTCGTTCCATTAGAACGCATTTGGATCAAGTGGTCGAGATATCTTCGACACCGTCGTAATCCCGATCGACGCAACAATGATCGCGTATGATCAGCGTTGTCTGGGTTTTGCCGCAAGGTCGTCAACTAGCGAACAATTGTGAACAATCCCCGATCCTATGCAATCCATTCCAGCCATTCCATTCCTCGGGGGATTGGAGTGGAAGCATTTCGAATACTGGGTTTGTAATGATGATGCTTACGTCGATTTGTATCATGATTCGAGCTAATGATCAGATGGAATGAGTTTGAGGAATGTCAACAACTTCGAAAAAAAAGGACTGTAAAGGGGCTGAAATGAAGCTGGAATCTGATGATTGGTCCTAAGACTCCTCTAAGTATCAATTGCTTCTGGTTTCAAGGTTCCTCCGGTTGCCAAAATTTATATCGCGCGCGTTTTGTCTCGCTGGAATCACAAAAGAGGAGCAAGTGGAAGATTGTCTGCAGAACTGACAGGCCAACAAGTAATTATTCTAAAAGAAGGAACATCCAGATCTAGAGGAAGAGACGCGCAAAAGGCAAACATTATCGCCGCGAAAGTAATCGCTGAATCGATCAAATCATCACTCGGACCTAAAGGCATGGACAAGATGCTCGTCGACGGTTTCGGCGACGTGACCATCACAAACGACGGCGCCACGATACTAGAAGAAATGGAAGTCCAACACCCTGCGGCCAAAATGATGGTCGAAGTAGCAAAGACCCAAGACGACGAAGTGGGGGATGGAACGACGACTTCCGTCGTTGTGGCCGGGGAATTATTGAAACGGGCCGAAGACCTTCTCGACCAAGATTTACACCCGACCGTAATAGTTGATGGTTATCGTATCGCTTCCGCAAAAGCACTGGAGATTCTTGACGATATCGCGATCAAGGTCGATCCAACCGACAAGGCGATGTTGAAAAGAATCGCTACAGTTTCGCTAGCTAGCAAGCTGCTCGCCGAGTATGAGCAAATCGCGGAACTAGCCGTGAATGCAGTCCTTCAGGTAGCGGAGAAGACCGAAGAAGGAGGCTACAGAATTGACATTGATGATATCAAGATGGAGAAGAAACCCGGAGAATCACTTCTCGATACTGTCCTGATCAAAGGCATCGTGCTAGACAAGGAAGTGGTTCATCCTGGAATGCCCAAGAGAATCGCGGATGCTAAGATCGCACTCGTTGACTCTCCACTAGAGGTGGAGAAGACTGAGTTTGACGCCAAGATAAACATCGAGAACCCCGAGCAGATGAAATCATTCCTCGATGAAGAGGAGAAGATGCTGAAGGACATGGTAGAGAAGGTTGCTGCTGCCGGCGCCAACGTGTTGCTCTGCGAGAAAGGCATCGACGATGTAGCCCAGCACTATCTTGCCAAGAAAGGAATTCTAGCAGTTCGCAGAGTGAAGCAGTCTGATATTGAGAAACTCGTGAAGGCTACCGGTGCGAAAATCGTCAGCAACCTTGACGACCTCAAGGCCGGCGACCTTGGTAAAGCAGCAGTGGTGGAAGAGAGAAAGATCGGAGACGATAAGATGACGTTCGTCGAAGGCGCCAAGAATCCGAAGGCAGTAACGATCCTAGTTAGAGGCGGGAGCGAGAGACTGGTCGACGAGGCTGAGAGATCAATTCACGACGCATTATGCGTCGTCAGAGATGTGGTCCGAGATCCTCGAATCGTCGGAGGAGGAGGAGCCCCAGAAGCAGAGATAGCTAAGCAACTCAGAGCATTCGCTCAGAAACAGGAAGGAAAAGAGCAGCTTGCAGTCCTGGCGTTCGCGAATGGGCTGGAAGCTGTGCCGGTTGCTCTAGCAGAGAACGCCGGGCTTGACCCCATCGACATTATGGTGCAGCTACGCGCAGCGCACGAGAAGGGACAGACATGGTATGGTGTTGACGTTTTCGAGGGTAAGGCCGCAGATCTGAAAGAGAAAGGCGTGCTTGAGCCTCACGGCGTCAAGATGCAGGTCATAAAATCCGCATCCGAAGCTGCTGGGATGATTCTGAAGATAGATGACGTGATAGCCTCATCAAGATCGAAGGACTCTCCGGGACCTCCGAAACACGACGGAGAAGGTGGCGAAGAGGGAGCAAGTGAGTACTAGAGAGCCCGAGAGTATTGAGATCGGGCCCCCTAAGCTCACACGCTTTGAAAGAGCAAGGGTCGTAGGCGCGCGCGCGCTTCAAGTCTCAATGGGCGCACCAGTACTATTGGATCTAAAAGACCCGACACTGTCACCCATCGACATTGCGCTGATGGAACTAGAGGAGGGAGTCCTGCCTATCAGCATCCGAAGGGCACTCCCAGACGGTACAAGTCAGAACATTCCTCTCAAATGGCTACTCCACCCTGAGGAAGAGAGAAAACTCAGGGGCAAGAGAGAAGAATCCTAGACGCGCGGCTCAGTGTCCCATTAGAACTTGGAACCAGTCGACGAAGACGAGAAATTCTCCTGGATTGCAGCTACTGTCATTATGCTGCTATTTGCCCTATTCGCCTTGACAACGACCCTCTTGGCAATGAACCCGTTCACTCTACTGTTCAACGTTGCACTGGTCTACTTGCCGACCGTCATACTGCTAGGTTCTTCTATTATCGAAAGAAATAAGCGACCTTCGTAGAGCGAAGATCTCTACGACGCGACGCCAGTCGGTCCAGCGTATGGCAGCCTGACGCTCATCAGAAAAGCATCTGCCCCGTCATGGTAATAGTGTGAAACTGTTCGCACCGTGTCAAATCCCATGTCCTTGTACAGCTTGACGGCCTCGTCATTAGCGGTTCGGACTTCTAAGAAGCACTCCTCGCCTCCGTGAAGTTCTAACGCTTTCATCGCAGACACTACGAGTTCTCTACCGATCCCTCTTCTACGAAACTCAGGCATGACAGCCACTGACACAACATGTCCCTTTCGCACCATACGGAATCGTCGAAGGTCCGAGAAGCCAAACTCGAGTCTGCACATTATGTAGCCGACCACCTTGTTGTCGCGTTCTGCCACCATGAATGCTTCGGGGCAGCTCTTGTAGACTTCCATGAAGAAGTAGGCGCTGTAGTTTTCCGGAAGACAGACCCTGTTAATCTCAACTACTTCAGAGAGATCATCTGGCCTAAACGGTCGCAGAAGATAGGGTGTCTCCAGCAATGAGCCTCTCCCTAAAAGAAAACTTCTGATCCATTAATATCTTGTCGTCGAATTCGCGACTAGGGATCCAGATTGACAACACGTTTAAATCGCTAAGAACTCGCGAGCGAAGAAAACGGCGACTTCTAGGAATGAGTGACGCCCCGCAACCACCCCTCCCAGCATCTGATCCAAATCTTCCTGCATACTCGGGACCGTCCCTGGAGACAATCAAATCTATTGTCGCTTCACAATTTCAGGTCAAGGACGCATTTCTCGATCCTTACGGGATCCCAACAATTCTCGTCACCGCAGAACCGACGCGAGAGAAGTTCAGGAGCATAGTAGAACAGCTCAGATCCAAAAATCTCCTCGGAGCCATACGAGCGACCGGAGACACTCTAACAATCAAAGTCTTCCAGAAACCTCAGCCAAGGCCATCCCGTCGAACCATCAACCTGGGACTATTCCTAGCCACCATAGTTACGGTAACCATTGCGGGATACTTCCTCTGGACTGGAGGACTTGGTGGATCACAGACTCTTCAGGCTCAATACAATCAGATAATCTCGCCAGGGGCCAGTGTGTACGTGGAGGCAGCAACTTTCGCCGTAGCGCTTCTTGCCATAATTGGTCTTCACGAATTCGGACACAAAGCCGCCACTACATACCACAAGCTGGACGCCACTTTCCCGTATTTCATTCCGGGCCCGCCTCCCATTGGCACGTTCGGAGCCCTCATCTCACTAAAGGGGCCACCTGCAAATAGGGATCAGCTGTTCGACTTGGGGCTAAGCGGCCCAGTCATAGGATTCATAGTTACTATGATGGTCGGGATCGTAAGCATGCTGTTCGGGCCGGCACTCACTCCATCAAAATTGGCCTCGCTAAACACTTGGAACTCTACTTGTAGCGCACAGCTCGGAGTTGGAAGTTGCCTATCCAACGTAAGCTTTCCAGCGCAGCCTCTAATCTTGGTGCTGCTCTCCAATTTGACGGGATACATCAATCCTAACGTAATATTCGACCAGCAACTCTTCTTCGCGGCCCAAATTGGCGCTCTTCTGACATTCCTCAATATCGTGCCTGCATGGCAGCTGGATGGTGGTCATATCTCAAGAGCGGTCTTCGGCCCCAGCGGACACCGAATAGCAACATTCGCAGGGCTGATCCTATTACTCCTTTCAGGATTCTGGGCATTCGCCCTCCTCGTCCTTGTCATGATGGCCTTTTCTCGGAGAGGATTCGCCGGGGTGGAACCGCTTGATGACGTAAGCCCGGTCAGCAACTCAAGAAAGATTCTGTACATTCTCGGGATTGCGATGCTAGTGCTGACCTTTGCAAACTCACCGCTTTAGGGCAGCCCAACAGGCTCCTTCGTACTTTGTAAGCCGCGTCATAGTGGAGACTCTGAAACACACAAAAGGCGACGAACTGCTCAGTACTAGTGAGATTGCTGATCGAGTGAAAACCACAAGCGAACAGGTTGTGCTAGTTCTCGGACCGTTGTTGGAATTGGAAGACCTGACGGGCGCACGGCTCTCCAATTCAGCTCGTTTCAAGCTGGCTTTCGAGGCAGTCAGGCAAGGAGGACTTCAGCAGGTTGCGAGGGCATTAACCTGGCAGGAATTCGAGGCCTTCACCGAGGAGTGCCTACAAACTGTTGGATTTGATACCCAGAAGGGACTTATCGTGAAGGACGATTCTAGACGATGGCAGATTGACATAATCGCGAAGAAGAGTCCTATGATTCTCGCGATAGACTGCAAACACTGGGAATCCCCAGGATACGAATCAAGACTCAGCAACGCGGCTGAGCATCAAAAGCTAGCAGTTCAGGCGCTTATCCGCCAAAGGGCGGCAAGAGGAGAGGTTGGCAGAGATGGATTATTGGTTTTGCCAATGATTCTCACTCTGTTCGAGCCCCGCTCACGAATGGTGGACGGGGTCGTCGCGGTTTCAATTGAACAGTTTGCTGACTTTCTAGAAGGAGCATCGCCCTTCTCGCCGGAACTACCGTTCATACCGGCTCAAAGCGTCGCGAAAAGCTCTATCAGTTAACGCATCATCGTCGGAGCCTGTTCGCGATGAACGTCGTAATTGTCGGAGCCGGAACAATGGGGTCCGGAATCGCATATGTATCAGCCGCGTCCGGTCACAATGTTGTTGTTGTCGAGCAGGACCAGAAGCTTCTCGACTCTGGAATGAAGAGAGTCGAGGAATACGTCGAACGGGCAATCTCTCGAGGCCACATAAACAAGGATCAGGCCACAACAATCAACACGAAGCTACACGGAACCTTGGACTTCAACGCCGCCTGTAAGAACGCGAATCTCGTAGTCGAAGCTGTCTTCGAGGATCCCGTAATAAAAGAGAAAGTGTTTGCAACAATAGACAAGTACTCTCCCAGAGAAGCAGTCCTAGCCTCCAACACCTCTTCGATAAGTATTACCCGCCTGGCCAGTGCTACTCATAGACCGGAGCGAGTCGTGGGACTCCACTTTTTCAATCCAGTACCAACAATGAAACTCGTCGAGCTAATCAAAGGCAACCAGACTTCTGATTTGACAGTCAGAACCGCAAGAGGATTCGTCGAGTCGCTCGGAAAGACAGTTGTCGAATCGCTTGACAAGACCGGATTTATCGTCAACAAGGCACTTATGCCTTTCCTGAACGAGAGCATCAAACTCCTCGAAGGAGGCGTTGCTTCGAAGGAAGACATTGACAAAGCGTTCATTCTCGGAACGAATCATCCGATGGGTCCCCTACAACTTTCAGACTTCATCGGCGTTGATGTGGTCTACCAGACGCTCAAGGTCCTCGAGAACGAGTACGGCAACTGCTTCAAGCCAACTCCTCTCCTTGAGAAGATGGTTAAAGAGGGAAGACTGGGCAGGAAGACAGGCAAGGGCTTCTATGACTACTGACGAAACCGCCATCCTAAACGAGCCGTCGAAGCGGTTAACAGAAGTGATCCTGAAGGGCGACGATCAAGACGCGGCACGCATTGCAGGAGAAATCGCCAGTGGAAAAACACAAACAAACGAACTTGTAGACACGATCTCAGAGACGATGAATATTGTCGCCGATTTGCATGAAGTCGAGAGGTATACCGTTCAGCAAGTTGAAAGCTGTGAGCGCGCTGCCGAGAGCGCCCTCAACGCTATCAGGCCGGGACTGAAGGTGGAACAGCGAAGAATCTCGGGCAAAGTAATGGTCACGTCTCTCCACGGAGACCCACACACCTTCGACAAGACCCTTCTTCTCACCATGCTGGAGATGGGAGGCTTCTCCGCAATGGACGGGGGCGAAGAACTCTCGCCTGAAGAGGTTGTAAGAAACGTCAAGAGGCTCAAACCAGACGTGCTCGCAATTCCTCTGGTGACCGTGTCAGCTCTAAACGATCTCTTGCGTACGCGCTCCCTTTTGGCAAATTCGGGCGTTAAGACCAAGCTTGTCACGTATGGGAGGGGCGTGACAAAGCTGCCGAGCGATTCGCAACTAAGCGCTATGGAAGAGGACTCGCTGAGCATACTGAGCAGAATAGCCGAGATTCTGATTTCGCTCTAAGCTACTTCTTCCTTCTCAGAGCAAGCATGAGACTCCGAGTTCCCTTTACTCTCCAGAGAAGTAGCCCTGAAACGACGGTCGACGTGAAGGCGGCTGATAGTTGGGATATGACAAACTTGACTGAATAGTCCATTCTGGCTAGACCGAATGACCAAGTGTAGAAGTTGATCGCGGTCTGTCTCAAAGATGGAATAGTATTCGATACCGATGTCACGGTGCTGATGAACCAGCTCGACTCGACGATGTACGGGGTGAAGAGGACGATAGTGAACGGTGTTAGAACAATGGCGGCCGCCTTCACCATCCTTAGCGGGTAGAGTATCCTTCTAACTCGTCGATCAGGACCCGCCATTACGAACGCGGTGTTCTCGAAGAGGCTCATCCAGAGGGTTAGAAGGACGACTGCGTTTGCCAAGGAGAAGAAGAGCGCGATGGAGAGTGGGATTCTTAGCGCTCCGAGAGAAATCGTGAATGCTTCATCAATCATGCCGCGGCTTACCATGTAGTTGAAGTAGAGCAATTCGATCGCGACAGCGATCGCGGCGAAGACGATCGCGGGCATCCAGCCTCGAAGAATCTCCCAGCGGAGAAACATACGCTTGTAAGTAGTAGTGCCCGAGGCCACAGTCAACACGTAGAGCTATCACGAATGTTGACTGGTTAAAAACCCGCTGGCTCACGTAACCATATCATTTCCGCTAGAGTTACGGGACCTTAGTCTACATCTGAACCGCAATCCGTGAATAACGCGCATTGAGCGCACGATGCGCTGAGGTTTCACAGTCAAGAGAAACGCGTGATCGGATGGTTGAACAACGGAAGATGGATACTGGCAGCCCTTGCTCTGATAATGTTAGCTTCAATCACGAGTTCCATCTATGCTGCTGCTCCCAGTCCTCAAGAAAACGTGGATCTCTATGCGGGAAACAAGCTCATCATAAGCTCAAACCAGCAAGCCATCAAGTCAGTCATCGTCAGAGGCAACCTCACTGCCGCATCTGTCTCGAACAGAACCTACCCCGCCAAGAACTTCACCCTAACAACGAACTCAACCCAGCTATACACCCTGAGCATCTGGCTCTCATACCCCAGCACGTACACAACCGCGATTATGATCAATGATCCGCGGGCCGGATCGAACAGCCAGTACACTTCCTACTATGTTTCGTCAGGGGATCTGAACCTAACGATATTCGCGGCCTTCCAGCCTGCGCCGAGCAACGGAGAAGGTGTACCCTTCAGCTGGTCCTCGTTCTTTGGCTGGTTCAGCCAATTTGGCAACGCCTTCCCTGTCTGGATCAAAATACTCTACACGATACTCGGCGCGCAATTCGCGTTCGTGGGCTATAGGTGGATAAGGTTCGAGGACGAAAAGAGAAGGATAGAGGGCCACTTGCCTCCACTTGACCGTGGGAATCGAGTCTACCTGTGGATCGACGTGGCGTTCAGAACTCTCCTCGCAGGATTCATCGTAAGCCTCGCCCTAATGTTAGGCGAGACTGTCATCATCACCGTAGCCCAGTATCTTTTCTTCGTCACTCTCAACCTATTTCCCCTGGTCGATCTTTTCTCGCTCTTCTTCGTCGCGGTACTTGGGCTGACCATCTACCTTGCCCGCGAAGGACTGGACAAGTTCCTTGACCTAAAGCCGATGATGGAGGATTAGGAATTGAAGAACCAGCGACGAGTAGCGTCAAACGACGACCAGCTCTCCGAGTTTCTCTTCGGCTCGGTGAGACCCTGGTGGGATCGCCGACCTTGGCTTCGAAGAATTTTCCTCATCCCTCTCAGATCAATAGACAAGTCCTACGGCAGATGGAGCAAGGCGAGGGTATCCCCTAGACGATTCCGAAAGATCCAGGAGCGTCTCGACAGAGAGTACCCCCCAGACAAGTTCTCCCCTTCAAATCTGATCGGTAGAGATAGAGAGTTCAACCTCCTACTGGACTCCTTCAGACTCCACGTACTGCGACATCCGTCCTTGACCAAGTATTTTGGAAGGGAAGAACTACCGAAGGCGGTCTGTCTCGCTGGAGACAGCGGAACCGGCAAGACATTCCTGACGATGGTTTCCCTGCGTGAAATGCTCTTGGAAGGCTACCGGAGCGGCGTCCTCGTCACCCCAGTCATCCTGAAGGGCTCTGATGTATACTCTGAATTCTATGGAAAGAGTACTCGACAACTCGGCCGTTTCTTGGACTATGCAAGCTCGGTTCCCTCGGTTGTCTACATCGACGAGTTCCAGAGTTTCGGCCGAAAGGTTCGCGGAGAGACAGGAGCCGAGATTGAGGATACCAGAATACAGGACGAACTGAATCGTTGGCTCGACAAGATCGTTAGCGGAAAATCTCGAACGATGGTCATCGTGGCGACGAACGCATACGAGAAAATCCGGGAAGACATCCGTCGAAGACTATCAAAGGTCAGCCTGAATGACGGAGTGACCCGCGAGATGCTTCTGGCGGTCGTAAACGACTCGCTGAAGAGAGAAGGATGGGTCAACCTAAAGGCCGACGACCTTCTCGATCTAATGGAGAGAGAAGTAACCATAAGGCGCCGCGCTTCCCTCACTCCTAGTGATGTCCAAGAGATTTTCCGAGAAGTCCGAAAATCAAAGGAAGCACCGTTGCGCGAGAGGATCAGAGAATCCAGAACAGACCTCCGAACCATCGAGCGACCCAAGATCTCGGCGGACATCGAGGATTTTGCAGCCGCCGCCCGGAACGTGAAACTATACTCTGAACAGGAGAAGTCGCAGGAAGTTGTCGACGCGGTCTACGTTATGAAACCCAAAGTCAGTCGCGAAGACCTCGGGGGACTTCACGATGTCAAGAACAAAGTTCTCAACCATATCGCCCTCGCGTTCAACCCCTCAATGAGAGAGCTGGGCCACCAGTCTAACCCGCGATTTTTCCTCCTCGGACCGCCCGGGACAGGTAAGACTCTCCTGGCTATGGTTGCAGCCGCTGAGAACAACGTAGGCTTCATCAAAGTTCGAGGAGGCGAATTGATGAGCGGTGCAAATTACATGGGCGATCCGGAGAAACGGATCAAGGATCTCTTCGGAATGGTTCGCCAGAAGAGCCCTTGCATCCTGCTGCTAGACGAGGCTGATGCCATATTCTGGGGTGGCGATCCCTCTAGCAACAAGATACTTGCTCAGGTCAAAGCGGAACTGAGCGAACTCCGCCCCGAGGACAGGGTAGTAGTTATCGCGACTTCGAACAAGGAGCAGCTCATAGACCAGGCTACTAGGGACCGTTTTGAGCCGAACATCTTCTACATCCATCCGCCGCTAAACGACGTCGAATGGAATGAGGTGGTCGCGATTCATCTCAAGAAGATGCAGCCGTATCTCCACCCCGAGATCGATGCGGCTAAGATAACAAAGATGTTCCGGAGGCAAAGAGTACTCAGCCCCCGTGGAGTTGCAGAGACAGTCTCCGAGGCCCATCGCCTCTGGGCGTCCGAAATCGCGGCCGCCAGAGGGATAACAGACGCAGGAGTCTCAGAGGCAGCCGTCCACAACATCACGACCAAGTATCAAGAAGATCTCGACAGATTGAAAGAAGTTCTGGCCATCTATCAACAAGAAGGAACGACCCTCAAACGAGAGCAAGTTAGCCAAGACGATTACAAGCTACGCCTATTCCACTTCCAGAAGGCAATCTCCAGCCTCGAATCCCTCGAAGACAAGGAGCACCGGGAAATCTCAGAAGCCCTCATATTGTCCCAGGCGCTCTCAGGCGTGACCTACGGTCTCTACACGAGCGAGCGAGGTTCGGGAGGCATACTCACCATACAGTGCAACGTTAGGCCGGCCAACACCGGTGAGAGACACGTATCCGTCACTGGTCAGGCCAGCTCTATGATCATGGGACAGACGTTCGTCCCAGATCACTCCGTGATAGAGAGCGCGGAGAACGCTGTCGAAGCGGTAAAGTCGTGGCTCTGGTCACGGACTCGAGTCGACCTCTCGAAATACCACGTGCACTTTCAGATCAGAAGCATCCTGGAAGGATCACCCGGAGCGGGAGTATCGGGACCCAGCGCTGGCTACGCAATGCTCAACGCGCTGATATCTGAACTCTCCAACACGCCAATAATCCAGTCAAAGGTCATGACTGGGACAATAGGCGTGAAAATGGATGTAGGACCTGTAGGAGGCCTCGGCGGGCGGGGCCGCGAAGCCGGAAAGCTGGTGGGAATCCTGAAAGCTGAAAAGGTCAAGATTACAGACCTGCTGGTTCCAGACTCCAATTTTCGCAGCGCGAAGGACGAGATGAAGATGGTTCAAGATGAAGGAATCATCATCCACCCCATCACGAATGCCCAGGATGGTTGGTCTATTCTCTTCAACCTAACGAGCGAGGAGCTTGCAAAGAAGATACGGGCCGCACTTGTTGACCGAGAGTCTCTCGTGGACCTCGAAGCCAATCACTCTCGATTTGTGGGAACGGGGCAATCATAGCTGCAAGAGTGGATAGATTCCAGCCTAACTCAAAATTCTCGTTCTAAGCTAGGGAAACCTTCTGTTCTAACGACTCCTAATGAGATAGCTGATTTTTGACGATCAAGGATGGCATGATGGTTAGCCGATTACGCACGTCTGTGATCATCTACTGCCCTCAGAAAGTTCCTGAACACATCAGCCCCCCTTGTCGTATGCGATACCTCGGGGTGGAATTGGACTCCGAACATGTTAGTCTTCTCATTCTTCATCGCCTGAACCATGCAATTGTCTGAACTCGCGAGGACCCTGAACCCGGGAGGGGCAGCGACTATTTCGTCATTGTGAGACTCCCAGGCCGTAAATGAAGGCTTCAAACCGCTCAGGATCGAATCCTCGTCCGACACCGAAATCTCGACGGGGCCGAATTCAGGCTTCCGCGCGAGATTCGTCATACCCCCGAATGTTGTCGCCATAAGCTGGTGGGTCACGCAAATACACAGCATTGGAAGTTTGATCCTAGTCATCAAGTTCGAAGCATCTCTGAGTTCATCGGTCAGTGAATCAAGAGACCTGACGCTCTGAGGTCCACCGCCCATAACCAAAGCGTCGGCGCCCATCTGTTCGAACTTCTCCGGCGGAGTTGAGGGAGGCATCAGACGGGAATCTACTCCCAGTTCTTGAAGCCTCCTGGCTATCAGATGATTGTACTGGCCTTTGACGTAGACAACAGGGATGGTTGTCAAGCCTACTCGAACTCTATCGTCGCTGGTGGCTTGGGCGTAATGTCGTAGTAGACTCGTGACGAATCACCAGTCTTGAGAATAGATTCTGCAATGTCTTTCAGGATCTTCCAGGGAACTTGAGCAACTGCGGCTGTCATGAAGTCACGGGTCGAGATGGCTCTGATTATCACCGATAATGGTGGACCTCCCCGCTTCTCCTTAACCATGACCGCGACCCGGGTTATGTCCGAGAACTTCTCGACAATGCTCGACTGGGCCAGTCGGAGCTTTTCGGGAAGCCACCCATAAGTTTCTCGACTTTCCTCTTGGATCCTTATCCCGGCTAGCCTCCCGTAGCATCTCGTATCACCCTTTACTCCAGTCACCCGATCCTCGAACACGTCGACGCGGGTCTCTGAGGCTGGAAGACCAAGAGCCTCAGCCACTGTCCCTCCCATATTCTTGTAGACTTGTTCCTCTGTGAGCCTGTTTTCTATGACGCCCGCTAGGTACTGATCATAGCTGAATGGACCAAGCTTCTCCTCGACGATCTTAGTCGAGGACTTGAGAAGGTCCAGTTTTTTCTTAGAGACGATTCCAATGCACCGTACTAAGAGCCCAGGGCCAGGAAACGGCTGTCGGTCGGACATATCCCTCGGCACGTCCAAGTATCTTCCGAGAACTCGAACCTGGTCCTTGTACAATTCTGAAACGGGTTCGACCACCTTGAAACCGTATGCAGCCAGAGGATCAATTCCTACCTGCTCGAGAATATTATGCTGAGTCTTTATTCCACCCTGGGTCTCAATCCAATCCGGGGCAATGGTCCCCTGAACGACAAAATCACAACCGTCCTTTCGGGCCTCTTCTCCCAATACTCGATAGAAGGTCTCTCGAAACTCCTTCCTCTTTTCCTCTGCGCCTCTTTCCCCCTTCGTAGCGTCTAAGAAGCGGCGACCTGCCCTGACCAGCTTAACCTTCAATCCTAAGCTGGGCTCTCCAAGCCTCGCCTTGACGCTCTCGGGTTCTCCAACCCGCAGGAAACCTGTGTCTATGAAAACCGGAAATAATCTGTCTCCGAGAGCTCTTTTTGCGACTAGCGCTGCAACAGTGCTGTCGACGCCCCCGGACACCGCGGCAATCGCTTTGCCGTTTCCGATTGTTTCTTGCAACCGAGCCGTTTCGCTGGCCAGATAGCTTGAGGGACGGAATCCTTCAACCGTCACCGACAACCATTCGCCACTTTACGACCGATCGCTTCTTGCATAATTTATGGTTTATCAAGTGCAAGGCTCTGATGATGAGTGGCAATCGTGACGCTCGCAGCGCCTCAAATCATTGGCAGAGGCACCTGGTTGGACAAGGTCGCTTCTGAGATTGTTGAGAGAGAGCGGAAGCTCGGTCGGCAAGTCGAGGTTTTGCGGGTGGAGAGTGGACTGGGAGCGTCTGGGGTCCCACACATCGGAAACTACAGCGATGCTGCGCGCGCCTACGGAATCAAGCTAGCACTTCAAAGCATTGGAAGGAATTCCGAGCTGATTGCTTTTTCAGATGACATGGACGGGCTTAGGAGAGTCCCTGCGGGTCTCCCAAAGTCGCTGTCAAAATACATCGGATTCCCAGTGTCAAGCATTCCTGATCCGTTTGGTTGTCATGACAGTTATGGGAGTCACATGAGCGGCTTGTTGTTAGACGCTCTAGACAAGACGGGGATAGAGTACCGGAGTGTTTCGGGAACTCGTGCTTACAAGGAGGGACTGTTCAACTCCCAGATCGACAAGATCCTAACCAACGCGACAAGAGTCGGAGAAATAATCAAGGAGACGTTGGGACAGGAGAAGTATACTGAGGTTCTGCCCTACTTTCCAATCTGTGAGAGTTGCGGCAGGATATACACAACCAAGGCGCTGGAGTATTTCCGCGATAGACACGTGGTTAGGTATTCTTGCGACGGGATGGAGATTCGAGGTGAGATGTTGAAGGGATGTGGTCATCGGGGAGAAGTTGATGTTTTTTCGGGCAAAGGAAAGCTGAGCTGGAAGGTCGAATTTGCAGCTCGGTGGTCTGCTCTGAGAGTCAACTATGAAGCGTATGGGAAAGAACTGATCGACTCAGTCAAGGCGAACGATAGGGTGATGGAGGAAGTGCTTGGTGAGCCTCCCCCGTTCCATACGCGCTACGAGCATTTTCTGGACAAGACTGGCGCCAAGGTATCGAAGTCTGTCGGTAACGTGCTCGCTCCCCAACTCTGGCTTCGATATGCGCCACCACAAACGTTGCTGCTCTTGATGTACAAGAGAAGTGTCGGGTCTAGAGCTGTTTGGGTCAAGGATATTCCGACATACATCGCGGAGCTCGATGAGCTAGAGGATGTGTACTTTGGGCGCAAGGAAGTGAAGGACCCAAAGGAACTTGCAAGGCTACGAGGATTGTATGAATACGTCTGGCATTTGTCACCACCAAGATCTACCACTGCTCACGTTCCGCACAACCTGCTCGTGTACTTGGTCAAGGTAGCCCCCAAGGACAAGGAGAAGGAATTCGTCGTCCAAAGACTGGCCGGGTACGGTTATCAGGTCAATGCTAACGATCAGCGCTTTCAGGAACGCCTCGAGAAGGCGATGAACTGGGCCAAGGAGATCGAAGCCATAACCACAGGCACCGTCCGGGTCGAAGGCAACGAACGAGACGCTATTCTCGAACTCGCAGGAATCATAAACGCCAGCGACGATGAGAACTATCTGCAAAACTCAGTGTTCACTGTAGCCAAGAAATACACTCTAGAACCTGGGCCATTCTTCAAGACACTCTACCGGATACTCATCGGGTCCGATCACGGTCCAAGGCTAGGACCTTACATACTAGCGATGGGAAGAGAGAACGTCGCCTCGGCTCTCGCCGGAGCAGCGAGAACGGCGATCAAATAAGATGGAAGCACTAGCAACTCAAGAACTGCGAATTCGAAAATTCGAGTCTCCAGATCTTACTGCGATCTCCGAAATAGAACAACTCTCCTTCAAAGATCCCTTCCCTTCATACTTCCTATCTCAACTGGCCGAAGCCAACCCTGACACTTTCCTAGTCGCAGTCAGGACTGACAGAGTCGTTGGGTACGCAGTGATTGACAAATGGCCAGACCAGGAACATCTGGTGTCGATCGCGGTTATTCCCGAATCGAGAAAGACAGGTGTGGGACAAGCCCTGCTAGATCATCTTATCAGAAAGATGCAGACTCGAAGTCTGAAGCTTGAAGTCCGGAGAAGCAACAAGTCTGCGCTGGAGCTATATCGTAAGAATGGCTTCGTCCAGACCGGAGTAGCATACAGCTACTACACTGATGGCGAAGATGCTATTCAGATGGAGAAGGCGATTCAGATGAAACCCGAGATTCTCGCGACAGCCTAGACAAGGCGCCAGATGGCGGGCCGGGTGGGATTCGAACCCACGATTTGCGGCTCCGCAGGCCGCCGTCTTGGTCCTGGCTCGACTACCGGCCCTGAAACAGGCGTTCTCGTTTCCCCTTATAACGCGTACAACCTGACCCCGAGCATCCTGCGAATTCCTAATTGGCATCACTTTCATATGTCGACCCGAGTCGAGTTTGGGCACTGACCAGACATGTTCACTTGTATGAAATGTCAGAAGCGAGAGTTTCAGATGACGCAACTATCAGAAATGAGGTTGTTGGCAGAGTGTGCAGGATGCGGGGCGTCTTTTGTCGTGGACTCGATAAGCGAGAAGAAGTCGCGGATTGAGGCCGCGGACCCAAACGAGCACCTTACCTGGAACTGGAAGAACGAGCAGTGGGTTCCAACGAAACGTAACTAGACCTCTCTGAGTAGTAAGGACGCGAATATTTTGCCGACTGGGTTGATGCTATGCGGAAGGGCCTGGAGTAGTGGCCTCGAGAGTCAATCCTTCAGGTCCCATGTATTCTGCGTCGGGACGGAATAGTCGGTTATCTTGCAACTGCTCCACTATGTGAGCCGTCCAACCTACCGTCCTTGCACAGGCGAACGTGCAGGTGAAGAGCTCAGGCGGAATTCCGACTGCGTGCAGTACGACTGACGAATAGAATTCGACGTTCACATCAATCGGCCGTTCGGGATGCTCTTCGCGTAGCAGCTTTCGAGCAGTATCTTCAACGGTAGTAGCGAGCTTGAACAAGGCGGGATCAACAATCTGTCGAGCGAGTTCCTTCAAAACTCTTGAGCGCGGGTCCTCCGTCCGGTAGACCCTATGGCCAAAACCCATGATCCTATCATGCTTCTGAAGCCGATCTCGAAGCCAACGCTCAGCATTCTCTGGTGTCCTAATCGATTGCAGCATTTCCCACACGTAGATTGGCGCACCTCCATGCAGGGGACCCTTCAAGGCAGATATCGCGGCTACAACCGCAGAATGGACATCGGTTAACGTCGACGCCGCGATTCGAGCCACAAAGGTCGAGGCGTTAAGACTGTGATCTGCAAGCAGAGTGAAGTAAGAATCCAATGCACGTATGTGCTCGGGTCTCGCGGCTTTGTTATTGAGCATGTAAAGATAGTTCGCTGCATGCCCTAGCCCAGCTTGAGGAGTGACGGGCTCCTGGCCTTTTCTCAACCGGTGATACGCAGCGACGATCGTGGGCATCTGGGCTGTTAGATTTATGCTTGAGTCGATAATTGGGGATTCAATGGGGCCTCGTAGGCCTCCTAGGATGGAAACGGAAGTCTGTAATGCCGATAGAGGCTCGGCTACCTTCGATTCCCCTTTCAGAAACCCAATGACTTGATTCGGCAGAGCACGTTCGTGGGAGAACCTGGTCTCAAGGGTAGAAAGTTCCTGCTGATCTGGCAGATGTCCGAACCACAGCAAGTGTGCCACCGATTCATACGAGACGCGTCCGGCAAGTTGTGTGACATCGTATCCCCTATAGATCAGACGCCCGGCTTGACCATCGATCTTGGTGAGCGAAGTTGTAGCAACGATGACGCCTTCGAGGCCCTTCGGCGCGCGAATCATGACGCTTTCAAAAACGCCATGGATGTCAACCATAATTAAGGAATACCAAAGAAAAACCTTGCGCGCGGGAAAGGCTTTTTCAACGCCTCCCAGCCGAGCCCGACCATTGGGACCAACGGATGACAGCTAAGACTCACAAGATCGCAGTGTTGCCGGGAGATGGAATCGGCCCCGAAGTTGTCGAAGCGACGCTGACAGTCTTGAACGCGGTCCAGAAGGTCACTGATGTCAAATTTGAGATGTTGAAGGGGGAGGCCGGATTCGATGTCATCTCGAAGTATGGGACCAATCTTCCGCCGAAGACCGTGGATATGATCAAGAAGACTGATGCTTGCCTCAAGGGACCTATGACAACGCCCGAAGAGCCAGGATCGCCGCGGAGCGTCGCCGTCACTCTCCGTTCCATGTTCGATCTCTATGCCAACATGCGACCCGCTCGTACGCTTCCAAACGTTCCATCACTGAAGCCAAATATTGACATGGTTGTCGTCCGGGAGAACACGGAGGATCTCTATGTTGGAAAGGAGTTCGAGGTCGCTCCCGGGATAGGGATTGCGATCAAGATCAACACGACCAGAGCTTCTGAACGAATAGCGAAATTTGCATTCGACGTTGCTATGAAGCGACGAAAGAAGCTCGCTTTCGTCCACAAGGCGAATATTCTGAAGCTAACCGACGGGATATTCAAGCAGGCCGTGTTGAACATAGCTAAGCAATACCCAGGAGTGGAACTGGAAGACATTCACGTCGACGCTGCAACAATGCAATTCATTCGACGTCCGGAGAGCTTTGACGTCGTTGTTGCAACGAATCTCTACGGCGACATTCTGACCGATGAGGCGGCAGCCCTAGTCGGTGGCTTAGGTGTCGCGGCGGGGGGAAATATCGGGGACCACTATGGCATGTTCGAGCCTGCTGGCGGTTCTGCACCAAAGTACACTGGACAAAACAAGGTAAACCCGGTCGCTATGATTGAAGCCTCACGAATGATGCTTGATTTCTTGGGCGAACCCGAAGCCGCCGCAAGAGTCGAAAATGGGACTATGAAGGTTTTGGAGGAGGGCAAGGTGCTAACCTTCGATCTCGGAGGGACAGCTAAGACTAGCGATATGGGCAACGCTATCGCCCAGAAAATCCTCGATTCTAGGTAGCCCTACATTCGCTCAGCTAACTTCAAGCCTAGCAATTGCGTGACGCTTTTCAGCACCGTTCCAGTTGCGTCTACCAAGCTCGCCCTCTGCCGCTTCAACTCTTCATCCTGCAAGTGAGAAATGTCGGATCTTTCGTAAAACTCGTGGAACCGTTGAGCTAGATCGTTGGCGTAAAGGCAGAGAAGAGTCGGATTAAGCTCTTCAGCGGATCTTGCAAAGGTCTCAGGATACCTTGCCAAGGCGATGATGAGGTTCTCCTCGGCAGGTTCATTGAGTCTGTTGAAGTTGCTAGCTCGCTCGAGTGAGCCTAGTTTCTTGAGAATCCCGAGTCCTCGAGTGTAGGCGTAGTTGATGAAGGGTGCACTGTTCGCTTCGAAGTTCAGCGCCCTATCCCATGTGAAGTTGGTCGACCTTGCAGCTTCAACCGAGAGCATGGCGTATCGGACCGCTGAGATAGAAAGGCTTTCGGCGACGTGTTGCTTAACTTCCTGAGGTAGTTCAGAGGACCTCTTGTCCACTTCTTCCCTTGCGCGAAGTAGAGCCTCATCCAGTAGTTGGTCAAACGTAACGTACCGCCCTCTCCGGGCCGACATTCTCTGTCCCTCAAGAGTAAGCAGCCCAATGGGGAAGTGGAGGAAATTCATGGCTTGTTTTCTGTATCCAAGGACCCACATTGCAACTTTGACTTGAAGCTGTGCGAGAGACTGTTCGACTCCGATCACGTTGATGACTCGATCAGCTTTCTCGAACTTGTAGAGACTGTAAGCGATGTCCCTCGTCGGGTAGAGAGTGGTCCCATCTGACCGGGTGAGGGTTAGGGAGGACACTTCGAAGGATTTGGAGAGTCCAAGCTTTTCACGTAGGGCATGAACATCTACTGCTTTCCCAACGTCGAGCACCCAAGCGCCAGCTTTGTTGTGAGCTAGCCCGGTCTCCTTCAAACGGTCGAGTAGTTCTGAGACTCTTCCGGACCAGAGCATGTCGCTCTCCCAGTCCCACTGGTCGAAGTGAATGTGGGCTCTTCGAAGGGTCTCTTCAAACCCTGCGAGCACCATTTGGCTGACCCACCGGATCAGGTTCTTGGTGTCCGGGTCCGCCTTCTCGTACTTCCTGATCAGTTCGTTGATGGATAGTTGCGGATCGGGATCGTCTCTAATCTTCCGGATAAGAAGATCGAACTCGACTGGATATTTGCTCTGAAGTTCAGCGGCAACTCCTACCCATTCGTCCAACTCCTTAGTCACCGCTACTAGGTCGATGTCTGAAGCGTTTGTCCTTCGGAGTAGAGCCAGCCGTTTCTTGTTCTCATCAAGTTCCACGAGGGTCGAGGTTATCGAGTATATTCTGCCGAAGAACTCGTCAGGCTTCCCATCAGGCTTTGGCTCTGCGAGTAACTTGTATCCGTAGGCCATCTGGGCTACTTGTCGTCCCGTATCGTCGATGTAGAAGTGGTTCTTGACAAGGTGGCCTCGCCCATCAAGAATTCGCGCCAGTGTATCTCCAAAGATGGAGTTCTTGGCGGTGCCTATGTGAATGGGTCTTGCTGGGTTTGCACTAGTATGTTCCACAATGACTCGATGAGGCTGACTCGTTTTGAGCAACCCGTACGTTGATCCCTCCTGAAGAATGGCGTCGAGCGTGAGCTGGGCTAAAGTCTCAATTTTCGCTTTGAAATTCACGTACCCCGGTTCCGCGGCCTGAAGCGACTCGACTAGGTCGTGTTGTTTTGTTTTGTTTAGTTCATCTACAATCTCTCTCGCTATGACCATCGGCTTGGTTTTCTGGACTCTAGCGAGCTCGAACGATAGGGAGCTTGCAAGGTGGCCAAATTCTTGGTTCGGCGGGTCTTCTAGGCTCGAGGCGACATCTAAGTCGGGGAAGCGTCTCTTGTCGGATTTCTGCAGGTTTGAGTACGCGCTGAGCAGTAACCTCTGGCACTCGGCTCTGAATTGTCCGAAAGGATCAGAGGATTGACCTCTGGTGACCGTTGGCGTATCTGTCATGTCTTTCAAAGTTAGTTTGAGAGCCTCTCTGAGGTGAGAATCTTCTTAATAGAACTCTCTAGAGGAGCAGTTTTGAGGGTGCCTCCGATGGTATTGCTGGGACCGGTAGACATCCTGGTCATTTTGCTCGTATCAATAGTTGCCGGATTTGTCGGGGCCCTTTTTGGATTGGGAGGAGGAGTGTTGATCATTCCCTTTCTGACGCTTGTTGAAGGAGTGCCAGTGCCTCTTGCAGTGGGGGCAAGCATCGTGTCGGTTGTGGCAACCTCTAGTGCCTCGGCCGCCACCTACGTTCAAGATCGTCTTACAAACCTCCGACTTGGAATGTTTCTGGAAATAGGAACTGTGGCGGGAGCCGTCACAGGAGCATTAGTTGCCCTATATCTTTCAGCCTCCGCGCTCTTCATACTTTTTGGGCTAATTCTACTCTACGCGACTATCATCATGATTAGAGCGCGAGGAATCGATTTTCCCGCGAACGTGAAACCAGACAAGTTATCTAGAATTCTTGGCCTAGGCAGCCGGTACGAAGATCACAGTCTGAATAGAGTAGTCAAATATGAAGTAACCCGGACCCCTTTCACTGTTTTCATTGGTTATGCCGCGGGGATAGTTTCAGGATTGCTCGGCGTGGGCGGGGGTATCATCAATGTCCCCACGATGAATCTTGTTAGTAAGGTGCCTGTTAAGGTGGCGTCGGCCACGAGCAACTTCATGATAGGCGTCACAGCCGCGGCTAGCGCTTCCGTGTACCTATTGCGAGGGGATGTTCATCCGTTGCTCGCCGCTCCCCTCATCATCGGAGTTGCAGGAGGAGCTCTTATCGGCACCAGAGTCTTGAAGGTGACCCCCCCGACGCGAATGAAAGTCGCGTTCGGAATTCTCCTCGCCGCAATATCTCTGCTTATGATACTAAAGGGACTCAGCCTTCCAGTGGTCTTGTAGGAGCTATGGACCTCAACAGACTCGTCTCTTATTCGCTTCGCGTCGGGGTGTTCGCAAGCGCTCTGTTGAGTGTGGTCGGACTCTCTGCCTGGGCGGTCGCTGGTTTCAAGAACATCGTTCCTTCTATAGGAACAAGGATCGCTGAGACAATTGGTTCAGCCGTAGGTGGAGATGCTTCGGGCATCATCTACCTCGCGATCGCGATTCTCATAGCAACTCCGGTCTTTCGAGTGGCTGTATCCTCGGTCTATTTTGCCCGCGAAAGAGACAGCAAGTATGTTCTGATCAGTCTCGCGGTCCTGTCAATGCTCTTGTTCGCTCTTGTCTCAGGCTATGCGGGTTAAGGGAAAGACCGAGCATTGAGAGTCAACATCTTGATCGCAGGTGGATTGATTCTAGCAGTCAGCATCATTCTATTCTATTCAGAAATCGTGGCTTCTATCTTCGGGTTCGCGCTCGGAAGTTTGAATGTAATAATCGGAATCCTTACTCCGAGAACAGTTGGAATAACCATTCCGGCCGACCAGGCGGGTCCGGTGAAGCTATCTATTGACAAAGGGGTCATTCGGACCAACATCTACGCTATCGGTTTTTCTGAAAAGAAGATGGTTCTAAGAAAGCTCAGCTCAGCAAACCTAACAGTGGTAGCCGCACTCATCCTGGCCGTCTTGGGAGCAGTCGTGGCGGGCCCCTTCGGTATCATTGTAGGCGGCATCACAGCTTTCTCACTCCAGGAATTCGTGACCCAGAGACGAAGGGATGAGATCAAACGAGGAAACATTCTTGACGCATCGGGCAGCAACGACCTCGAGTTTCCCTACGACGAAATCGAACACGTCCAGCTGCTAGGCAACAGGATTCAGATCCACCTCAAGGATAGAGCGGTAAGGATGGCTATTTCCCGACGATCCGCTAGAATTCTGGGTCCTATGCTTGAGAGGATTATTCCTGCAAAGATTCTGTCGAGGCCTGTTCCCTCTGGGAAAGACCTCTAAAGAAGAGGACGAGAAGTGCTATCATTCCGGTTGCGACTGTCGCGAGCTCTCCTGCCGCCAAAACGCGATTCGGCTCGATGAATAATGCGCCGCGCCCCGTGGTTTCGACATAGAAAGCCCACGCCATGAAGATCATACTTGCTAACCCAGTTGCGACTGTATAGATCCAGAGTCCGCTCCAGAACAAGTTTCGAGAATTTCGTGGAAGAGCCATGATGGAACTGAATATTTCCCGATCGGCGTTATTAACGTGGCGTAAAGCCTAGAGTCCACTCGACAGTCTCGGCCTGCGAACGGCCGGTTCTCGATCGTTTACTTTGATCTTGCAGGCAAGAAACTAGTTTTTATTCCGACAAAGTTGAACGACAACCAGGGACCGTAGTCTAGATCGCATTCGGACGGCTACGCGGCTGGCGAGGACAACCAGGATAGGACATCGGGCTCCGACGCTCGTTGCGGCGAGACCCGAAGATCGTGGGTTCAAATCCCACCGGTCCCGCAGTTGAGCTGAGTTTACATCCTAAGGCAGTTTCTGGACGAATCAGATCCTTTTGATCGTTCTGAGTCTCTTATCTTGGATGGGGGTGAAACGTCGACCCCTTTCTTGTCAACGGTTACTAAGAGGACTTGCCTCGTGTGGTGATCGATGTCTTCTCCCCAACTCTTCGCGCCGCTTCGCAGAGTCGTCTTTGTTTTCTTTCAATGCTGAATCCGATCTCCTTCGCGAATTGTGGGAGGCTTTTCGTTCTCACGAGGAAAGAGAATCCATCTTTCCTTCTAAAATAGACCTTGCCGCTCCCGGGATCTAGGAGAGCTGTTCCCGCACTGCGTCGCAGATACAACCGCGACGTTTCTATCCGATGCTGCTTGAGGAGATCTTGAATATAGAGGAGCAATGCCTTCTTGGTATTGTGGAGTGACAATTTGCGGCCGCTAACCGATCCTTCGGCATCATAGAATGCTCTTAGGAAGGCGGCCCTGCATCTACTACAATGTTCAATCCATTTCTTCAAATCTCTCCAATCACAGCTGAGAAAGTTGTACAGGAGAATACTCGCTCCTTGAACAATCCATCTGTTCTTTCTTGGATGCCAGCGAACCTTGTAGGGCTTAGGTTGGCCAAGAATTGTTGCGAGCGATGCACTGAACTCTTCTGCGAAATCGTAGTCGGTCACGGCTAAAATGAGTTCAGCGTTATATCCGTGAATATTGAGATTGCCGTCGCCCAGAACGACCCCTATGACATAGGCCAGCTCAGGACTTGGACCTGACTGGAATTGGTTGACTTTTCCCAGTGGATTGTGAATTCTGCGGACCCAATAACTAATCGTACTTTTAGACAACCAAGCATGTTTCTGCTGAAGAACGGCTTGTTGTATTTCTCGGTAACTTAGCCTAAGTTCGACTAGCTCATTGACGAGACAATACAATTCTATTCTGCTGCCTAGAGCCAGATAGCTTCGCTTCTTTGGCTGACGAGCATAAAGCGAGGGTGAGTCAGTTTGAATGTCTATGAACAATGTTCTGCGGCCAGGCCGGAACGAGTCAAAATGGCCGGTCGATTGACGGATTGATTAACTCATATTTGAACGAGAGGCAACCGAAAGGGTCGTCTGGTTCCTCATGGCGAGGGAACGAGCGTGCAGGGAGCTCCGAACCGAAAAACTCAAAGAAAATTTCTAGCGAGAATTTCCCTCGAAATCGATGTCAGAGTCGGCAATCCATCGTGCAAGTACGTCTTGGAAGGTGGATGTGAACCAGTTCTGGTTTAAACCCCACCGGTCCCGCTTCGCTCGGAAGAACGGAGAGTAGGAAGAAGCGCAGCAAATATGCGGCCTTGAGTCGAATCGGAGTATCTCTCAGTCGTTCAAACACTACTCTCGTGTCGCGGGGGATCAAATTGTTGCACCCCTTTTTTCTAGAGGGTGTTTGCCAGTTGAAGCTGGTCTGGGCGAGTCCTACGATTTGCGGCTTGGAGTAAGCCGGTCGTACGTTTTCCAAAACGGGCTCTGTCAGCGTGTCAACTGGATGTTTCAGCTTGAGAATCTCGGATGATCAGAATCGCCTGCCCCGATTCCGGATCAGGGCTCATTCTTAGCCAATTTGGCTAGTAGCAGGGTGGACAGGTTCTCTGTTCGAGGCGGGACTGGAGTGGCATTCCAAGT
>Ga0137418_10000528_pt1 | contig 34621 bp, 34 predicted proteins | sample CZODoug3_1_2_16f_FD_122242 | JGI IMG/M metagenome (GOLD analysis project Ga0137418, IMG submission 122242) | Vadose zone soil fungal communities from Angelo Coast Range Reserve, California, USA - CZODoug3_1_2_16fungal (Hybrid Assembly) | ecosystem: Environmental > Terrestrial > Soil > Vadose... | reverse complement strand
CTGGCGGAGAGAGAGGGATTCGAACCCCCGATACCCGTAAAGGTATACACGCTTTCGAGGCGCGCGCCTTCAGCCACTCGGCCATCTCTCCGCGCCGGATTTTCATTTCATTTTATCAGGGAAGCTGTTAGCTCGAATTTTCCCCGCCCGACTTCACTGAACTGAGCCCGGCTCAACTTCTTCAGCCAAGCCCAGGATGCAGTTTGTGACCGTCCTCATTCTGGCACCTCCAGGTCTCTAATCTGGGTATAGGTATCCACGGTGGATCGATTGTCGCTGTGTCCGACTTGGACCTGCATCTCGGTCGGGTGCGCTTCCTTCTTGCCATGCGTGGAGAAGCGGCGTCGCCAGCGGCTTTCGCGCGCGTGCTGGCATCCCAGGGAACATGAGGGCAACTTGCGTCCGGGTTTGGGCAACCTGGTCGGTCTCGTGCCGTTACGCGCTGGGCCGGCGCTTTCGGTGCGGCGCCGGCCATTTTACCCGATACCAAACCCCCGTAGATGTTTCATCGTGGTCGTGATTGAGGCGTGACGCGCCAACTTTCCGCACGGCCGGGGATGTACCACTGCATCAAGCAACGTGGGCAACGCCCTCGTCTTGTCGTACCGTTTGTGCTGAGATCTTTTGGGGAAAGCGGCCAATCTGCAGAGAGGGTGCGAAAAATCCAAGCTCGACACGGTAGCGGGGAGGAGAGCCCTAATTCACGCGGATCCTGCTTTCCTTTTTCAAGAAATTGTTCAATTGTGAACAGAAATACCACAATCGAAACGGGTATTGTATCGGCAACCCTCCAAAGAGGAAAGCCCTCCCCCTAAGGCTGGGGCTGCTCGTCCTGGTTGGGCGCGATGTAGTTACCTTCTCGGGACTGAAGCGCCCAAGCTAGGCAAACCCGCGGTGCGCTTCGCGCCGGACATAGATGCGTTGCGGATGTTCTTCGCTCATGGCATAAGACCGACACAAGACACGGCGCCTCCCACGCTCGCCCAACAACCCCCTATCAATCGTCTTCTGGGCGCGGGTCTAATCGAAACGTCTAGTTTGGGTTCCGCCAAAACGCGAGAGTTACGCCCAACGTTAATAACTCCCAGAGGACAGAAGCTGCTCGACCGCATGAGCTAAAAGGGCATTAACCAGAGTGTTTCGAGCGCCCACAAAAGGTGCTGGTGCCGTTTCCCGTACCCTTAACACTGAGCTTCCCAGTCTTGGGCGCGTAAACCGACATGCGCCGCACCGAACTGATAGGTGTTGAAACTACGTTAGGGCGGGCTTTCAAATCCCATCCCCTCCGCCATTGTTTGAGACCGCAAGACGGTCTTGGCTGATCCGCTGTCTCCTCCACAATTCACGCATCTTTAACAATTGTCATGCCGAGGAACGCTAGATTCGGCGTTATGCCTCTAGAGCCCCTTCAAATCTCTGGCGAACCCCTTGCTGCCGACGGGCAGCGAGTACTGTGCCTAATGGGACCAATCACTCTTACCAACCTTTTTGAGTTTCAAGACACGGTTCGAGCGGACACTTCCCGAGCGCTCATGCTCGATATGAGCGCGTGCCTTACGTTGATTCGGCCGGGATCGGCGTCCTGGTCGGGGCGTATGTCAGCCGACAGAGGAACGGACGGATCCTTGCGCTTGTGGGAGTGACGGATCGGGTCCGGACGACTCTCAATGTCACCCAGGTGGAAAAATTCTTTCAGTTCTACGGCAGCATCTCTGAGGTCCAGAGCGCTTTGGGATCTCATTGAGTTGGCGGATCGTAAGTTGAATTGGGCGGGCCCACCTGTATTAGGCCAAGACCTGCTAGCCTTGCCACATATGCGACGGAGCCCAGCAAGAATTTTCTCGGCCGCCATCCTCGTTGTTCTGTCGGCTGGGGCCCACGCCGGGGAGCGCACCATCGACCCGGCGGCCAGCACACTCAACGTCAAAGTTTCGAAAACCGGGCTCTTCTCGGCCTTTGCTCACAATCACGACATCTCGGCTCCGATTACATCGGGCACGGTTAGTGACGGGGATAGCGCCAGCGTCAAGTTCGTAGTGAACGCCCGCGGCATGAAAGTTCTGGATGCGGAGGCTTCGGCCAGCACCCGGGCTGAGGTCGAGCACAACATGCTTTCAGACCAGGTTCTCGATACGCTGCGGTATCCTGAGATTGCGTTCGAAAGCACCGGAGTTCAACCTGTTGGCGCAGGCGCTTACATGGTCTCCGGCAGCCTGACTCTGCATGGCCAAACCCATCCTGTGCGAGTCGCCGTGAGGCAATCCGGTTCGGGCAAGTACGAGGGCAGCGCCAAACTCAAGCAAACTACCTTTGGCATCCAGCCCATCAGCATTGGCGGCGGAGCGGTCAAAGTGAAGGACGAAATCGACATCGTATTCAACATCGTTCTCCGCTAGGAAAGCGGCTAACCACCTTGGTCCGTCTGCGTTTGCAATCTTGACGCGTGTTCCGGGCGCATTGAGAATCTATGCAGTAGTCGGCAGGCCATCGGAACCCAAAGGGGAAAAATGCGCACGTCAAGCAGACCGTTCTGGATTTTAGTGTTCAGCGTCTTCACGATCAAGGGCGCTCTCGCCCAGGATGCATTCAAAGTCGAGCCGACTCACTACAAACTTGATTTCGAGAATGAAACTGTCCAGGTCGTGAACGTCCACTACGGCCCGCACGAGAAATCGAGCTTGCACTCGCATCCGGGGGGCGTCGTCGTAACCCTCACCCCGGGCCACCTCAAATTCACCGACGAGCACGGAAAAGTGCGCGAAACCCATTCGATGGCGGGTGAGGCACGCTGGTTTCCACCCTTCAAGCACAGCGTCGAGAACTTGGGAAACTCGCCCTACAATGCGGTTTACATCGGAATCAAGACCACGCAAAGATCGGGTTGGAGCGGGCCTGCTCAGGGCAAGAGTCTAAAGCACGTTCTGGATTCAAAGACGGCGGCCCTGGTGGCGCGCGCTCTGATGACAGCCCAACGATAGGCTCTCCGGATGGCGCTGAGCCGCCTTTGCGTCGAACCTTGGAAATATTGTCTCTCGATCTGCTGGGAGAACCCCAGCAGCTAACGACTCTGGTGCAGTTTCGTGTTTTCAAACTTGACTGCTCGAGTACTGGGTAGTAGTGTCTCGCCAGTCGTACACTCCACGCGACGGTTCAGGAGAAGATACATGTTCTGCAGGCCCCTTTGGATGGCGAGTTTCGCGTTCCTGGCCCTGAGCCTGTGTCAGGCGCAGGAGGCGACCAAGGCCGAACCTGCCCACTACAAACTGGCGTTCGAAAATGAGTACGTACAGGTCGTGAATGTTCACTATGGCCCACACGAGAAATCCGGTATGCATGCCCACATGGGGGGCGTAGTCGTGAATATTACCGCCGGCCACATGAGAATGACCGACGAGCACGGCAAAGTGCGGGAAGTCCGTTCCCTCCCCGGTGAAGCGCGGTGGTTTCCCCCTTTCAAGCACAGTGTGGAAAATCTCGAAGGTGTGTCCACCAACTCCGTCTATGTCGGTATCAAACACTACCATGCTGACAGCGCCCACAAGGATGGCGCGCCCGTGATGGATTTCAAGACCAAAGCCTTGGTCGCCCAAGCGCTGGCAATGGCGATGGCCGCGCCGCAAAAACGGTAGGGTAGGTTTGGTCGTCATCGTGATGGGTGTTTCTGGGGCGGGCAAGACGACCGTGGCCGCCCATCTCGCGCAGGAACTGGGTTGGGAGTTCCTGGACGCTGATTCGTTCCACTCCGCGGCCAACGTAGCCAAAATGTACGCTGGTATCCCGCTGGACGACGCCGACCGCACCCCCTGGTTGAAGGCCCTGCGTCGCGAGATTGCGCGCGCCATCCAGCAGAGGCGCAATCTTACGCTGGCCTGTTCCGCTCTCAAGGACGCCTACCGCCAGCAACTAGTGGTCGGTCCCGAGGTCCGGCTTGTCTATCTCAAGGGCACGTTCGATGTCCTTCGCCAGCGGCTAGTGCATCGCTCCGGTCACTTCATGACCGAGAGGCTCTTGGCCAGCCAATTGGAAGCGCTGCAAGAGCCTGCAGACGCGATCACGGTAGATGCGCAACAACCCGTTGCGGACATCGTCGCTGAAATTCACCGACACCTCTTCTGAGGTAGAATCCTCGCTCCGGCATTTCCGTCCTCCGAGGAAAGCGATTCTTGGCTCGCAGCTCGAACCCCGAAAGCCTTACGGACGTGTCTGCACCTGCCGTTATTTCCAAACTTACCCGCCGACTCGTTCCCTTCCTCTTCCTCCTCTACATCGTTGCCTATCTCGACCGCATCAACGTGGGCTTCGCCAAGCTGCAAATGTCGGGGCAACTCCACTTCAGCGAAGGAGTCTATGGCCTCGCGGCGGGGTTGTTTTTCGCGGGGTATTTTCTGTTCCAGGTGCCCAGCAACATGATCTTGCAGAAGATCGGGGCGCGGCGCTGGATTGCTCTCCTCATGGTGGTTTGGGGAGGGATCTCCGCCTCGATGATGCTGGTCACTACGCCACGCAGCTTTTATACCCTTCGCTTCCTGTTGGGCCTGGCCGAAGCCGGGTTCTTCCCCGGAGTGATTCTCTACCTCCGCAATTGGTTCCCCGCCAGCGCCCGCGCCCGCACGGTGGCCCTGTTCATGACAGCTGGACCGCTCTCCGGTGTTATCGGGGGGCCGGTCTCCGGAGCACTCCTTACGCTGGATCGCCTTGGCGGCCTCGCGGGTTGGCAATGGCTGTTCCTGCTGGAGGGAGTGCCGGCAGTTCTTCTGGGCGTTGTTGTCTTCTTCCATCTCGCCGATCATCCCAACGACGCGAGCTGGTTGTCCGGCGATGAGCGGCAATGGCTGGCGGGCACTCTGCTTGTAGAGGAACGATCGAATTCCCCGGGCGTTAGCGAAACGCCGTGGTGGAGCGTATTTGTTGACCCACGCGTCTGCATGCTGGCGCTCGTCTACTTTTGCCTTGCTACCAGTTCCTACGGCATCACGCTTTGGCTTCCAAGCGTGGTCAGCCATTTCTCGGACCGTGGCCCTTTCGTGATCGGAGTGCTCTCTGCTATCCCATATATCGCCGCCGCCGTCGGCATGGTTGTGAGTGGGCATCATTCCGACCGGACCGGTGAGCGCCGTTGGCACGTAGCCGGCTGTGCCCTGCTCGCCGCCGCAGCCTTTTTCCTCGCGGCCCTTTCTACGTCGACGGTCGCGGTGGTCGGGGCCATCAGTTTCTCGGTCCTGGGAATCAATGGGATGTTAGGTCCGTTTTGGGCCATACCGGGCTCATTCCTGACCGGCATCACCGCGTCGGCAGGTATCGCACTGATTAATTCCGTGGGCAATCTCGGGGGCTTCGTTGGGCCTTACATTCTGGGGTTGGCGCGAACTTCCAGCGGCAACTTCAAGAGCGGGTTGTTCTTGCTGGCCGGTGCGATGGCTCTTGCCGCCGTGTTTGTGTTGCTGGTCAACATGCCCGCGCAGGCGAACGCAACAGATGACCTTGAGTAAGCCGGGCTACTTGCCCGCCGGCTCGAGCTGTTTCACTTTCTGCTCGGCGCTGTTGCGAATGGCGTTCCGCCGCGCTTCTGGATCCGTCTTATCTTTCGTTAATCGCTCCAAAGCCCTCTTCGCGATTTGCAGCGCCAACTCATTTTGTCCATCCGCGAGATAGGCGTCCGAAAGACTGTCATACGCATTGGGCGAGTCCGGATACGCGGCCGTGTTGAGTTTCATGATCTCGACGGCACCCTTGGTATCCCCGAGTTGCAAGTGCTCGTATCCAAGCTGGTTCACGAACACCTCGGAGAACAGCACTGCCCTGGGATCGTGTTCCCGGGCTTTTGCGAGCGCGCTTCTTACCTCGCTGGCGCCACCGGGGCGATCGATCTGTTCCAACGTCGCGAAGTCATGCGGGTCCATTCCTGCTCCCTGGGTCTTGGGAGCAGCTTCTGGATGGCCTCGTAAGGTCGCGTCGAACCATTCGGTGATGATGCCCGGAAGTTCCGTATTAGCGGCGAACATTTCCGCCCCGTGTCCGCCACTGGGAAAACGCGCAAATCTGCTGGCCGGGTTTGACGATACTCCATACAGCCACTGCATCGTTTCCACCGTGCCCGCATATTTGTCGTCGTTCGCGACGGCTGTGAAGATCGGCAGCTTGGAGGAGACCAGAAAAATCCGACCGTCACGATTGGTGGGACCGGAAAGTAGCAAGAGCGATTTCACTTCGGCGTGCCGCCGCGCCAGTTGGATGGAGTTGTCCACGCCGCAACTCGCGCCACCCGCTCCGATCTTGTCGTGCTGTACCTCCGGCTGTCGGAGAAGATAAGCGTAGGCCAGTTCGATATCGCCGGGCCACAGATCAGTCACGACCTTTCTACGCTCCTGGTCGGTCATCTTGTCGTAACGGGTGCTACCGCTCTCTCCGAACCCGCGGTAATCCAGAGTCAGCACGCTGATCCCGGACGCCGCCATGCGTTCGCCGAGAACATCCCAGAGCTTGCGTTGCGCGTCGCACTGATGCAACAGCAGGACCGCCGGTCCCGGCTTGTCGGAAGCGAAATAGGTAGCCTTGAGAACGGTACCGTCGCCGGCCGTCAACTCCACCATTCGGGGCGCAGGCAGCGGCAGGGCGACGCAGGTTGCGAAGACCAAAAACAGGGCGTGGAAATAGGCTTGCTGGGCAAGCCTTCTGCGGGAGCACATTCGGCACCTCGTCAAGAAATTGCCTTGAACTATAAATCAGAAAGCCGTTCCTTCCGATGCGATGGCTCGTGGGAGATTCGGAACGATCCCCATTGGTTTCGAGCCCCAGTCGCACATGGCTTGCATCACTGGCGTTCGGCGGGGGAGGACGAGGTCTGCTCAGAAGTCCAAGGAGATGACGTCCACGCCCTGGCCCACAACATTCGGAGGGTTAGCCAGGATTTTTGCTCGTTTGGTCACAGTGTCGTAGATGATGAGTTCGCCTGCCTCTATGACGTATACCTCGTTGCGATTGGCGATGGGCGTCATTCCCGTAACATCATCCTCGCCCGGATCGACGGCAGGAGGCGTGAAAGGTGTGGGCGGCACAACGTTCACTCCCGACTGGGTCCCATCAACAATGTCAAACAGGGTTAAACAGCCAAATCCCTTCAACGGATCGGTGGTATCACGAACGACAGAGCACTGGCGCGAGCCCACAAACAGCTGATTGTTCGAGCCTAAGATCATGTGATCGTGATAGCCGCCAGCGATCTCGACAGGGGAGCCCGCGGTAAAGGCCGCCAAGTCCACAGGCGTCAGAGCGCCGCATGCCGGCGTTGGGATGGTCGTAGGACACGCCACGCTCGGATCGCTTCCTGCGACATACAGAGTGCTCCCCTTCAGGAAAGCCGTTGTCCCGCCAGACGCCAGCGGCAGCGGTGCTGATGCGACCGGAGGATCTACCGTGAGGTCTACCTTCACCAAGCTCGCCTGAGTACCCCCGCATTCCTTGCCGCAATTCAGAACGTACATGGCGGTATTGCTCGCGTCGCCAATCGCGAACAGCGGATGATCCCACACTGCGCTCACAATCTCTTCGTAGGGCTGTGTGTTGGTATTCACCAGGCTGCTTTTTATCAACCACACGCGGCCGGTCGGTCCTCCGGGGTTTGCCGGGTTCGCGATCAGATCGCTCATGGCGAGAATGCGATTGGTATCGGGGCTCGCTGCCAGAAAACGGGCTCCTGGCAGAAAAATGGAAGGCTGTCTAGTGAGCGCGGCGCTAATGGTGGTGCCGACGCTGGAAAGGACCACGGCGATCACGTCGACCGCCCCGGGCGCTTGCCCAACCGGGCCGCTTTCGGTGGGCACGGCCCCCAGGATCAATCCGTTGTCTACGGTCAAAACTACGCTCTCGCTTGCGCCCCCAAGGGTTGCTGTACCGAGGCCGCTTTGCGTCGAGTTCTGGAGAAATTCCACAGAATCGTCGTTCGGACTCACGACAAGTGTGTATTTCTTATCACTCGAAAGCCGCATCAGCCCCGGCAGTTCCGCGGAAATCGTGGCCACGATCAGGTCGCGGGTCGTGTCCGCGATGTCGATTCGGGAGTTGGTGAGGTTGGAGATGAGCGCCCTATGAGGCAGGACGGCAGTCGGCGGGGTTGTGCTCGGATTGCTGCTGCCGCAGGCAAAGAAGGTGGCCAGCCCGCATAACAACCACAGAAAAACTGCCTTTTGCTTCAAACTGGGAGCTCCGTAACCGCTTGTGGGATAGACGCTTGGATGCGGAATTATGGATTATAGCAACCCGCGGAGAAGAAAGCCTCGGGTCGGTCGCTCAATTGGTGGCGGAAGACTCCGCCGTCTGGCACGCGCTGCGCCTCTCTAGTATTCTGCTTAGAATGGACTCGAGCTTTCTTGCTCGCCTTAAGGACGCTCCCCTGCTCTGCGATGGGGCCATGGGCACGGTTCTTTACGCGAAGGGCGTCTTCATCAACCGCTGCTATGACGAGCTGAACCTCTCGCATCCGGACTTGATTCGCGGCATCCATCTCGAATACCTGCAAGCGGGTGCCGATGTTATTGAAACCAATACATTTGGCAGCACCTCGTTTCGCCTGCTTAACTACGGCTTCGCCGACAAGGTCCGCGCCATCAACCTAGCGGGCGTCAAGCTCGCGCGCGAGGCCGCTAAGAGCTTCGACGCTTATGTTGCCGGTTCGGTCGGTCCGCTGGGCATCCGCATCGAGCCATTGGGAAAGACTTCCCGCGAGGAGGCTCGCGACGCGTTTCGCGAGCAAATGACCGCTCTCGTTGAGGCTGGCGCCGACCTCCTGATCCTTGAAACCTTCGGCTATCTGGAAGAACTGCACCAGGCCATTCTGGCGGCCCGCGACGTGGATCCCAAGATCCCGGTTGTGGCACAGGTGACCATAGACGAGGAAGGCAACTGCCTCGACGGATCGAGCCCCGAAATCTTCACGCAACGCATGGAGGAGTGGGGCGCGGACCTTATCGGCTGCAACTGTAGCGTGGGCCCGGTAGCGATGCTGGATGCCGTCGAGCAAATGCGCCGCTTTACCAATCTGCCCTTGGCTGCCCAACCGAACGCCGGAATTCCGCGCTCGGTTGAGGGCCGCAACATCTACCTCTGCTCGCCGGAGTACATGGCCAGCTACACCCGAAAATTTGCCAACGCCGGGGTGCGTTTGGTCGGTGGCTGTTGCGGCACCACACCCGACCATATCCGCGTAATGAAGTCCATGCTGCGCGCGGGCGTGATCAAGGCGAAAGCGGCGGCTCCGATTGCCAAACATGCCCGTCATGAAGCCGCAGTCGAGGAAATTCCGCTCGCGCAGCGTTCCAATCTGGGCGCAAAGCTCGTTCGCGGCGAGTTCATCACCATGGTCGAGATTGTTCCCCCGAAGGGCATGGACAGCCGCAAGGAAATCGAAGGCGGCAAGTACCTAAAATCGGTCGGCGTCGACGCCATCAACATCCCGGACAGCCCGCGCGCTTCGGCGCGCATGAGCAATCAGGCCCTTTCCCTGCTCATACAGAAGAATGTCGATATTGAGGCCATTCTTCACTACACCTGCCGCGACCGGAACGTTCTCGGCATCCAGTCCGATCTACTCGGGGCAGCCGCGATGGGCATCAAGAACCTGATCTGCATCACCGGCGATCCGCCTAAGATGGGGAGCTATCCCGACGCGACGGCTGTTTTCGATGTCGATGCAATTGGTTTGGTGAACATCGTCCATAACCTGAACCGGGGCGTCGATATTGGCGGGAATTCTATCGGTACGCCCACGCAATTCGTCATCGGCGTAGGGGCCAACCCCGGCGTTGCCAACCTGGACGAGGAAGTGCGCCGCTTCGAATACAAGGTCGAGGCCGGAGCGCAGTACGCGGTCACCCAACCCGTATTTGACATATCGCTGTTGGAAGCATTCTTGCAGCGGATCGAGGCCTGCCGCATTCCGGTAATTGCGGGAATTTGGCCTCTCGTTTCTCTGCGAAACGCGGAATTCATGCGGGATGAGTTGAAGGTGTCCGTCCCCAATTCCATTATGGAGCGGATGGCTGCGGCTGCCTCCCCTGAAGAAGCGCGCGCCGAAGGCGTCGCCATCGCACGCGAGATGCTGCTGGCCGTGCGCGAGCACCTGCAGGGAGCACAGATTAGCGCTCCCCTCGGACGCTACTCGCTGGCCGTGGACGTACTCGAGGCTTTGGGCGAGAGGCGTCCCACCGTGGCTTAGCGTTTACCTTGCTGGCTCACGTAAAGAGTTAAAGGTAGAACCGCCCGACCACTCGCGCCGTCTACTGCCCTTGTGTGCAAGATTTAACAAAACCTGTATTCCATGCCCCGGCTCTTGGGCATACAATCACGGAATAGGAGCTTCACCAACTTGTTGAAATTCGAGGAGTCTCTCCAGCGCCTGGAAAGAATTGTTGCAGATTTGGAAAAAGGCGAAGTTTCTCTGGAGAAGTCCCTCACCTTGTTCGAGGAGGGCATGGAGCTCTCTGGCCAGTGCCGCAAGGAACTCGAACAAGCCGAGGGAAAGGTCGAGATTCTTCTGAAGCAAAATGGGAAGCTCCAAGCGGAAGCGTTTGAGCCTGGGAATGAGAAGGCGAGAAAGTAAGGTTCTCCATTCCTGGTTGCTCTCCAGCATGTAGAGCCTGCGGTACCGACCGCAGTGGTCCGCCGCAAGGCGGGAGTGGTGGGAAAGGGGTAAACTATGACGCCCTTAAGCGTCGTTGTATGGCAGGAAGACCCCAGGGTTGCGCAGTCTTTGGCCGAGAGCCTGACGCATCATTTTCATTCCGTCAACGTGGCCGACTCTCTCGAGGAAGTTCGCCCCAAGCTTGTAAAAGATCGGGCCGAGGTTCTGGTTCTTGATATGGAAGGTGCGCACCTGGATCTGGTGGAACGCATGCACCGGGAGTTCCCCGGTGTCTGCATCGTCTGCACGCATCGCGTCGCAGACGAAGCCAAGTGGGCGGCAGCTCTCGACGTGGGTGCCAGCGACTACTGCCAGTCTTCCGATACCGAGGGAATCTTGCTGGCGGCAATTCGCAACGCTAGCGTGGGTCATAGCGCAGCCGCGTAAGCCGTATTCCTGAAACAACCTGTTTATATAGCCACGGCGGGCTTGAGCACCGCCGTGTTTCGTTCGTCGCCATTGATGATCTGATAAAGGCGCTTGAGGTCCGCAACCTTGTCGAGCGGCCGGCGAGCTGCTTTACCTCCATCGACCGTGTGAAGCGCAAAACGTTGCCGTTCACTTCCGTCTTGCTGGTGATAACTGGCAAAGGGGGTAGTCCGCGTTGGCCGCGGGCGGGAGATTTTCCACGACGTACCCGGTCAGCAGCGTGATTTCAAAGGTGTCAAAGGGTCTTCCCGATCGGTTCTGGCCTGATCGGTTCCGGCGTGGGCAGTGTCGCCAATCCCTGCTCGGCGATCCGGGCACAGCCCCCGGCCATGAACGTCGACTCCCCGAGCGTCACCGCGTGGATTGCCCCGGTCGGCCGCTGGGCGACGTAACCCTTCTAGATGGCTCGCGCTCTGGCTTTGTTGGGCAACAAAGCCAACAAGACGGCCGACAGCAACATCGAGGCGCCTACAAAAACAAGTCCCCAATACATGCTGCCGGTCTTATTCTTGAAGAAGCCGATGGCAAACGGCCCCACAAAGCCGGAAACGTTGCCGATGGAATTGATCAACGCAATTCCCGATGCCGCGGCGTATCCTGTCAAGAAGTCGCAGGGAATTGACCAAAAAGGCCCAAAGAAGCTATACGCTCCGCCAGCGATCAGCGAGAGCGCCACCATGGACACCAGGGGCGAAGATGACGCGCTGAGCAGCAGCCAGCCAGTCCCTCCTGCCACCACCGGAATCGCCGCATGATACCTGCGCTCGAGAGTCCGATCCGAACTTCGGGACACAAGGACCATGCTGATCAGGCCCACTACTTGCGGAATCACCACCAGCCAACCCACAACTGTATTCGAGTAGTGGCTGGAGAGAGCCTTTACGACCTGCGGCATCCAGGAACTCAGGGAATATGTGCCGATGAGTGCGGTGAACTGGATCAAGCCCAGATGCCATACCCGCGGGCTCAAGAACGTTCCCGGCATGGTGATCTGGTGCTTTTCGACGGTCGTTTCTCGCTCCTGTGCCAGCTCCTCCAGAATCCAGGTTTTCTCTTCCGGCGTCAGGAATTTGGCTACGGCTGGCCGCTCCGGCAGAACAAAATAGGCAAGGACGCCGCACAACACCGACGGAAGGGCCTCCAGCACCAGGAGCCAGCGCCAGCTACTGAGGCCCAGCCAATGGATGTGATCGAGGATCATTCCGGAAATGGGGCCGCCGAAAATACTGGTGACCGGCACTCCCAGTAGAACCACAGCAATGGCATGCGCCCGTTCGCGCTGCCGAAACCAATATGTGAGATATAAGACCACGCCCGGATAGTAGCCGGCTTCCGCAACACCCAAAAGAAAGCGTGCAATATAGAGTTCGTGCACGTTGCGCACAAAGCCTGTCAGCAGGGCCACCATGCCCCAGGTGATGAGAATCCGCGCCATCCAGATGCGGGCACCGATTCGATGCAGCAGCAAGTTGCTGGGAACTTCAAACAGTACGTAGCCGAAGAAGAACATCCCTACCAGCAACCCGTATTGCTGGCTGCTGATGGCGAGATCCCTGTTCATCGTCAGTGCCGCAAAGCCGATATTGAACCGGTCGAGATACGCCACGACATAGAGCAGGAAAATGAACGGGAGAATCCTCCGCTGCATTTTGCGAATGGTTCGGGCCCCGAGCGCGCTATCTGTGACGATGGTTCTCATCGTTTCGTGTTTAGACCGCTCCTCCTGCAACGGCGGCGGCCTTTTTGCGCCAGTGGCGGAAAAACGGTAACCCCAACAGGATCACGCCTAACCCGAGCAAGGATCGAACCGGTCTGACCCACAAAATATTCCCCGACATCGCTATCGCGACACCCGCAAAAATTAACGGCGTCCAGGGATATCCCCAAACACGATACGGTCGCGCCAGCTCCGGTTCCCGTATGCGCAACCGAAACAGCGCAACCACTGTTAAAACGAAGAACCCCCACACGGCAAACATACTCAGCGAATACAAATCCTCAAACCCGCCAGTCAGCAGCAAGAGAATGGTCGTGACGCTCTGAAACAACAGCGCTCCACTGGGCGTGTGATAGGTCGGCTGGAGCCGTTTGGCGAAGGCAAAAAACCATCCGTCCCGGCCCATGGCAAACAGCAGCCGGGGTCCGGTGAGGAAGCCGATATGCACGGCGCCCAACGCTGAAACCATCATTCCAATGGTGAGCCACTTGGCCCCGCTCCTGCCCGCAACCCGCGCCACCATATCCGAAGCCACGTGCTGCGATTGCGCCACTTCGGCAAAGGAAAGCGTGTGAAAGTACGCCAGATTGGCCAGCACATACAGCCCGATCACAGCCGCACCGCCTAGAATTGTAGCCCGTGGAATATTCCTTTCGGGATTGACAATCTCCTCGCCCACAACACCCGCATACTGGAACCCGTTGAACGCGGTCATGACCGGCACCAACGCTGTGAGATAGGCGCCGAGCGTGACGTACGAGCTTCCCGAAGAAAAGGTGACTGCCGACAAGCTCACCTTCCCTGACGAGAGCCCAACTCCAATCACCACAACCACGGCGCTTACTTTCAGTGTCGTTAGTACCACCTGGATCTGTCCCGCCGTGCGCACGCCGAAGTAGTTAATCGCGGCCACTGTTACAACAGCCGCGGCGGCCAAGAGTTGTTCTGCCGTGAGTCGGATCGTAAGGGGCTGGCTCAAAACTGGCAGAGAAAGCTTCCAAGAGAAAATCGGGTCCGCCAGGAACGGCAGCAGAAAGCCAGCAAATCGCGAGAATCCCGTCGCGATCGTGGCAAGCGTAGCGGGACGCGTCAGCGTGCAGCCCGTCCATCCAGAGAGAAACCCCCATACCGACCCAAGGCCTCGGCTCAGATAAACATAGTCGCCTCCCGCTTGCGGCAACGCAGCGCCTAACTCGGCGTAGCAAAACGCTCCGAACAGCACCACAATCCCGCCCGCAATCCAGACCGCCAACACTTGCGGTGCCGACCCAACGCTGCGGGCCACTTGAGTGGGCACGAGAAAAATCGCTTGCCCAATCATTGCTCCAACAACAACTGCGGCTGCGGCCCAAACCCCCAGACCGCGGACCAATCCTGAGTCCTTGCGTGTCCCGCTTGTCATGGATGCTCGTTCGAGCATGAATTCGCAGTTTTGTTCAATTGCATCCTGGTCTGGTCGGAACCACGCTCGCCATGCCTCCAATAATCTGCCAGGAGTCTTTCACGCGGAGCCACGTGTGAGTGACCTTGATCGTCCTCGGCTGCCCTTTGTCGCTCTTGCCGCCTTTGTCCAGCCAGTGTTCCGTCAAGTGATAATGCGTTACTGCCACATCGCCCACCTGGGTGAACCCGGCGTGTTCCAGCTTGTAGCATTGCAGTGTGTTCCGTGCTGCGCGGTCTTCCTCTAACCAGTCGGCAATATGGTCTTTGCCCATCGGTGCGGGCGCCGTCGATGGCCAGCCCAAAAAGTCCTCGTGCCAAAGGTTCTTGTATCCCGCAACATCCAGAGTCTTCACGTACTCCCAATAGGACTGCTCCAGCCTCCAAACTATCTCCCCGTCGGCCGTAGTACGGCCCGGTTTATCTTGTCCGTTAATGAAGCGAGTCAGGCCTACGATCAGAAACGGCACAACCCAGATCTTCCGAGACATAACGCTTGCTCCTCCTCAACGCGCTAGTTTGGCTTCCTCACCCAAGCGCCCACCAACGGCACCCAACTCACCATCGCCTTCGCCCCGTCGATCTCCGTCTGCACTCGGTCCGCCAGCGTAGCAAAATCGCCGACCGCGTCCAGCGAAACCCCGAGCTGTTTCGCCAGGGGCCTCACGCTTTCCAGCACTTCCGAAATGACCCGAGTAAAAGCCAAATCGCTTCCCACCGGCGTTTCCAAGAAGACATTCGGCGCAGGCAACCCAATCTCTTGATATATGCGATGGAGGCCTGGTCCCATTTCCAGGTTGACACCCGAGCGCCGAAACGTCTCGTGAATCGACGACACCACTTTCGACCACAGCGGTAACGGTGACGCTAGCGCAAGAAAAGCCTGCCACGCAGGCTCCTGAAATGCCAGCACTCCTCCTGGTCGCACCAGCGTAGCCAACGAACGCAACACTGCCGCCGGATCCGGAAGAAACATCAGAATGAACCGCCCCACCGCTGCATCGAATGGCTTGTTGCTTCCGATCTGGCTCGCATCCGTCTGCGTGAACCTTACGTTACGAAATCCCGCCTCAGCCACGCGCGCCTTCGCCACGGCAATCGAACGCGCATCCCGCTCAATCCCTACTACTTCCCCCGATGGCCCCACGAACCTCGCCGCCAGCATCGACACATCTCCCACGCCCGACCCAAGATCCAGCACCCGCTGGCCCGGCCCGATGCCCGCCTCGCGGAACAACCGTTCCAGAATCGGCTCAATCCTCGCCGCCTGCCGAATCAGCCGGTCGTGCTCCGCCGTCGTATATCCCAAGGCATACCGTGGGGTCACACTTGCCGCCATGGCTCGAGAATCACCTTTCATCGTCGCTCCTTGACGAATCCGCCTACACGATTGCTTCGGCAACCGTGTCAGGAATAACCACTCTCTGTTTCCGCCACACCACCGGTTCTATTTTTCCTACGAAGAACGCCCAACACAGCGCACTGAGCCCAGCAAATCCGGCAGAAATCACAAAAGCCAAATAGAAATGACCTGTGCGGTCCACGGTGTAGCCGGTCAGAGCCGACGCTACCACCCCGACTAGATTTCCCAATGCGCATTGCAACCCAGTCCAGCGTCCCGAGGCGCGAGGTCCAGCCATCGTTTGCGTCACCACCCAGACATTGGAAGAGCACATGCCGGTGAAGATACCTACAAAGATCAAACAACCAACGCAGAGCACGGGGCCAGCGAAAACGCTGGCGCAAAGAAACACTCCAATACCAAGAGAACCGCCGATCAGGAACGTCTTCCGAACCTGGGTCGCTGTGCTGCCTGAGGCGAGCCACTGGTCCGAAATTCGCCCGCACAGAGCGGAACTGAGGGCCTGAGACACGTAGACGAGGCCCCCAATTTTCGCCATGGAGTCCATGGAAAAGTGCCGCTCGCGGACCAGATAGAACGGCAGCCACGCGATCAGAAAATAGAGTGTGTAATTAGAACAAAACAGTCCCACAAAGCTTCCCCACGCAGAGCGGCGCAGAAGAATATCCAAGATTCCCGGCGCCGCCCCAGTGTCCTCAGCATGCTTCAGACCCGGACCGCGGGGCATCCAGCGAAACCACGGAATCAGCCAGAGCAGGCTCACCAGGCCGAGCACAATAAAAAACGATCGCCATCCAAATCGCGCCATCAGCGTACCCCCCGCGAGCATTCCGAAAGCCGGACCAGATGCCAATCCAGCCGTGATCATGGCATTCGTAAATCCCCGGTGCCCAGCGGGAAAATACTGCGCCATAATTCGTCCATACGCGGGAAACGCAACCGACTCGCCAACGCCCAGTACCAGCCGCACCACAAACAGCGCGGTGAAACCGTGCAGCAGCCCCGTAATACCAGTCGCCGCCGACCAGAGAAAGAACCCCCCTGCCAGCACCCAATTCACGTCGAAGCGGTCCGCCAGCCAGCCGGCGAAGACCTGAGACGCCCCGTAAGTCCAAAAGAATGCCGAGAGCAGCAGCCCGAGCTGCGAGGCGGAAATCCTCAACTCGTCCTTGATCATCGGCGCAGCGATGGAGAGATTGCCGCGATCAACATAGTTGATGAAAACGGAAAGGACCAACAGACCGAGCACAATCTTCAGTGGGCCTGGCAGCTTCTCCACAACCGCGTCGGTCTCCATCCCAGTGTCCATAAGATGTCTCAACGCACTCCTGGCACACAAACCAACTGCTACGCCGAACCAGCCGCCGGCCCGTCCAGCCGGTACGGCTCCGCGGGTGTGCAGTAACTCACAATTCCCGTGACCATAAAATTGATGCAGAACGCCAGGAAACCTGCATTCAAACCATGAAACGGATCTCTTTGGCTCAGCATGAGGACCATAGCCACAGCAAACCCCGTCGCTAGTCCCGCAAACACACCGGGCTGCGTCGCCCGCTTGCTAAACAATCCGAGCACCACGCCCGGAAAGAACTGCGCTACACCCGCATACCCCACCAACAATAGCGATACCAGACTCAGCGAGCTGTGAATCGCCGAGACCAGCGCCGCTGCCGTCACCACCAGCACCGTCACCCGGGCCAGCAGCGCCACTCCTCGATCCGTCATATCCGGCGCAAACAGATCCCGGCAGATGTTCTTGGCAAACAGCGTCGCCGCCGTCAGAATCAGAATTGCCGAAGGCACCATCGCCGTCAGGGCTCCTGCGCCTCCGATCAACCCCAGAAACCAGGGCGAAAATGTTTTCCGCACCAGTGTGAGCAAGGAAAGATCGCCGTTGCTCAGCCCCGGTATCACCATCAATGCCGTCAGACCCACAAACAACATCAGCGGCATGGTAATGCTATACAACGGCATGACCACAGCATTCCGCCGCAGTGTGTCTCCGCTCTTCGCTGTATAGCTCGCGCCAAAATTCTGCGGCCACATGAAGAATCCCACGGCCGTCATGAAAACGGACGAGATATACCACGAATGCCCAAGATTCTTCGTCGCCCCCGGCATCACGAGATGACTCGGGTGAGCGCGAATCACGGCCGTGAACATGGGCCCGATTCCGCCGAAATAGATGTACGGCACGGCGATGCCGACAAAGAGCGCGGCAAATAACAGCAGAATGTCTTTGAGCACGCTCACCCAAGCTACCCCGCGCACTCCGCTAAAAAACACAAAGGCCGCCACCAGCGTAAATGCGCACAGCATCGCCGGAGTGCGCCCAATCGCTCCAAAACTGGCCACTTCCACAATGATCCCCAGGCCGGTCAGTTGCAGTTGCAAATAGGGAACAATGCAGATCACACCCAGCAGCGCCACCAGTGCTGCCAGATACTTGCTGCCATAGCGCACCCGAAAGAAATCCGCCTGCGTCTGCATCCGGTGTTTTCGACCCGCCTCCCAAACTGGCGGCAAGATGTAAAACGACACCAGAAACGCCAACGGCTGGTAGCCCATGATGTACAAGGCCGGACCGCCCCTCGAATATGCCCAGCCGCTGGCCCCCAGAAACGTGAACGTCGTATAGATTTCACCCGCCATCAGCAGCCAAATCAGAATGACTCCAAAGCCGCGGCCGCCGACGGTCCACTGTTCTAAAGTCATCTTGTGACGCGTCCCGGCATAAAACCCAATCGCGGTTCCCACGCCTACAAGGCCGAAAATCATCGTCAGCGCCACGGCGCTCGCACTCATGCGCCACCACCCTCGCGGTGGGGCCGCGCCACGGCGTCGTGCTTTGCCTCAATCCTGTAGGCCCTCCACATGCACAACGGGGTCAGAAACAGCCACGAGATCAGCCAAAAGAAACTAAAGGGAAGGCCTAGCACGCGCGGCTCGATGCGATCCCAAAGCGAAACAGAGAAGCACGTACCCGCAAAAGGGATGAGACCCCAGAGAGCCGCGCCCAGCGCTGGCTTCCTCACGGACGATGTCCTTCCCTTGTCAGTGGGTCACGAATCCTCAGACTCAGCATCAAACCTCCGGCCACCAAATATGCCAGCGCGATGAACCCCAAACTTGCCGTCACACCGTGGGTCCGCATATTGAGAAACCCAATCAGCTTCGGCCCAACAAATCCACCCATCTGCCCCATGGAATTGATCAGTCCAAACGTAGCTGCGGCTGCCGACTCCCCAAGGATCAGCGTCGGCATGGACCAACACACCGGCTGGAACGCAAAGTAGCAACCGCTGCCGAGCAAAACAAACAAGACCGCGAAACGCGCGTCGCTTCGGCTCGCAATCGACAACCCAAACATGGCCCCCGCCGCCAGCAACGGTATGGCTGCATGGAAGCGCCGCTCTCCGGTCTTATCCGAGTGCCAGCCGTTCCACAGCATCCCCGCCACTCCCATCAGCGCTGGCAGAACCAGTAGCGTCGTTACTGTCCGGTCTGACGCTCCCGAAATCCTCTTCACAAATGTCGGGATCCAATACACACTCCCGAGAGAGCCTGAAAGGGCTGCAAACCACGCCGTCGTCAGCAGCAACACTCGTGGATCGCAGAACGCCTGCCCAATCGTGTGATCGCGGACGTTCTTCTTCGCCCGCGCTTCGGCCGCCAATTCCCCCACCAGCCAGTCCCGCTCATCCTCGGGCAACCACCGGGCCTGCGCTGGCCAATCCGTCAAATAAAGAACGGTGACGACTCCAATGACAATCGCCGGCGCCCCCTCCAGAATAAAAAGCCAACGCCATCCCGCCAAGCCTTGCCAATGCACTCCCAGCAAGCACCCTGCGAGCGGAGAACTCACCAGTGACGCCGCCGGAACCGCCGAGTACAAACACGCAATCGCCCGACTGCGATCCCGCACACAAAACCAATGGGTCAAGTACACGATCATCCCCGGAAAGAAGCTCGCCTCCGCCACTCCCAGCAAGAAGCGAATCACATAGAACTGCCCAGCCGTATGGACAAACCCTGTCAAAATCGAAACCAATCCCCACGACACCATAATCCGCGCGATCCACTTGCGAGCGCTCCAGCGCTCGACGATCACAGCACCGGGGATTTCAAATAGCACATAGCCGATGTAAAACGCTCCCACCCCCATCCCGTAGACGCCGTCACTGAAGCCCAGGTCTGCGCTCATCCTCAAATTGGCGAATGAGACGTTGATGCGGTCAATGTAGGCGATGATGTAAAGCAGAAACGCAAACGGCAACAGCCGCCAAGCCACCCTCCGCCGCGCCCGCAGGCCAATGCCGAGCGGTACGTTCCCCATACTCTCTTTGTCCACCGCTCCCCCCCAAGCCATCCCTTCGCCCTAGCCGCCCAACCGAAGCCAAACAAAGTCCCGGAAGCTTAACACGCTTCTGCCAAGCCTTAAATGGGGACGCGCAACTCGAGCCCTTGCTATACTCACGCTTTCGCCTTGCCGGAGAGCCGGATGTCCGACGAACAACTCGTAGCGACGCTGCGCCGGGGCCAGGAACTGGTTGATACCGCCCTCGAGCGGCTCATCCCGCCCGCCACGCAGCGCCCTACGTCGATCCATCAAGCCATGCGCCACAGCGTCTTCGCCGGAGGCAAGCGCCTGCGCCCGATCCTTTGCATGGAAGCCGCCCGCATGATCTCCGGTTCCTTGCCAGAAGGAGTCGCAGACCTGGGCGCCGCTCTCGAGATGCTGCACACCTATTCCCTCATCCACGACGACCTTCCCGCCCTCGACAACGACGACCTTCGGCGTGGCCGTCCAACCTGCCACAAAGTTTTCGGCGAAGCCATCGCCATCCTTGCTGGTGACGCCCTGCAAACCCAGGCCTATGAAGCCTTGGCGAATTTGCCCTGCCCCGCCGAAGCCCGTGTCCAAATCATCTCGGAAATCGCTCGCGGCACTGGCACCATCGAGGGCATGATCGGAGGCCAGGTGGTCGACCTCGAAGCCGAGCGCACTCCTCCGGACGCCGACACGCTGGAATACATTCACCGTGCCAAGACCGCAGCGCTCATCACGTCCAGCCTGGTCAGCGGCGCTCTTTACGCTGGAGCCGACGGCCCGGGCGTCGCTCGCCTGCGCGTTTTCGGCCAATCGGTCGGATTAGCGTTTCAGATCGTCGACGACATCCTCGACATTACGCAAACCTCCGAGCAGCTCGGCAAGACCGCTGGCAAAGACACCGCCGCGGAGAAAGTCACTTACCCATCACTCTACGGCATCGACGAATCCCGTCGCCGGGCCGATACTCTGGTCGAAGTTGCCTTCGCGGCTGTGGAACCGTTTCGCGAGCGCGCGGAATCCTTGGAGGCAGTGGCGCGGTATTTGGTAGAGAGACAGAAATAGGCGGATCCCCGGGTATCGATACCTCAGCAGAGACTGTGGTAAACCTTTAAGGACGGCGATGGAGTTCGCCAGAACTGCCGCAGGCTGGAAGCGGCTGATGACTCCTACCATTCCTCTTGAGGAGATCATTCCATCGTGCTCGATTTTCTGGCGATTTCTCTGGGCGCTATCGTCGGCGCTAATGCGCGTTACTGGATGGGTCGTTCCGCCCTCCGCCTGCTAGGCCCAGTATTTCCCTACGGAACGCTCGCCATCAACGTGTTGGGTAGTTTCGTTCTGGGATTCTTCCTGGTCTGGACCACCCAGCGTGGGATGGTAGATCCCCGCTGGCGTCTTCTGATCGCGGTGGGATTTTGCGGAGGCTTTACCACGTTCTCCAGCTACGCTTTCGAGAGCGTGGCTCTGATGGAACAGGGCCAATGGCTCCTAGTGGCAACCAACATCGTTTCCAACAACCTGCTCTCCCTCGCGGCAATTCTGGCGGGCATGGCTCTCGCTCGGCTGCTGTAGAATTCCGGCATGGCTGTCCAGATCACTCTGTACTTGAATGAAGCCGACCAATGGCACCACAAGCCACTGTATCTCGAAATCCTGAACTTGTTGCGGAAAGAGAATGTGGCCGATGCGGCAGCATTCCACGCCGTGGCAGGATTCACGGGTCGCGCTCGGGTGCAGACCGCGCATCTGGTGGACGTGGGCGGAAAGCTGCCGGTAGTCCTCACGTTCGTGGACACCGATGAGCACGTAAGCCGCGTTCTTCCCACCCTCCGCGAGATGGCCGCGCATCGTCTGATCGTTCGCGAAAATGTAGTCATCGAACAAGGAAGCCTCGACTAGGGCTTTACATAGAAAACTCTCCTTACAACCCCATGAACCCTGACCCCCTCGACATCTTGGCCATTGCAGCCCACCGCGACGACGTAGAACAAACCTGCGGCGGCGCGTTACTCAAAGCCGCCCAGCAGGGCCAACGCACCGGCATCCTCGACCTAACCCAAGGCGAAATGGGCAGCCGCGGCACCGCCGCCGACCGCGCCCGCGAAGCGCAAGAAGCCGCCAAGATCCTGCAAGCCCTATACCGCCGCGCCTTAGACATCCCCGACGGCCGCGTCGAAAACACTTGGGACAACCGACTCAAGGTCGCTCGTATCATCCGTGAAACACGCCCGAGAGTCGTTATTCTCCCGTACTGGCAAGCCCGCCACCCCGACCACGCCACCGCTTCGACGTTGGGGTATGAAGCCTGCTTCCTCTCCGGCTTGAAAAAGCTCCCGATTGAAGGTGAACCCCATCGACCCTTCAAAATCGTTTACGCTTCTCTCTACCACGACGTCCGACCGACGTTCGTCGTCGACATTACTGCCCAATTCGAACAACGCCTACAATCCCTGTTCGCCTACAAATCCCAATATGAGGACCAGAAAGCCGGCACCACCGATTTCCCCGCTCACGCCGAAATCCGCCAGCGCATCGAAACCATGGCCCGCTTCTTCGGCTTGCTGGCCGGCGTCGACTATGCCGAGCCGTTTGTTCAAAAAGAGGTCGGCTTGGTCGAAGATTTGCTGATGATTCCGGTCAAGTCAATCTAGACAATTGTTGAGAATGGTCATCCCTCAGGGTGGCGATCCCCCCTGCCGCTCTCGAGGCACGACACTGAAAGCTTATTCAGCGGGCGATTGCAACCCACGGCTGTTTGTCCCGGGGTGGTTCCAGTTTCGCATGCTCGGCCCCCTGTGCTATCGTTTCCGCGTGAGCGCCTTCAACACGCCGCAGTTCAACCTCGCCGAATACGCAGGGCCTGATATCTGCCAGTACTGCCGCCGGCCCATCTCCGGCACCTACTACCGCGTACGCACTGCCATGGCCTGCCCCGAGTGCACCGACAAACTCCGGGCCGCCATGGCGAAAAGCGACTCTTCCGCCTACCCATTTGCGCTCGTCTGCGGCATGGGCGCAGCCATCGTCGGCATGATCCTCTACTCTGCGTTCACCATCCTCACGGGCTGGATCGTGAGCTATGTTTCCCTCGCCGTTGGTTGGATGGTGGGCACAGCGATCAAGAAAGGCTCCGGCGGCTCCGGCGGACGACGCTACCAGATCACTGCGGCATTACTCACCTACGCTGCCATTTCGATATCCGCTCTACCCACTGGGATCCACTACGCGAGGCAACACCAGCGAGCGTTGCTCCGAGCGCAGACGCTGGGCCGAAGTTTCAGACCAGAAAGGCCGCTCACGCCCGAGCAGTACGACGCCAGAGGGCAAGACTTGGCCGCCAGGCAACGCCAGCTCGAGGACGAGTTTGGCCAACCCCATTCCACCCCTCTTTCCCCCCGTCTGCACCCATCCCCGCCGCCTGCCGATCCTTCGAACCTCGCGGCACATCTGGCCGGCCCTTCCAGTCAAGTCGCAACGCCGCCACAGGCTTCGCCGCCCCAAGTCCTGCAAACGCAGACTGTGCGGACCAACGTTCAGCAGCTCAATTCCGTTGCCTTCGCGCGGCAGTTGTTCTGGCTCACCATCGGATCGCCGCTTGCGCTGTTTTGGCTTGAGGGGCCAACTTTGGGTGCAGTCCTGAATATCGCTATTCTCAGCTTAGGAATCATCTTCGCCTGGCGCATTACCGCCGGAGTGAACCTGGTGATTTACGGACCCTTCGACGCCCCCATGCAGCCAACCCGCTAAGATATAAGCGTGTCCACACTCACCCCGGAACTCATCCGCAACTGCCGCCGCTGCGGCCGCGAACTCAACCTCGGAGCCTTAGCCTGTGACCACTGCCACGCTCTGGTCTACTCCCAGGAACTCGACCGCCTCGCCGACGAAGCCAAAGTTCTGGAAGCCAAAGGCCAGCTTCGCCAGGCCCGCGAACAATGGCTCATGGGGCTGCGCTTGCTCCCTCCCAACTCGACGCAAGCCATCTGGATCACGCAACACGCACGCGACCTGGAGCTGACAAACGCCGACGCCGAAGCTCGGCCAGGCAGCCAAATTCAATCGGCCACCAAACCCGTCCCGAGAGGGGACGATCATTCTTGGGCCAGACGCCTGAGCCCGCTCGGCCCCCTCGCCATCTTCCTGGCCAAAGCCAAGTTCTTCATCAGCGCCCTGCTCAAGCTCAAATTCTTGTTTAGTTTTGTGGCCTTCTTCGGCCTGTACTGGGCGCTTTACGGCGCGACATTTGGCATTGGCTTTGCCGTGCTCATCCTCATCCACGAAATGGGTCACTATATCGACGTCAAGCGTCGCGGCCTGCCTGCCGATTTGCCTGTGTTTCTCCCCGGGTTCGGAGCCTACGTCCGCTGGCAAGCCCTCGGCGTCTCCCTCGAAACCCGCGCCGCCGTCGCCCTGGCTGGGCCGCTCGCAGGATTCCTCGCCTCCCTGGCCTGCGCCGCCGTATGGTGGCAAACTGGCAGCCCGCTCTGGGCCGCCCTCGCGCGCACCAGCGCCGTCCTCAATCTGCTCAACCTGATTCCGGTTCCAATTTTAGATGGAGGCCATGCCGCCCTAGCCCTAGACAAAGGGGAACGCCTCACGGTCTTGGCAACATGTCTAATCCTGTGGCTGTCGCTGGGGGAGAGTTTCTACATCTTTGTAGCGATTGGGGCAGGCTACCAAGCCTTCTTCGCCGGAAATCTTCCGTCCCACCCGAGCGTGAAGACGACCGCCTACTTCGTCGCGGTCCTAACTGCCTTAGGCCTCCTGTTGCGCCTCCTGCCTGGCCACGGCTTCAACGTGCGTTAGTGATTACGCTCGAAAATCACGTTCGAGATCAGGCTTTCAGCGCTATGGTCACGCCATCCCTCAGGGGCAACACCACTGGATAGAAATCTCCCGATGTATAGAGTAGCCGGTTGAACTCCTGAATGCCCAGAGTGGCTTTGTCTCCAGGGGCTGCTGGGGCAGCGGCCTTGCCGCTCCACAGCGTGTTGTCGGTAATAAACAGGCCACCTTTGCGCACGCGGCGCCCAACGACCTTTAGCACACGAGGATAGTCCTGCTTGTCGATATCGTTGAAGACAACGTCGAACTGCTCCTTCTGTTCGGACAAAATCTCGATGGCATCGCCGGTGTGAACCGTGATGCGCGAAGCTACGCCAGCGCGCTCGAAGTACCTGCGAGCTTTCTCGGCGTTCTTGGGGCTGCCATCGGTGTAGTGTACCTGCCCGCCTTCGCCCACCGCGCGCGCCCACCAAATTGTGGAGTAGCCAATGGCAGAGCCCATTTCGAAGACGGTCTTGGCTTGAATCATCGTGGCCAGTAAATGAAAGAGCCGAGCGACCGCTGGCCCCACGATGGGCACGTCATGCGCCGACGCTTCCGCTTCCATTTCTGCGACTACGGCATCGCGCGGGGGCAATACCGAGTAAAGATAGTCGTCGACGCGATCGGTCGTGATGCCGCGGCTGCTCTTCCAATCGCCACGAACTGAGGGCTTGGCTTCAGTGATGATGTCCGGCATGAAATCTCCTCGCAAATAATTTCTGTAACCTGTAATTTTACGAAACGGTCACGCCCGGCGTCATCTCAATGACCTTCACTTCCGGCGCAAGCTTCTGCAATTCATCCGGACGCCCCGTCAGTGGCGGAAATGTCCCGAAATGCATGGGAATCACGAACTTCGGCTTCAGCAGCTTGCACGCATAGGCCGCTTCGCGCGGCGACATCGTGAACAAATCCCCGATCGGCAGCATTACAATCTCCGGCGCATAGAGATCGCGAATGAGGGCCATATCGCCAAACACATTGGTATCTCCCGCGTGATAAATCTTGACGCCGTCTTCAAACTCCATGACGTAGCCGACGGCCTCGCCGCCGTAGATAATCTCGTCGCCGTCGAGGATACCGCAGGAGTGGTCGGCGTGAACCATTGTGACCTTCACTCCTGCAACCGTCTGCGTTCCGCCTTTATTCATCGGCGAAATCTGCTGCGCGCCCTTCTTCTGCATCCACGCGCATAGCTCATAAATGCCGACGATGACGGGCTGGCAGTGCTTGGTGATCGTCACCGCATCGCCAATGTGATCTTGATGGCCATGCGTGCAGAAGAGCGCGTCCACCTTGGTAACGGCCTTGTCGTTCTCTGGGCACATGGGATTGCCCATGACCCAAGGATCGACATAAATCGTCTTGCCAGCCGGCGTCTCGATGCGAAAGCTGGCGTGGCCGAGCCAGGTGAGCCGTACGCCCATCAGGTTCATAGCTGGCTCTGCATCCAGCCGCGATAGCCGCCAGCCAGGGAAATGACGTTTTTGAAGCCCATCTTTTTCAGCATCCACGCCGCCAACGCCGAGCGACTGCCTCCGCCGCAATAGAGAACGATTTTTTTATTCTTGTCGGTCGTCACCTGGTCGATCGTCAGCTCAACAATTCCGCGCGGGATGGTGACGGCGTGCGGAATTATTCCGTTCGCAGATTCCTCGCGCTCGCGAACGTCGATCAAGGCAAAGTCTTCCCCCATTTTCTGCATCACGCGCAGATCGTCGGGAGTGATTTCTTCTATTTCCTGCTTCGCTTCGTTGCAAAGCTGATTGAATTCGGGCAAAGCCATGGTGTCTCCTGAAAATTGGCGAATTGCCATTGTATTGATGTCCTTAAACCTGCTGCAACCATAAGCGGGCGGGTGCGGACGGAACGGTCGGCCCAAGGGCCACTGCGCCCTCCTGGTGAACTGGAAAACAACCTGCCGTTTTCTGCCTGATTGCGGTTAAAATCGAAGCCCATGCCGGACCTAAAGATTCTTGTCTCACGCGAACAGATCGCGACCCGTGTGGCGGAGATGGGCGCGCAGATCAGCAAAGACTTTGCCGGCGAGACCGTCATTCTGGTGGGCGTGCTCAAGGGCGCCACGATTTTCCTCAGTGATTTGGCGCGGCATATCGACCTCGACTGCACGTTTGATTTCATTGGTGTCTCGAGCTACGGGGCGCGGCCCACGCCCGATCAAGAGCTGCTCGGAGGCTGGGATTCGACAGGCGAGGTACGTGTGACGAAAGATGTAGATCAGTCGCTGGCGGGCAAGAACGTAATTCTTGTGGAAGACATCCTGGATACGGGCTTGACGCTGACGCGACTGCGCCAAATCTTGCTAGGGCACAAGCCGAAAACGTTTCGCATCGCTTCGCTGCTGGATAAGCCTTCGCGCCGAAAGATGCCAATCACGGGCGACTATATTGGCTTCGCCATTCCCGATGAATTTGTGGTGGGCTACGGACTCGATCATGCTGAGCGCTACCGCAATTTGCCAGACGTTTGTACCCTTGCGCCGTAACGAGAGAGCTTCCCTGCTTTCCGGCGGCGAATCGTGCCGCGCAAACGGCTGGTATCATGGAAGATTGTGACCTCGACTTCAACACAATCTGTGACGACCGCTCCTGGCGTACCGTCTGGCATGCCGCCTTTGGACCGGCTGCTCCTGGAAGTGGCGGACGTGGTCAACACCACGCTCGACCTCGACACCACTCTGCGGCGGGTGGCGGAAGTGGTGCGGAAAATCGTAGATTTTGAGATTTTCGCCATCCTGCTACTGAACGAGAAAAATCAGGAACTCTACATCAAGTTCTCCATGGGCTATTTGCCGGAAGTGGCGGAGCGGGCGCGGGTTCGCTTGGGGGAAGGCGTGACCGGACTGGCGGCGGAGCGGCGCGAGGCGGTACTGGTCAACGACACAACGACATCGGCGCACTACATCGATGCGGTACCCAATGTGCGATCGGAACTGGCGATGCCGCTGATTGTGAAGAACAGAGTGATTGGCGTGATCGACATTGAATCGCCGCAGCCGAATCACTTCACGGAAGAGCACAAGCAGGTTTTGACGCTGATCGCCTCACGCGTGGCCGTGCATATTGAAAACGCGCGGCTGTATACGCGCACCAGCCGACAGGCAAAGTCGCTGCTCTTGCTGAATGAGATTGCGCGCGAGTTGACGTCGATCCTCAACTTGGATGATTTGCTCAAGCGCGTCGGCGAGTTGCTCAACCGCGTGCTGGACTTCCAGATGTTCAGCATTCTGCTGGTGGATGCGTCTGGCGAAAAATTGCAGCACCGGTTTGCGCTACGCTACCAGGAAAACATTCAACTGAAACACGACGTTCCCATGGGCCGCGGGCTGGTGGGGCTGGCGGCGCAGACGCGAGAAGCGGTGCTGATACCGGATGTGAAGAAGGATCCGCGCTACATTCCGCTGAATCCCGAGACGCGATCAGAGTTGGTGGTGCCGCTGATTTACAAAGATCGGCTGATCGGCGTGCTGGACCTGGAACACGTCAGGCGGAACTTCTTCAACGAAGAACACAAGCGCACCATGACGACGCTGGCGGCGCAGATCGCCATCGCCATTGAGAACGCACGCCTGTATCAGGAGATTGCGCGGCAAGAAAAGCGCCTGGAGCGGGATCTAGCGCTGGCGCGGGAGCTGCAATTTCGGTTACTGCCGCCTTCGACGCCGAAACTGGCGAATTTGGACGTGGCGGCGCGGTCGATTTCGGCAAGGCAGATTGGCGGGGATTTCTACGACTTCCTGAACTATTCGGCGGGGCGAACGGCGTTTGTGATTGGCGACGTGAGTGGCAAGGGCGCGCCGGCGGCAATCTACGCGGCGCTGGTGAGCGGCATCCTGCGCTCGCATGCTCCGATGGAGCCGGGCGCGGCGGAAATGCTTTCGGCGATCAATCTATCGCTCGGTGAACGGCGGATTGAAGCGCAGTTTGTTTCGATTATCTGCGCCGTCTGGGACGACCAGCGCAAAACGCTGCTGCTGGCGAACTCGGGACTTCCCCGCCCCGTGTTCTGCAGGAACGGCAACGTGCAGATCATTGAGGCAACGGGGCTGCCGCTGGGCTTGTTTGAAGAAGCGGACTACGACGAGTTTACGTTTCAAGCTAAGCCAGGCGACTTGTTTGTCTTCTTCAGTGACGGGATTCTGGATGCGACGGGGAAGAAAGGCGAACTTTTCGGACGCGAAGGCGTCGAAGCCATCATTGCCAGGTCCGGCGACAAATCCGCGGCGCAGGTGGTGGAAGCGATCACGGTGGCGGTGGAGGCATATTCCTCTCCCGGGGATGCATTCGACGACGAGACCGTCGTGGTTCTCAAAGTAAAAGATACACCTAAGCAGAAATGAAACGTCCCGCTGGGCAGGAAGACCTTCGGCCGCCGGGTTTTGCCTATCGTGCCGGCGTGTTGCATTGCGAGGGGAAAGACCTTCGCGCGCTCGCCGACGCTTACGGCACTCCTCTTTACGTCTATTCCGCGACAACGATCCGGGACCGCACGCGTACTCTGGATGCGGCGTTCGCGGGATTTCCGCACACGCTTTGTTATGCAGTCAAAGCAAATTCCAATCTGAGCTTGTTGCGGCTGTTTGCGCAGCTTGGGTGCGGGTTTGATGTGGTTTCCGGCGGCGAGTTGGAGCGCGTTCTGCGGGCTGCGCCCAGAGCGGCGAAGAAGGTTGTGTTTTCCGGTGTGGGTAAGACGCGCGAGGAAATTGAGCTGGCATTGCGGTCGGGGATTTTACTCTTCAACGTCGAAAGTCCTGCGGAGCTAGAGGTGCTGTTCGAATGCGCCTCGCGGCTGCGGAAGATGGCACGGGTGGCAGTACGCGTGAATCCGGATGTCGACGCGAAGACGCATCCGTACATTTCGACCGGGTTGCGGAAGCATAAATTCGGGATTGCCCTCGAAGAGGCGGCCGGGTTGTATGCGAAGGTGACGCGGCAGAAGTACACGCAAGTGGCTGGCGTGAGCGTACACATTGGGTCGCAGATCACTTCGGTGTCGCCGTTTGGCGAGGCCATGCAACGTGTGGCGGCAATGGTGAAGGAGTTGCAGTCGTCGGGGCATGATATTCGCTACGTGGATGCCGGCGGCGGGTTGGGAATCTCGTATGAAGGGAAAATGCGGAACTTTGCTGCGCAGGCTCGGCGCTATGCGCAGGCGGTTGTGAAGCCGTTGCGCGAGCTGGGCGTGCATCTGTTGCTGGAACCTGGGCGCGTGCTGGTTGGTCCGAGCAGCGCGCTCTTGACGTCCGTTATTTACAACAAGACGAATCGCGGAAAGCGGTTTGTGATTGTAGATGCTGGCATGAACGACCTGCTGCGTCCAGCGTTATATGGGGCGGAGCATGAGATTGTTCCGGTGGTACAGGATGCTTCGCGTGAGCGAGCAATCGTCGATGTTGTTGGGCCGGTGTGCGAGTCGGGAGACTTTTTGGCGCGGGGTCGGGAGCTGGCGGCCGTTGGCGAGGGAGAGCTTTTGGCGGTGCTGGATTCTGGGGCTTATGGGACGGTGCTGGGGTCGAATTACAACACGCGCCCGCGTCCGGCGGAAGTTTTGGTGGATGGGGTGCGGGTGAGAGTGATTCGGCGGCGGGAGACGTTTGAGGAGATGGTGCGGGCGGAGGAATAGGGGTTTGTTTCGCTCGACCTTTCAGCGTCTGAGGACACTGTCCCGAAGCACCGTTTGTGGCACGCCTTTACGACCTTCCGCCCGCACGTGCGGAGACGCCCGTGGTTCCATCATCTTTGCTTGCAGCCGCCCCTTGTCCTTTGGGTAATGGTTACGGTAACGCCACGTTTGAGCCACGCACTAGCACGTTCGAACTGTTGTTGAACCTTCATTCTCTTGCTAACTTCGGGACAACGAACCACCTCACCCCCACGGTGGTCGTTGAATAGGGGGAGTTATGAGAGCTCTCAACCTGATGTACGTCGCCGTAGGGTTTGCCGTAGCACGCTGGATTTTCCAGCGCAAATCGGAGCCGGTACTGGCGACGGACCCTGTACAAAGATTTCGCACCTCTGGCCTGCTGTAAATGTGACCTGCTGGGCGCGCGTGAGCCCCGTTGCTCGCCGCTTCGCTACACGCGCGTCCCGGTCGCATTCCCTTCCTGAAGTAAACCCCTGAATTTGTCGATCGTGCGTCGCCGTCCGCGCATTCGCCTCTGCGCCCAGCCTGCGTCCCCTTTGTTCGCGGGCAGGAGTGTCCGGGCCTGCGATAAGCACTTGGTTACTTTGGTGGGTTACCTGGACTTACGTTCCGGTCACAGGCGGCGCCTCTGCCGCAAAATAGTAAGGAGACCGCTGTGAAGACCTGCCGAATCCAATTCGTGGTGTTGCTGCTGGCCGCGAGTGCCTGGGCGCAATCCGATGGGGATACGCCGCTGGGCGATGTTGCGCGAAATATTCGCAAAGCGAAGGTCACAACGAAAGCAGCGGACGTGCGGGTCGACAACGACAATATTTCCAAGATAGTGGAGAATTCGGAAGCGCGGCGCATGATGTCGGCGCCGCCGGCACTTTCGTTTGGCTTGGGCCCGGTACTGCCGGGGAATCCCGTGGCGGCGCCGGATGTGAGTTGCAGCCTGTCGTTCTCGGCGCGAGGAATTCGGCTGACGGACGCACTGGGGCCGGCACCGGTGAAAGCTAAGGACGACAAGGTTGACAGAGACCCCAAGACCGCGGACGACAAGGTACCACCCAGTGAGTTGACCAAATTGGAAGGGCCCGCGACGATCATTGGCGATTCGTTACAGCTCTCGGTGTTCAACGGGACATCTTGGCAGATTGAAGAAATTACGGTGGGGCTAACGATTTTGCGGCATCCCTCTCAGGCAACATCAGCTGCTCTCGAGACTGGAGCGCGCGTGGTGCCGGCTGGCTCGGTACAGATTGTGGCGAAGCGGTCGGATCTGTTGCTGATCTATCACTTCAAGGGGACGGCAGCTCCGAATAGCCGAGCGACGTTCACCGAGCCGCTGGGGACTACGCTGGGACCCGAGCAGGAATGGCATTGGGCGATTATTGAGGCTAAGGGAACGGTGAAGACTAGATCGCTTGCTGCTCCAGCGTCGAAGGGCACGCCATAGAGTCTTCCTAAGACCTCCAGACTCCCTGCACCCAAAGCGCGCGGGCGAGGACGTCCGTGCCCCGTCGACTTAAATTATTGAGTAACGTTTTCTGCGCGGCCGGTCTTCAGGCTCTGAAAAGCGGCATCGAGGATCTCTTGGTTTCGCAACCCTTCGGCAGCTGGAACTGGAAATTCAGTACCGTCTTGGAGCGCGGCGGCGAAGGCATCCACTTGCAGCCCGTAGGCTTCGGCGTTGGAGACAGTTGTAGTGGATGTTTTGTCGCCCTGGCGCAGGCAGAGTTCGATGGGATGGTCGACCGTCAGCCCGTTGTTGGCGTGCAACACGCCCGTTTCGCCGACGACTTCGAGGGGCGTGCGATAGTCGGCGCGGGTGGAAACGATGACGGTGCCGAGAGTGCCGCGGGAGAATTCGAGAGTGATGGCAGCGGCGGCTTCGACGGGTGCGGAGCGGTCATCGGAAACGGCGCGACCGGTGACGCGAACGACTTCATCTTGCAGGACGAAGCGGAGCGTGTCGATGCAGTGCACGCCGACATCCGCGATGGGGCCGCCAGCCGCTAACGACGGGTCGGTAAGCCATGCGCGGCCGTGGTTTTGGGCGGAGTAACAGAACTCCGAGCGGGCGTAGACGGGGCGGCCGATGGCGCCGGCCGCGATTTGATCGCGGAACCAGCGCGTACTGTGCTCGAAACGGAAGATTTGGGCGACGCTGAGGAGCAGATTGGCAGAACGGGCCGCGGCGATCATCTGGCGCACTTCGGCCGCGTTCATGGCCATGGGCTTTTCGCATAGCACAGGCTTACCGTGGGCGAGAGCGGTGAGGGTGTCGGGCAGGTGCAGCGAGTCCGGCGAGGTGACGAGGACAGCATCGACTTCGGGAGAGGCACAGAGGTCGCTAACAGAATCGAAGGCGAGCAGGACCTTATATTGGGCGGCGGAGATTCGAGCTTTCTGGAGATTTCGGCGTTGCAGGGCGGTGACCTTGCATTGCTTCGACAAGGCAAATCCGGGCATGAGCCGGCGGTCGCCGTGGAGGCCGAACCCAACAATACCAAAACGAATCATGAAAGCCCTGTCCTTGTTGCGACGGTTGGCAAAATCGGGCGCCGCAGAGAAGAGTTTACAATCGCTGGCATGAATTCGATACAAGGGAAAGTTGCGCTGGTGACTGGAGGCGCGCGGCGGTTAGGGCAAGCAAGCGCGCTAGCACTGGCAAAAGCCGGGGCCGACGTGGTGATTACTTACCGCGAATCGGCCACGGACGCGCGTCGGACGGTGGAGAAGCTAAAGGCCCTAGGCTCGAAGGCGCTGGCACTCCCGTGCGACGTGACTAGCGAAGTGAGCGTGCGGAGCATGATTCGCGCGATCATCGACCAGTACGGACACCTGGATATTCTCGTCAACAACGCGGCCAACTACGAGGCCGTCGCCTTTGACAGGATCACGCTGGCGCAGTGGGATGCGATTTTTGCTACGAATGTGCGCGGGCCGTTTTTGGTGTCGCGCGAGGCGAGAAAGGCCTTGAGCAAGAGTCAGGGCAAGATCATCAACATGGGATCCCTGGGTGGACTGCGGCCGTGGGCGGATCATGCGCACTACTGTTCGTCGAAAGCGGCGCTGCACATGCTGACGCGAGTGATGGCGAAGGCGCTGGCGCCGAAGATTGCGGTGAACGCGGTAGCTCCAGGCATGATCAATCTGGGCGAGAAGGCTGCGGAAGACTTTATGCGCCGGATGGCCCGCAAGACTCCGATGCTGCGCAATGGAAAGGCGAGCGACATCGCGGACGCGGTGCTCTTCTTCGCACAGGCCCCGCACTTTATCACGGGGCAAATCCTGGCGGTCGATGGCGGGCTGGAGTGGAGCTGATCGCGCAGCGTTTTCAACAGAAGCGTGCAAAACCTTGTGGAAAAACTCCGAACGACAGCACTAAGGTTTTTGTTAAACGACTCTTACACAGATTGCACTGGGATGAGTGCTGCCACTCTTGGGCTACGAACTTCTGATGAAGACCCGCCTCGATAAACTTCTGGTCAACCGGGGCCTTACGGCGTCACGAGAACGGGCGCAGGCAATGATCCTCGCCGGCAAGGTTCTAGTTGAAGAACAAAAGATCGAGAAAGCGGGGGCGCTCGTCGGCGAAAATGCCGTAGTTCGGCTGTTGGGCGAAGACTTGCGTTATGTTAGCCGCGGGGGTTTGAAGCTGGAGCGGGCTCTGGATCATTGGAAATTGGACGTCGCTGGGAAGAACTGCCTGGACATCGGGGCATCCACGGGCGGATTTACGGACTGCCTGCTGCAGTACGGCGCGGACCACGTTACGGCAATCGACACTGGGTACGGGCAGATTGCAATGAAGTTGAGACAAGATGGGCGCGTGCGGCTGGTGGAGAAATGCAACGCCCGGCTGCTGACGCGAGAAGCGCTCGGAGAATTGGTGGATCTGGTGGTAATTGACGTGTCGTTTATTTCTGCGACTCTTGTGTTGCCGCCGGTAGTTGCATCGGCATTTCCCGAGAATAGCGCGGGCCGCTTCGCCATTGTTCTGGTGAAGCCGCAGTTTGAAGTTGGGCGGGAACTGGTGGGCAAAGGCGGAATTGTGCGGGACGAGGCGGCGCAGCTCGCGGCCGCGGAGAAGATTCGTGGGTGTGCCGTTGAATTGGGCGCGAAGACTACCTATGTGATCGAATCGCCAATCCTGGGGGCTGAAGGCAACCGGGAGTTTCTGCTGTA
>Ga0137418_10000526_pt1 | contig 34638 bp, 28 predicted proteins | sample CZODoug3_1_2_16f_FD_122242 | JGI IMG/M metagenome (GOLD analysis project Ga0137418, IMG submission 122242) | Vadose zone soil fungal communities from Angelo Coast Range Reserve, California, USA - CZODoug3_1_2_16fungal (Hybrid Assembly) | ecosystem: Environmental > Terrestrial > Soil > Vadose... | reverse complement strand
TCCAGAGGAGGTGTTGGACATTCTTGATATGATCGCTGAGCCGGCTCCAAGGATTGGAACGGAGGCGGAAGCCAGAGAGGCATTGACGCCATGAATCGTACCGTTCTTGCTTTGCTATTTGCAGTCTGTTCGGCAGCGTGTCTTTTTGCGCAGATGGGAAATATGAAAGCGCCGACGTTTACGAAAGATGTCGCGCCGATCCTACAGAAAAACTGCCAAAGCTGCCATAGACCGGGCGAGGCTGCTCCCTTTTCGATGCTGACCTATGAAGAGACGCGGCCCTGGGCGGGAGCCATGAAGCTGGCCGTGCGGGAGAAACGGATGCCACCCTGGTTTGCCGATCCTCAGGTTGGACATTTCGCCAATGACAGGGCGCTGTCTCAAAAAGACATCGATACCATTGTGGCTTGGGCGACCGCCGGCGCGTCTAAAGGCGACCCTAAGGACATGCCCGCTCCTGTGAACTTTGTGGAGGGATGGGGCATTCCGAAACCGGATATGGTTTTTCAGTTGCCCAAAGAATTCTCTGTCCCGGAATCGGGGATGGTTGAGTACCAATACGCCATTGTGCCCACCGGCTTCACGGAAGATAAGTGGGTTCAGGCCGTAGAAGTCCGGCCAACCGAGCGCTCCGTGGTTCACCACATCATCGCGTATATTCGTGAACCCGGATCCAATTACTTTAAGGATCGAAAACCAGGAGTCTTCTTCGAAGCCGTTCCCGCCAAACTGGATCAGGACGTTGACACCAGCGCCCTGCCCAGCGATTTCCTGGTTGGCTATGCTCCAGGTCAGCCGGCGGAGATCTTACCGGTCGGCGAGGCGAAACTGGTGAAAGCCGGTTCCGACATTGTGTTCGAGGTTCACTACACACCCAATGGCAAGGCCGTGATGGACCGTACCAAACTCGGTTTGGTTTTCGCCAAAGAGCCCCCGAAAAAACGAGTCCAAACTTTGTCGGCGAGCAATGGCACTTTCAAAATTCCTCCCGGCGACCCCAACTACCGTGTGGAGGCTTCGTTTGAAATACGCAAGGAGGTGATATTGACCTCGATTCATCCGCACATGCATACCAGGGGAAAGGATTTCGAATATCGCGTGGTGTTCCCGAGTGGTGAGACGCGGACGATCCTGCGCGTGCCGCAGTACAACTGGCACTGGCAGCTTTGGTACAACCTCGACGAGCCAATTGTGCTGCCCCCAGGGGCTCGGATTGAATGCACTGCGCATTTCGACAATTCGCCGAACAATCCCGAGAATCCAGACCCTACGAAGACGGTAATTTGGGGTCAGCAGAACTGGGATGAGATGATGGTCGGCTTCTTCAACCTGGTTTACGACCCGCGGCTATCTCCCAAAGACCTGTTACCGGAAAAGAAAGACGTTGTGAAGAGTAAGGCTTCAGAGGCGGGTAAATGACGCCGCAAACTGATAAGGTAGACCCTCGGACAACTGCACTATGAAGATTGCCCCTCGCACACTTGTGATCATCGCTGTCCTTAGTGCATTTTCCACGGCTCGATCTGCCCCGCCGCAGAAGAAACACATCCTGGTCATCGGGGAAGAGAAAGGATACCGGCACGAATCCGTATCGCACGCTATGGCTACCATCGAACGTCTGGGGACCGAGACCGGCTTGTGGGATTCCACGATCCGCACCGACGCCGAGGCGTTGACCAAGAAAAAACTCGAGTACAACGCCAAGAATCTCGCCGACTTCGATGCCGTGTTGTTTTTCACCGGCGGGGATCTTGGAATGGACGCCCAGCAAAAAGCTGACTTCCTGTCCTTCATCCATGAGGACGGAAAGGGTTTCATCGGCATTCATAGTGCGGCAATTACTTTTGTCGACTGGCCAGAGTATGGCGAGATGATCGGCGGCTATTACGATGAGCACCCCTGGGGAACCTTCGACGCCCCCATCATCGTGGAAGACCCGGCATTCCCCGGAATGCAGCAATGGCCAAAATCCTTCGTGCTGCGTGACGAAATCTATCAGATGAGGAACTATTCGCGGGACAAAGTCCGTGTGCTCATGCGACTTGATGCGGCCAAGATCGACATCGGAAGTAAAAACGTCCATCGTACCGATCGCGACTTCGCCGTCACGTGGGCCAGGATGTACGGCAAGGGACGCGTGTACTACACGACGCTGGGACACCTCGAAGACAACTGGGACAAACCGGAATTCCGGAAGATGCTCATCGAAGCCATCAAGTGGGCAACTGGGATCACCAGTGCAGACACAACTCCGCGCCCTTTGCCTCGCGGTCAGTAAACGGGTAGCCGGACAGCCCCTACCGGGGGACTCGACAGTCAATGATTGCTTCAGAAAACGCCGCCAATAACAGTATGTCTCGCAGAACCTTCGGCAAGCTCGCCCTGGGATTGGTCGCGTCGGCGGTGCCGCTGCATGCGTCCAGTAAACTCGACGTAGGCATTGGCACGTACAGCTATCACAACTTAACTCTCGATGACATGATCGCCCAACTCAACGCTCTGCACATATCCGAGATTGAGATGTCCCGGGGCGAATTCATGGTCATGAACCATCCCCACGATGATCTGTTCCACTCAGCCCGAACCAAGCTGGATCGCGCCGGGATTCGCTGCGTCTCCTATTACAGTGCGACCATCAAAGACGGTCAGGATCTCGAGAATGCGCTGCGCTTCGCCAAAATTCTGGGATCGCGAAATGTCAGCGGCGATGCCACCGGCGACATCCTCACCCGCATTGATCAGGGTTGCTCCCAGGAAGGTTTGACCTTCGGTATCCATAATCATTTCTTCAAAGGAACGAAATTCGCGTACGAGAGCCCGGAGGATGTTCTCCGAGCGTTGGCGGGACTCTCGAACAGGGTTGGCGCCACCGCGGACGTTGGACATTTCGCATCCTGCGGCTACGATACCGTCGACGCCATCCGCAAACTAGGTCCTCGCCTGAAACTCGTGCACCTTAAAGACGTTGAGGCTTCCGGCGGCGAAATCAATGTGTTGCTGGGAAAAGGGATCTCGAAGATTCCTGAAGTCATGCGGGAACTGCATCGCCAGAATTTCGCTCACCTGATCGCGATCGAATATGAAAATGAAGGCGACGTGAACCGCGACATGAAAGCGGACGTGGAATTTGCCCGAAAGTTTGCCTAGGAGCAGACGCTTCCTGAATCACTCGTAGAACTCTTCACTTCCGGAGCGCCTCAGTCCAGTTCAAGACGATGCGGATGGGCGAGGGTTCGGGCGGGCCGGCGCGGCGCAAAACCAGGAAGCGAGCGGGAGTGGGACCCGGGGCGAATCCGAAAACATCGGCGGTGCGCATGGGCAGCGGCTGAGGCGTGCCGAATTGGAATGACTCGGTGTTCTGGATGGGAACGGCCATAATCTTGTCGGCGCTGAAGAAATACAACTCCTTCCCGTCACTGCTCCACGAAAGCCCGCTGCTAACCCGGTCGACGCCACCGCTCGAGACCTGCCACTTGCCGCCCGGACCGGGAAAGGCGGTGACGTACACCTCGTACCGGCCGGACTCGTCCGACACGTAGGCCAGCCACTTGCCGTTGGGGGACAGTCTGGGTGACAGCTCCGACGCGGGCCCCTGCAGGAACTTCGTAAGCTTGCGGTCTCCTTTAAGATCCACGAAAAAGATGTCTTCCCGGGTCTTGTTCTCCTGCACATCCCCGAACAGGTAGCGGCCATCGCGGGACCAATCGTTCAAGATCATCCAGGTGGGCGTGTCGGCAATCGTCTCCTGCGCTCCCGAGCCGCTGACCGACTGAGTCCACAGCTCGCCGCGAGCGCCCCCAACATTGGCACCTACCGCCAGAGCATTTCCGTCCGGCGAAAAGGCATAGCTGACCTGGGGCGAATCCGCGAAGGTGGCGCGCGAGGACGAGTTGTGCTGGAGGTCCGTAATCCAAACGTCGAAGCGGAGGGAATCCTTGCCGGCGCGCGCAAGGGCGAGTTTGCTGCCGTCTGGAGAAAACCTAGGATCGAGGTAAATGCCGGGCTCGCCAACCTTCCCCATCTCGCGGCCGTCGCGGTCCACCCAGGTCGGTTGCATGGGCGTCTGCACGCTCTTGCGATACAAGAGCACGCCGGTGGGAGAAGCGGAGAAATACGCCGCGTCCCGCGCGTTCCAGTAATCCACCTTTTCGGCGATAGGGATGGGGTTTCCGGTCAGCTTGAGCCCGGATGCGTCGAAGAGCTGCGCGACCAGGTTAGCGTCCTTCAGGTAAAGCAGGAAGCCACCTGAGTACTGCACGTTCGACGCGCGTTCCACGACCAGCTTTGGTTCCTGCCCCTTCAGCGATCCGGCATACAGGCTCCCGGCGGTGGCAGTGCTGGCAGGTTCGCGCGCAATGAAGAGGAAGTGTTCTCCATCGGGAAGGAAGTAGGGGTTGCGGTGCGTCCACCCGGGCTTGGCCTGGGTCAGCTTTTCCGGCGTGCCCCCGCCTTCGGAGACGCGGTAGAGTGACTCGGTGATGTTGGGCGTGAAGATGATCGTTCCGTTCGCACTCCAGCTACCGCCGCGCCCCTCGGGCGCATCGCAAAGGATCTGGATCGGCCCGCCGTCCACTGACACTTTGCGCAGCTTGCCGCTGGAGAAGAATGCGAGAGCGTGACTGTCGGGCGACCAGAACGGGAAGATCGACTCCTCGGTACCCTCCAGCACTTCCGTCCGCCCGGTCGCCATATCTCGCATCCAGAGCCGGGAGCCTTTGGGGTCGCCGGCGGTGAACGCAAGTTTTCTCCCGTCCGGCGAAATGGCGGCCGGGCCCCGCACGGTGTCGGTGAAATGCTCCCGCGGGAGGGTTAATCTCGGCCGCGACCGTCCGTTGCGCCTGCCGGACCTCGCTGCTGAGCAGCAGAGCGAGAACCGCCGCAGCGATGGCTGCCACCCAGCCCGCAACCATCGCAGCCGCCAGGATTTTCTGCCGGCTCTTTCGTTCCGAGACCACCACTGCCGGAGCGCCCACCTGGCTGCCGCCAGCCGTGATCCACTGCAATTGCAGTTTCAGGTCGTGCGCATTCTGAAAACGCTGGTCCGGCTCTTTCGCCAGGCAAATCCGCACCAGGTGCTCCAGCGCAGGAGGCGTGAGAGGCTGGACCGCTGAGATCGGATCCGGGTCCTTCTCCAGGACAGCGCTGGCCACCGAGAGCTGGCTCTTGCCTTGAAAGGCCCTTTTGCCGGTGAGCATCTCGTACAGCATGGCGCCGAAGGCAAAGATGTCGCTGCGCACATCAGCTTCTTTCCCTTGAATCTGCTCCGGGCTCATGTACTGCATGGTACCCACCACGGTTCCTGCAACCGTGACCGGGGAATCCACACGGGCAACGGTGGCCACCGCTGAGAACGCAGGTGCGGCAGGCTGCGTGCCTGCCCCCAACGACTGCAGCTTGGCGAGTCCGAAGTCGAGCAACTTTGTGGTCCCGCCTTTGGTCAGCATCACGTTCCCGGGTTTCAAGTCACGGTGCACGATGCCGCTGCGGTGCGCTTTGTCCAGCGCGTCGGCGACTTCGATTCCAATACGCAGAATTTCGTCCGGCGTTAGCGGCTTGCGTGCCAAGCGCGTGGCCAGGGTCTCGCCCTCCAGGTACTCCATCACCAAAAAGTCGACGCCATCCTGACGGCCGACGTCATAGAGCACGCAGATATTAGGGTGTTGCAGGCCCGAGATGGTCTTGGCCTCGCGCTCGAAACGGGTTCGGAACTCCGGGTTCTCACTTAAGTGAGAAGGAAGGACTTTGATCGCGACCTCGCGGTCGAGCCTCGTGTCCCGTGCGCGATACACTTCTCCCATGCCGCCGGCGCCGAGCGGCGTGACGATTTCGTAGGGGCCGAGTTTTGTACCAGAGGTGAGGGCCATCCGCGCGCCACTATAGTCTCACGGAAACGCGGTGCCGCGGAGCCGACGATTCCGGGCGGCTTGTCGGCAAACTGGAATGTGAGGTGCTTCGAAGTTCCCACAAGAGCGGAGTGAGGAACACGGACCGCTTGAGCGGGCGGGCTTGCGCCCTTCTGCAGTGCCCCCCTAGAAAAGTCGGGAATCGGTCATTTACTATGGCGATCAGATCAGAAGTTGCAGAGATGGCCGCAACCACCGAAACCAATCTGGAGAATAACCTCGGGCACGCCGAGAGAGCGGCTGGCCCTTGCGTGTTCGTGCTGTTTGGTGCGGCTGGAGATTTGACCAAGCGCAAGCTGGCACCTGCGCTCTTCAATTTGGTGAAGGCAAAGCTGCTGTCCGACAACTTCGCGGTAATCGGCGTTTCAGTCGACGACTTAAGCCTGGAAGAGTTTCGCAGCCAGGTTACCAGTTTCCTGCCGGTCGGAACTGACTCAGCGGACACCTTGGAGTGGTTCCGGAAGCGGCTGTTCTACGAGCGCGGCGATTTCGCGGATCCCGATACATTTACGAAACTCCGGGAACGGCTGGCTTCGCTAGACGGGGAGCAACACACGGAGGGCAACTATCTTTTCTATCTGGCCACCGCACCCAAGTTTTTTTCGCAGATCGTGCTGCAGTTGGGAGCAGCCGCCCTTTCGCGGCAGGAGAATGGACGTTGGCGCCGGGTGGTAATCGAAAAGCCGTTTGGACACGATCTGGACTCTGCTCAGGCGCTGAACCGCGATATCAAGAATGTGCTGCAGGAAAATCAGATCTATCGCATCGATCACTATCTGGGCAAAGAGACGGTGCAGAACATCATGGTCTTCCGGTTCGACAATGCTATTTTCGAGCCCATCTGGAACCGGCGGTACGTTGACCATGTGCAAATCACGAATGCCGAAACCGTAGGAGTGGAGCGGCGCGGCGGGTACTTCGATACGGTGGGGACATTGCGCGACATGGTCCCCAACCATGTGATGCAACTGCTCAGCCTAACCGCGATGGAATCGCCGGTATCTTTTCAGGCGGACGCAGTACGTGATGAGCAGGCTAAGGTTTTGCATGCGATTCAACCGCTGAGCTCGGACGACGTTTTGCAGCGCAGCGTGCGCGGCCAGTATGGCCCGGGACTGCTGGCTGGGGAAAAAGTATCGGCTTATCGGGCGGAACCAGGGGTCTCGCCGGAATCGCGCAGTGAGACGTTCGTGGCCCTGAACCTTAATATCGATAATTGGCGCTGGGCGGGAGTGCCATTCTATTTTCGGACGGGCAAGCGTCTGGCGCGGCGACACACGGAGATCGCCATCCAGTTCAAACGTATGCCGTTCGAACTGTTTCGCAACGCTCCCTTTCACAAGCTGCACACCAACACGTTGGTCATCCAAATCCAGCCGGTGGAAGGAATTTCGCTGAGCTTTGGAGCGAAGGTTCCAGGGCCTCTGCTTCGGGTTGGGTCGGTGGACATGAGTTTTGAATACTCCAAGTATTTCGGAGCCGACGCCTATACCGGCTACGAGGTTTTGCTGTATGACTGCATGATCGGAGACGCCACTCTGTTCCAGCGCGCCGATATGGTCGAGGCTGGTTGGACAGTGGTCGATCCAGTATTGGACGTGTGGAGAGCGCTGCCTCCGCGCAAGTTTCCCAATTATGCATCCGGCAGCTGGGGGCCAGCGGAGGCCGATCACTTGCTGGAAGTTGATGGCCGCCAGTGGAGGAAAATTGAACCATGATTCTTGCAGGTGAGATCGGCGCCACGCGCACCCGGCTGGCCGCTTTCGAAACCGAAGGCAACCAGCTGCAATGCGCAGTTGAAAAGACCTACATGAGCCAGCAGCACGACGGATTAGCCGGCATTCTTGCTGACTTCATAAAAACCGAAGGCATACCTGTTCACAGCGCATGCTTCGGCGTGGCCGGGCCGGTGCGAGCCGGACGAAGCAAGATTTCCAACCTGCCCTGGGTCCTCGATGCCCGCGAAATAGCCAAGCAACTCAGACTGAATTCGGTTGGACTGCTTAACGATCTGGAAGCGTACGCTTATGGAATCGATGGCCTGGAATCAAAAGACTTCATCACGTTGAGCGAGGGCGCGGAAGGGGCTGAAGGCAACCGCGCCGTCATCTCGGCCAAAACCGGACTGGGGATGGCGGGGCTGTACTGGGATGGCTTCCGGCATCATCCTTTTGCCTGCGAAGGGGGACACGCCGACTTCGCGCCCAGGAACGATCTGCAGATGGAATTGCTCGCCTACCTGCAGAAGAAGTACGGCCGCATCAGCTGTGAGCGAATTCTCTCCGGGCCCGGGATCAAGAACATTTACGACTTTCTGAGAGATACGCACAAAGCCGAGGAGCCGGAATGGTTGCGAACCCAGATGAGCGCCGCGCCCGATCCTCCGGCGCTGATCTCGCAGATGGCATTGGAGGCTAAGTCCGAGATCTGCGATCAGACCTTGTCGATTTTCGTCAGCGTGTTCGGCGCGGAGACTGGGAACTGCGCGCTGAATTTCATGTCCACGGGGGGGATCTTCATCGGGGGCAGCATTGCGACAAAGATCATACGCAAGATGAATGATCCCGTGTTCCTGGAATCCTTCCTGGACAAAGGGCGCATGGCAACAATCCTGAAGGACATGCCAGTCAAGATTGTGGCCAATGACGACTCCGGCATGATCGGGGCGGCGCGTTACACGCTCGTCCAGAAAGCATTTCGAACAGCGAGCCGGGCTGCGGAATGACACAGTCCTCAGGAGCCGAAGCCCGCATCCGCTGGTTTTGACCCAAGATGACCCGCTTCTGAACATGGAACTACTACAGTTTTGCTGCAGTCACGAAGAGCGTGAGTCACCCCTTCGGGTACTTACCGGCGAGGATTGTATGCAAAGTTCACCAAGCCGTCGCGATAGTCGATCTTGATGTCGAGCAGGTGCAACATCGTGAAGCCGAGTATCCCGGACACCTCAGTACTGATCCTGTCGCTGGTAGATTTCAAGTCAAAGGCCGGCAAATCCTGATTCTCCTGCCGCAGATGGCCAAACTGAATCACCGCCTTGTCAGCGCGGTATACGTCTTTCACCGATCCGCTGATTCCTTTGACCACAAATCGTGAATCGCCGTGAACCTTGGTCACCTCGCTGGCCGCAGCCGGCGTGATCAGGTTGCTGAATGATCCCGTATCCAGCAAAAACAGTTCGCCGGGAGCATCCCCGATCCTGGTGGGAACAAGCAACGCATGCCCGAAACGGTAAACCTGCGAATAAGACTTCATTTCCGGAGCGATGTAGCGGTCCTCTAGTCCGGAGCGAGGGGGTGCTGTCGGTTTCGGACGTTCGCCGGGAGGGGCGTTGTCTTCGTTCTTGTCGTTCTCATCCTCATTTGTCTCGGGCTCGTCCTTATCAGTTTCGAGCGCTATCGCCTTGGCGGTCTCGTCGGGACGCTTAGGCAATTCCGTTAACCGCAGTTTCCCGTTGGGAAAATCAATGTCTACGAGGAAGCGCGAAAAAACGTCGGCTCCGATCAATCCGTCTTCGTCCACTACAGAGCGTTGTTCCAGTACCGTCACCGGACAGTCTTGGAACTCGAGTTGACCGATCTTGAGAGAGTTTGCCAAGGCTGTATAACCACCTCGGTTTCCCTTGTCGCCGATGCCCCGGATGTCGGTGTCTGCGAGCCGGATTACGTTGGCTTTCTCTGCCAGCCTGCGGTTGATGAGAATGCCGGATGCACCAGTGTCCAATAGCAGTTTCGATTTCGCGCCATTCACCGCTACCGATAACCCGTAGCCTCGTATATGGATCGCATCCCTCAACAAGCGCACTAGCTCGGCTTCTGTCGCAGTCGCGTTACCCACTAAACGACAATTGCGCTTTGGTTGTTTGGCGAGCGCCTTGAGATATTCGAGGTAATGCCGCGTATTCGAAATGGTGTCGGCATCATCGTTCGTTTCGCTAGCAAGATAATCCTCCAGATACTTGATGTGCTCGGCTCGGCTCAACCTACTTACCCAAAGCTTCTGGATATCCGGATCGGTCGTATCCAGTTCGTGGGCCTTCTCAATCATAGATCTGCCACTCTTGTACATGGAGAGTGCCCAGCGGACTCGTGCCAGTCCCAAGTAGGCGCGAGCCTCCCGGTGCCCCGAATTAATCACATTGACCCATTCCTGTTCTGCCTCACGTATTTTGCCTTGTCGGAAGTAGACTTCTCCCAGCGCCACTCGCACTGGCGCAGCGTCAGCCACCTCCAAGCCCTTCGTTGCTGTCTCGTAGGCCTGCTGCACACTTTTCATCTTGAGGTAGACCCGAATCATGCCGGCATAGGCATCGGGTGACTTCTGATGTTCTTGCAATAGCTCTTGATACTTTTGCAGGGCAGCGTCGAATTGGCCTTTGCCAAACAGGCCCTTGGCTTCGACAAGTGGATCAGGAGAAACAGCAAGCGCGGCGGAAGCGACGGTTGTTGATGCGCCCGCTTTCGCAGGATCTGCCGGGTCACGGGTTGCCTGTTGAATCGCGGCCCAGGGGGTGGTCGGAGCCGACACAAGCGCGCTCTGCTGCTTCTGAGCGGAGGCCGAAGGCTCGGCTTTCGGCGCGGTAGGGGACGTGCTTGCGGCTGTCGAGTTCTGCGCCAAGCAATGCGATGTGAGCAACAGCCCAAAGAACGCGATTCTGAACTTCAAGCGGAGCATGCAGTACGCCGTTCTGGCTTTCCAAGAGCAGCAGCATTCTACAGCTTGTCCATCTTCCCACCCAGTCATCTCTCACTGGGCGAACAAACAGCGAATGTGCTAGGATCATTCGCTATGGTACGCCGTCCAGATCCCGAGAAAGCGGAAAAGTTGACCGAGCAGGATCTCAAGGAACTCCGTCACAGCCACGCACACCGTAGCGTGACCGCAGTGCGTGATTTTTACGAGCACGCTCACCAGGATTGCCAGTTGTTCTACAGCCGTCTCCCGAACCCCCGAAAGATGCAGACACTAGTGCAGGCGTGGAAGCAATTGTGGAAGTGGCACTGATCGACGAAAAAGATCCCCATGGATTTTGCTGCTGCCCTTCGCCGTGACTTGGTCGAGCGTGCCCAGAAGTTCGCCCAGTCTGAAGCATTGCCTCACTCCCTTAGCTACGGCGAAGTTTCGATTGTGTGCTTTGCCCCTTATGAGCACGACTCGCGGCATGGGAATTTCCTGCAGGGAAGCTACAAGGCGATTCGAGGGAATCGGGCGTGGCACAGACGCTTGGCGAAGGTCCACACGCAAGGCCGACGATGCCTTCCTAGCCGTGAGGCGGGACGCTGGATGGAGCTTGATTCCTGCACAAGTTCCGATGCCCTACTCATGAACATTTTCTGCCATCCGAGCGCGTCACGAGATGGCAGGATTTCAGCGCTGCTTGGGGCTCAGCCGGGCCTGTCTCCGTGTTTTGGTTACAAAGCCCGTGTTCCACTTGCAAACCGCAGATTTGACCGCACCGAAGTTGATCTACGAGTCGGGGATCTGTTGATCGAAGCAAAACTCACCGAGAGTGACTTTCAGAGTGCCGTGAAGGGGGTCCTCTCAGCCTATCGCGACTTCTCGGACGTGTTCGATCACCAGCAACTGCCCCAGACGGCTGATCGGTATCTATCCTACCAGCTCATAAGGAACGTGCTCGCGGCCTATGCTCTGCAGTGTTCATTCTGCGTCCTAATCGACGCTCGACGACCGGATCTGGCGGACGCCTGGTACGCCGTCATCAAGTGTGTGAAGCCGGTTGAATTGCGGACGGAATTGAGAATGTCGACTTGGCAGGAGGTGGCACACGCCGCCCCACCAAAACTTCGTGCCTTCTTGTCGGCGAAGTACGGGATCGAATCTTGACGGATGCGTGCGCCCCCGCGTTTAGCCGACTTCACTTCGTTATAAGCCCCCACAAACAGTTCTCTCGTCTGAAATTCCCATCCTGCCGGCCTATCGTCACTTTGCCGACATATCGGCAGTCCTTGGCCTGTAGATTCAGCCACTACCCGCCTCACGGATCATTTCGATCATGGAAGAAAACACAGGTTCCCGTTTGTGGTGATGTAACTGCTCTAACGTTTATTGCGCAAGCATATTCCCGAGCAGTTGCAATGGGCGCTCAGTTTTCTAGGACCTCTGATCAGGAGAGATCACGAGCGGTTGACGGCCGGCATTGTCGTGAAACTCACTCCCCGAGAGCGTCAGATTGTGCACCCACTGCTGAAGGAATTGGCAAGGCAAGAAGATTGCGGACGAATTAGGTATCTCATTTAAGACAGTGAAAACGCATTTCAGTCACATATACATGCGCAATGGGATCGCAGGCGGAGTTACGCAAGTGAAATTAGCAGTCATGGGGTATCGGGAAGAGCAGAGTGAATGGCGAATGGAAGCGAATGTTGTACGAGCAGGCGATAGAGATTCTACGACGGCGTGCTGCGTGAGGCGGCGAAAAAGGTGTGCTTGCCCTTGGCATAATCGGGTGCTTGGGGCTTAGTGGCGGTTCGCTGTCTCACGAAGCGCGCAACCGATTCTCCGAGCAACTTCTGGCCCACCGACATCCGCAGTATCTGATGATGCACCACGGCAACGCAGCGGCAGCGGAATTTCAGAAGTTCACAACCCACGAGCGAGAAGGACCTCAAGCAACTGCGCTACAACCTCGCACACCTCAGCCTGACGGCAGTTCAGGGATTTTACGAACTTGCGTTTCGCCGAGATTGTCAGGCATTGGTCATCAAGAAAACAGTTGACCTTGAAGTTGAGCGGCTTCGACGGGAGCCGAGCACTCTGCGTCGTCATTGGCGACATGGTTGACCCGAGTACTGACGGGATAGCACCGCATCATCCGGGCATCATAAGGCTTCAACATTGCCGACACCGCTTCGACATTCGTCACCCCTGGGTCGAGCCACAGATCGTAATCGGCTCGGTCGAGTATGACCGGCATCCGGTCGTGCACAGCTGAGGTCACAGCATTCGGGGTCGTGGTCAGAATCGAACAGGACTTGACCCACTGTCCCTTCGGGTCCTTCCAGCGATCCCATACTCCCGCGAACGCGAACAACTCCCCGGCATTGACTTCAAAACAGTACGGCTGTTTCGCTTTGCCGCTCCGCCGCCACTCGTAAAATCCGTCCGCCGGGACGAGGCATCGGCGACTGGCCAACGGATCGCGGAACGCGGGCTTCGCCGCCGCCGTTTCCGATCTAGCATTAATCATCTGGGCAGCAATTGACGAGTCCTTCGCCCATGAGGGTATCAGTCCCCATCGCATCAGCGACAATTTCCGAATGGGCTCCTTGGGGTTCTGGCGGATGACTGGGACGGGCTGGGTGGGGGCAATGTTGTACCGGGGAGCCCAGTCTGGTTCGTGGGAAACACAGTCGAAATATTCCTCGACAAGCTGTTTCCTCCGGGATAGTCGGTAGCGTCCGCACATGAGGAGGATTATGGCAGATTGAAACGGCGGTGGCCCCTTGAGGGCATCCTTTTCTGCCCCAACGCACCCATTGTCGTACTTTTGATATGTGTTTGCCGCCAGAATGTAAACCGTCTTGTCTGTCCGTTGGTGGCTTCATGTCAATGTCAGCAGCGACTTCTTTATCTTGATCCGCATGAGTTTCACAGCGCATGGTTGGGCAACAAGGCTGTCTACCCTAAACGCATGGCACTGGCCAACGGTGCGCAGCTGCTCATCCTTCCGCTCACACCCATCAAAACAAGGATCACGCATTGCGTCCTGTAGAGTTTCGTACCGTGCCTGCTCGCCCCAGAAAGACCGGACCGATGTGGCGGTCGTACAAGTTTTCCGTCACGTTCTTCGCAATCACAGCTTCATTGAGTTCGAGCAGGTCCAAATAGCGGCGCCCCATCCTGGCTGCGACTTTGAAGCCGACATGCAACAGTTGGCGAAAACTGCTGTTGTAGGCCGCTGTTCCGGAAACGTGGCGCAGGGCAGAAGTGTATTGCTCGGAAGACCAGCCGCGAACCTCGTCCGGGGGAGGAAGCTTCGCCGGTTCAACATCGATCACGGTGGCGTATGGCCGACAAAGCTCGTCGCGACCCGCGAATGCTTCGGAGTAAATCTCCTTCGCCCGAGCCAAACCGTCGCCGCCGGCTTCTGCCAGCCCGATGAGCTCTTCGAGCCATGTGGTTCCTGCGGTTTTGAGGTGTACGCCTGCATTGAACCGTTTTATCGTCGCATGAATCGCGGGGTAGATCGAAAACTTGTCGCTGCCGGAGTGGACACTCAGCTTAAGATTCTCAGGCAGGTCATATTGCCGGACCGCATATGTGATGGCCGAGACGTCGAGCGCCAGCTCTGGCTCGAACTGTGCCACATCGCCCACGTAATCCACCCCTTTATTGAAACGGCCACTGAACTTCGGAGCTATGGTCTGGACAGGGATACCTTCATCGGCGATCGCTGCCAGGATAATCAGCAACTCCATCGTGCTTTGTGGGCGGTCGGTCTCATCCATGGAGATCTCGGGTATGAAGTTGCCGGCACCTTTGGCGTTCTCGATCTTGCGGTAGACTTCGCCCGCCTTCTTTACGGCAACGAGAAATTTCTCCGCAGTCCGCGTCAGATGCTCCCGCGTGACCTCGAAATGTTCGTCTACCCCTTCCAGTTGCACGCGTCCGAGTAACTCCGGGTGCCGCCGAACGAAGCTTTCCATGTCGGCTGCCGTCGCCGGTTTGCCGATTGAGTCGGCCACGTCGATGGTGTAGAAATCGCACGACTCCAGGAAGCGGTCGACGGTCTGCAGCGTGATGTGGTCGGCATCGCAAAAATACGGCTCCTCCCAATGCAGCGCCCGCACCGCTGCATCAGCGGCTCGTCGTACGGACAAGGGCTCGGAGCCGATGATCGTGTGCTCGCGGTTCGACTTGTTCCACACCGGAATCACTTGGACGCCGTTCTGCAAAGCCTGCACACAGGCCTGCAACTGCGCTTTGGCTTGGTGCGCGAACCGGTCTCCTATGCCGATGGAATACTTGGCGAGTTTCAGATGGTTATTGTCCACGTTCAACCTCGACGCATAATTTGTCGCGGCAGGCCCAAAGCCCCAACCCTGGATTTGCAAGAAAGAAGATTTCTTCGCCGTCAATCCGGTTGTGGCCATGGCGGAGTTTCCGCAGGTCATAGAGCGCAAGCATAGTTTTCAGGTCCTGATACTCAAAGCGAACACCTTTAACCTCTTCTTTGCTTAGTTGACCGGGGCACCACCTAATCGTGAAATGCTGTTCAGAAGATCCGTGAATGAGGTGCGCAGCCGCGCTTAGAATCGCCGGCGAGATCCGCATTGGCACTCACCGCTTCGATCGTTGCGGGAGCGAACAAGCTCTGTCCTCTGGCCGCGTCCAATCGTGAACACCGTGCCCTCGCGGCTCTCTCGAATATTCCATGCTTTGCCGCAGGATTGTCTATGCGCGGGGCGCGTGGTCCAGGATCGTTTCCGTTTTCGCATCCCAATAAATCTTGTTCCCCGACCAATACGCTTGCGTCGCCATCATGCATGCGACAGAGTGCGCGAACCCGTGCTTCACCGTCGCGTTCGGTTGCTTGCGGCTCCGCAAACAATCAAACCAGTTGATCATGTGCGAGGGGTCCTCGTCGCCAATGAAAGTCGGGGGCAGCGAGTTCTCGCCGCTCAACTGCACGTTCTTCGCCGCGCGCCGGCTGTCCACTGTGGGATCATCTTCGTGATTTCCCTTTTCTTCCACGATTTGCCACCGGGGGCTGCCCTCTCCTCCCTGATTCATCAATGTGGCGTTCTTTCCCATGATCCGCGTGAAGCTGGGAGCGTCATTGCCGAAACTCGTTGCGTAGCTCACCAGCAAGCCTCGCGAATACGTGTACAGCGCCTGAAACGTGTCCGCATTCTCCCGCCCATCGTGCCACGCGAAAACACCGCCATTCGCCACCACCGATTCCGGATAAGTTTCGTCCAGAAAATAGTGAACCAGATCCATGCCATGGCTCATCCACTGGTCGGGGATGCCGCTGGAAAATTCCTTATACAGCCGAAACTCAAAATAAAGCTGCGGGTCGAACGGCCGCGACTTCTTGGTCATCAACCACGCCCCCCAGTCGGTATCCTGTTCGCGGATCATCTTCACTTCGGGACGCCCGCGCCAACGCGGCCCGTGATAGTTCCAAACAATCTCGTATTTGGTCACGTCGCCCAGAACTTTGGAACGAATCAGGTCGCGAGTAGCCATCTGATACGGTTCACTGCGATGCTGTGTCCCCACCTGAACGATGAGATTTCGCGCCAGGACCGCGTCGCGTGCCGCCTTGGCCTCTTCGAGAACATTGCCCATCGGCTTTTCAACGTAACCGTCTTTCTCGGCCTCGGCCGTTAGCTTCAACAGCGGAGAATGCGAGTGCTCGGGCGTGGATATCACGACTGCGTCCACATCCTTCAACGCCAGCAGCTCCTGCGGATTGCGGAATGCGCGCGGTGCTTTGCCATAATATTTTTGGTTGGCGGCCACGGCCCGCTCCACATTGTGCGTCCACAAATCACAAATTGCCGTCATCTCCACGTTCTTTTGATCCTTGAGAGGGGCCACGATGCCGTCGAGCTCACTCCCCCGATTACCTACGCCGATGTGCCCCAGCGAGATGCGATCGTTCGCCCCAGCAATGCGTGAGTAGGACAGCGCCGTGCTGCTCAACGCCGCGCTCCCGGCTGCCACCACCGCGCCTTTCTGCAGAAATTCTCTTCGGTTGATCTTCCTGTCTGAGCTTTCCATTGGCTTTTCCCCCATCCTAGATTGGTGTGACCAACTCGCCCATCTGCGCAGGGCACAGAGCGGTATTTTGGTATGGCCGTTAATCAGGCAGCCCCAGCATCTTGACCAGTGTCCCGCCCATGATCATGTTGCGCGTGCGCTCCGGAATGTCACACGCTTCGAACATCGCTTGGTATTGATTCGCCACCGACTCGATTTCGTTCAACTCCGTGTCGGACCCAAAAACAATCTTGGTAAACGCACTCGGATCGTGATTAGGGGTTTTTACCGTCCATTCCGCGCTATGCCATTCCGTGACCGACCACCAGAACATCTTCTGAAATTCCGCCAGCCGTGCATGCATCTTCGTCAACGTCGACCCGCTCAGATCGAAGAAAACGTTCGAGTTCCAGCGTGAGATTTCCGCCGCCCATTCGTATTCCGGATTGCCGCAATGCGCCCCGACCACGGTCATCTTCGGAAAACGCCGCGCCATCTCCTCCAAATAGATCGGGCGAATTCGTCCGGAAGCGACATCCTCCGGCTCGTCGAATTTTTCCCGCAGCACAATGCCGGTGTAAAACAACACAATCCAGCCGTAGCGATTCGCGAGCTCATACACCGGAAAATACGACGGATCGCTGTACGGCTTCTTCACAAATTCCAGTTCGCCAAGCCCCCCGGTGGCCCATCGCGTGCAGTTCCTCCACCTGCTTGACTACGTCCGTAGCGTCCAGGTTAACGAAGCCGAATGGGACAATCTGCCGCAGATGTTGTTTTGCCGCGTCGGCAACAACTTTGCGGTTGGCAAAGGGAGTGAGCAAGCACGCCGTCAAATTCAAACGGTCCGACAGCCTCAGGAGGTCGGGGATGAAATTCGCTCTCTTGTCGTCGAAGTGCACATGCATGTCGACCATGCGAGTTTTGGAAGAAGCCTGCGCCGGCTGGTCAGATGCAGCACTGGGCGAACGCGTCTCAGCCCGAATTCTAGGTAGGACTGCAGCAGCACCAGCACTGCCCAGAAACTCTCGTCGTGATAAGCGCTGAGTCATCGTAACATCTCCTTACCGGAGAGGACGGGGCTGCGCAACTTCGCGCAACCCCCGAAAGCCACCTGCAAGGGTCACCAGATCAGCTTGAGCGCGAACTGCAGCTGCCGGTTGCTCGCTGCCGTGCTGTTGATCGTGTTGAACGATCCGAAGGTCGTGCCCCGTTGGTCAATAAACGGGTTGGGCATGGAGAAGATCGGGTGATTCAAGAGGTTGAAGGCCTCGAAGCGGAACTGAAGTTTCATGCGCTCGGTGATTGTCGTGGTCTTCATGGAGCTGAAGTCAAAGCTGACGTACTTTGGGCCGCGCAACACGCTGCGTCCACCATTGCCAAAAACTTCCTGGGAAGTGGGGAAACTAAGAGCCGCGGTGTTCCACCAGTTCAGGAGTTGTTTGGGGCCGTCGTTTGGATTTCCACTGACGTCACAATTGTCCTGCTCGAAAAGTATGTTGTTCACGGCGGCGTCGCTGGTATTGAGGCAGGAGACGGGCAAGCCTGTGCGGACAACGCTGATGCCGCCGATCTGCCAGCCGCCCAATACTTTTTCTTGGAGACCAGACCAGTTCGATCCCCAGCGCTTGCCTCTACCAAAAGGAAGCTCGTAAAGGGCGCTATTCACCCAATTGATTCTTGCATCGAAAACTGAAGGCCCATAATCCAGCCTGAGGTCGTAGAGATGCGGAGTGGAGGTGCCATAATTGCCACCGTCACGGGACGCTGAAGCCGTGTCCAGCGACTTAGACCAGGTAAACGAGCTCAAGAACGAAAGCCCTTGTGAGAAGCGCTTTTCCACTTTCGCTTGCAGGGAGTTGTAATTGGCGGAAGTGGCTCCATCGAACACGTTAAAGAACGAACCGAGAGAGGCGTATTTCGGTGGCAGAGGCGTCGGATTGATGACCTTGTCTCCCTGCATCAGTGGAAAAGGCTGATTCTGGTCGGTCAAGTGCGGTAGATGCGTTGAAGCCGAACCCACGTATGCCAGTTCCACGACGAGATCGGGTACCAATTCCTGCTGGATGCCCAGGCTCCATTGCTGAACGCGCGGCGTTTTCAAATGTGGATCGACAATGAACATGGAGGGCTGAATGATGACCAGCGCAGTGTTGGCGAAGATTTGGTCGACGATGGAGTAGGGAGTTCTCCGGATGAACTTGGCCGCGCGTGGGGCGTTGCGCGCAAAATCAAACCAGGAGTCCGCGTTCACGGGCGAGTAAAAGATTCCTGCGCCGCCGCGGATTACGGTTTTGTTGTGTCCGAACGCGGGAGTCCAAGCAAAGCCAAAACGCGGGGAAAAGTTGGTCTTGTCGGTGAAAACGAGATTGTGCCCTAGGCGATTGTCCCTGACATAAGGCAGGTAGGTAGGTGAAGTCGGATCCGTATCGAAAGTCACGGCGGGGAAGCCCTGGTAGGGGTCGCCGGAGCCTGGTCGCACCACCACTGGTGTTGCTCCGCTGAGATCCACATTGACCATGGCATCGTTCAGATCATGCCAGTATGGCGCGACCTCGTACCGTAATCCGAAATTTAGCGTCAGGTTTTGCAGAACCTTAAAGTCATCCTGAGCGTAGTAGGCCTGGGTCCAGCGGAACAGATGCACATGCGAATCTCCTGTGGCTACCTCGGAATCGTTGCTGATACCGAGCAGCATGGAAGCGAGCGAGAGTCCGCCTGTCGTATTGCCCTGTGCGTCTGGCACCGTGGCCGTCGCGACAGCAGGATCAGTGAAAGACGCCCGCGCAATGTTGTGAGAAAGCAGATTTAGATTCTCATGGCGGAAATCCACGCCCGCCTTTATGACATGACGTCCTTTGATCACTGACCAATCGTCACCGTACTCGTACGTGGCTTGAACCTTCCGAAGCGGATGGCCGAAAGCGTCTTCTCCAAGGCTTTCAAAGTTATCACCGGAGCCGTTAAAGAATGGCGTCCCAAAGTCGATGGGTTCGGCGGAAGCACCTCCGATGCCGAGTTGCTGCGAGACATTGATCTTGCCGGCGAGCGGGCCCACGCGACTGCCCTGCGCACGCACATAGTTGACTTTGGCCTCATTGACCATGCTGGGACCTATGGTCCAGGTGTGGTGCAGCGTGACGGTCGTGGTTTTCACCGACTCGGTGAGGTCCCGGACGGGCATCACATTGTTGTTGTTTAAATCTTCTCGCCCCCAGGAATACCTTCCCCACAGGCTCATGTGCGAATTCAAAACGTAATCGAAGCGTCCCGCTACCTGATCACTACTCGCGGGAGTGCTGACCACCGCTGAGTAATTGTTTGTCAGCCCGGGCCGGTTCGGCGCGGGGACGTAAGTGGAAGCCAAGAATGCCGTCGTCGCCGCATTCCAACACTGCTTCGGAATGGCCATATTCGGCCAGGGCACGTCGCTGTTGGGATTGGAATTGAAGCAGCCAGCCGGAAGCGTGTTGCCTGGTCGAAACGCTGGGGAACCGTCAGGATTGGTTGTATGCGGCATATAGATGGGAGTGCCGTAATCCGAAAAATCGCCGTTCTTTACGTTGGGCAGGGGCACGTTTGTCGTATCGGTGGCGTTGGTGCGATCCCGCAAGCCTTCGTAGGAGCCGAAGAAAAACAGCTTGTTCTTGATGATTCGTCCACCCGTGGTCGCGCCGAACTGATTGCGTTTAAACGGAGGCTTGGGACCGTTGGGGATTCCGGAGTTGATGTCCGTGAAAAAGTCTTTTGCGTCGAAGGCATCGTTTCGCAGGAAGTCGTAAGCAGTGCCGTGGAGCTTGTTGGTGCCGCCCTTCGTAACCGCGTTGATTTGCGCGGCGCCGCGGCCGTACTCCGCTGTGTAGGAGTTGGCCTGGACCTTGAACTCCTGAATTTCGTCAACGGAAGGAATGGCAGCGACCGTATTGAAGTCCGGCGAGGTGTCCGTGGCCCCATCGAGAAGAAAATTGGTGTCTTGCGGCCGTGCGCCGCCCACGGAGTATTGGTCGGTGACGCGCCGCCCCACATCCCGCACTTCTTGAAACGATGTATTCGAGTCTTTTGTAAACGTCACGCCTGGGCCTAGCGTGGCCAGATCCAAAAAGCTGCGCCCGTTCAACGGGAGGTCCACCACTCTTTTGTTATCGATCACTTGGCCGACCGTACTCGATTCGGTGGACAGCAACGGCGCCTCTCCCGTCGTCGTCACCGTTTCTGTAACCTCACCCACTTTCAGTGCGACATCCACGCGCGCCTTCTGGTCCACCTGCAATTCAAACGGGGCAACCGTGGATGTGCGGAAGCTCGCGCGCTTCACCGTCACTGAGTAATGACCCGGCTCCAATGCCGTGACCGTGTAATCCCCCGTGCTCGTCGTCCGGGTCACATGCTGCGTGTTCCGATCCACGTTGGTTACCGTGACCTCCGTATCCGGAAGCACCGCGCCGCTCGCGTCAAAAACGATTCCCGTTATGGAACCGCTTCCAATTTGCGCGAACGCACCTCTGACGCTAAGCACGACTATGAGGAGGCAGAAAACAGAATAGAAAACGAGCCTAATGTTTGAAATTTTCTTGTTTCGGGACATGTTGACACCACCCCGTCGAGAGCAGATTTTCACCCCCTAAGACGCAATGGCCACGCGCTCGTGAAAGGCCAGCTATCTTCGGGCTTGGCCTCAATCGGAAGTTCCACGAAGCGGCCACCCAGGCTCTGCACTTGTTCTTCGGTTGCCGGTCGCAAATCGTAGGCAGAAGGCGACCGCCCCAAGGCGGTGCGCAGTGGCAACGGCTTGCAGCCCAGCGACTCCAGCGCCAATCCATCACTTCCAGAGTGAAATCGATTGAAATCCCATAGCGCCCGCCGCGAACCAATCGGCTTCCTTCAAACGACCCTATCGAAACTGCCCCGACCACACGGACCTGTGCATCCCCTCATTTCTGCTTCGGGGCAGTGTACCAATTCTGAGTGGCGTGCGCATGCGCGTGCAACTTTCAAGAAGGAGTCATCTCCCTGATGCTCTTTAGCCATCTCAAATTCGGCGCACCAGACCTTGGTCTGTCGCCGAGGTGTTGCGGACTAGGAGCAGTACCAGAATCATCCCGATGAAGGGGATGACGCCTGCTGTAACCACAATTGGATCGAAGGCATGAGTGGCCAACGCCACCCGCGCATCAGAAAAATGACCGATCAGCATGAATGCGACGATTGTCCCGATGCCTGCACCGGTTCCGCTCAAGCCGCTCACCGACGCGACTGACTCACTCGTAAAGAGGTCAGAAGGCAACACGTTCGCTATCGTCGTAAAACATGCGTACGAAAACGTGGAGAGCCCGAACAGGAGCGTGATCAGGAACAGGTTCACCGTGAAGACTGTGGGAATGAGGAGAAGGACTCCCGTGCCTCCAAAAACCACGAGCGCTTTTCGCGCGGCGCCCAGCGACCATCCGCGCTTGAGCAAATATCCGGAGACTCCGCCGCCGACGAAATTACCAAGATCCGCAGCGATGAACGGCACCCATACGGCGATCAAGCCGCTCTTGAGCGAAATGCCCTTGGCGACCAGATAGATGGGAAACCAGTCGGTGACAAAAAACCAGACCGGGTCGGTGAAACTCCTCGCAATGATCGTTCCCCAGGTTTGGGGCAGCTTCAGGAGATCTCTCCATCGCTGCCGGGCCCTCGATGATGTCGCGGTTTCCTGGCTGTCGGCCAGGATCATCTGGCGTTCGGCTTCGCTGATGCGTGGGTGATCCTGTGGCGGGTAATACATCCGGCGCCAGACGATCAGCCAGAGGAAACCGAGCACGCCCGGAATGACAAATGCCAGGCGCCACCCCCAGCGCGAGTACACCGACAAGACGATAAATGGCGCGATTGCGCCGCCGATGGATGAACCGCTGTCAAACAACGCGGTCGCCAGGCCGCGCTCGCGTTTCGGAAACCACTCGGAGACCGCCTTGGTCGCACCCGGCCAGTTGGCTGATTCGCCGGCTCCCAGCAGAAAGCGGAATCCAACGAAACTATAGAAGCCATTGGCCAGCGAAGTCAGTATTGAGACAATCGAATACCAGGTCACGCTGATGGTAAGGCCGCGCCTGGTTCCCATACGGTCCACCAGCCGGCCGCAAAGCGTTTGCCCGATGGAGTAGGACAGGCGGAATGCGATCACAATATTTGCGTAGTCTGTGTTGGTCCAGTGGTAGTCCTGTTTGAGATAAGGCGCGAGCAATGACAGCGTCTGCCGATCGAGGTAGTTAATAACCGTTGAGGCAAAAAGCAGTCCGCCAATCCTCCAGCGCAAGTTGCTGATCGGATCTGGCTTGATAAACGCGTTTTGCCCGGATATCGCCATCGGTATGCGGCACCCAGCGGTCGGTACACAACTCAACGGCCACCACTTGCCACGCCTACGCAGAGGACCGCAACTCGGTTCTTAGCAACGCGGCGGAATTCTGATCAAGATAGACAGTGGTGTTCGGATGGGTACGCAGGATTGAAGCTGGCGCAAGCGGGGTGATTTCGCCTTCAACACAGGACTTCACCGCCTGCGCTTTGCGCGCATCGGGTACAACGGCAATGATCTCTTTGGCCTTCAAAATCTGCCGCACCGACATCGAGATTGCTCGCCGGGGTACTTCCGACACACCGGCGAACCATCCCTCACCCACCTGTTGGTCACGGCAGGCTTCGTCAAGGTCGACGACCAGGTAGGGTTCTTCCGTCTTGAAGTCCGCAGGAGGATCGTTAAAAGCGACATGGCCATTCTCACCGATGCCAACAAATGCGACGTCAATCGGTGCAGCTTCAATTCCTCGCCCATGCGATGGACAGCCGCTTCTGGATTACTATCGCCGTCAAGCAAGTGATATTGCTTAACTGCCGTTTTGCGGATCAGCCGTTCCAGAAGATATTTTCGAAAGCTGGCAGCGTGGGTGAAGGGCAGCCCGATGTACTCATCCAGGTGGAACACCTCGACTCGCTGCCAGTCAATCTCAGGCTCCCTCGTCAGCGCATCCAGAAATTCAAATTGTGATGCGCCGGTCGCGGCGATGATGCGCGCTCGTCCGAGATCCTGAACAACGCGGCGAATCGCAGTTGCCGCCTGCCCCGCCGCCGCTTTGCCGAGAGAGGCCGTGTCGTCGAATACCTTTACGTTCATTCTGTGATCCCCTTGGCGGAAGGCCGTAATCTAGCGGATCCAAGTGTGTGAGTCAATTTTTGTCACTAGACTTTCGGTGGTGGTGCCGTTGGAGTTTTCGGGCCATTGTCACTCCGAAGCGCGGCGTGATCGCGCGAGGAATCTGCTGTCTTAACCAGGCGAAGCAGATTCCTCGCCGATAAAGCTGGCTCGGAATGACAAGACTGTACGATTTTTGCCAAACTGTGCCGCTTGCGGACTTTCGCACAACCGGCAGGGATGGTGGTATAAGGTCTGCGTGGGGCATCTATCTCACACAGACCGACCTCACATTTGCATCACTACTAAGAGCTACACTGTACAGACCGTGGCGCTTTCGATTGGTGACACTGTGCATGCCCGCGAGAACCTGAATGACCGCTGAGCGAAGGCCTCCTCCCCAGCCCGTCAAGACACTCGTGATCGTCTCCGTTCTGCTCGGTTCTGCAGGGGCGCTGACTGCGGCGCCTGTGGACCTTGCGCAACTGGTTCAAGCCATCCGCGGCGAAATGCAGCCCAGCCAGGCCATGGACTTCATGCAGCAGGTGTACTCGACAGACCGCTGGTTCACCTACCCTAAGTTCCAGGAGACAGCGGAATTTTTAAAAAAGACCATGGAAGAGATCGACCTGAAAAATGTCGAGCTCCTGGGAGCACCGGCGGACGGTACGAGCCAGGCCGGCTTCTGGACTATGCCCCTCGCCTGGGACGCGAGGTCGGCGCGCCTGGAAATCGTCGATCCCCCCTTACCCGCCGATCAGGCTACTCTCGCCGACTTTCAGAGAGTTCCCGCCTCGCTCGGCATGTGGAGCGGTTCGACGCCTGCTGAGGGTGTCACCGCAGAGGTGGTGGACCTCAAAGAGACCGACCCCGCTAAGATCGCGCAGATGCCGCTCAAGGGCAAGCTGGTGCTCACCGGCCGGAATCCCGCAGATTTCAAGTGGGCACTGGTGAAGGCCGAGGCCACCGGTGCCATCAATGCCTTCACTGAGAATCCCAAGCTTGAGGACGGCCGGCAATGGATTAATGCCTGGGGAGACAACGGCTGGGCGTTCACCAAGGGAAGCACTCCTTTGCTATCGTTCTCGATCACGCCCCGGCAAGCATCTCTGGTTCGCAAACTCCTCGCCGAGCGAGGCGTGGTGCGCATGAAGGCCACAGTCGACAGCCGATACTACAGCGGCGTCTACCCCTATGTGACTGGTATTATCCCCGGAACCGGTTCTGAAGAAGTATTGACGCTCGGCCATTCGTTCGAACAAGGAGCTGAGGACAACGCCACGGGTGTCGCGGCAATGCTTGAGTCGCTGGCGACGCTCAATCGGCTGATCGCCTCCGGCAAGTTATCCCGGCCGAAGCGAAGCATCCGACTCTTCATCATGGGTGAACTCTACGGATCGATGCACTACATCGATACCCATCCTGAGCGAATGCGCAACACGGTTGCAGCGCTGTGCATGGATACGCCGGCCGCTTCCTACGACTTGGCAGGTACGGAGTACACCTTCTACATGAATCCGCACGTGGCGAAGTCCTACACCGATGCGTTTGTTTTGCGCGTTGCCGCGGAATACTTCCCCCAGGTGCATCGGCCCTGGCATGAACATGCATTCATGAGTGGGACCGACACTTACCTGAGTGAACCTACAGTCAACGTGCCCACGGTGTGGGGGTACAGCGGGAGCGGAGTGGAGACTCACCACAACAGCGAGGACACTCCCGACCGGGTGGATGCTCGCTCGTTGCGTGATATCGCAACCGTGAATGCCGCTTATCTCTACTATCTGGCCAATGCGGGTGAGCCCGAGGCGATGTGGCTGGCAGAGCTGAGCCAGACACGGGGCTACGAGCAGATCCTAGGTTGCGCGTCGTCGTTTCTGGACCGCGTCCCCACAGCGAATGAAACTGACGGCCTCCCACGGCTGCTTCAAGACGCGATCGATTGCGTCGCATATTCGGTTGATCGAGAAACGCAGGCCGTTCTCTCGGTTCTTCGCCTGGTTCCGGTACAGCGACGCGAGGAAGCGGCAAAGACTCTGGCGCCGCTGGTTGACGGCCTTCGCCGCTTTGGGACAGAACAAACCAGCAGAGTGCACCGTGCTGTTGTTCGCAGAGCACTCGAGTTGGGCTTAAAAACACCTGTGAAACCGATCGCCGCCTCAGATCCTCAACTGAAGGAGGCGGCCAAAATCGTGGTTCGGCGCAAGCGCTACGGGACCTTGCCGCTGGACGATATCCGGCCCGACCAGCGTGAGGGCTACCCTTCTGGGGCGTGGGAAGGGGTTCCCACAATCGCCCTCTACTGGTGTGACGGCCATCGTAACCTTGCCGAAGTCATCCACTTGACCCGCATGGAACTTGGGCCGACGGATTTCGACTTCGTAGGGTACTTCCGCTTTCTCCGGAAGAAGGGGTATGTCGACTTCGTGCGGGAATGACTCTTGTCGGCGAGCTTTCGACACGTCTGGTCTGGATGATTCGTCTCGACTTCCAAGACTCGTATCAGGGCAGGCCCTTCGGGCGTGCGGAACCTGTGAAGGCATATCCTGATACGAATCCTGTGTTGCCGTCACCTGCCAACATTTGACTTGACGGCCTCGTGCGCTCCTGCATTTTAAAAGCTGGAATACTTCAGCCACGCGGCAATAATGTCCTTCCCACGAAAGACCCAAGTCCGTTCGTCTATTTGTTCAATGCCGTCGCGTGGTTCGAGGTTGGGTGTGGCTTTGGTCGTGAATTGGACTTTCACTTCCACCGGTCCGGTGAGCCTGTAAGGCTTGAACTCCGCGAGGCGCTCCATGGCACGGCGGGCCTTTTCGTGGATCAGCGAGCACGCCGCCGGATGCGAAAGGCTGAAGGCTGCCGTCCGGCTGACGCCCCGTTTCACTTCCGCACACTCCGCCTGGGGAACTAGTTGATGTATCTCCTCGCATGCCGCCACATCTCCGGAAAGCATCACCACGGGAATGCCGAATGTGCCGGCCAACATCACTCGCGCTCCGATTTCTCCCACCGGCTTGTTGTTGACCCAGATACTCTGGACACCATCAGAGCTGTAAGAATGGCCGAGCACGGCTTTTTCTGCTCCCGCCATGGCGTGCTGGCCGATGAAGACCAGGGCGCTGTACGAGGAATTCAGCTCGAGCGTTGACGAGACTGGGCTGCCCATGAGGAGTCGTGCCTTGGGGTGGATATCCAATGTGGACAATGTGCGACTGGCATCGTGCCCGTCCCAGACCACGACTTCCGTTGCGCCGCCTTCGAGCAAACCATCCACTGCTGCATTGATCTCGCCAGTCAGGAGCTTCTTCGACTCCTCGAAGCGCGGACTCTGGAAAGGGATGCACTGAAGTTCGGAGTTGAAGATCCCGTCCACGCCCTCCATGTCCGTGATCATAAAAACTTTTTTTGTCTGTCGAGTCTGACTAACGGCAACCGTTGTCCAGCCAAAAATCACGGCCAGCGCGATCAGGCCCCAGGACCGATTTAAGTACATGCGAACCATGGCACTCTCACTTTATGCCGGAGTCAGCGCAACTAGGCGCTCGAATACTTGCTGCAAAGGGCCTTGATTTTCTCAATCAGTTTCGGCACGCCGGTCATGGGATCTTCTTTGCCCTCGTATTCAGCCGACATGTAGCCCTTATATGCCCCTTTTGCGAATAGTCTCCAAACTCGATCCAGGTCAATGGCCCGGCTCGTCTCGGTAAACAGGTCGCGGATATGAGCGTGCGTCGCATAAGGGACGCAGGCTTCGATGTCGGAATACTGTTCTTCATCGGACTTGGCGTCGAAATTGGAGATGTCGAGATTGACGCCCGCGTAAGGCGAGTCGACGCGCCGCAGGATTTCCAAAATCGTTGAAGCGTGTGCAGTAATTCCGCCGTGGTCTTCGATGCCCAGCGTGATGCCGCGCTTGGCCGAGTAGTCGCATGCGGACTTCATCGTCTCCGACACCCACTCGACACCCTGCTGCTCTGTGGCGCCGGGGGGAAGATTGCCGCCGAAGACGCGGAGGTGCGATGCACCGAGCAACTCCGTGGCATCGACCCACTTCTGGATTCTGCGCACCTCTTCGGCGCGCTTGGCGGCATCGTGCTGGCACATTTCTGTGCGAATTGCTGCGCCCGAAAACGGCATTCCGTTCTTAAATGCCAGGTGCCGCAGTCTTGTTAGATATCCCGGATCGGTCGACTTCAGCCAATAGGTTGTGATGTCGACGGCGTGAACTCCTAACTCGACCGCTTTCCGGATAAAATCCTCCATCGTCATGGCGCCAGCCGTCAGGTGTTTGCCGTAAGACAAAGCACAGCAGCCGACGAAAAGCCTGGCCGGCGTGGTGGAACCGCTCTCAACGGCTGCAAGGGCGTTGCTGAAGATTGGCATGGCGGCCGCCGTGCCCGCGGCTTTTAAGAATTCCCTGCGATGCATCGGTTTCATCCTCAAGTGTCTTCTATAATCAGAAAACCTCGACTGATTTGCTTTGTGTTTGCCCGGTCAACATGTCTTTCACGCGTATCGTCCAATTACCAGCCTGATCATTGAGCGCGAGCGGCAGGAGTCTGTCCATTCGTCCTTTTGGAGCGAGCACATTGCCGCTATAGTGGGGCGCAACCTTTCCTGCAGGATCGACAACGTCCACGTGAAACACATGCGATGCCGCTGGGGATGGTCCGGAGAAACTCAATCCCACTTGACCGGATTGGCCTCGGCCAAGACGAGAGGGTGCGGAGACGGCGAGTGTCGGTAATGGGACCCGTGAGATCGAGAGTATCGTCGGCTCATACGGATCAAGCTGTATCGTGAACTGTTTTCTTTTTCCCAAGGGCTTTGCAGCCCGGACGTCGTAGACGTAAGAATCCCCTGGCAATGTCAGAAGCGCGGTCCGCGGCTTCTCGAAGCGCTGGTTTGAGATGGCCTCCGGAGGGCCGAGGTCCTCTATGTACAGTTGAGGGTTGGCCAGCAGACCGACGATGTTAACCCCGCCGTTCCTGAAAGTATGAACCTCAACGCCGACCGCAGGTTCGCCGGATGATTCCGTAACAGCAAAGGCAGGAGCAACGCTTGCGTTTTTGAACAGCCGGCCCATCAGTCCGAGCGCGCTCTGTTCTTTACCCAAAAGGCGATCGCGATAGTAATTGAGCATTCCTGCGCTCAGATAAATTGCCTTGCCTTGCCCAAAGGCACGTTCTGTGAAGGGGCCGCTGTGTGGGCCGCCGAAGAGGTCGGAGAGCAACGGACGCGGAAGTCTCCGGCCATGCTCATCGAACACTCCGGGCTCGCCATCGGCGATCAATACTCCTCCCTGCTCGACGAACCGGAGCATGGCATCCGCCTCCGCCTTTGAAATGGCAGTCGAGTGGGGCAGGATCAGAACGCGATAGCCGCCCCGAAGCAACTCACCGTCTTCAACCTGGTCATAGGCGACAAAGCGGTACTGCAGACCCAAGTCTTCGATCAATCGGCACCAGGATTCACGCAGGCGTTGAAAGTCGCCGCCCTCCTCAGTGGCCGAGGTCCGCTTGACCCACTCTTCACCTTTGGGCCGCTGGTCGAGTAGCCACTCAGTGCGCAGGCTGGGCTGGGAGTAATGAATGGCAATTGGGTCAGACTCTCGTTCACTGTTGATCAAGAGCGCGCCAACGCCGCTCGTCAGCTCCGTATAGAACGGTGCAGCTTCCCGGCCCCGGGCGCCGACCGTACCGTCTTTGTTGACAAATTCGTACTTGTCGTCCCACACGATGAGTCCCCGGTTCCCGTGGAGCAGCTCATACCAGAGGCGCCACTTTTCCTGCGGGCCTTTTCCCCCTGTCGTGATCAACCTCACCATGTTCGGGTTCAGCGATTGAAGGATCTCCATGTTGGCGCCTATATCGTATGGTTCCATGGCGGGTAGAACTTTCGCGAGCCGCGAGTAGTCATATCCACCCCAGCCGGGCACCTGCCCTCCCTCAAGAGCAACGTATGCTTCCGGGTCGACGGATCGAACCGCGTCCACTCCTATCTTGACCGCATTGGCAAACGAGACGTCCATCCACTCCTTGAAGTCTCCCCAGGAAGAGAAGTTATCGTCAGACTGCTTCATCGCCTCGTTGGTAGTCATCGGCGTAACGAGGTCCCATGCTGGGAAGTTGGTGCCCCACTGTTGGTTGAGAGCGGCCAGCGTGCCATACCGCTCTTTCAGCCAGTTGCGCATTTCCGCCAGGGACTGGTCCGAGAAGTCGAAATCCCAGTATGCCGCCAGGTCCGCGATACCACTCTCGTCCCCGAGGTTGTAGAAAAGCGGCCGGTACGGAGAGTTAATGCGCGCGCACGCGACCAGGCGGTCATGGATTGTCTTGAGCCATTTTGGGTCCGACAGACTCGGGTGCCGCTTGAAGGCTTCCTTACTGGAGGGATCTTTCGCATACAGGGCTTTGGCCTCATCAAATTTCCAGTTCACGGGCCGATCAGGGAACCAGCGATGGTATTCGGCGTAGAAGTCGGTGGCAATATTCTCCAGATACCAGCGCAGGTCATTCTTCAAGAGGGCTTCAGGCAAGTCCTTCTTCGCGAGATATTCAGGCAAGTCTACGGGTTTACCGCGGTGCATTGCCGCGTTGATGCCGAGGGTTTTGAGCACAGCGTATTGGTCGGTTTTGTGGCTTTGCCACATGATCGTCTCGTAGTCCCACCAGATGTGCTCCGGCGGCCTGGCGACGAACGAGACACTGGCATCTTCTTCGCGGTCGTCCCGCTCCCCCTTTCTGTTCTTGCCCACAAAAGAAAAATGAACGCTCAATTCGTTCTGCATTGCAACGGCGCGTCGCAGATCAAGTTGAAATCCGATCAAAGATTCATCCGTGAGCACAACCGCCAACTTGCGATCTTCAATCACGCGGCCATAGACGTCGGCCCATTTAATGGACAGTTCACCTTGGCCTGTGGAAGGCCAGGAAGTCTTGTAAACAAACTGCACCGGGCCAGTACGCTCGAGCGTTGCGGAGGGCAGCACAATTTCACCGGCGAAGGCGATTTGTGCCGCCAAGATGCTCGTGCAGAACATCAGGAAACTTAGCTGACGCATAGGGCGGCGGCCCACCAGGGAACAGAAGAAGAGTGTTGCGGGTGCTGTTGCAGGAAGAATTTGTCTTGTGTTCTTCATGGATCCTTTCGGAAGCCCTCTGCGCCAGTTCATCGTTTCGGTTCGCTATCCGAGGCATTACGAGGAAAAGTATTCATTCCCAACACCGCCTCCAGGAACTTTGAGGCTTCGATCATGTCACGCGCTCTAAACACGATCGTGCTGCCACGCGGTCTTTCAACTCCCGGCAGGTAAGACACTAGCTCCGCATCCACAATATTCTTGAATGTCACCTCGAGCTTCACGGGATGGGTGAGGCGATAAGGTTTCATTGCCTTCCGGCCTTCGACAGCACGCTTCACGCTCTGCTGGATGAGGCGCTGGCATTCCTCCGGGGCCATCATCGTGGCCGAATAGAACCCTGTAGCTTGCTTGACCGCGACCGTACTGATCGGACCGAGCAATTCCCGTGCTTGCTGCCCGATGGCCTGGTCTCCCGACAAAAACACCACGGGCACGCCGAACTCTCCAGCTATGGCGGCATTGAGTCCGGCCTCCGGCACGGCAGAGTCATTCAGTTTGAGGTCAAAGATTCGCGCACTGCTCATGGTGTGGGAGAGAATCGCCGAGGGCGTTCCCTCGCCGGCGTGGTAGCCGATGAAGACAACAGCACCGAACGTGTCATCGATACCCTGCATCATCCCAAGCGGCCGGGGAAAGGCGCGCACGAGCCGGGCTCGATGGTCGAGCATTTCGATATCAATGTTCTGGGCATTCCAGTGGGAGTCGCTGACCAGAACTTCGGTTGCGCCTGCTTCGAAAGCCCCGGAGATTGCGGAATTCACCTCCAGGGTCATGAGCCGCCGGAATTTCTCATATTCAGGCGCGTCGGGGGCCGCTTGTACCTGCCACGTGCTTACGCCGCCGACGCCCTCCATATCGGCCGAGATATAGACCTTCAGCTTCTTTTCCTGAGCTTGCACCGTAGCTGCCAACAACAGGATGGTCAGGAAAGCGCGGATTCCACTTCGCATTGCCCCTCCCGGCAAAACCGGACTGAGAAGCTCTCCAAATTTCAGGGAAGAGCTAGATCAATCGCCCGTAAAGGTGAACAGAATCTCCTGTTCACCGGGACGGACGAACCAGTCCTCTTTGGTTCTCTTTGCTTGCAAGGGGACCGAGAGCAGGCCCACAGCATGATCCAGCTTGGTTTCTGGGTTGTTCATGTAAGGATTGAAAGGATAAATGGGCCAGACAAGGCGGGCCGTAGGATCCATCTTCAAGGTCCAGCCATGATGACGGATTTCGCCGCGCAAGTCCTCCGGCGAAAGTTCGACCTGTTCGGTCCCGAGCACGATCCGCTTGCCGCCGCCGGTTTCCAGCGTCTCGCCTGCTTTCAGGCAAAGCTGTACGTTGAGTTTCGCCTCTTCCGCAGGCGTTCCCCGGCCGGTTAGCACAAAGCGAAGGCGCAACTCCTTTTCAGAGGGTTCAGGAACGTACAAGTCGCTAAAGAAAGTGTTATAGGACAGGGAAAGCCGGTCCTCCTTGTCGTTCATTTGCAGACGGCTGCTGAGAGGCAGATGAAAAATCTGGCCCTCGATTTTTTCTGAAAAAGTGGCAAGCTCAGGCTGCCGTTTGGAATTGGCGCCGGAGATGATCAAGCCATACTTCTGGTGAAAGACGCTGACACTGCTTTGCCGGTCGAGGTAGAACTGGCTGAAGACCGATTGCGTGTTTATCAGACCCGAAAGGGCCACGACCCAGGGCCCAGTCTTGCGAATCCCCGCCGGGATACTCATTTGGTAGGAATAGCGCGCCTGGTCCTGAGGGATGGGTTCCGTGCGCCCCTCGTGATAGTACAGCGCGCTCTGGGCCAGTCGCCCCAATGCGTCCAGGGTCAGGCCCCAGTGCTCCCACTGCGGATCCATGCGGGTCAAGTTGTCGGCATGGAAAAAGCTCGTCAAAAACTCCGCATATCGGCGACCGTCTGGGAAATTGGAGAAGCCGAAATGTCCCCACGCGTCAACTCCCCAGTAGCGATTGCGGTCGTTGATGACCTCCACTGGAATACCGTCGGGATAAGTAAAGTACTTGTGGAAGTCGGTAGAGCGGCGCAATGCTTGGAGCGCTGCCGGGTCGTGCGTGTACTCCCAATAAAGCGCCACCTGCGTGGACGTCACATAGTCGTAGCCCGTGGTTGGTCCTGCCCGGCTGTGTTCGCCCCAGTATCCGTCGGGCGTCTGCTCCTCAGCAGCGAAACGATGCAGCACCCGGCTGCCCAGCTTTACCCAATCCTGGTTCCCAAACACATGCCCGGCAAGCAGCAGAAGTGAGGCCCACTGCGCATAGTGATTTGGCGAGGTACCGATGTAGGGCGAATTGTACCAGGGGAAATCCAGACGCTTGATGGTGTCGGGAACCAACGGAATTACAATCTTCTCGATCTCGCGCCTCCAGCGCACCTTGCGTTCCTCTCCGAGTTCAGGATCCAGCAGCCGGTAGGCTTCGAGCCACATATAGGTGTCCCAGTCACTGTCGAGGCGCGGCTCGTAGCGGCCTTTTTCGCTTTCAGCGGCGAGAAGATCACCGATCCGAAGCGTCAAGGCAAGCATTTTGGGATCGTGATACCGAGGATTCGTAGCGTGTTTCTTGCTGTAGAGGACGGCAGAGGCCAGCATGGAATAGGGAAAGTGGCTCCACCCCGGAAGTGCTTCCAGCGTTTCCAGAGTCGCCGAGGGCTCGGCGTTTAGCCTTGCCTCGACCTGAGCAGCGCCCGCTTCCAGCAGACGGAAATAGGCACCTGGGAGATGCGCGCTATTCGGACCGGCCGCTATCGACAGACCGGTCAGGCAGAGCAGGCTCAGAAGTGCGGTCGTAAGCTTCCCTGCTAGTGCGGCCCACATCCGTGCGATCATGGTGCTCCTCCCGGACTAGTTGCCGTCAGCTAATTCGTGGTAGATCGTGGCCGCGTCCTCACCGGACCTGCGGTCCCGAATGTGAATAGCTTTCTCCGCACCCGCTTGCCGGAACGCATCGACGGCGTGACCGTATTCCTTATTGATTTCACTGGCTGGCAATTCGTGTCCCATCGGGTCGATACCGCTCACAACCCAGACCTCCCGCGGCGCAAGGGTTGCCACCAGGTCGGGCAGATCGTAAAACTTCAAGGCGCGAGGAACGACGCTCTCGAATACTTGCCGGTGAACTTTATTCTTCACGACGGACTCGTAAGAGGACAACATGCCTTCGAGCGCAAGTTTCTTGATCCGAGGGTCGAGCACTGCGGCGTACAGGGCCGGTACTGCGCCTCCGTCTTTGCCGTAGACATAAACCTTGTTTGGGTCGACGTCCTGACGCACCGAGAGCAAATCGACGCCGCGCGTGATGTCAAGCGCGCGCATTCCAACCATCGTCTTACCGACCAGCAAAGCCGTCATCGCATCGTCGTAGTCTCCGAAGTAGCGGTCAAATTCCCTGCTGTTGACCTCCGCGTTGATTCTGGTTTCGCCGAAGCCTCGGGCGTCGATGGAGAGCACAACTACTCCGGCTTTCACGAACCGTTCTGCTTCCGATGCTGAATCCGCCTTGCCGTCTCCAGTGACCATCAGCAGTGCAGCTTTTTTGCCGACTCCTGTCTCGGGAACATAGAGTAGCGAGGGAATCATGATGCCGGGCTCGCTCTCGTAGATCAGCTTTTCGATGTGATAGCCAGAGCGGGAGAGCGTACCGTAAGGCTTCTCCTGTAAGGGCGCGCCCGGAGGTTCATA
>Ga0137418_10000524_pt1 | contig 34666 bp, 29 predicted proteins | sample CZODoug3_1_2_16f_FD_122242 | JGI IMG/M metagenome (GOLD analysis project Ga0137418, IMG submission 122242) | Vadose zone soil fungal communities from Angelo Coast Range Reserve, California, USA - CZODoug3_1_2_16fungal (Hybrid Assembly) | ecosystem: Environmental > Terrestrial > Soil > Vadose... | reverse complement strand
GAGGCGTCATGGCGGCTTGATCGATACTCAACGGAACCACGAGTGGAAGGGCCTCCTATTCCGCCGGATCATGACCATTTCAAGGGCAGCGTCAACCTGGACGATGCCGGGCCGGTGATGCGCGAGATCGCCTGGCCGATCCCGGTCGGCCTGCCGCGCATTCCCGACCGGGAGACCGGGGACTAGGGGCGTTCCTCGTCATCCTCGCTCCCGGCAAGATCCGGAAGGGTCAGCTCAGTTGTCACGGTGGCTGGCCGGCCCGGCAGGATCACAGACGAGCCTGTCGCGACGGCAACCTTCTTGCCGTCGGCGTCGAACACGTCCGAGGTGCCGATCGCCATGCTGCGGCCCCGGTGGATCACGGTTCCCCGCGCCATCAGATCACGACCGTCGGGTGCAACTGGGCGCAGGAAATACACCTTGAGGTCCACGGGAGCGAAAGCGGTGCCGGCCGGGAGGGTCGTCTGCACCGTGCCGTCGATGGCCGTGCCGGCCAGCATGGCGATGGCGCCGCCGTAAGTCAGGAAGATCAATTGAGCATCGTCGCCCGCGAGCCATCAGAAGTTTTGTTATTTGATTTGGCCTGACGATTCTTAAAGAACGAAAGGAAGGTCGCAGATGGAAGCAACACGAGTCACAGTTGATGAAGTGAAAGAACGGATGGATCGCGGCGAGCAGTTTGCTTTTGTCGACACGCGCAATCCGATTGCCTGGGGGCAAGCCAAAACGAAGTTGCCCGGCGCGGTGCGTGTGCCTGCCGACGAAGTTGAAAAACATCTGGCGGAAATTCCGCATGACCGCACCGTAATCAGCTACTGCACTTGACCGCACGAAGCATCAAGCGCCCGGGTGGCGCAGGAACTCTCGGCCCACGGTTACAAGAACGTTCACCCGCTTTTCGGCGGACTTGACGCCTGGGAAAAAGCGGGCCTTCCGCTAGAAGCGAAACAAGATGGCGAGTGAAAACGCAAACCAGGTGCTGGCGGCGTGGGAAACGTCCTCGCAGTATTGGAACAAGCATCAGGCGCTGATTGAAAAGATGTACGCGCCGTTGACGCGCGCGCTGATCGAGGAGTCGCAGATCGAAGCCGGCGAATCTGTGCTCGATATTGGGGGAGGCGCAGGCGAACCGTCGTTAACTATCGCTCGTGTGGTGGGCCCTTCCGGACATGTGACCTTTACTGATCCGACCGCAGGCATGGTCAAAGCCGCACGAGAAGAATCTGAGCGCCGCGGCCTTCCTAACATCGAGTTTCAACAATGCGCTGCTGAAGATCTTCCTTTCGGCAACAATGTTTTTGACGCGGCCGTGGGACGGCTCTCGGCCATGTTCTTCTCCGATGTTGCCACGGCGCTGCGACAGATATTGCGCGTAGTGAAACCTGGTGGCTACGTCGCGTTTCTCGTGTGGGCCGACCGGGAAGTCAATCCATTCTTTAGCGTGATCACGGAGATTCTGGATCAGTTTGTGCCGGCTGAACCGGAAGACGAGGACGCGCCGGCCGCGTTTCGTTTTGCACGGCCGGGAAAGCTTGCAAGGCTGTTGGAAGAAGCGGGCGCAGTCTCGGTGAAAGAGCGCAGGCTGAAATTTGAGACGGAAGCACCCATCGATCTCGCTCAATTTTGGGAGCTGCGCACAGAAATGTCAGACACTTTTAGAACAAAAATCGCGAAGCTGGCAGCGGATGAAGTGATGTCGGTTCGAGATGAGGTTAAGAAGGCGGCGGCTGTTTATTTCAGCAGCGGCAGCATGAGTTTCCCGTCACAGGCGTTGATTGTAAGCGGCAGAAAAGCAGCTTGAAGTTCAGAGTCCAACCTTTAGGTTGCTCTTGCGTCGGCAGAGGCAAGCTAAAGCTTGGACTCTGAACTGCTTGTTCGTTATTTCCCAATTATCTTTCTGTCCCGTTGCAGCGGAAGATTGTCAGGATAACGATCAAAAACTGCATTCATATCGCTCAGCCGTTCGATTACCGCATTCGTAACCGCAACCAGTGACATATTCGGATCCAGGTCCGCCAGTTCGCTTTGGACCAAATCGATCCAGGCGCGCGTAAGCTCCTCCTTATATTTCTCGCGGGTGATGCCATGATGATCGAGAAAGCGCAGCAAGCTCGAGCGCATCTTCTCGAAAGCCTGTTCGGCGGTTGCGTCGCGCAGGTACCAGACGGCGACGGCCAGATGCTTGCGATGAGGAAAGTCGTCTTTGGCGGTTGTGCACGATTCCAAACCCTGCACTACGGCTTCGATTTCTGCTTCTGTTTGGTAATGGCTTTTCATCGCAATGCCTCAACGAAAGTAGCACAGACTAAAGAAACCTCTGACCAAGTGGATGCAACAACTCTTTGGAGTGCGCTGGCCTGGCAGCGCTTTGGCCGGTCGCTACCAATGCGCCTACGCCTGCTGAGTTGATTCAATGCTGCGGCGACCAGTCGCCGCGGACCAAAGCGGCGCCGGGCCGCCGCACTCCAAAGAGTTGACCGCTGGTTCAGCGGTTCCGAAAGTCTGTGCTACTTCGCAAAAAACGAGGCGGACCGATTAACTCGATCCGCCTCGTCTGGTTGAATTCTGAACGGCTATTATTTTGCCGCGGCTGCATTCACGCGCGCCGTCAATCGCGATTTGTATCGCGCTGCGGCGTTTTTGTGTAGCACACCTTTTTGCACCGCTCGATCAATGGTTGAAATCGTCGCCGGCAAAATCTCACTCGCCTGCTTTCCATCACCTTCAAGGGCGCTGCGCAAGTTCTTAAGCGAAGTTCTTAAACGGCTGCGATTGCCGCGATTGAGCTTGCGGCGTCGCTCGCTCTGCCGCATTCTCTTTTCTGCTGACTTATGATTGGGCATCAACTTCTCCAACTATCCACTGCAAATAATGCGTTTTTCTAAACGATTTGAATCAGTTTAACTGATTAACGCCAATGCGCAAGTGACGGAGTATAGGGATCGCAATATGGAGTGTCAAGCAAGCCGGACGGTTTGGAGCACGGCGTTTTTAAAGTTCATTTGACACCGATTGATGCCTGTAGTAGCGTCGCAGTCATCCAAGATATGCCAGCAATTCTTTTCCTAGCTCACACTCCTGAAAACAAACTGAACCAATTCCGTTCTGCAGAAGGAGATCGTTTCCGGTTTTGAAGCAGATCGAACTTCCACCTCGCGGCCTCGAAACGCTTTTCGGCGTTCACGATCAGAACATCAAATATCTTGAATCGCTGCTCGATGTCCGCATTGACGCGCGCGGTCAGGACGTTTCCATTGATGGCGACCCGGAGGATGTGGCCACTGCCGAGCGCATTCTCGAAGATTTCTCCGAACTCTTCAGAGAAGGCCGCTCCTTTACCGATAAGGAGCTGCGCGAAGCGTTTGCGCAGATTGCCGAGGACCGCGCGTTTAGTTTGCGCGATTACTTCACTAAGGCGCGCTTCAATCCGGCGGGCAAGAAACAGGTCGCGCCAAAGTCGGCAACACAACGCAAATACATTCAGGCGATCCAGGAGCGTGATGTTGTTTTTGGCATCGGCGTGGCCGGCACGGGGAAGACATATCTCGCAGTTGCGCTCGCCGTGCAGGCGCTAATGCAAAAGCAGGTCAACCGCATCGTGCTGGCGCGTCCCGCAGTGGAAGCCGGAGAGAAGCTTGGCTTTCTTCCCGGCGACTTGCAGGAGAAAGTTGATCCTTATCTGCGGCCGCTTTACGACGCGCTGTTTGATTTGATCGACTACGAGCGCGTGACCAAACTGCTCGAGAAGCAGGTGATTGAGGTGGCGCCGCTTGCCTTCATGCGCGGCCGCACGCTATCCGATGCTTTCATTATTCTTGATGAAGCGCAAAACACCACCAGCGAACAGATGAAGATGTTTCTGACGCGTATCGGCTTTGGCTCGAAGGCGGTAATTACCGGTGACGTCACGCAGGTGGATCTTCCGGCAGGAAAACGCAGCGGCTTAATTGAAGCTGAGCGCGTGCTGGCAAATCTGGATGGAATCGAGTTCATCTATTTCACCGAGAAAGACGTCGTGCGCCATAAGCTGGTGCAGATGATTATCAAAGCCTACGACGAGCATTCCCGCAAACGCGAAATGTAGACAGTCATCCGCAAAGTACGCAGATTTCAGACCTTCAAAATGTCATAGGAGGGATTTGGAAGTGCGTAACTGATTTTGCTCTTGCCATCTGCGTGATCCGTGTAATCTGCGGATAAAACATGATCGAAATCGTTAACCGCCAGCGCAAGTTTCCGATCGCCGCCGCACGTTGGGAAACATTTGCGGCGCAGGCATTGAAGGTCTTGCCGGTAAAGAACGCGGGTGCAACGGTGGTGTTTGTTTCAGACCGCGCAATGGCCGGACTCAATCGTCGTTGGCGCGGCAAGCGAGGAACTACTGACGTCCTCTCATTCCCGGCCGCACAGGACAGGTTTGAAAAATCCGAAGGACTGAATTTGGGGGACGTCGTGATTTCATTTGAGCAGGCTGCCCGCCAGGCCAACGAAAACAAGTTGAGTCTTAATACTGAGGTCGCGCAGCTTATTCTTCATGGGTTGTTACACCTTTGCGGCTATGACCATGCCACTGACAAAGGTGAAATGAATCGGCTTGAGTTACGGTTGAGAAAGAGATTGGACATCTGAAGAAGAAAGGAAGATTTTCCATTTATCATTTGCCATTGCCGAAAATCCAACGAGGCGTTATGCGACGACTTAGTACCCAAGAGGGAGTGTCCGCAAACTGACAGTTTGCTTTACAAAATGAAAAATGAAAAATGGTAAATGATAAATGGAAAATCGGCTTTATGATGTTCCGTTAATTAGCTGTTCCAACATTTACCGCGCAGCTGCTTAACTATTCACCATTTCCGATTTACTATTTACGCGACCGAAAATGCAGATTGAGATCATACTAGCGCTGGCTTCGCTGCTGTTATTTGTACTGTGTACGCTTGCGACCGTAGACATGGCCTTTGGCCAATTGAGTGACGTGGGCCTGCGCCGGCTGATCACGGAAGCCGAAGAGCGCGCCAACGATCGTTCGGCAGCGTTTCTCAAACAGGTCCTGGAAAACCGGCCGCGCTTCAGCTTTGCCATTTCGGCAACCATTCAGATTCTGCTCGTAGTTGTTGCTGTCCTTATCACCTCGATTTCCTTGAGTCTATTCGACGACCCACGCTTTGTATTAGTTGGGCTTCTCGCTGGTCTGATTTTGGCCGGCATCTTTCGCCAGCTTGTCCCGCTGTTTATTTCTACCCGGGACCCGGAAGGAACGCTGCTGTTTCTGCTGCCGGTGATTCGTCCGTTTCTGCCGCTGATGGCGTTTGCCGCCGATCCTTTTCACAAACTGTTTGACCGGTCGCGCACTAAGGAACAGGAACTCGCCATTGATGACCAGGACGAAGACGAGGACGCGACCGACGACATCCAGGCGCTGATCGATGTAGGCGAAGCTGAAGGCATTCTGGAAGAAGAAGAAGGCGAACTAATTCATTCGATAATCGAGTTTGGCGACACGCGCGTCAGCGAGGTAATGACGCCGCGGCCCGATATTGTCGCGGTCCCGGCTGGGGCCACGGTTCGTGAGGCGCGCGACGTGATGCTCGAATCAAAGTATTCGCGGCTGCCCGTCTATCGCGATCAGATCGATAACGTCGAAGGCATTATCTACGTGCGCGACCTGTTGCAACGCTGGGCCGACGGCGACGAAGAAGGAAGTATCGCGTCCCTGAAGCGCGATGTTTATTTTGTTCCCGAAACTAAACCAGTTGCCGAGCTGCTTGAGGAAATGCAGAAAGCACACGTGCAGCTTTCAATGGTCATCGACGAATATGGCGGCGTGTGCGGGCTGGTAACCGTCGAAGACATACTCGAAGAAATCGTTGGTGAAATTGAAGACGAAGACATTGGTCACGAGGAATTGGAAGACATAGTCGAACAGGCAGACGGTTGTTATGAAGTGCTCGGTTCGACGCAAATCGGGAAAATTGAGCGGCTGTTCGACATGGAGATCGAGGCGGACGACTTTACGACGATTGCAGGCCTCGTCATCAATCATTCGGGAAAGGTTCCGCAACCGGGCGAACACCTGATATTCCGCGGATTGGATGTCGAGGTGTTGGAGGCGGATGAGCGGCGCATTGGCCGGTTGCTGGTGAAGCGTTCGGTGACGGAAGATGCGGGAGAAGCACAAGGGACAAATGCCTAAAAAGCAAAGCAAGTTTCTCGCGGGAAGAAAAATCGATCCGGCGCCGATAACGAAACGGACCACCATCAACCAACTGGTTGACGAATCGTTTTTAGCTTACAACGGCGCGCGCCTGCGCGAAGCTTGCCAGTTATTCACGGAGAAAATGTTGGAGCCGGAGGTCACGGTCGGACTTTCAATCACCGGCGCTTTAACGCCCGCGGGCCTGGGAACATCGGCGTTGATCCCGCTGATCAAAGCGGGCTTTATCGATTGGATAATTTCGACGGGCGCCAATCTCTACCACGACACTCATTTTGGCATTGGCTTGGCGATGCACCAGGGTAACGCGCAAATTTCAGACATCGTGCTGCGCGCCGAAGAAGTCGTGCGCATCTATGACATCTTTTTTGATTACTCAGTACTGCTGGACACCGACGCTTTCTTTCGCAAGATGATCACCGGCAAAGAGTTTCAGAAGACAATGTCCACCGCTGAGTTTCATTATCTGGCCGGGCGTTATGTGCGCGAGCGAGAGCGAAAGCTGGGCTTGAAAGATAAATCGCTGTTGGGAGTCGCGTACGAATATGCTGTGCCCATCTACACTTCCTCGCCGGGTGACTCTTCCATCGGCATGAACGTCGCTGCCAAAGCACTTCAGGGAAACAAACTAGCGTTCGATCCATCGCTCGACGTGAATGAGACTGCGGCCGTCGTGCTGGCGGCAAAGCGGAATGGTGGTAAAAAAGCCCGCGGCAAGCAGAAACCGGGACAATCGGCAGTTTTTATTCTCGGCGGGGGTTCGCCAAAGAATTTCCTTTTGCAAACTGAGCCCCAGATTCAAGAGGTGCTGGGCATCGACGAACGCGGGCATGATTTTTTTCTCCAGGTCACCGACGCGCGGCCCGACACGGGCGGACTTTCCGGAGCAACGCCGGGCGAAGCCGTATCGTGGGGTAAGGTTGATCCCGATCGATTGCCCGATGCAGTTGTCTGTTATGTCGATTCCACGGTAGCGCTTCCGATCATTACAGCTTATGCTTTAGCAACGCACGATGCGCGCGAGCCAAAGCGACTCTATGAACGGCGGCAAGAGTTTATGGATTTACTGCTTTCCGAATATCAGAAATCAAAACGTCGTTAAGGTAGTCGTTGAACGAAACAAGCATTAGGCGGTTTCGCATTAATCCGATAAATCTCCGCAGACAGGGGCATTAGCGAACATGGGTCTAACAGTGGTCACCGGCGAGAAACCAAGATATTACGATTGCGATAAATGCATCGCGTATTGCTGCTCAATCTATGATCGCGTTCAGGTAACACCTCGAGACGTGAAGCGATTGGCGGCGCACTTTGGCGTTACTCCGGAAGTAGCGACGACCCGCTTCACCAAGACGTGGGGCAAGGAACGAATACTGCGCCGCCGCGCTGATAAGATGTTTGGCCAGGCCTGCATGTTTCTGGATCAGGAAACGCGCAAATGCACCATCTATCACGCGCGACCCGGCACCTGTCGCGAGTTTCCCACGACGGCCCGTTGTGCCTACTACGATCTACTAAAGTTTGAACGTGCCCAGCAGGACGATCCTGATGTGCTGCCGCTTGTGAAAATTACTTTCAAAGAAAACGGCAACGGGAAATAACGCAATACTGTTCAACGAAGGACGAAAGACGTGGAACGGTTTTTAGCTGGTTTTATCGGAAAGAAGCTGGATATTTATTGCGGCGGCGCGTCGAGTCTGCGCGGTGAGGTATTGAAAGTTGAAGATGGCGTGCTTCATCTCAAGGATAACGACGGAAAGATATGTTTCGTGACGATAGACAAGATCGTGGTGGTGTGGGAAGCCCGAGAAGATGAACACCGCGCAGGCTTTGTCGCCCAAAGCGCCGAGAAATAAGCTTCGCAGGAAGCGTCATCAAACTAAAACGCCGGCACCCAATGAGGGTCGCCGGCGTTTTCGTTAAGAGCAATTAGCTTATTAGTCCGTAATGGTAGTAACCGGCATCGGAACCTGGCGGAAGCCATCGATGCGCGAGAGCCAGTAATCATTAAAAGGCGAATAAACAACACCGTGGTGCCGCGATGCGTGATAGAAGCCATGCTCATCAGCGACCAAACCGACGTGCGCGAGGTTGCTGAAGAAGACCAGCGTGCCAAATTTGTATTGATCGGCCTGCGCCGGCGCTGTGAACCGACTCCACAGGGTGCGTGCGCTGCCGCGCTCGAAATCAACGCCCGCCGACTTGAAGATGCTCCAGACAAAACCCGAACAATCGAAGGCCGACGGACCGGTCGCTCCCCAAACATAGCGAGCGCCAAGCCGCTCATCTATCGCGGCAGCCATCAACTGCTGAAAGCGATTTCCTATGGGCGACGCTGCCGGCATTGAACCCTTGATATCCTCAGCGGACGCCGGCGAAATAATTGTGAGCTCGTCGTCGGCAACGGGAATGGGTGAGAGAGCGCTTGTTCTCGCCAGGTGATGCAAACGTAGGCCGGCATTTTGTGCGAAAGCGGTTTGGGCAATCATCCCGAGCGTAAAGCAGGCCGCTAGCGCATAGGCGAACAGTTGTTTAGAAAACAAAGGGGAACTTCTCCTTAAATCATTTATTGCCGCAACTACTCTGGTGAGGAGCTACTTCGGGAGGGCACACGCATAATAGTGGGCCAAAAACGATCGAACAAGCAGCAATGTGACTGTTTCGTGACGAATCACAAACGCGCGTAACACTGCGACCCAAAAGAAGTCAGAAAAATATTTTAGTTAATGAGCAGATGTACGAATGATTAGGTTAGAAATGTCTGATCAGAAAACACAATCAGTCAATGTGAACCATTATCACGATACACGCGAGAGCATTCGGCGAAGATTAATCGCGAATAATAATGTGAGTGCGAGCGTCAAAGGGACAAGCTCCTCTAGATCGTAACGCAACTACGTATAGCAAACCGTTAGTTTGCGTTGTCGTTGGGCTTCTATTTGATAATCAAAAAGAGGATGAATTGAGGGCGAGTTCCGCAAAGCGCGAGGCGAAATTGTAAGCCAAGAGCCGCAAATTAACAGTTTGCTTTAGCTCAGCTCCCTTGAGTGGCGGCCTGGTAATTCATTCCCACGGTCATGATCTTCTGGAGCAATTGATCGTAAGGAAGCCCGCTGTGCGCGGCTGAATCGGCGAAGTCTTCGTTTTCGGCAATCTGCGGATTGGGATTGGCCTCCAGCAGATAGAACTGGCCTTCTTCAGTAAGACGATAATCAAGCCGCGCATAACCGCTCAGAAACATATAACGGTAGATGCGTTTGGAGAGGCGCTCGAGAGTTTTGTGTTGCTCGGGCGTGAGTTCTGCGGCGCGTGTTTTAACACCGACTTTTTCCTGGTAGGTCGGGTCCCACTTCACTTTCAACGTGGCAATGTTTTCCGCGCCCTCGGGCAGCTTTTCCATCACCAGCTCCCAGGGAGAATAGGTCTGGATGTTCGTGTTCCCGATAACGCCTACATAAATCTCACGCCCTTTGATGTATTGCTCCGCAATCGCCGCAGTCTTGTTTTGCCGGTGAATAAACTCGACGCGCTGTGCCAGTTTTTCGTCGTCGTGAACAATAGAAGCCTGAGCAATGCCGACCGAGCCCTCTTCGCTAATTGATTTTACCAGCAGCGGAAACTTCAAACGCTTCGGCCGCCGGACTTTTCGATTCATGGGAAACACCGCAAAATTCGGCACCTGAATGCGGTGATAACTAAGAATCATTTTGGTGAGGGCTTTGTCGTGGGCCAGCGTCAAACCGCGCGGGTTGCAACCGGTGTAGCCTTGTTTCATCAGCTCGAGATAACTGACCACATGCTGATCGTAAAGCGGATAACCATGAAATTCTTCGAGCAAATTGAAAGCAATGTGAGGCTTGTGCTCGAGCAACGCATCGCCAATTGCGTTTAGCTGATTGTAGAGGCCGACCGGATAAACCTCGTGGCCCATTTTTTTTAGCGTTGAGATTACGTCGTACTCGGTTTTGATCTCGATCTTTTCTTTATCGCTCAGTCCATCGAGAGAATCAGGCGGCACCAGGTCCTGATGGACCAGGACAATTATGCGCAGCTTCTTCTTCGGCTCGAAGATATCCTTCTTCTTTTTAGATTTAGAAGTCATACGGCGATGCGATGATAACCCGAATGCAGAACGTTCATGACCTGAACTGTCAAGACAATCATCAGACGGCGACGCGCTTCGCGGGCCGGTATAGCGACACGCAGTTTCAAGTCTTTGCAGCGATCGATCATGTTTTCGAGTACGTGATCGATGGTGTACTGATGCACCCCGGTGCCATCGGCAACTATCTGACGCACTTCTCGACGTACGCTACGGATAAAACTGGCGGCGGTTGGTTTTGCACGATGTCGCGGATCGTCTGAAAAAATCCGCCGCAGATCACGATCGTAAACGGCGGGCCAATCAAAATCGTAACGCTCACGCTTGCGCCGGTAGTGCTCACGCAGGGTGATGCGTATTTCTGAAAGAGGTTCTACCTTTGTGCGCGCTCGATTGCGCGGTTTCGTACCGGCGAGTTCAGTCATCAGGCCATCGATGTATTCGAGCTTGTGCAGGGCGGGCCATCCTTTGTAACGGCGGCGCCAGCGCGAGCGTGGGGTCAACCAAACGGCAAACGTTTCCGCGAAATCTTCCGCCGGATGCGCCTGCGCATACCAGGCGCGCAGATGCAATACATAGTTTCGACTTTTGGGTTTTGGTTTGTAGAAGTCGGGATAGCGTTGCGCGAACGATCCGAACAATTCACGCCAGCGCCCTTTGAAGTGAAGTCGAAATGCAGTATCGAGTGCATGACCGGCTTCATGACGTAAAATGCGCAGGCACTCGTTGTCCGTTCCGCCCTCAACTTCCAGCATCTGTTTGCGCTCGAGTTTCATCAGCCGCGGATGGGCCAGATAAAAGGGGATGGCAATTCCGGGAACGCCATCCGGCGAAAACCATTCTTCAGAGAGCCAAACGTGTGGCTTGAAGCGAATGCCGCGATCGTTGAGTTCGCTGTAGAGTCGCTTGATGTGAGGCTCGAGAAACGAGCCCTTGATCTTCAGTGCCAGGTCGCAGATGCGCAGATCGAGCAGATGCTCGTCGGACAGACGATACCAGGGGAAACGATAGCTCACGCGCAGTTTCCCCTATAAATCGGCCGTTTTTGGCCGAAAAAGTTGAGACTTCGCAAGACTAGCGGCGACCGGTTCGTGGCTGGCATGCGTGGCGGCAGAAGTCGTCCGAGGCAATTCAAAATCAGGGAACGGCGCTCATTCTAACGGCGAATGCACAGTGGGACAAACTTCAGCTTGTTCATGTCCGACAAGCTAAAGCCCGCGAGTATCAGATTAACTTCCGGGAACGACGCCGGTCTTCAAATACGATGAGGGGCAATGCTTTTCGACAACGCACTGGTCGCATAAGGGATTGCGCGCTTTGCAAATTACTCGTCCGTGCGCGATGAGTAGATGAGAAAAGATGACCCAATCTTTTTTCGGCACCAGGACGATCAGATCGTTTTCAATTTTTTCCGCCGTATTTTCATTCGACAGGCCCAGCCGGTGCGACAGCCGCGTCACGTGTGTATCGACAACCACCCCCGAGCTGATGCCGAATGCATTGCCCAGCACCACGTTGGCAGTCTTCCGCGCCACACCTGGCAGTTCAAGCAACTCCTCAATCGTATGAGGAACTTTTCCGCCGTACTGTTCAGTCAAAACTTTTGCTGTGCCCTGAATCGACCTGGTCTTATTGCGAAAAAAACCTGTAGTGCGTATGTCGCGTTGGAGTTCCTTCTCGGAAACTTTCAAATAGTCTTCCGGTTTGCGGTACTTGCGAAAGAGATCCTGCGTGACGATGTTCACCCGCGCGTCGGTGCATTGTGCCGACAGGATGGTCGCAATCAACAACTCGAAAGCATTCGAGTGATTCAGCGAACACTTCGCGTCCGGGTAAGCCTTCTTTAGCAGGCGAATAATGGTTCGCGTTCGCGTCTTGAGTTCTGTAATCATTTTTTCTGCCGCGGATTAACGCAGATGACACGAATCTGAAAGAGCTATTCCTTGACTGATCTTCCTTGTTTTCTGATTTGATCCGCGTTCATTCGCGGCCAATGCAGAACCGCGAGCGGTAGCGACCGGATCCTACGGTCAATGCTAAACGGGTCCGGCTTTAAAGGAGTGTTCCTCTGGAGTTGAAGCCAACATCCGGTCGCTACCGCTCGCGGTTCTGCATTAATTATCTTTTCCCGTTCGCGATCTTCGCAGCTTCAGGTAAGCCGCGCAATCTAAGCATCGCCAGCATACCCAAAAAGGGTCCCGGCGCGAGTATTGTGAACGCATAACGCCAGCCAACGAGCTTTACAAAGAAGGGAATCAATTGAATCGAAAAGCTTGTCAGCAGAAAACCCAAGCTGGTTTGAATAGTCAAAGCCGTGCCGATGTATTGGCGATCACCCAGTTCGGTAATGCAGGCGGAAAACTGTGGCGAATCGGCAATCACAGTCACTCCCCAGACAGCAGAGACAGCCAACAGCAGAAACGGGTTTGCGCCAAAAAGAAAACCCACCAGCAAACAACACGTGCCGCTGATGGCCATGGCCCAGGAAGTCACCGCCGTTCGGCCCACTCGATCCGCCAACAGCCCGCCGCCAACACAACCCAGCGCGCCGCAGCCGATGATCAGAAACGATGAAAACTCGGCAAGCTCCGATGTGGGTTGCCCGGCAAACGCCATCGGAGTATTTCGCGCAGCGAGACTGGCGCGAATCATCACCGGTATCCAGGCCCACATCGCGTACAGTTCCCACATGTGGCCAAAGTAACCAAAGCTCGCCAAACGAACGCCGCGATTGCTGAAGATCGTAAAAGCTTGTTTCCAATCGAATCGCGCAGGCGGTGGCGCATATGGTCCATCTGCAACGAAAAGGAGAACTATCAAGCCGCCAAAGATCGCGAGCAACGAAATGAAGAAGACGTTGACGCGCCAATCCGCACTGCCCAGCCCGTTCACCAGATAGGGCGAAGCTTTGCCTAACGTCAAAGCGCCAACGAGCACGCCCAGCGCCATGCCGCGGCCACGTTGGAACCAGGTCGCCATGATTTTCATTCCGGGCGGATAGACACCCGCGAGAAACATTCCGGTCAGAAAGCGCAGTCCAATTCCCATCTGCGGACCATGCGCGTATGCGCCAAAGGCGGCATTCGCCAGGGCCCCGCCTAAGGCGGAAACAGCAAACACGTAACGCACGCTTATGAGATCAGGCAGGTTCAGGAAGGCGCTCAGCAGTGTGCCAAACACAAATCCGAGTTGTACTGAAATCGTCAACCAACTGGCCGCGGTCTCGCCCAAATGCCATTCATTGCGCAGGGCCGGTATCACCGCCGAGGCGCTGAACCAAAGCGACATGCCCAACAGTTCCGCGAAAGATAACAGCGCCAGGGCGCGCCATCGGGCAGACGGGCGAACGGGTTGTTTTGGCTTAGATTTTCGCGCGGTTGGCATTGATGTGCGAGAGAGAATACTACACGCGCCAGAGGCCGCATATGACCGCTCGCGTAATGCAAACTATTGGTTTGCGTTTATGTTTGTCCCGCGCCTAAAGCGCGCCTTCAAAATCGTGATATTCTGAGGGTCTTCAAATCGCGCTTGAATTCTGTGTTTTGGAGGCCGAATGGGGTCGCCGAGAATAGCAGGCAGTGTTTTCAAACACCGATGAGTGAATTCCTGGGATCACTTTCTGAAAGGATTGCGAAAGCCTCTCGTTATGAGGACGAGCAACCGTTGAGCGCGGAGATTTTTAGCGTTGAGCGCCTGGAACAATATGCGAAGGTTCTCGCCAAAGAACATAAGACCATCCGGAAAAAGGGACGCGCGCAACTCCTACCCCGGCTGGAAGATAACGGACGGAAGCTGGTGGCCGCCTATCGCTCGCTGGTTGAAGCCATTCGCAAAGGCCGCGGCATCTCACCGGCAGCGGAGTGGTTAGTCGACAATTTTCATATCGTCGAAGAGCAACTGCGCGAGATCCGCGAAGACCTGCCAAAGAGTTATTACTACGAACTGCCTAAGCTCGCCGCCGGTGAACTGAAAATTTATCCGCGCATTTATGCGGTTACCGTCGCGCTAATCGCGCACACGGATTGCCGGCTCGATACCAACACGCTGCGCCGCTACATCGCCGCTTATCAGTCAGTCGATCCGCTATCTATCGGTGAATTGTGGGCTGTCGCCATTACGTTGCGTCTGGCACTGGTCGAGAACCTGCGCCGGCTTGCCACGATGATCGTCGGCGCCCGTGAAGAGCGCGAGCGCGCCGACAAACTCGCCGATCGCCTGTTGGAGACTGCGGCGCGGCAGCCCGACGCGGTGGTGCCGTTAATCGCTGAGCGCTTAGGCAAGCGCGAAAAAATTCCACATACCTTTGTGGTCCAAATCGCGCAACGGCTGCGCGAACAGGACCCGGCTGTAATGCCCGTGACCGAATGGCTGGAAGCACAACTGGCGCGCCAGAACACCACCATCGAGCAAGTCATTCATGCCGAGCATCAACGGCAGGCGGCCACGCAAGTGACCGTAGGCAACGTCATCACCAGCATGCGCCTGCTGTCGACGTTGGACTGGCGCGACTTTTTCGAAAGCGTCAGTTTGATCGAACCGTTGCTGGGCCAGGATCCGGCCGGCGCATATTTGAAAATGGATTTTGCCGCGCGCGATCGTTATCGCCATGTGATTGAGCGCATCAGCAAAAGCGCGCTTGCGGACGAACTGGCAGTGGCGCGCGCAACGGTGAAACTGGCAGCCAGGGCGCGCGTTGGCGATGCTGGCGAAGAAGTTTCGCCTGCAGCGCATGTTGGCTATTACCTTGTCGATGAGGGGCTGCCGCAGCTCGAAGCAGAATTTGACTATAGTCCGCGACCGGTTGAAGGGCTGCGACGATACGTGCTGCGCCACGCGACTAGTGCTTATCTCGGCACCTTGTTCTTGTTAATAGGCCTAATCCTCACTGTGCTCGTCGCGGCGCTCAGCATTGCCGGCGCCGGCTGGCTGCTACTCATAATTGCGACGCTTGTCGCTCTGATTCCGGCCAGCGATATTGCCCTTACAGTTATCAACTGGGACGTTACTCACCTTTTCGAGCCTCGCCTGCTTGGAAAGATGGAAACGTCGTCAGGCATTCCTGCTGAAGCCACGACGATGGTGGTAGTGCCCACGATCTTTTCAACTGAAGCGCAGGTTAAAGAGCTGATCGGACGACTTGAAGTGCACTACCTCGCCAACGAGGACCCGCATATTTATTTCGCGTTGCTTGCTGATTTCCCGGACGCTGATTCTGAACAAGCCCCCGCCGATCTGTTACTGCTCGAAGCGGCCGGTACCGGAATTGACGAACTAAACCGTCGCCATCACACAGATGATGAGTCACCGCGTTTTTATCTTTTTCATCGCCGCCGCGTTTGGAATCCAGGCGAAGACCGCTGGATGGGCTGGGAACGAAAACGCGGAAAGCTGCAAGAGTTTAACCGGCTGCTGCGCGGAGCGCGCGATACGAGTTTCATTGTTAGAACTGCGGATCAGGCGTTGCTGTCGCAGGTCCGCTATGTGATAACGCTCGATTCCGACACTCAACTGCCACGCGATGTGGCGCGCAAGTTGATCGGCGCGGCTGTTCATCCGCTTAACCGCCCGGTGCTCGATCCGCAAACCCGTCGAGTTACACGTGGTTATTCAATCCTTCAGCCGCGCGTCAGCATTTCGCTCGAGAGCGCGTCACGTTCGCGGTTTGCGCGCATTTTTTCCGGCAACACCGGAATCGATCCCTACACCACCGCGGTTTCGGACGTCTATCAGGACCTTTTTGGGGAAGGCAACTTCACCGGCAAAGGTTTGTATGACGTGGACGCGTTTGAAGCCGCACTTGCGGATCGCGTCCCGCAAGATTCCTTGTTAAGTCACGATCTGTTTGAGTCTCTCTTCGCTCGTGCGGCACTGACGACTGACATCGAATTGCTCGACGACTACCCGGCAGTTTATGACAGCTATGCCAAACGCCAGCATCGCTGGACGCGCGGCGACTGGCAAATTCTTCGCTGGCTATTTCCCTACGTTCCCGATGCTGCGCGGCGCAAGACGCGAAACCCGTTGCCGCTGATTTCGCGCTGGAAGATTTTCGACAATCTGCGCCGCAGTTTGGTGGCGCCTTCGCTGTTTCTCTGGTTGCTTGCCTGTTGGACCATCTTCCCGGGCTCGGCGTGGATCTTTAGTCTATTCGTCCTGGTTACGATCGCCTTTCCAGTCTATCTTCATGTCACCACCAGCCTGCTGATTCACCCGCGGGGCATTCCCTGGACCAGTCACTTTTGGAGTGTCTGGGGCGACGTGCGCACTAACACCGCGCAAGTTTTCCTGTCGGCGTTGCTTCTGCCGCATCAGGCTTACCTGATGAGCGACGCAATTCTGCGCACGATTTACCGCAAGCTTATTTCGCGAAAGAAACTGCTCGAATGGGTCACCGCTGCTGACGCAGAGAGAAGCGCGCGTAACGACCTCAGCTCCATGGTTCGTTTTATGTGGCCCGCTGAGCTGCTCACTCTGCTGGTTGTCGCGCTGACTTTGATTGTTCACCCGGCGTCGCTCCCGGTTGCGGGCACCGTCGGTCTCGCCTGGATCACGGCGCCGCTCGTTGCCTGGTGGCTTAGCAAGCTGCGGCCGAAGGAACGCAAGCTGCTAAACGCCGAAGATACGAAGCTCGCGCGCACAATAGCGCGGCGTACCTGGCGTTTCTTCGAAACCTTTGTCGGGCCGGAAGATCATTGGCTGCCACCCGATAATTTTCAGGAAGATCCAACTCCGGTCATCGCGCATCGCACTTCGCCAACGAACATCGGCTTACTGTTCCTTACAACTTCAGCGGCGCACGATCTTGGCTATGTCGGTTCACTCGAGTTCGTTGAACGCCAGGAGTTGACCTTTAGCACCATCGCGAGACTCGGCAAATTTCAAGGTCATCTGTTTAATTGGTATGACACTAAAACGCTCGAACCGCTCTACCCGCAATACATCTCAACGGTCGACAGCGGAAATCTGGCGGGGCACCTGGTCGCGGTGAAGCAGGCCTGCATCGAGCTGCCCGACACGAGACTCTTCGATGAGCGCATCATTGCCGGTTTGCACGACACCGTCGACGCAATTTCGTTTGAAGCGGCCAAGCTTGGCAGTGTGCGGCAACGCACCGACGTCGTCACTGTCAGTCAATTGCGCGATGAGATCGAAGCCTGCCGCAAACTACTTGTCACCGATGCCACCCGGGATTTGGCGAGTTGGACAAGTTTGTTTGAAGCTTTGCGGCGACGGGTTTCTGAGATTGAAGACATTGTTAATGCGCTGGCGCACGAACATGGAGAAATTAATTTCAAAGAGCTGCGCTGGTGGCTGGCTGCATTCGATCATCAGGTCCGTTCCTGCCGGCGCGATGCCGATACGCTCTGCGGCTGGACTGGTTTTATCTCTCAGTTACCACCAGAAACGACGGCGGAATTTGTAGATGAAAACAGTGACGGCAAGTCGCTCGCCATGCTGCTTAGCGGAGTGCCGACCCTGGCGTCGATACCGGAGCTTTGCGACAACGCGCTGGTCGAACTTGCAGCTCTGCGCAGTAACGGAAATGCAACGGAAGCTTCTCCACTTACCCAGGCGTTGGAACAAGCGGCAGCCGTAGCTGGAGACGTTCTGTCGCGACTCAGCCGTCTGGCTGCCAACTGCGATCGAGTTATCGAGGAGATGGATTTCAAGTTTCTCCTGGATCGCGAGCGCAAGGTTTTCACTATCGGTTATAACGTCTCGGCACAACGTGCTGACAACTCCTTCTACGATTTGCTTGCATCCGAAGCGCGTCTCGCCAGTTTTGTGGCGATTGGCAAGGGGGATGTGTCTCAGGAACATTGGTTTCGCATGGGTCGCCAGCTTACTTCTGTTGACGGCGGCCGCGCCCTCATTTCCTGGACCGGCACCATGTTCGAATACCTGATGCCTTTGCTGGTGATGCGCAACTACAACGGCACACTGCTCGACGAAACTTATCGCACCGTAGTAAGGCGTCAAATCGAATATGGTAAAGAGCGCGGCGTGCCCTGGGGCATTTCTGAAGCAGCCTACAATGTCCGCGACTTGCAACTAAACTATCAATATGGACCATTCGGAGTTCCCGGCCTTGGTTTAAAGCGCGGGCTCATTGAAGACCTGGTGGTCTCGCCTTACGCAACCTTGCTCGCTGCGGAGATCAATCCGCGCGCGGCCATGGACAATCTGCGCCGGCTCGAAAAGACGGGCGCGCTCGGCGCTTTTGGTTTTTATGAATCGATCGACTACACCGCCGAGCGTTTGCCTCAGGGGCAGACCCACGTTTTGATTCGCGCCTTTATGACGCATCACCAGGGCATGAGCCTCATCTCATTGAGCAATGTGATCCAGGACGACCGCATGGAACGACGTTTTCACGCCGACCCGGTGGTGCAAGCGACTGAGTTGCTGTTGCAGGAGCGCGTCCCTGTCGGCGTCCCGGCCATGCACCCGCGCGCGGAAGAAGTATTGACTGGTCATGTCATTCAATCGTTCCCGGGAATGATCACGCGCGTTTACGACACGGCCAATCTCGAAACACCACGCACGCAACTACTTTCAAACGGCACTTACAACGTCATGGTGACGACGGCGGGCGCGGGTTATTCCAGTTGTGGGCCGAATGCCGTGACCCGTTGGCGCGAAGATGTGACGCGCGACAACTGGGGCACATTTATTTATCTGCGTGACGTGCGCAGCGGCGCCGTTTGGTCGGCCAGTCATCAACCCATTCAAAAGCGCCCGCAAAAGTATGAAGTCGCTTTCTCGGAAGACAAGGCTGACTTCTGGCGTAACGACGCCGGCTTGGTCACGCACATGGAAATTGTTGTTTCAGCCGAAGACAATGCCGAGGTGCGCCGCGTTTCGTTAACAAACAATTCGACGCGGACGCGCGAGATTGAACTGACAAGCTACGCGGAAGTCGTACTGGCGTCGCCGCAAGCCGACCTGGCCCACCCAGCGTTCAGTAATCTTTTCATTGAGACTGAATTCGTTGCTGGCGAAAATGCGATCCTGGCCCATCGCCGCCGCCGCTCCAGTGATGAGGAACCAATTTGGGGCGTACACGTCGTGGTGGCTGACGGCGAGCTGGTAGGAACGACACAATATGAAACCGACCGCGGCCGCTTTCTGGGCCGGGGCCACACGCCCGCCAATCCCATCGCCGTCATGGAAGATCGTCCACTCTCAAACACAGTGGGCGCGGTGCTGGATCCGGTTTTCAGTTTGCGCCGTCGCGTGCGCGTGCGCCCAAACGAAACTGTGCGTTGCTCGTTCAGCACCATCGTGGCGCGGTCGCGCGAAGAAGCGGTGACGCTGGCCGACAAGTATCACGATCCGAACACGTTTGAACGTGAGCTGCGGCTTGCCTGGACCAAGGCCCAGGTGGAGATGAGTCACCTGAACATTGATGCGGAAGAGGCGCACCTGTTTCAACGTCTGGCCGCGCGCATTGTTTATTCCGATCCATCGCTGAGGCCGCGTCCGCATGTGCTCGCGATGAACACAAAAGCGCAATCGAGTTTGTGGGCCTACGGAATCAGTGGCGACCTGCCGATCCTGGTGGTGCGGATCGATAAGGCTGAGGATCTGCCTACGGTGCGCATGATCTTACGGGGCCACGAATACCTGCATTACAAGGGACTGAAAATCGATCTGGTAATTCTGAACGACAATCCGACTACTTATTTGCAATCACTACAGAAGGAACTGGAGACGATGGTTCGCACCAGCGGGCTTGGTGGTCTTCAGGACAAGCCAGGCGGCGCTTACATGCGGCGCGCGGATCACATGCCCGAAGCCGATCGCATTCTGCTCCACGCGGTCGCCCGCGCCGTGTTTGTTTGTGAGCGCGGCTCGCTTGAAGATCAACTGGAGCGGCCACAGGTCGAAGAACCATTGCCGCCCGCGTTCGTCGCGCGCTCGCCTTCGCAAACCTATCCCGAAGCCACCGTGCCGCCGCCGGAATTGACTTTCTTCAACGGCCTCGGTGGATTTCATCAGGGCGGGCGCGAATATGTGACGCTGCTCGGCGCGGAGCAGTGGACGCCTGCGCCGTGGTCTAACGTTATTGCAAATAAAAACGATTTTGGTTTTCAGGTGACTGAGACCGGCGGCGGCTACACCTGGTCCGTCAATAGCCGCGAGAACCGGCTGACGCCTTGGTCCAATGATGCGGTCAGCGACACGCCCGGAGAGATTGTTTACCTGCGCGATGAGGAAACAGGCTCGGTTTGGTCCACGACGCCGCTGCCGATTCGCGAAGGGGAGCCTTATATGGTCCGGCACGGTCAGGGCTACACTGTTTTCGAACACGTTAGCCACGGCATCTCCCAGGAGTTGCTGCTGTTCGTTCCCCTCGATGGTCCGGTGAAAATATCGTTGCTGCGTTTGCGCAACCGCACCGCGCGCAAAAGAAAATTAACCGTAACTTCATACAACGAACTGGTGCTGGGCGTGCAGCGCTCGAGTACCGCCCCTTACGTCATAACCGAAATCGACAAGCAGGCCCAAACGATTTTCGCTCAGAATCCTTTCAATAATGAATTCGCGACACGCGTCGCGTTCGTGGCCACGAATCAACCGCTGACCAGCGCAACTTGCGATCGCAAGGAGTTTCTCGGTCGCAACGGTGCACCTGACCGCCCGGCGGCTTTGCGTCGCACAATTCTCGCCGGCCGTGATGGCGCCGGACTCGATCCCTGTGCCGCGCTGCAGACAACCATCGAGTTGGCGCCGCATGAAGCCCACGAAGTCATCTTTATTTTGGGTGCTGCGGAATCGAAGGCAGAGGCGCAGGAGCTAGTGGCGAAGTTTACGAACTTTGGCGCTGTTAACGACGCGTTCGAGTCCGTGCTCAGCCACTGGGACAAATTGCTGGGTACGGTTGAAGTGAAAACGCCCGACGATGCCCTCGACACAATGCTCAATCGTTGGCTGCTTTATCAAACATTGTCCTGCCGCATCTGGGCGCGCACTGCGTTTTATCAATCGGGCGGCGCCTTTGGCTTTCGCGATCAATTACAGGACGTGATGGCGTTGGTTTACAGCAGTCCAGCGGTGGCGCGCGAGCAAATTGTCAAGGCGAGCAGCCGGCAATTCAAGGAAGGCGACGTGCAACACTGGTGGCATCCGCCCAGTGGCCGCGGCGTGCGCACGCGCTTTTCCGACGATCTTCTATGGCTGCCCTTTGTTACTGCGTTTTATCTGAAAGTTACCGGCGACCTGTCGGTACTCGATGAAAGCGTTTCATTCCTCGAGCAGCCATTGCTGAAACCGGAAGAGCAGGAACTTTACATGCAGCCGGAAGTTTCGGCCGAATCGGCATCGGTATTTGAACACTGTGCGCGCGCACTCGATCGCAGTTTGACTGTCGGCAAGCATGGCTTGCCGTTGATGGGTTCGGGCGATTGGAACGACGGCATGAATCGGGTAGGCCACCTGGGTGAGGGCGAAAGTGTTTGGGTCGGATGGTTTCTCTACACGACGCTGGCTGCTTTTGCACCGTATTGCGATGCGCGCAACGAGGGCGCGCGCGGCAGTCAATACCGCGAACACCTCGAAAGCCTCAAGAAGGCACTGGCCGAAAGCGGCTGGGACGGCGACTGGTATCGCCGCGCCTTCTTCGATGACGGCACACCGCTGGGTTCGGCGCAGAACGATGAATGCCGCATCGATTCCATTGTGCAGTCGTGGTCGGTCATTTCCGGCGGCGCGGAGAGTTATCGCGCAGTGCGCGCGATGGCGGCGGTTGAAGAGTATCTAATCCGGCGCGGAGATGGTCTTGTCATTCTCTTTACGCCGCCTTTCGATAAAAGCAAACTCGATCCCGGTTACATCAAAGGCTACGTGCCCGGCGTGCGCGAGAATGGCGGACAATATACTCACGCTGCGCTTTGGACACTGATTGCTTTTGCGATGCTTGGTGATGGTGAACGTGCCGGCGAACTTTTTTCGCTGTTGAATCCGGTCAATCATTCATCGACGCGCGCAGGTCTACACAAGTACAAAGTGGAGCCTTATGTGGCTGTCGGCGATGTTTACGCGGTACCACCGCACACGGGCCGTGGCGGTTGGACTTGGTATACGGGATCAGCCGGATGGATGTATCGCGCCGGGCTGGAATCGATTCTTGGTTTCAAGTTAGAAGGCGCGCACTTGCGCATCGATCCATGCGTACCACGTTGGTGGCGCGAGTTTGAAATCACTTACCGCCGTGAGAAAACTACGTATCGGATCAAGGTTGAAAATCCGTTGGCGATCAGCCACGGCGTGGCCAGCGTCGAACTTGATGGACAAATGCTTCCGGACGACACGATTGCCTTAACAGATGACGGGCAAAGTCACAACGTGCGTGTGGTGCTTGGCGAAAAACCGGCAGAGGAAATTCCAGAGGCCGCCAACGAGATTAGTCAAAAAGAGCAGATTCGCTGATTCGGTTTAGGGAAACAAAGAAATGAACAATGAGACGAAACACATACGCCACGGCTTTGGTGCTGTGCGTCCTTATCTTTACGGTGGGCTCGACCTGCCTGACTTTGTGCAACAGGTTTTCGGTGCGGTCGAATTGGAACGGCACGAGTTTAGTGAACACTCGTTTCACTATGAAGGGCGAGTGGGCGATTCTGTGATCGTGATCGAAGCCGGCGATCTTCCCGCGCACGTCAGCGGCACAAAAGCATCCATCTATGTTTATGTCCAGGACGTCGATGAAACCTACGCGCGAGCTCTGAAACTAGGAGCGACTTCCGTTGCTGAGGCTGAAGACAAGCCGTATCAAGAGCGATCGGCCGGATTCAAGGATACGTCTGGAAACACCTGGTGGATCTCACAATACATTTTCTCTCAAGAGTCGGCAGCCGAATAACATGACCATTCAATTTAGCCGGCGACTTGCTATCGTGGCAGGTATCCTTGCGCCGCTTGCGGAAACAATCCGGCGCTGGAGCACCTGGCGACAGTCTCCGGCGAATTTGTTTGACGATTACATTATGGGAGCGTTTTTGCTCTATGGCGCCTGGCGGGTCGGCAAGGACGTTCGCGGTGGTCAACGTTTTCTGGCCGCCGCATGGGCTTTCGCCTGCGGCTTTGGTTATTACAGCTTTTTCGGGCAACTGCATAATTGGCGTTTGGGCGAGGTTGATCCGGCGCCGATTTCTTCTGGATGGGTGGTAGTGATTAAGGGCGTCGTCTGGGCTTTGGCAATATTGGCACTGGTGATTAGTTTGAGACGCTTGCCCGAAGATGCACTATGACGTTCGCCCTTAAGTCGCTTAGCAATTGCACGGGCTATCCTCGCGACGCGGCTCTCGTTAACAACAAATTGAAAAGAGGAGAAGGTTATGTCGCACGGCAGTAAGGAAGCGGTTATTTCCATTTTTCTTTTGGCGGCGGTGGTGCTTGCTTGCAAGAATTCTCGAAACACAAATTCTGCTCGCTCAGCCAACTCCAATTCAACTGTCTCCTCATCGTCGAAGCCTGATGCGGACGACGTGATTCATTCAGCAACTGGAGTGGAAAAGGAGAAGCCGGCCCCCGGCAAGGCGAATGTCCAGGGGAAGGTGTTTTTCAACGAAAAGCCAGTTGCGGATATCGAGGTGAAGCTGTGCGAAAAATTCAGCCGGTTTATCGGTGGCTGTAGCGGCGAAACTTTCACTACCAAAACTGACGCTAACGGCGAGTATCTGATTAAGAATGTGCCTCCTGGAATTTACGAAGGCTTAACCGCGAAAGTCTTTAACACGCCTTATTACGTGTTCGCGACTTCGGGTATTGTGGGCGCGGCAAAATACAAGCTCGAAGAGGATCAGACTTTCTTTGCCCCTGATACGAATCTTTTCAAGAGCGATCTGAAATTGATCACACCCAGGGCAGGCGCAAAAATCAGAAGCGGCAACAATATCGAGGTGAAATGGGATTCATACCCTGAGGCGGCGTACTACAAATTTAGTATCCACGCTGACAGCTCAACCGGCGCGCAAACCGAATACGACTATATAAACAAGCGAGTTGACGGAACGTCATACGTGCTGGAAAAACCACTGTCGCCGGGGTCGTACACCTGCCAGGTTGTGGCGTACAACGGCAATGATGTAAAGCTGTCGGAAAGCGCTGATGACATCAAGTTCACGGTGATCGGCGAGAAGTAGGAGAACGGTCGCTGAATAGGAAATCATGCACGTGACTTGCCGTTGCGATTCACGGTTTCACGGGCCCAGGTCGGTTCGGCATAGCCGTAGCACCCCGGTTACATTTGATGCAAAGCCAATGATATGACCAGAGACTACACCACCGGCATTGCGGTCGTGGGGGCTGGCGTCTTTGGAGCGTGGGCGGCGTATCAACTGCGGCAGGCAGGCGCCGACGTGCTCCTCGTGGACTCGTACGGACCAGGGAATAGTCGTGCAAGCTCAGGCGGCGAGTCGCGCATCCTGCGAATGGGTTACGGGCCTGATGTGATCTACACGCGCATGGCGCAGCGCTCGTTTGATCTATGGCGGCAACTGTTTGCTGACATTGCGCGGCCACAACTCTTTCAGCCTACCGGCGTCTTGTGGCTGGCTCGGGACCACGATCCTTACTGCGAAGCTACGCGCAAAACCTTCCAGGAAAACAAGGTGAAGTTTGAGCGGCTCGAGCGTGAAGCACTCAGCCGGCGTTACCCACAACTTGACCTTGGCCCGGTTGCCTGGGGAATGCTGGAGCTCAACAGTGGCGTGCTGCTGGCTCGCCAGGCAGTGCAAGCTCTGGTCGCGAGGGCCCAGTCGCTCGGTGTTACTTACCTTCAAGCAGCAATCCGGCCACCGGTGAGCGAAGAAGCGAGACTTACATCAATTGAAACAACTCGAGGCGCCACGATCACCGCTGACAAATTTGTTTTCGCGTGTGGCCCATGGTTGCCAAAACTCTTTCCCGAACTGCTTGCTGACTTGATTCACGTCACCAGGCAGGAAGTCTTCTTCCTGGGCGTTCCCGCGGGCGACGATCTTTTTCTGCCGGATAAAATGCCGGCGTGGATCGACTTCAACGATCTTGTGTATGGCATTCCCAATCTTGAGAACCGCGGAGTCAAGATTGCGATCGACGAACACGGGCCGCCATTTGATCCGGATACCGGCGAAAGGATCGTTTTGGAAGAGAGCGTGACGCGGTTACGTGGGTATCTTGCCCGACGAGTGCCGGCACTGGCAGATGCGCCGGTGATCGAGACGCGCGTTTGCCAGTATGAAAACACTTCAAACGGCGACTTCCTGATCGACCGTCATCCCACATTTAATAACACCTGGTTCGTTGGCGGCGGTTCCGGACATGGATTCAAGCATGGCCCGGCAGTGGGAGCGCATATGGTCTCGTTAGTCTCAGGCGCTGCTAAAGTCGAGCCACGGTTTGCGCTGGCCACGAAAGAGAAAGTCCAACAGCGCCAGGTGTACTGAACCCCGCCCTTCCGCGACTTGCGAGAACAATCGGCTTAACCTTCGCGTTTTCGTGCAATTCGCTACCTTCAAATTAAAACGTTTACTCTCCTTTTGAACCTCATGCTAATATGCCGTTAGCTTCAACAGGGCCCATTGCCACTGTTGTGAGATCACTTGGGCCCGAACTTCTACCTCTCCGGCTGTTTTTACCAACATACTTTTCCTGTACCTCAACTGGCCCACCAAGAAAGGAAATAAGACGATGGACGATCTATCCGCGTATGACAATCGCATTGTCTCTGCACCACTCACCAGAAAATCAAATAGTAATTCACTACGCTGGCTCGTTCTTGCGTTAGTAATTACCTTTCTCATTAGTAGTGCATGGGGAGCAACCAGGGCTTTCAAATATGTTCAGGCAAATATTGGTGCCTGGCGGCAGCAACTACGAGCGCGGAATGTGAACAGTAATCCCCTCGAAGGAAATCTGCCATCGAGAAAAAACGATTTCTACGGCACGCTCGCCGGCCTCAAGATAGTCGAAGTGACTCAGAACAGTCCGGCAGCGAGGGCTGGCTTGAAATACGGTGACATATTGGTCGCCTACAACAAACGGCCGGTTTCAAATCAAGATGAAATTTCCGCCGTCATGGATTACGAGGAGGAGCAATACAATCAAACAGGCAAACCGGCCACAGTGGAGTTGACCCTCTATCGCGATGGCGATATGGCGGTTAAGTCCTTGCGCGTGCCAATCGGTCATCTTGGTATCTACACGCGCGAGTGGACGTTCGCCTACTCCTTCGTTGACGATGCCATCATGCAACGCAACGACTACACAGCAGCCGAGAAATACGCAAACCAGGCGGCAGCGTCTGGACAATACACCGCCGATCAACTTCTGCACATGCGCATGCTCTGCGTGAACAACGAAAAAGAAGGCGAGGCTATCCGCCAAAGGCAGGTAGATGAGCTTTATCGAAGCTCGGCGGCAGATAAGGTAACGCTGTTTGGGAACTACGAGCTTCTCTACAACAAACGCTTTCGCGCGGGTGCGGCAATCTTTGAACGCTATCTGAAGATCAAAAAAGTCGACGTTTCGACAGAGCTGAATCTTGCATCCTGCTACACCGAGTTGGATAGATACGACGATGCTGACGCGCTGCTAAAAAAGGTCCTCGCTCGCCCCGATGGCGACGCGAACGCGCCCAGCGAGTATGGACTGACCGTGCTTTCGAACATACGTGGCAAGATCCAGATGGGACGCCACCAATACGACCGGGCCCAGGAGCGATTCCTGGCAGCGTTGGAACGCTATCCTGGCGATTCCTACTATGTTCTTGCCTTTCTTTATTGTGCTGTTCAACGCGACGTTAGCGGCGACAAACCCGGAGAGTTTGAAGCTGCTTATAAGGTCGTCTCTGCGCAATCAAGTCAGACGGAAAGTGTAATGGGCTATCACCTCGATGCGCTGCGCGCTTTCATCCTCGTCAAACACAACCGCAGACAGGAAGCGAGCGCGCTCGTTTTGAAGTGGAAAAATTCGGCCGACGCCAAACGTTATATTCCCATGTTCTGGAACCGCTTCCCCGAAGGCTCGAACATTATCGACAACTGGAACAGCCTGCTTTCAACCAATCCATAGCATACGCTGAAGTAAGTGCACGAATGCGTCCGTTGCTATCACCGTCTTGCTTTGACGGCTGGTAATGGCGTGCAATTTCGCTTGTCTTCCTCTCTCCATCTCAATTGCCATTCAACCATCGTTGGTTTGCAACAAAACATTTCCCTGAATCGGCCATAATTACTATTTCGTTTTTCCCTCCCGCTGGCGCCGGACGAATTGCGCCGGAGTGTTTGATTGAACCTTAATGATCTTGAAGGAGTGAATATGAGGACTAATGCGAATTCTCGACTACATAAACTAATTTGCGGCTTGGCCTTGTTGTTGGCCATAACCCCGCTCGTTTATGGACAAGTTACAACCCACCAAACCACTGCGGTTGAACGAAACATACAATCAATCCCTAACGGCGCGAAGCTGAAGTTTAAAGGGGTAGTCATCGCACGCGAGGGCGAGACCTTTAGAATCCGCGACCGCAATCGCACAGACTATCAAGTACTCATAACTGATCGCACCAGCGTTAAAGCTAATGGCGGCTTTCTTCGCAGCGGCAAGAAGTATCCGGTTACGGAAATCCTGCGCGGGCTGATTGTCGAAGTTGAAGGGCGCGGCGATTCGCAGGGCCAGTTGGTGGCCGACAAGATAAGGTTTGATGAGTCGGACATGCGGGCTGCGATTACGTCTGATACGCGCGTGACGCCGGTTGAGGAAAACCAGCAACGCATCGCGGGACAGATGGACGAACTCTACGCCGTTGCTGCCGAAGCCAGAAATGAAGCGGCTGCAGCGAACACCCGTATTAACGATCTCGATGAGTACGATGTGCAGGAGAATGTCGCGGTAACTTTCCGAGTAAATAGCGCAGTTCTTTCACCTGAAGCGAAGCAGCAGCTTGACGAGTTTGCAGCGAAAGCCGCGAACGCTAAAGCCTTTTCTATCGAGGTTGCTGGCCATACCGATTCGACCGGCAGTGAGGCAAAGAACTTCCGCTTGAGCCGCGCGCGCGCGGATGCAGTGATCCAGTACCTCGCGGTGAATCATAAGATTCCGCTCCGCCGTTTTGTGACGCCGATGGGTTATGGCAAAACAGAAGCCGTAGCCGACAACACAACTGCTACTGGCCGCGCGCAGAACCGGCGCGTAGAAGTTAAGATGATGCGCAATCGCGGTATGAGCCAGAGCCCGAATGCGACGCCGGTCAGTAACAAGCCGTAACGACAATTGGCTGCTGAGCCATCAACACAGTAAGTCCTCGCGTTAAGCTGGAGGCTAAGCTGATCATCATGCTAGCTTCGAAGGGCACGGTCACGATCGTGCCCTTCATGCTTGTCCGCTGATTCAGAGGTCGGAGGTCAGAGGTCAGAAAAGCATGAACATTTTCGTCTCTATTTACAATACGATTCCCGATTTGCGATTCACAATTTGCGCTGACCTCCGACCTCCGACCTCTGACCTCCGACTTCTGACTTCTGATCTCTGACCCCATGATCGTTCATCTCATCGACGGCACCTACGAACTCTTTCGTCACTTTTACGGCATTCGCCGCTTCAAGAAAACTGATCCGCCTTTCGGCGCCGTGTCCGGCGTCCTCCACATGATTGCGAAGATGATCGAAGACGATACGACGCACATCGCCGTAGCCACCGATCACGTCATCGAATCGTTTCGCAACGGTCTGTGGCCAGGCTACAAAACGGGCGCAGGAATTGAGCGAGCCCTGCTCGCCCAGTTTCATCCGCTGGAAGAAGCACTAGCCGCGATGGGTGTCGCAGTGTGGCCGATGGTCGAACTAGAAGCAGATGATGCCCTCGCTTCTGCCGCATATCTGGCTGCGAAAGATAAGCGCGTCGAGAAGGTTTGCATCTGGACTCCTGACAAAGACCTGGCGCAATGCGTGGTCGGCGATCGCGTGGTGCAAATAGATCGCAGAAAGAACGAAATTCGCGACGAGCAGGCCATCAAGGCGAAGTTTGGCGTCGCACCCGCGTTCATCGCCGATTATCTGGCGCTGGTTGGTGATAGCGCTGATGGCTATCCCGGAATCGCAGGCCTGGGGCCAAAGACCTCCGCCACGCTTATCAACCGCTATGGCCACATCGAGCAGTTTCCTGCAGGAGTGCTCGCGAGTAAGGAAGCGAGCGCCAACCCTGAACAAAATAAAGTTAAGCGAAGCGGTCGCGAGTTGAGCAACCTCGAGCGCGCTCTACTGTTCAAGAATCTGGCGACGCTGCGCACCGACGCGCTGTGTTTTAGCAACGTCGACGAGCTGCGCTGGACTGGACCGGCTGCGTCCTTTGCTGCATTTACTGAGAAGATGGGTGATGCACGCCTGGCAGCAAGAGTAGAGAAATTACAAAAGTGCGCGCAATAGGGAAGGCGGTTTAGACGTTCCGTCGCCTGCCTTTGCACAAAAGTGCTTAACTGCTCAGAACCTGAACGACGTTGATTGCGGCTTGCCGCGACCTACTCGCTCCTGCGCGCTTCGTTCCAGTACGCGTTCGCGCCAGTTATCTATTTACGATTTACGATTCACGATTTACGATACGCCCATGGAACAAGCCGCACGATCGCCACTCGTTCTCTGGGAATCTTTTTATGTCATCGTTGGTTCCTCAGGAGCAGCGCTGACCGGATTGCAGTTTGTTGTGATTGCCCTGATTGCCCAGTCGCGCACACGGGCGAGTGCCCGACAAATTGACGCCTTCGGCACTCCCACAATCGTGCATTTCTGCACCGTGCTACTGCTGTCCGCGATTCTGAGCGCTCCCTGGCAGGGACTATCGCAGGTTAGTGTTGCTCTCGGCGCGTTGGGACTTGCGGGTGTGATCTATGGCGTGATAGTTCTTCTGCGGGCGCGAAGCCAGACCGGCTATCGTCCGGTGTTCGAAGATTGGCTTTGGCATGCAATCCTGCCACTGATCGCTTATGCGTTACTGCTAAGCTCGGCGCTCCTGCTGCGAGGCTATCCGCATCGAGTCCTCTTCGTGGTGGGCGCGACGGCTATCCTCCTGCTATTCATCGGCATTCACAATGCCTGGGACACGGTTACTTTCATCGCCGTCGGCGGATTGGAGAGTCAAGAAGCTGCGAACACCGCGGGTGATCAGGATGAACAGAAGCGAGAAGTTGAAGACAAGGGCTAGAGTGCAGTCTTGTCAGTGCCACCTGCGTTAACCGGAGGTTGTTGTTATCTTCCAAAAAAGTCCGGGTCCATCAAGTACCAGTTGACTAATCCAGCCGCCAGTCCAATTAGAAACACGATTAGCACTATGATTTTTTCCTTCGCGGTCCTCGGCTTTCCTCCCATCGACGGGAAGATGAGGAGATAGAGTCCGCCGATTCCAACCAGAGGTCCGAACGCCGCCAGCTTCATTGAGTAGCTGCCTTCATGAAGCACCTGACGCCAGTTGTAATAGACCAGTCCGATACCAAGAAGAATGAGAACCAGACCAAGGACGCGAGATTTGGAAGATTGCATACCACCTCCGTCAACTTTCACGACAAATAGCTGCGTCGACAATAACCTCCCGTGCGTTCGCAACATCTGTCAGTCAATGCGATCGGCCAGCGAAGAGCGGGGGCAAGCCCGCCTTCCCAACTTCGAGACTCTTGGACTTGCACGATCGCTTTCACGTTGAAAGCCTTTCGGCGGCGATTACCCCTCAACTCTGATCATCTCGAGGTTGGGAAGGCGGGCTTGCCCCCGCTCTTTTCGCGCGCCCGAAACATGTCTGGTGCAAGCCGTGTTGTTCCTGCTCAGACCCGTTTTTATCCGCGCGCATCTGCGGCTAATATTCTCTCGCATGTTGGACATTAAGGCATACCTCGAACGCATTAACTATCGCGGCTCGCGTGCTCCGACTGGCGAGACTTTGCGCGCGTTGCAAGTTGCCCATTTGTTAACGGTGCCTTTTGAGAATCTAAGCATTCACGCCGGACAACCGATTGTGCTTGAGGATGCCGCTCTGTTTACCAAGATTGTCACCAACCGGCGCGGCGGTTTCTGCTATGAAGCCAACGGACTGTTTGCTGCGCTGCTGCGTGCGCTTAACTTTGACGTCGCAATGCTGTCTGCCGAAGTGGCGAATGCAATCGGCGAGTTTGGCCCGGCCTTCGATCACATGACTCTGATGGTTCAGTTGGAGCGGCGTTGGCTCGTGGACGTCGGTTTTGGCGATTCTTTTCTCGAACCGCTGTTGCTGGATGAACGCAATGAGCAACGACAGGGAAGCCGTGCCTACCGAATTATTCCTGACGGCAATTGCCTGGTTCTGATGAAACGTGATGAAGGCGAAGAATCGAAGGTGCAGTATCGCTTCACCTTGCAACCGTACACTTATGCAGACTATGCCGAGATGTGCCGCTACCACCAGACTTCTCCTGAATCACATTTCACGCGCTCCCGCATTTGCTCGCGAGCAACCGAGGAAGGGCGCATCACTATGGCTGACATGCGTTTGATCACCACGTCCAATAGCGCTGGCTCTCAAGTTCGTCACGAGCGAACGTTAGCAAGTGAAGACGAGTACGCGGATGTGCTGCGCGAGCAGTTTGGCATTGTGATGTGAAGTTAATGATGGCGGGTGATACGCCTACCGAAGAGACTTCGCGGCTTCGAGAATCTGTTCGGGCCGGGCCCGCACCCAATAATTCTCCGTAAGGTTCACCCAGCGCACGGTGCCTGAAGCGTCCAGCAGGAACTCAGCAGGCCTGCCTATGTCCTGACCATTGATTCCGGCGCCGGCATGAACGAGGTCGTAACGGCGAATCGTCTCAGCTTTAGGATCAGAAAGAAAAGTGAAGGTATATCCGGCTTTCTCACAAAGGTCGCGGGTCACTTCCGGACTGTCTACGCTGATAGCAACCGGGCGAACTCCCACCTGATGAAACTTATCCAAACTCTGTTCAATGCTCCGCAACTCGGAGTTGCACGACGGTCACCAATAACCTCGGTAGAAGATGAGCAGCACGCCCTTTGGATTTTGGCCGTTGATTGGCGACGAACGTAACTCCGAAAGCGAAACCGATTTGTCTTTCGTGTCGGTAAGAGTGAAGTCCGGCGCCTTCTGCCCAACTTGGGGAGCGCCATGAGATGCCGGTAACCATCGAGCCATAATGAAGGTTGAGAAAATAAAAAATCCGAGAACGATCACGCTGAGAGTCGCGAGTAGCGACGCGGCGATCTTCGATCGTTTTGGATGGGTCTGGCCAGGCACGAACGCTCGCCGAACCCCAATTACCAGAAGGAGTGCCGCAATTCCGAAGAGCAGCAGGTTGGCCCAGGGAAAATCGCGCGTCATGGACCATCTGGCAAAAACGAAAGGGTAACTGACAAACGCAATCACGCTTAGCAGGAAACCCGCCCAGACTGGCCAGTTGATTTTTCGCATATTAAGAATTTCTGTTTTCCTATTCGGTCGCGTCCGCCCATTTCCGGGACCGGTCATTTTGGACTGCGGCGGCTTGACGCCGCTTTTCAAGTTTGCCTCGCGACTCCGTAAAAGAAACGCGAGACACCCTCGCACTGTTAAAAGCGGCGTCAAGCCGCCGCGCTGCAAAGCGGCGTCAAGCCGCCGCAGTCCAAACTCTAGCGAAACTGGTTGTCGTCGGCAGATGGTCCATAGAGGGCAGGAACCCTTGCGCCGAGCAAACGCAGGTAGACAGTCATCTGACCGCGATGGTGCGCCCAATGATTGATGGTGTCCTGAATCATCTCGTAGCGGGGTGCTTCCATAACAACATTTCCGTGCGCGAGTAAACGCCAGTTAGTCTTCAAGTGCTCGTCGGTCGTCTTCTCAAAAGCGGAACGCGCGCCGGCCGCAGACTTGGCGAGGGCCTCGACTAACTCAGCGCTCGTGTCCATCCGTTTCTGTTCCATCCTCGACTCACCTGGCGCTGGCGCCACGTCCAGCTCGTCCTGCGCGATCTCCATAACGATCCAGGTTGGGATTGTTGCGACCATGTTTGCCAGATAGCCGAGGATCATCGACTTCTCGTGCGGCTTCCAGTCGTACTTGCCCTCAGGCACCTGCTCCAATGCGTAGCGCGAACGCTCCACCTCCCGATCCAACTCTGCTAGTAAGAATTCTGTTAGTTTCATGGGAAGCATAGTAAATGGTGAATCGTAAATCGTAAATAGGAAGAGCAGTGAGGGGTGTCCTGAAGAAAACGATAGATTAGTTAGCCGCAGATTTTCGCGGATGAACGCCGATAAGAAAAGACCAATGCAAAAGGCAGAAGGCATTAGGCAGAAAAAAGGTCGGCCTGCCCAGTTACAGTGACGATGAAATGACTTGTACGCTAGGATTCGTATCATGTTCACGAGGGCTATAGTCCGACCTCCGGCGCCTAACTTTTCTCAAGGTCTAACGGAAGCCAACCTTGGTGCTCCCAACTTTGAACGCGCGCTCAAACAGCATGAAGCTTATTGCGCCGCATTGACCCAATGCGGCTTGACCTTAACCAGGCTGGCACCGGATCCGGATTATCCGGACTCAACTTTCGTTGAGGACACGGCGATACTCACTAATCGTTGCGCCGTGCTCGCGCAGCCCGGTGCGTCCAGCCGGCGCGGCGAGATAGAGAGCATGCGCAACACGCTCGCCGATTTTTTTCCTGCTCTCATGTCCATTAAACTCCCGGGAACTGTGGACGGCGGCGACGTGTGTGAGGCAGGCAAGAATTTCTTCATCGGCGTTTCTGAACGAACAAACGAAGCGGGCGCGCAACAGTTAGCCGAATTGCTCGAGCCATTTGGTTACACGTGCAAGTCTGTGGATATCCGAGACGAAAGCGGTTTGCTGCACCTGAAAAGTGGGCTCGCGTATTTGGGTGATAATCGTTTGGTAATAGCTGAATCACTGGCCGGCCGCGCTGAGTTTGTTGGTTATGACCTGGTTATCGTGAATTCGAGCGAACAATATGCGGCCAATTGTGTCAGGATCAACAACCAGGTGTTGGCGCCTGCCGGCTATCCTGCTTTTGCGGAAAAGTTGCGAGACCTCGACTATGAAACGATCACGCTCGAGATGACCGAGTTTCAAAAAATGGACGGCGGGTTGAGCTGCTTGTCCCTTCGGTTTTAATGCGTAGCCCTGGAAGTTCATTGTGGGTTGACGAATACGGAACCGGGAGCGGTAGCGACCGGGTCGTTGCGAAACTGGGGATGCCAGCCTAGGCGGGCGGGTTTGCACAAAAATTAGCTAAAGCTTAGAACGCAACGGGACGGAGCGATTAAGTTGCGGCTTGCCGCCGCACAGTGCGGAATGCCTATGGCTTTCCGCTTAGTTCTTCTTAATGACTTTTTCCTGAG
>Ga0137418_10000523_pt1 | contig 34697 bp, 21 predicted proteins | sample CZODoug3_1_2_16f_FD_122242 | JGI IMG/M metagenome (GOLD analysis project Ga0137418, IMG submission 122242) | Vadose zone soil fungal communities from Angelo Coast Range Reserve, California, USA - CZODoug3_1_2_16fungal (Hybrid Assembly) | ecosystem: Environmental > Terrestrial > Soil > Vadose... | reverse complement strand
CTCCGCGAGCACATCCTCGCATCGGCCGGCCTGCTGCCGATGCCGGAGCGCACCCCGCTGAATCCCGTCGTGTTCGGCGAGCGGACCCACGAGGATTACACGGTCTCCAAGGTGTACTTCGAAAGCCTTCCAGGGTTCCTGGTCACGGGGAATCTCTACAAGCCCATTGGAAACGGACCCTTCCCCGCGATCGTGTCGCCCCATGGCCACTGGAATTACGGCCGGTTCGAGAACAGCGCGGTCGCGTCCGTCCCAGGCCGGGCGATCAACCTCGCACGCCAGGGCTTCGTCGTCTTTACGTACGACATGATCGGGTACAACGACAGCCGGTGGTACCCGCACACTCCGAGTCACACGTACCACGATCGTGAATTTGGCGGCCGGCGCGAGAATTTGTGGGGCCTGAGCCTCGCCGGCCTCCAACTCTGGAACAGCATCCGCTCGGTCGATTTTCTCGAGTCGCTTCCCGTTGTCGCGCGCGATCGCATCGGCGCGACCGGCGCGTCCGGTGGCGGCACGCAGACGTTCCTGCTGTCAGCCGTCGACGAGCGGATCGCGGCGTCCGCGCCGGTGAACATGATCTCGCTCCACATGCAGGGCGGTTGCCTCTGCGAAAATATTCCGGGGCTCCGGCTCGACACGGACAACGTCGAACTCGCGGCTCTGTTCGCGCCGCGTCCTCTCCTGATGGTTTCCGCCACGGGTGATTGGACCAACGAGACGATGGAGCTCGAGTATCCGGAGATGCAGCGGTTCTACGATCTGTTCGGAGCGAAGGACCGCGTGCACGGCGTACGCATCAATTCCGAGCACAATTACAACCGCGAGAGCCGTGAAGCTGTGTACGCGTGGATGGCGCGGTGGCTCAAAGGTGCGCCAGCGAACGTCCAGGTGCAGGAACAGGAGTTCCGCCCCGATCCGCTGCCGGAGCTGATGGTGTTCGCGGACCGGGCGCGTCCCGCTGGCGTGGTCAGCATTGCCGAGCTGACGGAGAACTGGATTTCGGCAGCCAAGCGACAGTTCGCCGGCGCGAACCCGCAATCGGCGCGAAGCGCGCTGCTCCACGCGCTCGGTTTCGGGCGGCAGACGGCCAGGGTGCCGACTTCGTCGAAGCCTGTGATCGTCCTGGCGACGGAGGACGCCAGCGTCGACAAGGCGGTGTCGCGCGCGGGCCTTGCCGTGCACCGCGTCGCGTTCACGCCGTTCGACGAGAAAGCCGCGGCGGCGATTTCGCAGTTCGAGACGTACAATCGCACGGCCGCGAGCCAGCGCGTCGCCGACCTCGTGGCCGCTCTGTCCAACGAGCCAAATGCGATCCTGATCGCCGACGGCGACGCGGGGCTGGCCGGTCTCCTGGCTGCGGCCGTCGTGCCGGTCACACGCGCCATTCTGGACGTGGGGCGCTTCGATCTCTCCAGCGACGCCGCATTCCTGGATCGCTTGTACATTCCCGGCCTCCGCCGCGCGGGCGATCTACGGACCGCAGCGGCGATGGCGCAGGGCAGTCTCCTTTTGCACAACGCGGGCGACCGATTCTCTCTCGAAGGGCAGGTCACACATGCCGAGAGGCTGACGCCCGATCAGATTCTCCAGCTGCTGAAAAAACGGGGCGGGTCATAGCGGGTGATGGATGTTTGAAGAGTCGATCACGCGTCGCCGGTTCGTGAGAAAGGCCGGACAGAAGCGTCCGATTCGGATCGCCGATTTGGTACGGCTCTGAGTATTGCTGATTTCGTTTCTGTCTCCCTACTGGCGCCAGACCGGATTGACGAACGCGCCGTTGCCCGCCACATCCCAAGCGGCGACGCGCGCCCATTTCCAGCCGCTCGCCTTGGCTCGCCACTCGAACGTCTTACTGCCGAATTCGCGAGTGTTCGCCAGCTCGATGATGTGACGATGCGTGGTCTGGCCGTCGCCCCAGACAATCTCGGCGAACCGAAGCGGGAAGGTCCATGTCGCGCGAACGCTCGCCACGATCTCCGTCGCCGACGAGGACGAAAGGTTGACCTCCGGCAGGAGCACCTCACCCGTCGTCGTGAAGAATTCACCCTTCGCGAGGGGCGTGAGCGCGTCTCCCCACCGATCGAACGAAGGAAGGCGATCGAGCTTGATGTAGTTGATGTTCATGTGCGCGTAGAGCTCGTGCGTGTGGTCGAACTGGAACACATCGACTTCGCCGAGTAGGCGCTTGCGCAATCCTTGATTGTTCAATTCATCGATCAGGTCGAACGCGCGGTCGCCGAGCCGCGGCGACGAAAGATCTGACGGCAGCGCTTTCCACCCCACGCCGAGGTAACTGGCATCGCGGAAGTAGTCGGTCGTCAGAATACGGTCCGGATATCCCGTCGACCCCTTGGTCCGTGGATGCGTCTGGTACATGTAGCCGCCCTCGCGGCGCACGAGGTCGAACAGCTCCTTCGCATCGGCGACGCTGTACACCGTGCCGTATTTCGCGTCGCTCGAGACGAAGGCGCCGTCCTTGGGGCGCTTCATGAACCAGTACACCGGCTTCGGAAACACGAGCGTCCAGTGGCCGCCGAGGTGGACGTTGGCTTCTTCCGCAGGAATCAACAGGAACTCTGAATCGGACTGCGCCCGCAGCGCGCCGAAGTACGCGTGCAGCTCGTTGAGGCGTAGATCGGTGAGATCATCCGGGTGACCGTCGCCGTGGAAGTCCATGATCATCGAGGCGTCGACACCCATCGCCTTCAGCACCGGTTTGAACGGCGGCGTCCACTCGAGCCCGTTGGCCATCGCCTGGACGGTGTCGGCGAGATGCCAGTGCGTGCTGAGGGTCTTGTACCCGTCGAGGCCGCGGAAGCGATCGCCGTTCGTATATCGGAGCACGAGGCCGAGTGCGGCGTCGGGCGCAGTCTCGGCGAGCAGAAAGAAGACGCCCATTCGCTGCGCGCGTCCGGGCGGCGCGTTGACCCACGGGTAATACACCCAGTTCTCGTCGCGCAGCTGCCTGATGCCGAGCGACACGCGGCCGCGCCACGCGCGATACCAGACGTAGCCCAGATTCGATGTGAAATCGCGCGGGAAAAAATACTGATGCGGCGACGGGAACACGGCCACGCTGCCGCCCGCCGTCTTCACCGCGAGCGTGCGGTATCGCGCCTGCACCGGCACGCGCTCGGCCTGCAATCCGTTCGCCGAGACGCGCTGGAGCGCGCCGTCGGTGTCGTAGAACACGACCTCGGTGCGCATGTTGTTGCCCGGCTGACGATCCGATGGCGCCGCCATCTCGAGCCCCGCGTCGTAGTAATACGCGACGTCGGCGTCGTAGGTCGTCATCACCGCTTCCTGTTGAATCAATCGGCTGCCCGGGTAGAACGTGTAGGCGAGCCCGCCGTCGAAGCTCCCCATGCGCAAGCCGTCGAACAGGATCTCGAGCCGTTCGCCGACACTGCGCGCGGTGGCGGCGCGCAACTGGAATGTGCTCTGGACGTGGCGGGTGCCGTCGGGATGGCTCGCCGGATCGTCGAAGAAGGCGTACCACCCGCCTCGGCGCTTACCGGTTTCCCCCTGATAAAACGGACGTGCGCCGCGGACGATGGGCTCCGCGCCGGCCGTGATGGAGGTGACGAGCGGCTGGGCGGGATCGAGGGAGAACGTCGCCCGCCACGTGCGCGCGGCCTCGTCGGGCCACGTCACGGTGACGGAATCGTCGCCGCGCGAGACAGCAATCGGGCCGGTCCGGACACCGGCGAGATCGAGAGGCACGGACGCCGCGGCCGCCGGCAGCGGGACGAGGGCCAGAACCATGAGCAAGGTCGTGCGCATGGACCAAGACGATTTCACGATGCCGCGCCGTCGTCAATGTTAGTCTCCGGGACACAACCGGAGGTTCCGCGATGATTGCTGCGCTCGTGCTGGCCGGCGCCCTCGCCTCAGTCGACGATCGGCATGCCAGCGATCGAGGACCGTTGGGTGAAGCGACGGCGACTCCTCAATCCACACGTCCGATGCCCGCCGAAATCGGAGATGGCGTTCCCTTTGCCGATGTGGCGCAACCAAAGCCGGGTACTTGGCCGACGTATCACGGGCACTTGAACGGCAATCGCTTCTCCCCGCTCGATCTGATCAACGCCGGAAATGTTCAGCACCTCGCGCCCAAGTGGATGTTCACGATCCGCGGCGCTCCACGCGATCTTCAGGTCACACCGGTCGTGGCAGGCGGCGTCATGTATGTGACCTCTGTGAATGAAGCGTTCGCCCTCGACGCACGAAGCGGCCGCGAGATCTGGCACTACAGCCGTCCCCGTACGACCGGCCTCGCCGGCGATGCCGCCAGCGGCATCAACCGCGGCGTGGGGCTGCTCGGCGACCGCGTATTCATGATCACCGACAACGCGCACCTGATCGCGCTGGATCGCCGCACAGGTCAGCTTCTCTGGGACGTCGAGATGGCCGACGCACGCCAGAATTACGGCGCGACGAGTGCGCCGCTCGTGATCAACGATCTCGTGATTTCCGGCGTCTCTGGTGGAGACGAAGGCATTCGAGGATTCCTCGATGCGTACCGCGCGGCAACCGGCGAACGTGTCTGGCGGTTCTGGACCGTGCCGGCGCGTGGCGAGCCAGGTTCAGAAACGTGGGGCGGACGTGCGATCGAGCACGGCTGCGCCGCGACGTGGCTCACCGGCACCTACGATCCCGAATCGAGGCTGCTGTACTGGCCGACCGGCAATCCCTGCCCCGACTACAACGGCGCCGAGCGGCGCGGCGACAATCTTTACAGCAACTCCGTGTTGGCGCTCGACGCCGACACGGGAACACTCAAATGGCATTTTCAGTTCACGCCGCACGATCTGCACGACTGGGACGCGACGGAAGTGCCGGTGCTCGCCGATCTCACCATCGCCGGCCAGCCGCGCAAGGTAGTGATGCTCGCGAACCGCAACGGCTTCTTCTACACGCTCGATCGCACCAACGGCACGCTGATCGTCGGGAAGCCCTACGTGGTGACGACGTGGGCGAAGGAGATTGGCGCCGATGGACGGCCGGTGATTCTGCCCGGCTACGTGCCCGACGAGAAGGGCTCGCTGACGTGTCCCGACGTCACGGGCGCGACGAACTTCTGGCCCCCGTCGTACGACCCCTCGCAACACCTGTTCTTCGTCAACGCACGCGAGGTGTGCGCCACCTACTACGCGTGGAAGCAGGAGTACGTGCCGGGAGAGCGCTACACCGGCGGCGCAGGACAGCGCGCGACCGGCCCCGACATGCGCGCGTTCGGCGCGCTGCGCGCCATCGATCCCGCGACCGGCGAACGCCGGTGGGAGTTCCAGTACATCAGCCCCTCGACGGCCGGCGTGCTGACGACGGCGTCGGGCCTGGTGTTCAGCGGCGATGCCGAGGGCAATTTCCTCGCGTTGGATTCACATGCGGGCAAGCTGCTCTGGCGTTTCCAGATGGGATCCGCGCTGCACGGCACGTCTCCGATCACCTACATGCTCGATGGTCGCCAGCAGCTGCTCGTTCCAGCGGGCGGCACGCTCACGGCGTGGGCGCTCGGCGACGTGCCGCGCGTCCCGAGCACGCGCTGAGGTATCTCGTCTCGCGGCGTGCTTGACCGCTGAAGATTCACGCGTCTTCCGGCCCATCTCGTCCGGTCGGTCGAGGGTAGCGCGCCACCCACTCGCCGCACCCTTAGGAATCGCACGACCCATTCGAGCGCCTGGTGCACGTGCACAGCGGCTGGCGTCGAGCCCGTTTCCCCGTTTCGCGGTGCGTAAGAATTTCTGTTTTCGGCGGCACGAGCGATGCAAACCCGCGCGGCTATGCTCCGTTCCCCAGCCCGCATGAATGGAATCATGACCGAAGGAATTGACACAAACAGACACGGTGTCGTTTCGTTTCCCTTGCCCGGCTCGCACGGATCCGCTGAGTCTCCCGCGGGCGAGGCTCGCCGCGACACATCGTCGCGGTTCGGCCGATCCCGGCAGATGGCCGACTGCCTCCGAAGCGATCTTCTCTACTCGGAGAAACGGCCGAGGGATCTGCTGTTCAGGGTCATCGAACAGATCGTCGCCGAGCACAGCGGCGAGCCGGTCATCCTCTCGCGCTTGACGCGCGACGCGGCCACCCGCGCGCGGGACCTGGCCCAGGCTACCGGCTTCGCATTCGGCCACTGGGAGACGGCGAGCAAGGCTGTGGTGAAAGCGATGCTGTGCGCCGGCGTCCTCCTCACCACCGATGGCAGCGCGATCGTGCCGGGCATCACGGCGCAGGCCACTCCCGTCTCCGGGCTCAGGCATACGTACGTCGACATCACGGAGGCGTTCCTCATGGAGGTGCTGATCAGGCGCCTCGGCGACGTCACGACGCGCGATCACACCGCGCTCGCCCACGCGCTCTTCCGGCAGTTCGATCCCGGCGTGCCGCTCGAGGAGCTCGAGGACCGCGTCGTCATTCTCGTCGCGCAGCTCGCCGACCGCGTCGAGCTGCGAGGCGAGCTGTATTGCGCGCGCGAGTCTGTCCCGACGCACGGCTCCGCCTAGCGCACCGACTCGTTCCGCCGTTTTCGCGTTCTCGCCGTTTCGCTACTCCCGCCTCGCTGCACGCTCCCGCGGTACAGCGCCGTCACGCCGTTTTTACCGAAGGTCTGCGACGGGCGTGGTGTCCGTTCAGCAGATTGACGAGTTGCACCAGGAAAAGGAGAAGCCGAAATGGCCAGCAAGAAAATCATGTCCGCCTGCATCACGGTCTTCGTAGGGGTCTGCCTGCTTCCTCTCGCGGCGCGCGCGCAGGACGCCGCGGACGCCGGGCAGACGAAGCTGCGCGTCATGACCGCCCAGGTCTCCGTGCTCTGCCCGCTCACGATCGGCGGCAGCTTCGAAGCCAAGACCAAGGCATTGAGCGGACAGGTCGGGATGGCGCCAGACACCTCGCAGCCGCTCGACGCCGACCTCGCGGTCGATCTGCAGACGCTCGAAACCGGCATCGGGCTGCGCGACGACCACCTCCGCAAGAAGTACCTCGAGGTCGAACGCGGGCCCGGGTTCGCGCAGGCGCACCTTCGCAACATCCGTGTCGAGAAGCTGGCCGGCAAGACGCCGTTTCGCGCGGTGCTGATGCTGCACGGCCAGACCAGGGAGGTGACCGGCACGGCCGACATCAAGCCCGAGGGCGACGGCTACCGGCTCAACGCGAGCTTTCCGGTCCGCGTGTCGGAGTTCGGCATCCCCGAGCCTACGTATCTGGGCGTCGGCGTGAAGGACGAAGTCGTCGTCCGCGTCAACATGAACGCCTCGCCGGCGCCGGCCGCCACCAGCGGCCGCTCGAAGTAGGAGGGCTGCCATGTCGAAAGCCAGTGTGACCGGTCTCCTCGTGCTCGCCCTCGCCCTGGCGGCGCGCACCGTGGAGCGTATCCCAACATGATTCGCCTGGGTGGCTGCAGACAGCCCAACTTCCGGCTGCAATTCAGCTCGCGCAGCGTCTACGCGAACACGGACTCGAGGACGTACCCGGTCCAACTGCAAGTCAAAGCGGAGTGATCGCCGGGCAGGCCGTGGGTGGTCGAAATTTTTCGACCACCCACCACGAACCATTAACCACTCTGGATCAGCGTTTTCCGAGCCTGCGTCTCCAGCCGACCCGGAGCGTACGTTCCGCGAGGGGCTGCCTCCCGCGTTCCGGATGCGCGCGGACGCGCACTATGTCGAACAGCTCGATGGCGCGCTGCCCGCGGTGACGATCCAGCACATCGCGGTCCACGTGATCGACGTGAGCGACTCGCCGGCGGATGCGATTGCCACACTCGTGGAATCGATCAAGCGGCACGGCGTGCTCGAGCCGCTCGTCGTGCAGCGGAACAACGGCACGTACAAGACGATCACGGGGCAGCAGCGTCTTGCGGCCGCGCGGGCGGCGGGCCTTCGCGAGGTGCCGTGTCTGGTCCATCACGTCACCGACGAGCGCGCGCAGACGCTTCGCGACATCCTGCGTCCGTCGACACCCGCGCCGGCGCCGCCGGTCCCCGGCGCGCAAACGTCCGCTGCTGAGCCCGTCGGCGCGACGCCGATTGAATCGGTGCTCGAGGTCGCCATTGCAGCGATGCGGCTTGTCGCGTCGGCGTCGGATGCGAACGTATCGGTGGTCAAGACCGGCGGCGGAGCACGTTTGTCGATCGACCTACCGTTCGATCCTGCTCAGCTGTAAAGATTTAGCGGAGTACCACCCACTATCGGGTCGATCGAGGGTGCCGATAGTGCAGACGTGGTCTGCTTTTTCAGCCGCCCGGGCGGCATCATTCGCTGCGAAGTTCGAACCGCGGGCGATGGCTACGAGCTGGTGATCGATCGGCCCGATGCGATCGTGCAGGTCGAGCGGTTCAACGGCGCGGAAGCACTCAATCGCCGGTGGATGGACGTCGAAGGCCGGCTCCTCAAGCAGGGGTGGCGCGGACCCGCGCCTCGCCAGCAGCTGCAACATCTGTAGGCCGCGGCCGGTCGGCGCGCACGAAGTCCGTCGCGCGCCGCCCGGGACCGCGGTACTGCCGGCGGTCGGGCTGCTCCGGGTCGCGCCGATCCCTGAACGGGAGCGGGGCCGATGGCGGCGCGGCGGCCGACGCGTGGTCCGGGTTCGCCAGTACCACGCGGATGCAGTTGCGGCCGTCCGCCTTCGCGCGATAGAGCGCGGCGTCGGCGCGCGCCAGCACCGCCTCGAGATCCTCCTCGCCAGGCAGCGCGATCGTGATGCCGACGCTCGTCGTCAGCTGGATGCGCGCCGAGTCGTACTCGGTGACCGTGGCGGCGATGCGGCGCGCGAGCGTCAACGCCACGCGCTTGGCCTGGTCGAGGCCGCTTTCCGGCAGCGCGACGAGAAACTCCTCGCCGCCCCACCGGCAGCGGAGATCGCTGACGCGCAGCGTCTGCATGATGGTGTTGCCGATGGACGCGAGCACCGAGTCGCCGCACTGGTGGCCGTAGCGATCGTTGATGCTCTTGAAGTAGTCGAGGTCGAGCATCAGCACCGCGACCTGCTGGTTCGCCCGGTGCGCCCGCTTCAGCTCCGCGCGCAGCCGCTCGACACCGTCCGGCCTCGTCGAGCATCCCGTCACCGAATCGATCGTGCTCAGCTCGCGCAGGTGCGCGATGGTGTGCGCCGTCTGCAGGCAGTCGCCGAGCAGCGGCGCCAGCGATGCCATCGTGCGCCGTGCGGCGGGCGTCAGGGGACGCGGAGCCGACGGGAGCCCGATGACGCCGACGACGCCGTCGGCCGAGCGCAGCGGAAAGGTCGCCCATTCGCCCGGCGATTCGACCAGCGGGTGGATGGCCGCGGCGATGCCCTCTCCGGCGATCGGCGCCGCGATCATCTTGCGGCGGCCGCCCAGCGTGGTCTCCAGCCAGAGGCGATCGACGCCGAGCAGCGGCGGCAGCTTCGTCGCGATGGTCTCCTGGAGCTGGCCCGTCGTCAGCGCGCCGCGCAGCTCCGCCGCGAAGGCGAACGCGCGCTGCTGCGTGGCCTCGGCATCCTGTTCGATCGGTGGTGCGGCAGGCGTGACGGCGGCCACGGAAGGCGCAACGGTGTCGTGGCGGCGCCGACCGCTGATCGCGGCAATCAGAACGACGGCGATGACAAGCATCGCAACGGCGATGAGTGCCAGGACCAGGGCCGGGGACACGGGGCGATTATTCTAAGAGAAAACGTCGTCGTGATAACGTCTTGAACCTATGAAAAGAAGCGCGAGCGCAGTCTGGAAGGGTGGTCTCAAGGATGGCCGGGGCACGGTGTCGTCGAGCAGCGGCGCACTGTCCAATGTTCCGTACAATTTCTCGATGCGGTTCGAGAATGAGACAGGGACCAACCCCGAAGAGCTGATAGCTGCAGCTCACGCGGCGTGCTTTTCGATGGCGCTGTCGCTGTCTCTCGGCAAGGCGGGGATGACCGCGGAGTCCATCAATACGACCGCGACGGTGACGCTGGAGAAGGTTGGCGACGCGTTCACCGTGACCGCGAGTCACCTGGATACGACGGTCCGCATCCCGAATGCGGACACGGCGAAGTTCCAGGAGGCGGCCGAGGGCGCGAAGGCAGGCTGTCCGATTTCGCGACTGTTGAATACGAAGATTACGCTCGACGCCAGGCTCGGATAACCACGAAGGTCGCTTCGCGCCATTCACGAAGCACGCGACGTCACGAGGAAGTCACTCCTGAAGCAGACTTCGTGAGCTTCGCGCGGGCGCGCGGAGGCGCCCCTTCGTGGCTCAGCTCTCCACCCGCGGCCCGCTGAAGCGGCCGATGACCGGCTTGGCGAGGTCCGCGAAATCCTCGTAGTGCATCCGGAGGCAGTCGGTGTGCGTCCCGGCGTTGAACACCATCTCCGGGTCGCCGACGAAACATTGCTCGACGAACACGCGCTGCAGGTAGAGGCCGCCGAACGGCGGCATCGCGCCTTCCTCGCAGTCCGGATAGAGCGCGAGAAGCTCGGCCTCGCTCGCCATGCGAAGCGTCGCGGCACCGGCGAGCTCGCGCAGCTTCTCCAGGTCCACGGTGTAGTGCGCCGGGACGACGGCCAGCACCACCTCGCCGTCCGCGTGGCACACCACGGTCTTGGCCCAGGACCGGCCATGGACGTGGGAGATGGCCGCCGCGTGCATGGCGGTGAACGCCGGCGCATGGCGGAACGTCGTGTAGGGAACCCGGTTCTTCGTCAGGAACTCGTCCAGGGAACGGGGCCGCATGCAATCCTCCGCTGGCTGCCGAGCGCGCAGTATAGCGGCAAACCGAGCTAGAATCTTCTCGCCCGTAGATCGTGGAGGATCGAAGGGTCTCGCGGCCCGGCGTCGTGGTGAGCCGTCCCGTCTTTGGCGAAGTCGCAGTGGCGAACGACTTCGAAGGTGTGGGGAGGGTTCCGTACTATGAAGGGCTCGCATGCGTTCGTTCGGGTATTGGTCATTCTGGGCGTCGTCCTGGCGCTCCCCGTGATAGCCGCCGCGCAAGAGGCGGTCCTGACAGGCACCATCACCGATTCAACAGGCGCCGTGCTGCCCGGCGTCACCGTGCAGGCCACGCACGAAGCGTCGGGCAACAACTACGACGCCGTGACCGATGGGCGCGGCGTGTACCGCATTCCCGTCCGCGTGGGTTCGTACAAGATCGTCGCGCAGCTGTCGGGTTTCGGGAACGTGACGCGCATGGGCGTCGAGCTCCTCGTCGGCCAGACGATCACGCTCAACCTCCAGATGGCCCCGTCGACGCTCCAGGAGACGGTGACCGTCACCGGGGAGGCACCGCTGATCGAAACGCAGTCCTCGGAGATCGGCGGCAATATCGACCCGCGGCAGGTGCAGGATCTGCCGACCGCGGGGCGCAACTGGATGTCGCTGGCGCTGCTCGCGCCCGGCAACCGCACGAACGCGCAGGGGTCGCTCCCGGTCCAGGACCGCGTCGACGTGCGCGAGTTCCAGCTGAACGTGGACGGTCTGCAGGTGACGTCGAATCTCGGCACCGGCAACCAGTCGCGCTACAGCAACGACGCGATCGCGGAGTTCCAGTTCATCTCCAACCGCTTCGACGCGACGCAGGGCCGGTCGTCCGGCGTCCAGGTGAACGCCGTCACCAGGTCCGGCACGAACAATCTGACCGGAACCTTCGTCGGCAACTTCCGCGACAGCCGGTGGAACTCCGCGGACTCCGTGCTGAACACAAAGGTCCCGTACAAGAACCAGCAGTACAGCGGGACGGTCGGCGGCCCGATCGTGCTCAACAAGCTGCACTACTTCGCCAACTACGAGTACGAGCACCAGCCGCTGACGTCGATCTGGGCCACGCAGTTCCCGGCCTTCAACGTGCAGTTGAACGGAACGCATCACGTCAACCTGTCCGGCGTGCGTCTCGACCACGAGCTGTCGTCGAAGATGCGCCTGATGGGCAAGGTGAACCACTCCAGCCTGCTCGATCCGTTCGGCACGGGCAATTCGAACTACCCGGCGGCCACGGCGAAGAACCAGGAGCATTCGACCGACGTGGTCGGCGAGTTCACCAGCGTGCTCAGCAACAGGGCGCTCAACACCGCGCGCGTCGGCTACGCGTCGTACGGCATCAACCAGTCGAGCCTCACGTCGTGGTCGCAGCACTGGGAGGCCGGCAACGGCATCACCAACGGCGGTCCGAACCTGACGTTCCGGGGATTCCGCAGCAACCGGAACGGGAACATCCCGCGGTACCGGAACCAGAACACGTACACGATTCACGACGACTTCACGTACTCCTATGACGCGAAGGGGCACCACGACCTGAAGGCTGGAGGTGAATTCCTCCACCTACTGGACAACACGCGCAACTGCAACCAGTGCGGCGGCACGGCCACCGTCAACGGCGGAGCGATCCCGGCCAACATCACCTCGCTGCTGCCGGACCCGTTCAACGCCGACACGTGGCGGCTGGCCGATCCGGCGTTCGGCGCGATCGCGACGCGGTACAGCGTGGGCGTGTCCGATTCGTCGAACTTCCTGACGCCCGTGCACATGTGGAAGTACGCCGCCTGGGCGCAGGACGACTGGCGACTCACCAACAAATTGACGCTGAATCTCGGCGCCCGCTACGACCTGATCTGGAACGCGTTCGCGCAGAACGTCACGTTCCTGCCGTTCGAGCTGGCCAACCGCCCGCAGGACGCGAACAACATCCAGCCCCGTCTCGGCTTCGCCTACACGCTCACCGATCGCACGGTGCTGCGCGGCGGCGCGGGCCTCTACTACAACGACGAGCTGAACACGAACGTGCTGTGGCCGATGAGCCCACTCACCATCGCGGTCATTGCGATCGACAACACACCGCCGCGGCGCGCCGACTTCGTGGCCAACCCGTTCAACGGCCCGCTCCCGACGTATGCGCAGGCGCTCGCGCGCTTCTGCAACGCGGGCGGCGGCCGTCCGGACAACCCGGCGTATACCGCCTGGGCGGCGTCGGGCTTCACGGGAGCGGCACCCTGCCTCCTCCGCGACTTGCAGGAAATGTCGGCGATTCCGGACTACTCGCACGTGACCCACAGCTGGCAGAGCTCGATTGGCATCGCGCAGCAGTTCGGCACTACGACAGCGCTGCAGGTGGACTACGTTCAGACCAACAGCCGCAACGAGAAGTCGATCCAGGACAACGTCAACCTGACGTTCAACCCGGCGACCGGCGTGCCGTATCCGTATTCCGACGTGGCGCATCGCGCCTATCCGATGTTCGGCGTCGTCGGCAGCAGTCCGCACATAGGAGCGTCGGATTATTACGGCATCCAGAGCAGCCTGACCAAGCGGATGGCCAGTCACTGGCAGGCGAACATCACGTATACGCTCGGCTGGTTCTATTCGCAGGATCCGTCGCCGCTCAGCGGCCTGAACGCATACACGGGCACCGTGCCGATCGACATGGGCGGCGAGCGATCGCTGTCGGCCTTCGACCAGCGGCATCGCGCGGTGTTCAACGGCATCTGGGACGTGGCGCACGGCTTCCAGGTGAGCGGCATCTACTTCTACGGCTCGGGCGAGCGCGACCAGATCGTCTGCGGCTGCGACGCGCGCGGGCTGCAGATCGGCAGCATCGATCGCCTGCGCCAGGACGATCCGCTCGGACCCAACGGCAGCATCATCCCGCGCAACAGCTTCATCGGCAATCCGATCCACCGTGTCGAGATGCGGCTCCTGCAGCGCATCCCGCTGGCAGGGCGGGCGAACCTCGCGGGCAGCCTCGAGGTGTTCAACCTGTTCAACCGGAAGAACTACGGTGCGTACGACCTGACGGAAACGAGCGGGACGTTCCTCCAGCCGCAGCCGAGTGCGAACCTGTCGTACGCGCCTCGTACGCTGCAGCTCGGTTTCCGCCTTACGTTCTAGGTCGTCGTTCGTCGTTCGTCGAGGCCGGGTCTTTCGGGACCCGGCCTCTTTTGTCGTACGGGGTTCATCGGTCGTTCATGAACGCGGGATTACTATTCGCGCCACCGGGGAGTCATCGTGCATCGATCGCCGTAGTCATCTTCGTTACACCTGAAGGAGATCTCCATGAGGTTCGCCATCGTGAGGCCACTGCTCCTTCTCTGCGCCATGCTTCTGCAGCCAGCCTTCCTCTTTGCGCAGGAAGCAGTTCTGACCGGCACCATCACCGATGCGACGGGAGCAGTGTTGCCCGGCGTTACCGTTCAAGCCGTCCATGAAAGCTCCGGGAACACGTTCGAGGCTGTGACCGATGGCCGCGGTGTGTACCGAATTCCCGCGCGAATCGGAACTTACAAGATCTCCGCGCAGCTGGCCGCGTTCGGCACGGTGACCCGCCAGGGCGTCGAGCTGCTGGTGGGCCAGACGCTCACGCTGAATCTGCAGATGTCGCCGTCAACGCTGCAGGAAACGGTGACGGTGACGGGGGAGGCGCCGCTCATCGCCACGGAGTCATCGTCAATTGGCGGGACGATCGATCCGCGCCAGATGTCCGAGCTGCCGAGCGCCGGCCGCAACTGGATGTCGCTGGCGCTGCTCGCGCCGGGCAACCGGACCAACGCCGAGGGCGCCACGCCCGTGCAGGACCGCGGCGACGTCCGTGAGTTCAATCTGAACGTCGACGGCATGCAGGTGAGCGCGAACATGGGCGCCGGCAACCAGCCGCGCTACAGCAACGACGCGATTGCCGAATTCCAGTTCATCTCCAACCGCTTCGATGCGACCCAGGGCCGATCGTCGGGCGTGCAGGTGAACGCGATCACGAAGTCGGGCACCAACCTGTTCTCGGGATCCGTCATCGGGAACTTCCGCAACAGCAGCTGGAACGCGCCGGACCCGGTGTTGAACCGCGTGCTGCCGTACAAGAACCAGCAGATCAGCGGAACGGTGGGCGGACCAATCGTGCTCAACAAGACGCATTTCTTCGGCAACTACGAGTACGAGCATCAGCCACTGACGTCGATCTGGAACACGCCGTATCCGGCATTCAACGTCACGCTGACCGGCACGCGAAGCGTGAAGCTGTCCGGCATCCGAATCGACCAGGAGCTGTCGTCGAAGATGCGGCTGATGGGCAAGGCGGGGCACTCGCGCCTGATTGAGCCGTTCGGCGCCGGGGCGACGACGCATCCAGCCGGGACGATGACCAACATCGAGCACAACACCGACGTGCTCGGATCGCTGACGACGGTGATGAGCAACCGCGCGGTGAACGACATTCGCGTCGGCTATGCCTCCTACGGGTTCTTCCAGGACACGCTGGTCAACTGGTCGAAGCACTGGCAGGCGGCCAACGGCATCACGTCCGGCTCGCCGCGCATCACGTTCCGCGGCTTCTCGATTCCCGGCAACGCGAACCTGCCGCGATACCGCAACCAGAACGTCTACTCGTTCCATGACGACTTCACCTTCTCGTACGAAGCCGGCGGCCATCACGACCTGAAAGCCGGCGGCGAGTACCTGCACAACCTGGACAACACGCGCAACTGCAACCGCTGCATGGGCACGGTGACGTCCAACGGCGGACAGGTTCCCGCCAACATCGAGGCGCTGTTCCCGGTGTGGAACGATGCCGACACCTGGAACCTCAATGCGATCTCGCCCATCACCACGCGCTACACGGTTGGCGTGTCCGATTCATCGAATTTCCTGACGCCGCTCTACATGTGGAAGTACGGCGCGTGGGCGCAGGACGACTGGAAGCTGTCGAGGAAACTGACGCTCAACCTCGGCGCGCGGTACGACCTGATCTGGAACGCCTTCGCCCAGAGCACCGTGTTCGAGCCGACCGAAAAGGCGGGGCGGCCTCAGGACGCCAAGAACGTGCAGCCGCGCTTCGGGTTCGCCTACTCGCTCGACGATCGGACCGTGCTGCGCGGCGGCGCCGGCCTGTACTACAACGACATGATCGACACCGACATCCTCTGGCCGCAGAGCGTGCTGTCGATCGCCGTCATTGCCGTCGACAACAACCCGGTGCGCGCCGATTTCGTGTCGAACCCCTTCAACGGTCCGCTGCCGACCTACGCGCAGGCGCTGGCGCGCTTCTGCTACGTGAGCAACACGCCGGGCTGCCTGCTGCGCGACCTGCAGGAGCAGTCGCCGATTCCGCAGTACGCCCACGTGACCCACAGCTGGCAGACCTCGTTCGGCATCGCGCGGCAGTTCGGCGCCTCGATGGCGCTCGAGGCCGACTACGTGCAGACCAACAGCCGGCACGAGCACGTGTTCCAGGACAACGTGAACATCAGCTTCGATCCCGCGACCGGCAACCCGTACCCGTACTCCGACGTCGCGCACCGGCCGTATCCGCAGCTCGGCGTCATCGGGATGACCCCGCAGACCGGTTCATCCGATTACCGCGGGCTGCAGACCGTGTTCAGGAAGCGGATGAGCAACCACTGGCAGGGGTCGATCACCTACACCCTCGCCGGCCTCTGGACGAAGGATCCGCAGCCGCTGAGCGGCACGGATTTCAAGGAAGTCACCTTCAAGGTCGCGCCCGATATCGCCGGTGAACGAACGCTTGGGGCGACCGATCAACGCCATCGCGCCGTCTTCAACGGCATCTGGCAGGTCGGCCACGGCTTCCAGATGAGCGGCATCTACTTCTACGGCTCCGGGCTTCGCAGCCAGATCGTCTGCGGCTGCGACGCGCGCGGCCTCCAGATCGCCAGCATCGACCGTCTCCGGCTGAACGACCCGCAGGGGCCGAATGGAAGCATCATCCCGCGCGACAGCTTCGTCGGCACGCCGCTCCATCGCGTGGAACTGCGGCTGCTGCAGCGCATCCCGCTGCACGGCAAGGCGGCGCTCGACGGAAGCCTCGATGTCTTCAACCTGTTCAACCGCGCGAACATCGCGACGTACAACCTGACAGAGACGAACGCGAACTACGGCAAGCCGAACGCGAGCACGAACCTCGCGTACGCGCCGAGGACCGTGCAGCTCGGGTTCCGATTCACGTTCTAATCGTGCAGGGCTGGCTGACACCGGCCCCTCTCCTCGGTCTGTTCTCGCGATCGTGCAAGGGAATGTCGCATTCGTCATCGGCGAGGTGAAGGAGGTCTTCATGAGGTTCAGCATCCCGGCGCGCCTGCTCATGCTTTGCATCATGGTGGCGCTGCCAGCCTCCGTGCTCGCGCAGGAAGCCGTCGTGACAGGCACGGTAACCGACACGACGGGCGGGGCTCTTCCCGGCGTCACGATCAAGGCCGTCAACGACGCATCCGGAAACAGCTTCGAAGCCGTCACGGATGGGCGCGGCGCCTATCTGCTTGCGGTCCGAATCGGCACCTACCAGATGACGGTGACGCTCACCGGCTTCGGCACCGTGACGCGCAGCCTCGAGCTGCTCGTGGGACAGACCACCGTCGTCAACCTTCGATTGGCGCCGTCGGCCGTCCAGGAGACCGTCACGGTCACCGGCGAAGCCCCGCTCATCGCCACCACCACATCGAGCGTAAGCGGCAACATCGATCCCCGACAGATGTCGGAACTGCCGGTCCTTGGACGCAACTGGATGTCGCTCGTCCTGCTGGCGCCCGGCAACCGGACGAACACGCAGGGTGCGGTGCCGGTGCAGGACAGACATGCAGGAGACGTCAGGGAGTTCGAGCTGAACGTCGACGGCCAGCAGGTCACGTCTGAGTTCGGCACGGGCAACCAGCCGCGGTACAGCAAGGACTCGATCGCGGAGTTCCAGTTCATCTCGAATCGGTTCGATGCGGCGCAGGGCCGATCGTCGGGCGTGCAGGTGAACGCGATCACCAAGTCGGGCACCAACATCACGTCGGGGTCGTTTGTCGGCAACTTCCGGAACAGCAAGCTCAACAAACCCGATCCCGTCCTGCACAAGGTGCTTCCTTACGCGGACCAGCAGTGGTCCTGGACCGTCGGCGGGCCGATCCGCAAGGACAAGGTGCATGTCTTCGGGAACTTCGACTACGAGCGCCAGCCGCTGACCTCCATCTGGAACACGCCGTATCCCGCCTTCAACGTCACGCTGACGGGCCAGAGGCACGTCCAGATGGAGGGAGTGCGTCTGGACTACGAGCTGTCGCCGAAGACGCGCCTGATGACGAAGGTCAGCGGATCGAACCTGGTCGAGCCGTTCTCCGCGGCCGACAACAATCATCCCGCGGCGACGACGAAGAGCACGGAAGCGTCGCGCGAAGTCCTCGCGCAGTTCACGCAGGTGCTCGGCACGCGGGCCGTGAACGTCATCAGGTCGGGGATGTCGTCGTACGAGATCTTCAACGCCAACCTGACGACGTGGTCGCGCCACTGGCAGGCGCCGGACGTGACCGTCGGGAGCCCGCGCATCACATTCAGGGGCTTCTCGGTCGCGGGCAACCTCAATTACCCGCGGCGCCGGATTCAGCGCGTCTGGAGCGCGCGCGACGACTTCTCGCTGTCGTACGAGGCCGTGGGCATGCACGCGCTCAGGGTCGGCGGCGAGATCCTCGACCACAGGGAGCACACGAACAAGTGCGACCGGTGCATGGGTCAGATTACGGCGAACGGAGGGCCGATTCCCGATCCGGCGACGCTGCAGGCCATCTTCCCGGATCCCTTCAACGTAGACACCTGGAACCTCGCCGCGCTCTCGCCGATCACGACGCGCTATGCGGTGGGTGTGTCGGGCAATCATTTCGTCGAGCACTACACGATTCCCAAGTACGCCGCCTGGGCGCAGGATGACTGGAAGCTGTCCCGCCGGCTGACGCTGAATCTCGGCGTCCGCTACGACTTCGTGTGGAATGCGTTTGCGCAGGACGTGACGCTGCTGCCGTGGCTGACGCCGGGACGGCCGCAGGACACGAACAACATCCAGCCGCGGCTCGGCTTCGCGTATTCACTGAACGATCGAACGGTCGTGCGCGGCGGCGGAGGGTTGTACTTCGCGGACGTCACGTCACCGAATGTGGAGTGGTCGAAGTCACCGGAGATCATCGCGATCATTTCCGCCACCAACGACGGCCGCCCGGATTTCGCCGCCAACCCGTTCAACGGGCCGATCCCGACCTTCGACCAGGCGCAGAACCTGTACTGCTACGCGAACAACAACGCGCCGGGATGTCTGATACGCGACCTCCAGGAGATCGCGGGGCCCGCGCCGTTCGAGAACGTCGCCCACAGCTGGCAGAGCTCGATCGGCGTGCAGCGCCAGTTCGCCAGCGACATGGCGGTCGAGGCCGACTACGTGTTCACCGGCAGCCGTGCCGAGCACCGCATCCAGGACAACGTCAACATCACCTTCAATCCCGCGACGGGCAAGCCGTATGCGTTCGCCGATCGCAGCCGGCGTCCGTTCCCCGACTGGGGCGTGGTGAACATGTACCTGATGAGCGGACGGTCCAACTACAACGGGCTGCAAACGGTCTTCACCAAGCGGATGAGCCACCGGTGGCAAGGGACGCTCACGTACACGTTGTCGACGCTCAACGACAGCGATCCGCAGCCGCAGAGCGGGCTGACGCGGGTGCCGTTCCCGGTCTCGAAGGAGTTCGGCAACGATTACAGCGGCGGGGTCACGGATCAGCGGCATCGCGCGGTGTTCAACGGCATCTGGAATCTCGGATACGGCTTCCAGCTCAGTGGGATCTATTTCTACGGCTCCGGCGAACGAACCGTGACCACGTGCGGCTGCGGCGCGGTGAACGCGATCATCGGGGCGACCGGCAGCGACCGGCTCCGCCTGGACGGAACGATCGTCCCGCGCGACAACTTCGTGGGCCTGCCGATTCACAGGCTGGACATGCGGCTCCAGAGACATTTCAAGGTGAACGCCCGTCTCGGCGCCGACGGCATCGTGGAGGTGTTCAACGCGTTCAACCGGGCGAACTACGGAAGCTACGTCACCAATGAGGCGAGCCCGCAGTACCGGCAGCCGATATCGAGCGCAAACCTCTCGTACGCACCGCGGAGCGTGCAGCTCGGTTTTCGCGTCACGTTCTAGGTCTTCGCACACGGCACGTCCTGAATAACGAAGAGGCTATATATGACCAGACGCTTGATCGCTCTATTGCTCCTTGGCACCGCGGCTGCCCTCGTACCCGCACCCGGCCGCGCGCAGACCTTCAAGGTTGAAAAATTCGACATCAAGGGTGACGGCGGCACGGACTATGTCGCGGTCGAACCGGCGACGGGGCGTGTCTTCGTGTCGCGTGGCGACCACATGATGGTCGTGGACGGCGCCACCGGGAAGGTGCTCGGCGACATCCCGAACACGCCGGGCGTCCATGGCGCCGGCATCGTCACCAAGGCCGGTCACGGCTTCACGACCAATGGCGGCGACATGACGGTGACGATGTTCGATCTGAAGACGCTTGCCGTCCTCCGGCGAATCATGGTGGGGCCAGGTCTCGACGGCATCATGTACGACGAGCCGGATGACAAAGTCATCCTGACGAATCACAGCCGCCCGATCGGTACGCTGACGGCGCTCGACCCCAAGACCGGTGACATCGTCGGCACCGCGGAGCTCGAGGACACGGCGCCCGAGGGTGCTGCTGCGGATGGCAAGGGGCATATCTTCGTCAACAACGAAGGTAAGAACACGATACAGGTGATCGACGTCAAGACGTGGAAGGCGACCGCCTCGTGGCCGCTCGCGCCCTGCGAGGGACCGACGGGCATCGCGTATGACAAAGCGACGAACCGCATCTTCTCGGGGTGCAACAGGAACTCGGTGGTTGTCGATGCGGCCACGGGCAAGGTCGTCGCGAGCATTGCCAACGGCACGCGCGTCGATGCGCTCGGCTGGGATCCGTCGAAAAAGCTGATCTACATTCCGAACGGCGGCGAAGGCAACGTGACCGTTGTCCACCAGGATTCGGCGGACAAGTACACCGTCGTGGCCACGGTTACCACCTTCCCTGGCGCAAAGACGATCACTGTCGATCCGATGACCCACAATGTGTACCTCTTTCAGCCCGAGCGCGGTCCGGCTCCGCCGCCGGCGCCCGGCGCGCCGCCGCCTGCCGCGGCAGGGGGCGGACGAGGACGTGGTCCTCAGGGTCCCGTCGTAGCCGGGTGGTTCATCGTGATCAGGCAGTAGCGGCCGATGGCCTTTCTCGCTCGACCGTCGTTTGACACACCCCATGCCGGGCCCTAGAATGCGCCAACGCAGCTCAAGCTGAGCATTTGCTTCGCTTTGCAGTTTTGCCCACGGTCGTCTCGCTGGGGACGAGTGGGGTTGTTTGCGCTTCCTGGAGGAGGACCCCGATGTATTCGAGCGTTGTGAGGCGGTTGATCTTTCTATGTGCCATGCTGGCACTTCCCGCGCTGGTCTTCGCGCAGGAAGCGACGGTGACGGGCACCATCACGGACTCGACCGGCGGCGTGCTGCCCGGTGTGACCGTCCTGGCCGTCAACGAGGCTTCCGGCAACCAGTTCGAATCGGTGACCGACGGCCGCGGCGTCTATCGCATTCCCGCGCGCGTCGGGACCTACCGGATCACCGCGTCGCTGACCGGCTTCAGCACCGTGAACCGCACCGGCCTCAACCTGCTGGTCGGGCAGACGGCCACCATCAACCTGCAGATGGCGCCGTCGACGCTGCAGGAGACCGTGACGGTCACGGGCGAAGCACCGCTGATCGAGACGACGACATCGAGGCTTGGCGGCAACATCGACCCGAAGCAGGTGCAGGAGCTGCCGGTGCAGGGCCGCAACTGGATGGCGCTCGCGCTGCTTGCGCCGGGCAGCCGCACCTCGTCGACCAACGCCACCGCGCCACTGCCGGACAGAAACGGCGGCGAGCAGCGTGAATTCCAGCTGAATCTCGACGGCCAGCAGATCGGCTCGGAGCTGGGCGCAGGCGGCCAGCCGCGATTCAGTCAGGACTCGATCGCGGAGTTCCAGTTCATCACGAACCAGTTCGACGCGACGCAGGGACGCTCGACGGGCGTCCAGGTGAACGCCATCACCAAGTCGGGCACGAACCAGTTGAACGGCATCTTCCGGAGCAACTTCCAGAGCAGCCGATTCAACAGCGAGGACCCGGTCGCGCACCGCGTCGTTCCCGTCAGCATCCAGCAGTACAGCACCGCGATCGGCGGACCGATCCTCAAGGACAGGCTGCACTACTTCGGCAACTTCGAGTACGAGCGTCATCCACTCACGAGCGTGTGGACGACACCGTATCCGAAGTTCAACATCGCGCTCTCCGGCAAGAGCACGCGGCACCTGCAGGGCATCCGCCTCGACTACCAGCTGTCGTCGAAGACGCGCGTCATGGGCAAGGCGTCGGGGCAGCGCAGCAAGGATCCGTTCGGCAACGGCTCGTCGACCGTTCACCCCGCGTCGACGATCGATCAGGACGAGAAGAACACGGAATACATCGGGCAGTTGACGCAGGTCCTCAGCAACCGGATGCTGAACGAAGTGCGCGGCGGCTACAGCCACTACGGCTTCGCGAACAACACGCTGGTCACCTGGTCGAAGCACTGGCAGGCGCCGCGCGTGACCAACGGGTATCCGCGCCTCGCGTTCACGGGCTTTTCCGTCAACGCCAACCAGAACGCGCCGCGGCACCGCGATCAGAAGGTCTGGCAGATTCGCGATGACTTCACGACGTCCTACGACGCGAAGGGCCATCACGACCTGAAGATGGGCGGCGAGTTCGTGCGCCACTTCGAGGACAGCGAGAACTGCGCGATGTGCGGCGGCAACATCGACGCCCGCAACGGAACCGTTCCCGCGGACTTGCTGCAGTCGATGTTCCCGGATCCGTTCAACGCGGACACGTGGAACTTCGCGGCGATGTCGCCGTTCGTGCGGACCTACACGATTGGCATCGGCCAGTTCCCGAACCAGTACGGCCAGCCGAAGTACGCGGGATGGGCCCAGGACGATTGGCGCATGACGTCGAACCTGGTGCTCAACCTTGGATTGCGGTACGACCTGAGCATCAATGCGTGGGCGAACGATCTCGGCTTCGAGCCGTTCTACAGCGCGGGGCGGCCGAACGACACGAACAATCTCCAGCCGCGCCTCGGCTTTGCCTATCAGCTCAACGACCGGACCGTCATCCGCGGCGGCACCGGGGTCTATTTCGCCGACGCGCTGACCGTCGACGCGTTCTGGCCGAAGTACAACACGCAGCTGTCGAGAATCCAGTTCAGCAACGACGGACGGCCCGACTTCGCCGCCAACCCGCTGAACGGCCAGCCGCTGCCGACCTACGAGCAGGCCGCGAATCAGTTCTGCCACTCGCCGGCGCAGGCGGCGAACTTCACGCGCTGGCAGCAGAGCAATTACACGGGCAACGCTCCGTGCCTGCTGCTGACGACGCAGGAGATGCCCGCGCCCGACCAGTACATGCAGATGGCGCGCGCGTGGACGTCGTCAATCGGCTTCCAGCGTCAGTTCGGGTCGGTGACGCAGATCCAGGCCGACTACATCTACCGCAAGGGCGACCACGAGAAGGACACGCTGGACAACATCAACCTCGCCTACAACCCGGCGACCGGCGTGAACTATCCGTACGCGGCCTCGGGCCCGGGTCGTGCGCTGCTGCCGTACCCGCAGTACGGGACGATGTCGATGATTCCGCACAACACGCGCTCGCGGTATGAAGCGCTCCAGACCGCGTTCACCAAGCGCATGAGCCGGCGCTGGCAGGCCTCTGCCACCTACACGCTCTCGTGGCTGTGGGACGCGGAGAACCAGCCGTTCAGCGGCCTGAACATCGTCCCGTTCACGGTGGCGGCTGATCTCGGCAACAACTTCACCTACGGGCAGGACGATCAACGTCACCGCTTCGTGTTCAACGGGATCTGGGAAGTCACGCACGGTCTGCAGGTAAGCGCCGTCCATTACTTCGGCGCCGGCATCCGCGCGAGCACGAACGACGGCCGCGATCTCCGCAACGTGGGCAACGGCGGCTCGGCCCGCCTGCGCCCGAACGGCACGATCGTCGAGCGCAACAGCTTCATCCAGCCGAATCAGAACAAGACCGACATCCGTCTGCAGCAGCGCCTCCCGCTGGGCGGCCGGAACTCGGTCGATCTGATCGCGGAAGTGTTCAACGCGTTCAACAACGAGAACTTCACGCTGGTCACCACCGAGAGCGCGGTCAACTTCAGGCAGCCTCAGGCGGCCCAGGTCCGCACCGAGCGCACGGCGCAGCTCGGCTTCCGCTTGACGTTCTAGCTGGTTGGTGGTTGGTGGTTAGTGGAGGGCGGGTCCTTTCGGACCCGCCCTTTTTTCTGCCCGCCGCCAGCCCACTGCCGGCTGCCCACTGCCGGCTGCCCACAGCCCACTGCCGACTGCCCACTGACTAGTGCGTGAGCGCGTAGAGCACGACGTCGATGCCAAGGGCATAGCCGTCGGGCGCGAACTGCTGGAAGAACCCCGGGTCGTCGGTTTCACGCTCCCACGAGTCCGAGATGTCCGTGTTGTGCGTCATCACCGCGATGATGCGCCCGTGCTTGTCGCGAATGGCGCGGAAGTGCGGAACTTCGGACTCTTCACCGCGTTCCGACGTGCTCGCCCCGCCCGTCGACCGCCAGAAGCGGATGTTCGACACCTGCGGGACCTTCCTCACCTCGAACATCGAATGGAAGATCGGATCGTCGAGCGGCACGTCCTTGATGACGTAGTCGGGCGACGGCATGACCTTCTGGAACTCGCGCGTCCACTGTTCCCACGCGGCGTTGCCCCAGAAGTCGTCCACCCACATGAAGCCGCCCTTCTCGAGGTAGAGCCGCAGGCGTGACGCCTCCGCCTCGGACAACCCGATGGTGCCGACGTCGGATGCCATCAGGTACGGGCAGTCGAACAGCGCGTCGTCGGTCAGCCGCACGAGCCACGAATGCGGGACGGTGGGAGAGATGCGGCTGATGCGTGTCTTCGTCAGCTCGGACAGGCGCATCAGCAGGTGGCGTTCGCCCCACGGGTAGTCGGTGCGCCATCCCGCTCCGCTCGGCTCGCGCCTGACGCTCGTGTAGAGCATGTGACACGCGGTGAAGTTGCGGTCGGGCCACTGGCGCGGCGGCAGCTCCGCCGGGTCGCCCTGCTCGCCGCGCAGGCCGCCAAAGGCGCCGAAGAAGTCGCCGCCGTACTGCGCGTAGCTGTAGGTGGCCGACACGGCGATCGCCGTCAGCACGATGGAAAGCACGGCAACCCGCCGGCGGGTCAGCTGCGTGGGAACGGACTCCAGAACGCTCTGTATATCACGACATCACCGGGATTGGCGGCGAGACCGCGGAGCACGCCGTGCGCGCGCACACGAAGTTCACGAAGTAACCAGCACTTCGTGAGCTTCGTGCGTCGCCGCGACGCGGCCTTCGTGGCTTACGCCGTGGCCGGCGTGGTGATCTTGAGCAGCTTCATCAGGTTGCCGCTCAGGATCTGGACCTTCTGATCGTTGGTCAGCGTGGAGTGATTGACGATCATCTCGACCGGCACCGGCCAGTTGAGCGGGTTGTCGGTGCCGTAGACCACCTGGCTGATGCCCATCTCGGCGACCAGGTGCCGCAGCCCTTCGTCGGTCAGCACCATCGTGTCGGCCATGATGTTGCTCCGCAGGTATTCGCGCGGGTGCTTCTTGTTCGCGCACATCGCGTTGCCGCGCACGTCGCACGCCACCTCCGTCCGCTGGAAGTACGACGGCAGGTAGCCCCCGCCGTGCGCGCCGCAGACCTTCAGGTTCGGGAACTTGTCGAACGTCCCGTCGAAGATCAGCCGCGTGAGGAAATACGTCGTCTCCAGCGGGTTGCCGATGATGTTGCCGATGTCGCCGCGCGCCTTCCACGCCGTGTCCTTCACGATGTTGTCGGCGCCGCCCGGGTGCATGAAGACGATGACGCCGAGCTCGTTCGCCTTTGCCCAGAACGGATCGAACTTCGGGTCCGAGAGCGCGTCGCCGTTGACGTGGCCGCCGATCGTGGCGCCGCGCAGCCCGAGCTGCTTGACGCCGTAATCGAGCTGCTCGGCGGCAAGATCCGGGAACTGCAGCGACACCGACGAGAGCGCGACGAAGCGATCCTTGTGGTCCGAGACCCAGCGCGCCAGCCCCTCGTTCTGCGCGCGGACGATGCGCCCCGCGAGCGCGCGGTCCTGGACCTCCCACCACCAGTAGCCGTTGATCGTCAGCGCCTGGATGTCGATCCCTTCGCTGTCGATCAACGCGATGCGGTCGGCGTCGAGCGCGCGGCCGCCCGCCTGGCGCTCGAACGGCGTCCCCTTGACGACCTCCGCGACGCCGTCCACGGTGCAGTGCGCGTGCACGTCGATGACGGTCACCCGCTGGCCGCCGATGGAAATCCGCTTGCGTTCGACGGGTCCCGCGGCCGCGGCGCCGCCGCGTCCACCGCGGCCCGCGCCGCCGCCCCGCTGCTGCGCGAGGGCGGGAAGCCCGCGCCCCGCGACATAGGCACCAGCCGCCGCGCCACCGATGGTCTTCATGAAGTCTCTTCGATCCATTTGTTTCTCCTCTATCGGGCCCGCCACATTATGCCGTCGCGGTCGGTGAACGACGTTCGTGGGGCGGGGCTTTACGCCCCGCCAATCATGCCGTGGTATTCGGCGACAGCTTCAACAGCTTGATCAGGTTCCCGCCGAGGATCTGCTCCTTCTGCGCGTCGTTGAGGAACTTCGCGTTCAGGATGAAGTCCGGTGTCACCGGCCAGCCAAACGGCATGTCCGTCCCGTAGACGACCTGCCCGACGCCGAGCTCCGCGACGAGGTGACGCAGCCCTTCCTCACGGAACACCATGCAGTCGGCCATCAGCTGCGTCTTGAAGTACTCCTCGACCGGCCGCTTCTTTCCGGTGCAGACGTCGTCCTGCCGCCTGCACTGCGCGTCGGTACGCCCGAGGTACGACGGGAGATAGCCGCCGCCGTGCGCGCCGCAGATCCTGACGCCCGGGAACTTGTCGAGCGTTCCCTCATAGATCAGGCGCGAGAAGAAGATCGTCGTCTCGAGCGGGTTGCCGATGGTGTTCGGCAGCGCGCCCTTGCCGCCGAAGTGCGGGTCGCCGTTGCCGTTGGTCCCGCCGGGATGCATGAACATGAACGCGCCGAGCTCCTGCACTTTCGACCAGAAGACGTCGTATTCGGGGTCGGTCAGGTTCTTGGCGCCCGCCCAGCCGGCGGAAATCCCTCCGCCCTTGAAGCCGAGACGCTTGATGCCGTCTTCGAGCGCTTCCGCCGCGAGATCGGGGAACTGCAGCGGCATCGACGCCATGCCGATGAACCGGTCCGGATTCTTCGCGACGACCGCGGCCGTCCCTTCGTTCTGCGCCTTGACGATGTCGCGCGCGAGCCCCCGGTCCTGCACGGCGTACCAAAAGGCGCCCTGCTGCGTGAGCATCGCGATATCGATCCCGTCGCGATCCATCCACGCGAGGCGCGCCGGGCCGATGATCCCGTCGCCGGTGGTCACCGCCTGCCGCTCGAACGGCGTGCCTTTCACGACGTTGGCCACTTCGGCGATGTTCAGGTGCGCGTGCGAGTCGATGACCTTGATGCGCTTGCGGCCGATGAAGACCTCGCGCCGCTTCGCCGGGGCACCCTGCGCGAATGCCAATCGATCACCAGCGGTTGCTGCCGCTGCGAGCGCCATTGCCTTCACGAAATCTCGACGATTGGGCATGTTGTCTCCTTAATTTGGCGCCCCGTGAAGGGGCGCCCTGCGAACGAAATCGCATTCCACGTTCGTAGGGCGGGGCTTTACGCCCCGTCGTCTCAATTCGTCGCCGCCAGCGGCAGCGTGAACACCATCAACGTGTCCGACGCGCCGCCGCCGCAGTTCGGGCTCCCGCCTGGCACGTATACCGCCTGTCCGTCGCTGACGGCGTAGAAACCGTGACGTCCTCCCGGCATCGCCGCGAGCGTCGTCCACATCATCCTCTTCGGGTCGTACGCCTCGTTCTGCGAAAACGTCTTCGTCCGGTCGCACTCGCCGCCCATCAGCAGGATGCGATCGTGATAGAGCACCGCGGATCCTCCGCTGCGCGGCTCGGGAAGAAACGGCGCGGACGACCAGGCGTTGGTGGCTGGATCGTAGACCGAATGGACGTCCGTGTTGTCCGCGGTCGCGTCGAAGCGGCCGCCGAGGACGTGGATTTTTCCTTCGGCCACGACGGTCGGCGCGTGGTCGCGCGGCTGCGGCAGCGGCGCGGCCTCGGCCCACCTGTTCGCCGCCGGGTCGTACACCTCATGCGTGCCGACCGTGATCCGATCGATGCCGCGGCCGCCGATCGCGTGAAGCTTGCCGCCGAGTGAGACGACACCCACCGAGCCGCGCGCGGCCTTCATCCACGGCAGCGTCCGCCACGTGTTCTTCGCGGGGTCGTACTCGAACGCGTACGGCTGCGCGTACAGGTGCACGTTCTTGAGGAACCCGCCGACGACGTACACCTTGCCGTTGAGCGCGGCGACGCCGGCGTGGCTCAGCGCCATCGGCAGCGGCGCGCGCTCGCGCCACTTGTCGGTCTTCACGTCGTATTCCTGGACGAGCGTGGACGACTCCATCGTTCCGAGGCCGCCGGCCATGACGTAGATCCTGCCGTTGACGTAGGCGGCGCCCGTTTCGGTGCGAGGCATGCCGAGGCCGGCTTTCGACGACCAGGCGCCCTGGCCGGTCTGGGCGGACAGTGCGGCGGCGAATATGAGAGCGGCGAGAGCGGCGATGAAGACTCGCATGCGGAATGCTCCGGCGCGAATTCTACGTCAGGGGGCAGGTGGCAGGGGGCAGGTTGCAGGAGGTGGCAGGCTCTTCTGCATACTGCCCCCTGCTGCCTCCTGCCCCCCGCTCCCTGCCACCTGACGTAGAATCCAAGCCCCAAGGAGCAGAAACATGCGAATGCGCGTTTCGATGATCGCCGTCGTCGCCGCCACACTGGCCGTCGGCATCGCGATCGGGTACCAGGCCACGCCGCTGCAGGGGCAGGCGAGAAACACGGGCTTCGCCGCGGTCCCGGGCGAAAAGGGCGGGCAGGATCCGTTCGGCGCCTACGACGTCGTGGCGAACTGGCCCAAGCCAATCAGCCAGCTGCCCGGGCTCGAGAAGTGGACATGGGGCGCCGGCGAATTCGTCTTCGCCGAAACGCCGAACCACGTGTTCATCCTGCAGCGCGGGCTGCTGCCGAACATCCAGCGGCCGAAGGCGATCAAGCTGCCGCAGCTCGGCCCGAACATCGAGTTCCCAATCGGCCGGCTGCCGTGGCGCGATGCGACCTCCGCGTCGCCGCCCGGAGCGCTCGAGGTCAACGGGAAGGTGGGTGACGACTCCGACGTCGGCGTCAACGGCACCGACTTCCAGTGGTCGCACATCATCAACGTCGCCGACGCGCAGGGGAACATTGTCGAGTCGTGGACGCAGTGGGACAAGATGTTCCGCCGTCCGCACGCGATCTACGTCAGCCCGTACGATCCGCAGAAGCGCGTCTTCGTCGTGGATGACTACCGCCACGCGGTGTTCATCTTCTCGCACGACGGCAAGCAGGTGCTGAAGACGCTCGGCGAACCGAACGTGCACGCCTCGGATCCGAAGCACTTCTATCGGCCGACCTTCATCGCCTGGGATCCGGACGGCACCTATTTCATCGCGGACGGCTACGCGAACACGCGCGTGGTGAAGTACGACAAGAACGATAACTACGTGACGGCGTGGGGCGAGAAGGGCGAGGGGACCGCGCAGAAGCCCGAGACGCGGCCCAACTACTTCAACAGCGTCCACGGCATCGCGGTCGATCCGGTCGAGCACCTCGTCTACGTCAACGATCGCAACAACCGCCGCATCCAGGTGTTCGACGAGAACGGCAAGTTCGTGCGCATGTGGAGCATCGGCCAGCCGCCGTCCGACGTCCACCTGATCATCATGGACGGCTCGCGAAACATCTGGGGCGCCGATCGCGGCACCTCGAAGATGGTCAAGTGGGATCGCGAGGGGAACTTCCAGTACGCCTGGGGCACGTGGGGCGATTTCCCGGGCGGCATGTGGGGCGTGCACGGGCTGAGCATCGACTCGGAGGGGAACTTCTACGTGGCCGAGGTGGACAGCGGCCGCGTGCAGAAGTTCAAGCCGCGCGCCGGCGCGCGCTCTGAGTTCTTGCTGACGAAACTCCCGGCGACGCCGAACGGCACCAGATAAACCCCAAATCCCAGATCCCAAATCCCAGATCCCAATCGGTTTGGGATTTCTGGGATTTGGGATTTGGATCTTGGGATTTGGGATTTGGGATTTATCCTGAATCCCTGCTCTATCTCCTCTTCTTCCTCTCCGGCATCAGCGGGCTGATCTACCAGGTCGTCTGGGTCCGCGTCTTCGGCAACGTCTTCGGCAACACCATCTATTCGGCGTCGGCCGTCGTCGCGGTGTTCATGCTCGGCCTCGGCGCGGGCAGCTACCTGGCGGGCCGCTGGTCGGATCGGCGGTATGCGGCCAACCCCGAGCTGCCGCTGCGGGCGTACGGCTACTTCGAGCTGACGATCGCCGCGATGGGCGCCGTGATCGCGGGCCTCCTTCCGACTCTCGATCGATTGTCCGTGCTCGTCACCGCGTATCAGCAGGATGCAAATGGCTGGTACGTCATCACCACGGGATCGTACGCGGCGCGCACGGCGATCGCGCTGGCCCTGCTCACGCCGATCACGCTGCTGATGGGCGGGACGCTGACGCTGTTGATCCGATATCTCGTGCGCGCGGACGTGGAAGCCCAGATGCGCCGGATCGCCGTGCTCTATGCCGTGAACACGGCAGGCGCTGCCGTCGGGTGCTTCCTCACCGACTTCACGCTGGTTCCCGCATGGGGGTTGTTCGCGACGCAGCTGCTCGCGGTCGCCCTGAATGGGATTGCGGGTGTTGGTGCGATCGCGTTGGTCCGCCTGAAGGCGGACTCTACCGCAGCAAAGATGCCCGAGGCGGCAGGCACCCGGATCCGAAGGAAGAAACCAACGACCGCGAGCGCCACCCTTTCGAATAGCGGTGGAGTCCGGCTTCAGCCGGACCTGCGGCTTGTCGCCATCGCCCTGGCGCTGTCCGGCTTCGCCGGCCTCGGGATGGAGATCCTCTGGTTCCGCCACTTCTCGATCATGCTCGGCGCGTTTCGCGCCGTGTTCTCGCTGCTGCTGACGGTCATCCTCATCGGCATCGGCATTGGCTCGCTCGCCGCCGCGACCGTCCAGCGCTCCTGGGCCGCGCGTGCCTCGCCGACGCCTTCGGCGAAGGCGGCTGCGGCGCTGCTCGCGACACAGTCGCTGTTCATCGCCGCCACGTTGGCGGGCATGTGGCTCGCCGACTCCAGCGTCATCGACCAGACCGTCTCCGAGGCGCTGCGCACCTTCGGCTCCGCCACCGCGGCCGACCAGCTCGTCTCGCCCGGCACGCTGCGCGAGCTCTGGTTCAACCTGCGGCCGATGCTGCTCGAGGCGGCCGTGCCGGCCCTCTTGATCGGGTTCAGCTTTCCGCTCGGCAACGCCGTCATCCAGCACGCGGAGCAGTCGGTCGGCCGCCGCGCCGGCGTGCTGTATCTCGCCAACACGGCTGGTGCCGTTGCCGGCAGCATCATCGCCGGCTTCGTGCTGCTGCCATGGCTCGGTCTGCAGGGGAGTGCCAGCGTCCTGATGGTCGTCGCAGCCGCGGGTCTGATCCCTCTCTATCTCGCTGCCGCGATCCCCGATCGCCGATCCCTGATCCCTGCCGCGGCCGCGGTGGTTGCCGTCGCGGCCTGGCTGCTCCTGCCCTCCGGCTACATCAGCACGCGCGCGCTGCCGAAGCCCGAACAGAACGAGCGCGTCCTCGACCAGGGCGAAGGCGTCAACGAGATCGTCACCATCACCGAGACCTCCGGCAGGGGGCGACGCCTGATGACGAACGGCCACGCCATGTCGGCCACCTGGCCGCTCTCCCAGCGCTACATGCGCGCGCTCGCGCACGTGCCGCTGCTGATGATCGACAACCCGACGCGCGCGCTCGTCATCGGATTCGGCGTCGGCAACACCACCGCCGCCGCGACGCTCCATCCGTCGATGCAGCAGGTCGAGGTCGCCGATCTTTCGCGCAATGTCCTCGATCACGCGTCGTGGTTCAGCGCGACCAACGGCGACGTCATCCACGATCGCCGTGTCTCGGTGTACGTCAACGACGGGCGCCATCATCTCCTGATGGGAACGAACCCGTACGACCTCGTCGCGCTCGAGCCGCCGCCGATCGGCTACGCGGGCGTCGCGTCGCTCTACTCGGAGGAGTTCTATCAACTCGCGAAGACGCGCCTGAAGCCGAACGGCTTCGTCAGCCAGTGGCTCCCGGCCTACCAGGTGCCGACGGCGACGACGCTGTCGATGATCAAGTCGTTCGTGGAGGTGTTTCCGCAATCGGTGCTGCTCTCGGGCGCGCAGGCCGACCTGATTCTCATCGGCGCCAACGGGCGGATAGAGGTCGATCCGAACCGGTTGTTCGCCGCGCTGTCGCAGCGCCCCGCGGTGCGCGCCGACCTCGCCAGGCTCGATCTCGGCACGCCGCGCGAGATCGTCGGCATGTTCGTCGGCTCGTCGCAGACGCTCGCCGCCGCGACGCGCGAGGTCGTGGCGGTCACCGACGATCGGCCGGTGCAGGAGTTCGGCGTCCGCTCGCTGCTCAACCTCGGCGAGTCGGTCCCCGGCTCGGTCGTCGACTTGAGCCGCGTCGCCGAGTGGTGCCCGGCATGTTTCGACAACGGGATGCCCGTGCGCGTGGTCGAGGGCCTCGATCTCTATCTCGCGCTCCTGAACCGCGCGTATGGCGCGTCACCCGAGCAGGGAGCACGGGTCCGCGCCTCGGCCGACACCGGCCGCCGCGTCGTGGGCAGCGCCTACCTCGGCGCCGTCGTCCCCGAGGAGGCCGGCGTCCACAACGATCTCGGGATCGCGTATGCCTCGCGCGGCCAGCTCGACGCCGCCATCGCCGAATTCCGCCAGGCGCTCGCCCTCGATCCCGACTCCGCGGAGACGCACTGGCACCTCGGCTCGGCGCTCGCCGAGCGCGGCGCGCTCGAGGAAGCGGTGGAGCATCTGAGCACTTCCGTGCAGCGCGATCCGACAAATCTTGACGCGAAGCACGATCTTGAAACCGTGACCGCGCTGCGGCGCCAACGTCAACGTTTTCCTTGACTTAGGGCCGCAACCGGCGCTAGTTTCGTTAGCTCCACACAGCACAATCCGGGTGGGCACTTTCGATGAAGGAGATTCCATGACTTGGGGTTTGGCAAGGCGGGTACTTGCGATCGGCGTCATCCTCCTGCTCCCTGTCGCAGCGTTCGCACAGGAAGCGGTACTGACCGGCACCGTCACTGACTCGACCGGCGCGGTTCTGCCGGGTGTCACCGTGACCGCTTCGAACGAGGCGACGGGCAATACGTTTGTCGGCGTCACCGACGAGCGCGGCATCTATCGCATCCCGGTGCGAATCGGCAATTACAAGGTCACCAGCGAGCTGCAGGGTTTCGCGACTGCCATGCGGGCCGACGTCCAGTTGCTCGTCGGCCAGACCGCGACGCTGAACCTGCAAATGGCGCCGTCGACCGTCCAGGAAACCGTCACGGTCACGGGCGAAGCGCCGCTCATCGACCTGAAGAACTCATCGCTCGGCGGCAACATCGACGCCCGCCAGGTGCAGGAGCTGCCGGTCAACGGCCGCAACTGGATGGCGCTGGCGCTGCTGGCGCCCGGCAGCCGCACGCAGGCGGGGGCCACGGGCACCGCCGCGCAGATCCCGCTGCCCGATCGGAACGGCGGCGAGGCGCGCGAATTCCAGCTCAACGTCGACGGTCAGCAGGTGTCAGCCGACATCGGCACCGGCGGCCAGGCGAAGTTCAGCCAGGACTCGATCGCCGAGTTCCAGTTCGTCGCCAACCGCTTCGACGCGACGATGGGCCGGTCGACCGGTGTCCAGGTCAACGCCATCACGAAGTCGGGCAGCAACCAGGTCGCGGGCCTGTTCCGCGGCAACTTCCGCAACAGCAGGTTCAACGCCGAAAATCCCGTGCTGCACACGGTCGAAAAAGTCGACAACCAGCAGTACAGCACGACCTTCGGTGGTCCGATCATGAGGGACAAGCTGCATTTCTTCGGCAACTACGAGTACGAGCGCGAGCCCCGGGAAAGCATCTTCAACTCGCCGTACAGCGCGGTGATTCGCTGCTGCATCAACCCGCGGTACGCGCTCGGGACCACGCGGACGAGGGGCAACACGAGGGCGACCAGAGGGATAAGCAAGACGAGCAGCCGCTCGGAAAGCACCGCCATCCAGAAGGGGAGGTATCGATGGAGCAAAGGACGGCCCGACTTGTAGAAGCGCGCGGCCTCGCTGCTGAGCGGGAAGTCGATCGACTCGGCGGCCGGGAACGCGCCGGCAGCGTGGAAGATCCCCGGGCGGGAATGGATCTGGGACGCCGCTTCGACGAGCAGGAACTGGATCGCCTCGTGGAGGTCGCGACGCACCACCAGGCTCGCCTTGGGAGCGATCAGCACCACGTCCTTGGGAGGCCGGTTGGCCGCCAGATTGCCGGCGCCCTCCGGCAGGACCAGCTTCGCAAGGTGCGGGGTCAACGCCACGAATGCATCGGCCCGCCGGAAGGTGATGAGCGCGATGTCCGGCGCCGCGATCAGTTGCCGCACGACCGGCGAGTCCCAGGACTCGACGAGCGCGACGACGTCGATGTCGCCGCGGAGCAGCCGCTCCGCCGCCTCCGCCGGCGACAGGTCGAGCAGGTTTGCTTTACTGATGTCGCCCCCCGCAAGAGCCAGGAGCATGAGCGCCATCACGCGCGTGCC